>Ga0213865_10003090_pt1 | contig 10297 bp, 9 predicted proteins | sample PICome_6_FD_160100 | JGI IMG/M metagenome (GOLD analysis project Ga0213865, IMG submission 160100) | Coastal seawater microbial communities near Pivers Island, North Carolina, United States - PICO282 | ecosystem: Environmental > Aquatic > Marine > Coastal | place: USA: North Carolina | collected... | reverse complement strand
GGATCTCGAGAAGGTAGAGTCATGGTGGCTAATTAACTCTCTGCGCGGTTGGCGTCGCTGCGAGCTTACGCAGTCCTGATTTTTTCGAGGACGAACCCGAACACAGCCCAGACGGCAGAGATATCGGCTCTTTCAGAGTCTTACCATCTCGCTATGCCGATACCGAAGCACACATTGACCGAATCAGAGGTGTCCCGCGTCGTTGAAATGGCGTGGGAGGACCGAACGCCCTTTGAGGTTATCGAAGCGACCTTTGGTTTGAGCGAGTCTGAAACCATCAAGCTCATGCGTCGCGAGATGAAAGCTAGTTCGTTTCGGCTTTGGCGCAAGCGGGTCACAGGCCGCGTCACCAAGCATCGAAAATTGCGGGGCTTCGATGTCGGGCGTGGCTACTGTCCTACGCAATACAAACGATAGGAGGGATCCATGCTCGAGTTCGCAAACGCGCTGGTCTTAATGCTGTTGGGCGCGATGCTGTTTTTTCCCTCGGTCGTGGCACCGGTGGTTTTCAGCTCACTGCCTGAGGCGCAAGCCGGTGTGTTTTTGCGTTCGATGTTTCCCCGCTATTACGGCTTCATGATTGCTCTGAGTCTCATTGCTGCGTTGTTGTTCTTGGTGGCCAATGATGAGTCTGCTTACCAAGCGGCCATCGTTTGTCTTTTTGTAGGCGTATCGACGCTCTGGGTAAGGCAGTGGCTATTGCCGCGCATCAATGCGGCACGCGACGAGCAACTGGCGGGTAATGTTGAAGCGGGTCGACGTTTCGATCGGGACCACAAGCTATCGGTTGGCATTAATATGCTGCAGCTGGTTTTGTTGGCTGGAATTCAGTTCGTCTAGTAGTGACTACCCAGAACCCGCTCACCGGTGTTTGAGTGCTTAAGTAAGCCAGCTACCTTACTGGACAGAGAAAGTATTTATTGGCCTACTGACGTTCTCATTTTTATAACAACAATAAGGGGCTCTCCATGAGTAAAACCATCGAATTCATCTTTGATTTTGGCAGTCCAAACGCCTATCTGTCGTATTTCAGTGTGAAAGACGTCGCCGAGCGAACCGGCGCCCAGCTCAAGATTACACCCTGCTTACTCGGCGGTATTTTCAAGTCGACCAACAACCAGCCGCCCATGATGAATTTCGCGGGTGTCTCTGGGAAAAACGCGATGTTCATGCGCGAAATTGAGCGCTATTGCGATCGTCACGGACTCAACAAGTTCGCGATGAATCCTAATTTCCCCGTCAACACCTTGCTGCTGATGCGCGCCTGTGTCGCTTATGGTCGTGACAATGATGTGGCGCCCTACATTGAAGCGGGCGTCAAAATGATGTGGGAAGACGGTCTGAAGATGGACGACCCTGACGTGTTTGTCAGTGCTTTCGATGCTGCCGGTTTTGACGGGCAGGCTTTATTGGAAGCCACTCAGGACCCCGAAGTAAAGGCGGAACTCATGGCGAACACACAAGGCGCTGTTGATCGAGGCGTCTTTGGCATTCCCGCCTTCTTTGTGGGTGATGAGCAGTTCTTTGGCAAGGACCATATCGAAGAAATGGAGTGGTGGCTCCAAAACAGAGCATAGTCAAAGGTCGGTGGTAGTGCCTTTGCATCGATGCCATTGCGATTAGGGGTGGTCTTCGGGAGTCAGTTCTTCTAAGGTATTGAGGTGGCCAAAGCCACATCGCATGGACGCGCTTTTATTCACGCAGAAACCAGGGAGAGGAAGGGACTGGGTCTGCACGTTGAGGAGCGCGTCTAATGAAGTCACTTCTCCCTTTGGCTGTGGCAATCGCTACGGCATCATTTGTTCCAACATCCTTCGCTGCCCCCAGCGACTCCGCATTGGAAAATGCAAACGGCAACGCAAAATTCTTGCGCTGCGGTACTGAGCACCCGAGTGCCGCTGACGCCGCAAAGCTGGAAAAACGATTCCGAGAACTCTTCCGTCAAACACAGAACGGCAAGAAGCCTGATCGTCCCGGTGGCGGCAATGGCGGTGGCGGCGGTGGCGAAGATCCACCCACGGCAGTACCGGGAGCCGGTAGCATTGTTATCGACACCTACGTCAATATCATCTGCGACGACAACGGTAACAACTGTGCTGGTACCGAGAGTCAGGTACTCGATCAAATGCAGGTGCTAAACGCTGCTTTCATTGTGAATAGCCCTTATCAGTTCCAGCTCAATGGTCAGATTAGACAGGTGAATAACTCTGCTTGGTTGACCGCTGGGCCCGGGTCGACTGCAGAAGGTTCGATTAAGAGCTTTTTGAGGCAGGGTGATCGTGGCGACCTGAACATGTATGTCAGTAGCCCAGGAGGAGGTTTGTTGGGCTGGGCGACATTCCCTAGTTCCTACGGCAGCAATCCAGATAATGATGGTGTTGTAGTGCTGGGCGCTAGTTTGCCTGGTGGCAGTGCGGCTCCTTACAACCAAGGTGACACGGGCACCCATGAAGTAGGGCATTGGCTTGGGCTATACCACACCTTTCAAGGAGGGTGCCGCGGTAATGGTGATTTCGTAGCCGACACCCCAGCCGTGCGATCGCCAAATTACGGTTGCCCAGCTGGAATTGATTCATGCCGAAAGCAATCAGGACTGGATGACGTCTTCAACTACATGGATTACACCGATGATTCGTGCATGTTCCAATTCTCGGACGGTCAAGTGGTTAGGGCCTATGAGCAGAGCCTTCAGTACCGTCTGTTAGATGCCGCACAATAGTTGGCGCTAACGAGCCCGGGGTGATTCCCGGGCGTTTTGTCTTTCCGTCAGTAAACAGCCCTTTCTTACAGTGTGCGAGCAAGTCGTGCATGTGTCTTGGGCGCTTGCCAGCTGTTCAGCCACTCGAGCTTTAGGTCGATCTCGTCGCTCGGTGCGTGATCGAGCACCATGATAACCGTCGATCCGTGAGATGGCACGGTCACGTAGCCGGCTGACTTGTTGAGGCTCACATCGCCTAGGACTTCGAGTTCAATGTCGATGGGGCCTGCATTGCTGATGCGTACCGCGGTTTGTTGGCTGTCGTTGCGGCGGGCCGGGAGGCGCTCGAAGCGCACGAGACTATCAAACAAGGTTTGGAGCTCGGTCTCACGTCCAATGAACTGGCGGTCATAGACCGCGACAGTTTGTTTTTGGAATAGGGCTGCTGCGATGCCTTCGACACTGCGTTCGTTGGTGAACGCTACAGTCACTGTCCGGTGGCTGCCGCCGTTAATGTCGTAGTCGTAGTCGATGAGGCCATGGATGTCTGAGGCGCCGATGATAGTGAGATCATGGTCTAACGCGACTTGGAGCGATGAGTCATTGAAGTACTCGCCGTTGGCAACTTCGATACCTTGAATGAGACCTTCATCAAACAGGGACTGCTGCTCTCTGGATATCTTGATGACGCCATCGGGGAAATCGCGTGGCCAGGCAGGATGATTCCAGATCATGAAGCCCTGTTGGGCCTTCGCGGCTTTGAGTGCTTTGCGAGCGGTCTCAAAAGTTTCCTCGCGACGGTGCTTTACTGTGAGCAGCGGGTTTGTGTCCTCGATAAACAGCGCGTTTACGTGACCCGGAGCGTATTTGCGGGTGATCTCGGCGCCAGGAATCAGGAGTAGATCAGATCGTTCTCGGCCCTGTTTGTTTTCCTTTACCGCGAGCTCGAAGGCGCGATTGCGGTCTGGATGAGGAATGTCGTCACGGTTGGGTTGATATTCAAGGTGCTCGGTAATCGCCATGGCATCGAGACGATCCTTATTGGCCTCCCAAACCCGTACCGTTGGCCAAACATGCCCATCGGAGAAGACACTGTGTGTGTGAGTGTCTACAGACAGTACGAGGCGCCCATCCTTCAACGGAGGAAAACGCAACTCGCGTGATTCGGTGGCCTCGATGCTGTCTGACAGTGGTGCAACGGCGAGCAGCACTACAAGGCTGAACAATGGGAGTGAGCGAATCATCATTCTGTATTTCCTAAATCAAAGTGCGGAGTATCTGTGCGCCGTATGACAGCTTATCGCTATTTCCTTGACCGCGACTACGGGTCCGGTATGTTGGCTCGGCCAACGCTTTATAAGAATACGAGGTAGATGTGAAACCAAAGCCTATTAACAATCGTGTGACTGAGATGACTGGGGTGGATTATCCCATTTTACAGGCCCCAATGGGTTGGATTGCCCGAGCACAGCTCGCGTCTGCAGTATCGAACTCCGGCGCTATGGGCATCATCGAAACATCCTCGGGTGAATTCGATGCCATTCAGGAAGAAGTGCGCAAGATGCATGAGCTCACGGATAAGCCCTTTGGTATGAACGTGGCGCTCGCGTTTGTCAAAGGGACGAACGTGATTGATTTCGTTATCGAGCAAGGCATTAAGTTCGTTACTACATCCTCGGGTAGTCCTGATCTCTGTACTAAGGTCTTTCAGGAAGCAGGTATCAAAGTCTTCCATGTCGTACCCACCCTCGACATGGCGCTCAAAGCCTTGGATGCAGGCGTCGATGGCCTTGTGGTTGAAGGCGGTGAAGGCGGCGGTTTTAAAAATCCGCGGCCGGTCTCGACGATGGTGTTGTTGCCGCTCATTAGAGAGCGCACGGATGTGCCGATCATTGCCGCCGGCGGTATCTGTGATGGGCCGACCATGGCGGCTGCGTTTGCCATGGGTGCTGAGGGTGTGCAGTTAGGTACGGCCATGTTGAGCTGTTCTGATTCGCCGGTCCATCAGAACTGGAAAAACGCTATTTACGAGGGAAAGGAGACGGACACGGTTTTCCTGAACCAGCAGGGCCGGCCTGCACTTCGAGCGATGCGTACCGAACGCACAGGTGAACTCGAACTCCTAGGGCAGTTCCAGCCCTTTGAACACATGGCGAATATCCTGGATCTGTACTTCGGTGGAGATCTCGAGGCTGCTATTCCGCTAACCGGACAAGTCATGGGACGCATTAATGAGGCGCGAACAGCCGCAGAGGTCGTCGACTCGGCGATGGCCGGGTTCCACGAGTGTCTGTCGGGCCTCAATACGTCTTACGCTTGAGTGATGAGCTTTGAAGCAATCATCAGGATCAAAAAAGCCGGCAACTGCCGGCTTTTTCTTTGCGCTGTAGGGTCGTTTGGAATCAGAAGATTCGTGGGATTATGAGCGGTGTATTCGTCAAGTAGGCCTGGTATTCCGGGTCGTCTCCCCAACGTGCACCCGCGGTTTTACGGAGGAGCGGAACACCACTAATGCGAGTCAGTAACACGGCAACAAAGACGGGTGAGATGAGGAAAATCATCGCGCTGCCACTGAGGGAAGGAAGGGCCATGACTGCGACACCCGCCCACAGCAGAATTTCGCCGAAGTAGTTCGGATGCTGCGCTCTTGCCCAGATACCGGTCGTAATGAACTTATTTTCATTAGCAGGATCTGCCTTGAAGGCACTCTTCTGGCTGTCTGCGATGACCTCGACAGCAAAGCCTAGAACCCACATGGCGGCGCCCACATAAAATACGGTTCCGAGTGGGGCTGTATTGGGCGTCATGATGGCTGCCAGTGCCGCGCCAGCGGTAAGGAAGACCCAGGTGCCTTGAAGGGTCCACGTGACTAGGAATCGGGGCGTCGACAGTTTGATCTTACGGAAGCGTCGGTCCTCTCCAGCCTTTTGGATGCGTCTGAACAAGAAGGGCCCAAGGCGTGCCGCCCAAACTATGACGACGCCAGCGATAATTTGTTGGCGTAACCCTATCTCAGCGGCTTGCTGAATCGCAAAAACCGTGACGGTGATATAAGTCAGGCTGCCAACGAGATCAAAATAGTGCTCGGTCTCAAACAGTCGCGCGTGAATGAGTCCAACCCATTGAACCGCAAAGATACCTACAGCCATTGCGGTCATGAGTGGGAGTCCGTAGAGCGTTGAGCCCGTTTGATCGCCCATCCATGCGACCGCAAACACGGCGGCGGTGATGATGATCGATGTAATAACCAGTTTAGGTCCCATAGTTACCTCGCTTATTGTTATTGCTCATGGTGAGTCATCTACTGCGTATTAATGAAGGGCCCATCAACGCAAATTCGGCGGCCATCAGGTGATGCACAGGCACCGCAGATACCAACGCCACATTTCGTGGTGTAGTCAATTGCACTGAACATCTGCGAAGCCTCGACAAACTCGCGCTGGACTACTTCAGCTGCGTGAATCATTGGCTCTGGTCCGCAGTTGTAGAACTCGGTTTTTGCCAATGTATCGGCATCGAGGGTCTTAAGGTAGCCACGGAGCGCATCCGTTACCCGGCCGTTAAAGCCAGCGCTGCCATCATCGGTTGCGATGTGCACCTCGGCGATATCCTTGCATTCCTCAGTGAAATACAAGCGATCGGCACTGCGCGCGCCAGCAAAGATCTGTGCCGGTTTGTCGTTGGACCCAAAGTCTCGTGCCACCTGATACACAGCGGCCAAACCGGTGCCGCCAGCCACGCAGATAATATTGGCGTCATCCTTCGGCATGACCGGTGCGCCGTGCGGGCCTCGGATGTAAACATCGTCGCCGGGTTTTAGCTGGTAACAGGCGCTCGTGAATTGCCCCACATCAATCACGGCTAGCCGCAAGGGCGAGTCAGTGAGACAGGAAAACGGCTTTTCACCCACACCGGGTATCCATACAAACACGTACTCGCCGGCTTGAATGTTGATGTTGCCATCGAGTGTAACCACAGTGATGTCGTCACAGACGGGGTCATTAGCAACGACCTTGTAGGGCGCAAAGTCCATATCAAGGTCGAGGTTGAGCCCTGCCTTCGCCTTGTTGGTCCCCTTATCGAGGTCGGTCTGAAGCTGGCGGAAGTAGGTATTCATGTCTTCCGTATCCATTCCACTCAAGGCGGAACCAACGCCAATGATGGATGCTCCGGCGCTGATCGCTGCGCGGCAATCATCGGCAGTCGATAGACCGCCACAGCCGATGATGGGCTTGTCAGTAATGGTTTTGAGCGCACGAATACACTTGAGGGCTGTGGGTAGAACGCCGCTACCGGACATGCCGCCCATGCCATTACTGAGTACAGCGTGTCCGTGACTTTCCGTGTAGCCGGGCCCCACTGTATTGATGGCACAGAGCCCGTCCGCGCCCGCCTCAAGTGCTGCAAGGCCAATGTCCTCAATGCGATCCACATTGGGTGTGAGTTTTGGAATCACGGGAACATCAACGGCTGCTTTGACCGCGCTTACGATCGCCCTGACCATTTCAGGGTCCTGACCCATCGCCATACCGTAGCCCTGAGCGTGAGGGCACGAGAGGTTGAGCTCCAGACCGTCAGCGACAGGAGCCAGAATTTTTGCGACCTCCACAAACTCCTCGATACTGCCGCCAAAAATAGAGACAAGGAGGAAGCGATCTTCGGGAATGGTCAGCGATTCGAATCCTTTTCGAGCCTCTTCGGCGCCCGGGTTGGTCAGTCCAACCGCATTGACGAAGCAGCCCGGAGCATACTGGCTGTAGACAGGCTCACGATTACCTGCGCGCGGGACTGGCCCCACACTTTTGGTGGTGATTACGCCGATTTCAGGGAGGTCGTCAAAGATTCGCTGAATAATGCTGGGAGCCGTCGAGACGATTCCAGAGGGAATCGTGAAAGGACCGCTGACTGTTTTCCCGAGGAACTCTGTTTTCACCCGACTCTCCGTTCTTGCGACGGCTAATTATACAGCCCCGCACCCTGTTGAGCCATGAACATGCTCAGTAAACAGTGCGCATTATGTCCCGCAAAATGTCCGAGTAACGCGTTCAGTTGGCGTGGGTGAAGCGGCCCATAGGCGGTCATCATCTTGCCATTCGAATGGGGTTTTCCAGCGCTCAAAGGCTGCCTGCAAGAACTCATAGTCTTGCGCCTCAGCGTCGGTAATAGCAGCGGCGACATGGTGGTTTCGCGGAATCACCACAGGATTAGCCTGACGCATGCGTTCCGCCGTGTCCTGAGAGTCCGACTTGTTGCTCGCTCGTCGTCGCTCCCAGGCAGAGCGCCAGTCGATTAGCTCGTCACTGGGGATAAATAGGTCTCCGATAGGCGTGTGGCCGCTGTCTTTCAGCGCTTGGTGAGTCAACCAGCGGTAGGCGAGTGACAGGTCTAGCTGATCTTCTTCTAATACCCTTAAGAAGCCATCGTGAAGTTCGGTGTCTTCAGGTCTAAAACTGTCCAGACCCAGTTTCGCGGCAATGCGTATTTTGAAGGCATCAGTGTACCAACGCGGAAACTCATCAATCACTGATTGGGCGTAGGCAACAGCGCGATCCTCACTGGGGCCCAAGACTTTGAGGAGGCATGAGGCAAGAACACTGGTATTCCAGTGGGCAATACCCGGTTGATTGGAAAGCCTATACCGCCCCTGGCTATCGATGGCACTAAACATGGCGTCGGCCTTAAAAGTGTCAACGAAGGCACAGGGGCCGTAGTCGATGGTTTCGCCAGAGAGGAGCATGTTGTCGGTGTTCATAACCCCATGTACAAAACCAAGGCTCTGCCAATGTGCAACCAGAGATGCGATCCGCTTTACGGTTTCTTCCAATAGGACCTCTGCTTTGGCGGCCGTGGATTCCGCGCTCTTTGCGCTAATGATCTCCGCGAAGTGACGCTCTGCCGCGTAGTCCACCAGTTCACCAAGTCCGTCACCCTCTCGTGTCATGGCGAAATACTGAATACTCCCGAAGCGCAAATGACTCTTGGCAACGCGTACCATCACGGCGCCGGGCTCGATGGTATTTCGAAAGACTTTATCGCCAGTGGCAATCGCCGCCAGTGCGCGGGTCGTCGGTACCCCAAGATGATACATGGCCTCGGAGACTAGATATTCCCTAACAACAGGTCCTACTGGCGACTTACCGTCGCCCCCGCGGGAGTAGGGTGTCTGCCCCGCACCTTTTAGCTGGATGTCGTAATGCTCTGAAGGACTCAGCGCCCACTCACCCAATAGGATGGCTCGCCCATCACCCAGTTGGGGATTGTATTGACCAAATTGATGGCCTGCGTAAACCGATGCACTTGGACTTGTCCCTTCCAAAGGGTGTTGACCGGCAAAGACCGCCAAGGCCTCGTCAGTTTTTCTCAGATCTTTCGGCCACCGTAGTTGTTCGGCGAGGGCCTCATTCCAACCCATCCACTCAGGAGAGCTAGCCGGATCCGGGTTGGCACGACTGGTGTAGCGGCTTCCTAGCGCTTGAAAGGAGTGCTGCCACTGAGGAATAGCCATCGTTACCGTATCCGCTTAAGTAGTGACTGAATGAAATTAGTGCCATCGTTGAGCATCGATCGGACTGTGACTTGTGCGGATAGCCAGGTCAGGCCAGCCGAGCTAGTGGTGATGATTAATGTCCGCATGTTTACTCCGAGTCGTGAGCGACTCCCCCTCGGGCAGCAGTGTGCTTTGATACGACGACGTCTACTGCGATGACGCTTGCTGGTCGAGCAAGTTAACTCGCTTCCTTTTCCTCGAAGCGTTTTTGGTAACGTCGCTCAACGTGTTGGTTGAGTATACGCTCTCTTTCCCTTCCAACCATTGGATCGGATTTTAATTTCCATAACGTATCGCGGGCGCGTTTGTAAGATTCCTTTAGGTCAACAATGGGCTCCGGGTAGTCGATGGGTTGGAGCATTCGCTCGATGGGGGACATGAGCCACGGTTGGTGAACCAGAGGTATCGGTAAATCCTTCAGTTCTGGCACCCATTTGCGGATGAATTCACCGTTCGGATCGTGATCTAAAGACTGCTTGATAGGGTTGTAGATGCGGATCGTATTGATGCCCGTGACCCCTGCCTGCATTTGCATTTGTGGGTAGTGAATACCCGGCTCAAAGTCCAAAAACAGTGAGCCCAAGTGGGTTACCCCGGCCCGCCAGTCCTGCCATAGATGATGGGTGAGAAAACTAACCAACATGGCGCGAGAGCGAAAGTTGGCATAGCCAGTGGCCTTGAGCGCGCGCATAGTGGCGTCAATTAAGGGATAGCCTGTCATTCCATCTTTCCAGGCGGTGACGAGGTCCTCGTCATGACCTCGAGGCTGCGCCGCATAGCCTCTGTTGATGTCCTCAAATTCCATCCGACACTCCATTTCGAACTTCTGGATGAAGTGGCAGTGCCAGTGGAGCCGTGATTCAAAAGCACTCATCGCACGCCCCCAGCCCTGCTTTTTCTCTTGTTGCTGGAGGGCTTGGTAGGCCTGCCGTATGCTGAGATTTCCCCAGGCCAGATAGGGAGAAAGCCTAGAGCAATGCGTTCGGCTTTTCTCGGGTTTGGAAATGAATTTTTGATAGCCCCAGCCGCGGTCATCGAGGAAGCTGTTAAGC
>Ga0213865_10003089_pt1 | contig 10301 bp, 8 predicted proteins | sample PICome_6_FD_160100 | JGI IMG/M metagenome (GOLD analysis project Ga0213865, IMG submission 160100) | Coastal seawater microbial communities near Pivers Island, North Carolina, United States - PICO282 | ecosystem: Environmental > Aquatic > Marine > Coastal | place: USA: North Carolina | collected... | reverse complement strand
ATGCTCAGTCAATGCGTTTTGTATATTTATCGAATTGGTTTCAACACCATCTACCTCAAATACAATTCTATCCTCGGTCCAAATTAGACTGAACACGTGGAATTTATTTGAGAACGTCTCGGTACTACCCCCGTCAGCTAACCAATTTATCCAAGCAGGATCATTAGTAATCCACTCCGGTAGGTTATCAACATCCAATAGTAGCGGACGGATAGTTTCACCCGTGTCAGGATCCGTTAGCTTAGGCCCCGCCATCCATTCCGGAAGGTCATTAACATCCCATAGGGCGGGACGCTGATACGGCACTTCGTTGCCATCTTCATCTGTGACCATTTCACCCGTCAAAGGTTCGTTTAACCAGAACTCAGCAGAACCATTTTGGTTGATTGAGCCAAGACTATAGGCAGCCTCAGCTGACGAACCTTCGGCATTCCAATACATGTTGTTGACCAACATGGCTTCCTGAGGAAACCCATCTCGTGTACCAGCGATAGTATCTAAGATATCGATCTCACCCGAGCGAGGCCAGCCAACTTCGCTATGGTTAGCACCAAGCATCCAGATCGCCGACCATAACCCTTGACCCTTTGCCGGAACAGCGCGCACATCCACACGACCATACTTGAATTCAAATAAGTCTTCGGACTTAAGTTTAGCCGAGGTGTATCCGATATCACCAGGCTGGATTTTAGGCTGGTGTTTTTTCGCCTCAATAATGAGTAATCCATCTTCTACAGATGCATTTTCCTCTTTATAGTGCTGAAGTTCACCGTTACCCCAACCGTTATCACCGTTACCAATATCAAAGTCCCAGTTTGCTGGATTTACCATGTTGCCATTAAATTCATCGTTCCACACCAGGGTGTACCCATCGTAGGAGGTTGGTGCATCATAGCCGATAGCGGGGTCTTCATGGGTTGACGCCCAGTCGACAGGAACATGAGGCTCGTCTGAACCCTGACACGCATCCTCGCACAGCCATACAACATTATCTAACCGATACACAGCATCTCTTGCCGAGGCGGCCTTAAAGAGCAATCCTGCCTTAACAATCGATAAATCGAGTAAGCTGGTTGGGCCTTCCATTATGTCTTTGATAGGGATGTAAATTGTAGTCCACTGGCCTGTTTCAAAAGGACCTTGTCTAGATGGGCCCCCTGCACAGGGATAGCCACAGTCTGCCCATATGTCAATGTAGGGGTCTGATCCAGAGACGCGCTTCACATCCATCTGGAGTAACCCAGTTTCCTCCGATCCGCGAAGGTCTATGCCCGTTGAAGAGGAAATGTAAAGACCAGCCTCAAGATTATTATTGAGATGAGTAATCTGAAGGACTTGATCAGGATGCGAGGGATCGGAATCGATTAGTGATTCCCATTTTAGGTTTGGACACCCATAGCCAACAGAACAAGAGCCCCAGTTCGGTAGGCCTTGGTCATAGGCGGAAATACCGTTTGTCCAGGTTGAATCAACGTTACCGTTTTCGAAAATAGGCTGCCGATCATTGAACGGTTTGCGAACAAATACGTCTCTTGTATTGCTCGCTTCATTGCCTGAAGTGTCCGTGTAGGAGTATGTGATTCTGTAATTACCAACTCGATCAACAGGAATTTCGGCAACAACTGTGCTAACGCCATTGGAAAGCTTATGAATAGTGGTGGAGGTCTTAGTTGAATCTATGTTATTTGCCACATTATCAACGCCATTTGATCCAGGATCTGCAAACGAAGCAGATGCACCAATGGTAACTAGCTGAGATTTCTCGCCAAGGACTGTCACAGTGGGCGGAATTTCATCGACAAGGGTAATGAATCGAGTGAATGTAGAGGTATTTCCGTTGGCGTCGGTAGCGGTGTAAACGATTTCTTGTTGTTCTGTGTTGTTGTGATTAATTGTTCCAGACGGGGTTAAAGAAGCCGAAACATCACCGGAATATAGATCATTAGCAGTCGCCCCGGGATCGGTATAAGGAGAGCCGAGACTATGATATTCTCTGTAACCAACGATTTGTCCATTGTGACTATGGGTGACGTCATTTTCGCCCGTGTAGTAAACGGTGTCATTGGAGCTGTATGTAATATTTGATTTAGGGATATAAATCAGGTTTTCAGGGTTAGTGCTAGAAGCAATAACAGCGTCGGTTCCTTCAGCATTCAATGTGATTAATGGACCGTCTTTGTCATTCGAATTTGGTTGTGATGAACCGCCACCCCCACAGGAAATCAATAAGAAAGTTGCGGATGTAATTAGTGCAATGTTTCCAAGTTTTCCGCGCCAATTTTCAACTAGAGATTGTTTCATTTTAACCCTCATGAGAAATTACAAACTTTTTGATAAAGTTTTTGTCTATATCAACGTTACAATTTAACTTTTTTTGGTAGAAGTTGGCCAGTACTGCGCGCTAGACTAGTCATTTTTTGAGATAAGCTGTTCTATTTTTTAAGCCAGATTCAACAGGGCTCTGAGTTTGTTTTAAATGCTAGTATTTTGCCACCTAAAATTTTGCACTTGCCCTATGAAGTGAAAACATAAAATTGCAATGTTGAGTATAATCATAATTTGTACCAATTGATTTTTGATGCCTACAGTTGTTACTGTAAAAAATCAATTTAAAAAAGTCAGATATTGGATCAATAAAGATGATTGAGTTAAAAGATGGAGCGTTTATTCTCTCAAAAGTAACTATTACCGAGAGCGGGAAGAAAACAGAATTAAAAAGGAATCAAATCAAGATATATCATCAAGGTAAATATATGTTTGCCTTTGATAATGAGACCACTGGAAATATTGATGTTGCCGCAGGAAATGCGAGATGGATTAATAGTGTTTTGGTTGAAGAGCCCCTTTTTAATCACGATGGAGAACTTTGCAATCAAACTTTTGAAATAAATATTCAGCCTACTGAAGCAGGGTTTAATCAAGTTTTGCAAGACATGAAATATGATAATGGTCGAGTCCTTGAAACCATGGTTGAGGAATGGAATCGAGCCCCTGGCAATGCCTCAGAATTTGATGGGCTTTGGACTATCAAAATAAATTCTGGAGATCATGCTAAGCGCACTGATTTATGCGAAATTAAGATGATTGGAGGAGGATATTATATTCTTTTGCAAACTGGTAATTTGAATAATGAAAAAATTAGAAACTTCGGTTTTGGTAAGTTTGATGTCCTTGAAAATGGCAGAATTCGTGAATCCGGTATGGTTGGTTCCTGGCCGAGCTATTCAGATTGGAGTTCAGAAGCAATAGTTAAAAAAATTGATCAAAACCTTATGACACAATCTGTTTCTTCTTACGATAAGAGGGTAGCTAAAACATTTGTTCGTTTGTGAGTTTGATAAGAAAATTTCCGGTTCAATTTTTAAACTTGATTGCCGATAAACTTTCCCGCAAACTCAAAATATAAGCTAATTAAAAAAGTGTGATTTAAGTTAAAAAACTCTTTAAATTAAGTAGCTTATAATAATGGCATCATTCAATTATGCGAGCTTAAATCAAATGCATACTTCTTTATTTTTTTTCAAAAAAGTGATCTCATTATTCGTGTAGGTTAGTTTGTATTTCGAAGCAATTTCGTGAAACTTCATAATGTAAACGCAATGAAATTCTTTATTTGGTGGAAGATAGACCTCAAATCCGTTTGCTCCTTTTTTTCTATTTTCAAATTTCGAGACTGGTATGAGATTATCAATATCATTGGCAAATTCACGCTTCTTTTTTTTGCTCCAATTTATGGCTCCACGAGCTGCAGCCCATGCCAACGGAACGATGTGGTCAATATCTAACTGTGATGAGTAATAATAAAAATCGTTAGTGTAAGCCCCATACCACTTGCCACCTTTAACTCTACATTTCTTTTCGGTGTGATAACTGACAGGCACTAACGAAGTTCTTTCCAGAAGAAAGTGGCGTAAATTCTTACAGCCAGATATATTTTTGTTCCAATGAGGCCAATTATCTCGATTATATTTAGGTTCAAAATCCCTAAAAATGTCAAAAGCATATGTAACCGCTAGTAGTGAAAAAATTGGAAGTAAAAGTGTTTTCATTTATTTAACTGATCCCTCTAAAAAATTGATTATTTTGTAAATCCATTTCTAATGCAGACTTTTCTCAATAAGTCACATGGGCCAAATATAATGTTTTAAAGTCATTTCTATGAGAGCAATACTATTTATCTCCCTTGGTAGTATCAAAATTTTCCATAGCAGTATTTTACGTTTAGGATTTCTGGAAATTTGGTTTCGGAGACCATTTTCGGCACCTAATTAAGGCGCTACAATTACTTTAAAACCCAATGAAATATTACAGTTACATAACGTAAGATCATAGTCAAAGGCATAATAGCAATAGCTGAACTGACCAAAGGTAACTGGTATGTTATGCTTATTTGAATTAACTCTAAAGGAGAGCATAGATGAGTGTTAGCAAAATTGATGACACTAGAAAGCAGGGAGTAAAAATTTTAATAATACTTGCTGTGGTTGGTGTTGTAGTTTTTTTTGGTTACGGACCATTATTTGAACTTGTAGGAGGCGGGGTTCCGGGTAGAGTTATTGGAGCAACATTTGGCTCAATTTTTGCTATTTTGATGACAATGTTCCTTCTGAATAAGCAAACAGAAATTGAGCAGGAGAGTAAGAAAAGTGAGAGAGTTTTTGATGAAAAAGTTAAGTTATATAAAAGTATTATAGAAAGCGCAAAAAACATGCTCAAGGATAATGAACTTGATTCTGAAGAGATGTTAGCTTTGCCTTTTACACTTATACAAATGCAAATGGTAGGTGGAGATGAAGCAATCAAAATATATACTGAATTTTTTAAGAAAATTAATGATATATATGATGATGATAGAGATAATCAGATTGTAAAAATTCCAGAATCAAAAGCAGATGAGGTCTTCTCATTGTTAAGCCAATTCTCGGTCCAATGTCGTGTTGATCTTGGAATTTCAGATACGCAAATTGATAAGACTATTCTCAAAAGAGCAATAACAGCACTTGAACAGTCAAATAATGTTGTCAAAGGAAAACGCGATACATCTAAATTTAAATTTAATGGTAAGGCATACAAAAAAGGTAGGTTAGTCCTTGCAGTTGTTAAAGATTTTGTAGCGAAAAAGCCTAACGTTACTTTTGATGATCTGAAAACAGCATTCCCCAATGAATGGCAAGCAGTGAATCCTAACCAGCGTAATCGTCATGTTTTTGTCAGACTAAGTGATGCTGAAAAGCTCTACAAAGATACAGGCCACAAACGTCACTTTCTTAAAGACGAAGATACTATTCAGTTACTTGATGAGATTATTGCGGTGTCTAATCAGTGGGGAATTGGCAATATTGAAAATTTCATTGATGGTGCAAACCGAAATCATAATTCTAAAATCACAAAGTGATTAATATCATGAAAAATTCTTTTGATGAGAAAACAATTAATGAGCTAAAGGCCTATGTTTATGCTTTATTCGATCCATTAGAGGATAGACCTTTTTATATTGGCAAGGGAAGGGGTAATAGAGTTTTTCAGCATGTGGAAGGAGCAATTTTAGAGGATAAGGAAAGTAATAAATATGAAAAAATAAGGGATATTAGAAGCAGAAAAGAAAATAACAGGGTTAGGCATAGTATAATTCGACATGGTATGAGTGATGAGGTTGCCTTTGAGGTAGAGTCTGCTCTGATTGATCTTGCCAACAGAACCGGAGCTAATTTAACAAACGAGGTTACTGGGCACAATAGTATCGAGAATGGCATGATGAGTACTGATGAGATTATAAGAAAGTACAATGCTCAGCCGTTAGATGAGCTTCTTCACAGTGTTTTGATAATAAATATTAACAAGAAATATAAAAAAATTCGGGCCGAGGCTTTACAGCGTAATGCAAAGAATTCTGTGAAGGATTTAATTTATGAATCGGTAAAGCAAGCATGGGTAATTGGTAAAAGAAGGGATGATATTGAATTTGTACTAGCAGAATTTAAAGGAATAATTGTTGAAGTGTATGAGGTTATTGAAGTAAATGTTAATGGTCAACCTGAGAAATGGTATCGGGTATTAGGTGAAAAAAATAGGTGGGGATTTCATGGTAAAAAGGCCAATAATGAAATAAGATCTTTTTACATCAATAAATCAATCGCTCATCACAAAAAGAAAGGAGCAGCTAACCCTGTTAGATACAACCTATGAAAGACTAATTCCAATGAAAATGCCATTGAGCACCGCCTGAATTTCTTCCTGAAGTGCCAGGACTAATAGTAAAGTTTAATTTTACATTTGGAGCTTTATCGTTACAGTAGATAATTTTCCATTTTTTTCCAAATCCAACATGTTGCATGCCCAATAGAGTAAAGCCAGGAGGAGTAACTACACCAGGTCTATTCGACCGATTAAGCGCTTTCAGCGCGGCCCCACCAATTAAAATATCTTTCAATAATCCCATATTTACCTCACGTAAATTATTTTTCCTTTCTTGCAACTTTGACAGGTTGCTCCATTAGACCTACTTGTTTGTTTTTTATTAAGTGTTCCTGGGCAATTTCCATTCTTACACCAAACTGAACCACATGTATCGCATTTTGCGCCAGGAAATCCTGAGCCGTTGCATCTTTTGTGTATGCATTTTGCCATGGCTTTAAATCCAATAATTATTCATTTGATTATAAAAAATAGCACATGTTTTTATTAAAAAAAAGTAAATTAATTTACTAGGTGAGATACCATGAATAGTACCTAATTTTTAGGCTGAATTTTATTTGTGGGTTACGGTAGTGGTGACGAAAGTCACTTGAACTTTGATTAGAAATTTAAGGAATAACAGTAAGTTACATTGAGGTTAGCTATGAATCTGGTACCAGAGGCCGGACTCGAACCGGCACGCTTTTAAGGGCGGGGGATTTTGAATCCCCTGTGTCTACCAATTTCACCACTCTGGCATTGCTTTAAATCAGGGCGGCGATTATAGCAGTGATCGCTCTCTGGTCAACAACGTATGTAAGTGAATATTGCTAAATTAGTTGGCGTTTGACTTGATTTTCTATACTCTTGCGCACTGATTAAATTCGAAAAATCGTTACCTTTGCATGCGTTTAAATCATTTTCATTTTGACTTGCCCGACCAGTTGATAGCCCGACAACCCACCACAATTCGGCGGGGCAGTCGTCTGTTGGCTATGGATACCGATGGTAATGTTAAGCATGAAAAGTTTCCCGATATTATTAATCACATAAATTCCGGTGATTTACTCATTTTTAACAATACCAAAGTTATTCCTGCACGCATATTTGGAAAAAAAGAAACGGGAGGTAGCGTTGAAATTTTGATTGAACGTATTACAGGCATTAAGACTGCTATGGCACACATTCGTTCCAGTAAATCTCCGAAGGCTGGCGTTACTTTGCTGCTAGAGCAGAAGTTTTCAGTTAAGGTTTTGGGTCGTAAAGGCAGTTTATTCGAACTTGAATTTAGCGCACCATTGCTTGCTTTGCTTGATTTAATAGGGCACATGCCATTACCGCCTTACATAGATCGAGAGGATACCCAAGAGGACAAGTCGCGTTATCAGACAGTATATGCCGAGCAGCCCGGTGCTGTGGCTGCACCCACGGCAGGCTTGCATTTTGATGATCAGATATTGGCAGATATAAAAAGGAAAGGTGCAGACCTAGCCTTTGTGACGTTGCATGTCGGGGCTGGAACATTCCAGCCGGTTAGAGTTGAAAACATTACTGATCACCATATGCATTCAGAATGGTTAGAAGTCAGCGAGCAGGTCGCCAAAAAAATTAAGGCAACCAAGGAGCTCGGAGGGAAAGTGATTGCCGTAGGAACCACCAGTGTGCGAAGTGTTGAGACCGCTGCAAGCTCTGGAGAAATCGCTGCCTTTGAAGGTGATACAGATATATTTATCTACCCTGGTTATCAATTTAAGGTTGTCGATAAGCTTATAACTAATTTCCACCTCTCTGAATCTACGCTCTTAATGTTGGTATCTGCGTTTGCCGGTTACACCTTCATAATGGAAGCATATCAACAGGCGGTAGAGGAGCAGTACCGTTTTTTTAGTTACGGTGACGCGATGTTGTTAACCCACAATCCAAATGCAACCAAGGATATTCCCCATGACTGATGCCAACAACAGGACCTGTGCTATGAAGTTTAAGGTTTCTGCTACCTCTGGTCGGGCGCGTCGTGGTGAACTGAATTTTCCAAGGGGTAGGGTGCAAACGCCGGCCTTTATGCCAGTGGGAACCTATGGCACTGTGAAGGGTATGTTGCCTAGAGATATCGAGGAAATCGGTGCGGAAATTATTTTGGGCAACACCTTCCACCTAATGTTACGCCCTGGCACCGAGGTGGTAAAAAAACACGGTGATCTGCATGATTTTATTCAATGGCAGGGACCAATACTCACCGATTCTGGTGGCTTTCAGGTATTTAGCCTTGGCGATATGCGAAAAATCACTGAAAAGGGTGTTGAGTTTAAATCGCCCATTGATGGCAGTCCTGTATTTATTGATCCCGAAAAATCCATGCAGGTTCAGCGAGATCTAGGCAGTGATGTGGTGATGATTTTTGATGAATGCACGCCTTATCCAGCCACCGAAAAACAAGCCAATGATTCAATGCAGCTGTCATTGCGATGGGCCGAGCGCAGTAAAAAAGCTCATGGTGATAATCCATCAGCGCTGTTTGGTATTGTGCAGGGTGGTATGTATGAAACGTTGCGCGATGAATCTATGGCAGGTCTTGAAGAGATTGGTTTTGATGGTTATGCCATTGGTGGTTTGTCGGTAGGTGAACCTAAAGAAGATATGGTGCGCATTCTTGAGCACCTAGGTGACAAGATGCCAGCGGATAAGCCACGTTATTTGATGGGCGTAGGCAAACCTGCTGATCTTGTCGAAGCCGTATTGCGCGGCATTGATATGTTTGATTGTGTGATGCCCACCCGCAATGCGCGCAATGGGCATCTATTTACCTCTACCGGTGTGATTAAAATTCGTAATGCGGTTCATCGCGGCGATACCGCACCTCTAGATGAAAAATGCGACTGCTATACCTGTCAAAATTTTAGTCGTGGTTATTTGCATCACTTGGACAAGTGCGGTGAAATTTTGGGAGCTCAGCTAAATACCATTCACAATTTGCGTTACTACCAAAACTTAATGAACGGTCTGCGAAATGCCATTGAAAATGATTGTTTGGAACAATTTGCGGATGTTTTCTATCAGCAACAGGGTCAGACTAGACCAGAGTAGGTTAGCATCTTATCGCTTGAAAGGGGCTTTAAATCGTTAAATATGCCCCAATGTATTCTAATATGGCTATAATACTTGGCTATTCAATTTTCTCGGTTTTGATACGGGGATAATTAAGGAATCATAGGACAAAAAATGCCCAATAAATTCCCCATGTGGAAAAACCTAATGATACTCGCAGTGGTTGCCTTTGCGTTTATCTATGCAGCACCCAATCTTTATCCGCCAGATCCAGCACTGCAGTTGTCTGGACAAAGTAGTGCAATGCAAATTGATGACGCAGTTTTGAAGAAAGTTGAGCAAGCTCTAGATGCTGCCAATATCGAACATTTTTCAGGTGAAGCAGATGGCGATTCTGCACTAATTCGCCTAGTCGACAGCGAATTACAGATGCGGGCTAAAGAAGTGGTACAGGCAGAGTTGGGTGGTGAATTTGTGGTTGCCCTTAACCTGGCGCCAACAACGCCCGGGTGGTTAAGTAGTCTTGGTGGCTCACCGATGAAGCTCGGTTTGGACCTTAGTGGTGGCGTTCATTTTCTATTGGAAGTTGATCTTGATGCGGCCCTTACAACGCGACTTGAGGGCGATCTGCAGGAAGTTAAATCCAGTTTGCGTGATGAAAAAATTAGATACCGCAGTTTTGAGCTCAAGGGTCGGCAAATCATCGGTCGCTTTCGAAATGAAGAGCATGTCGAGCAAGCCACCAGTCTAGTCCGTGAGAATTTTAGAGATCTTCAGCCACAGTTCAGGCAGGGTCAAAACCCACTGACATTGGTACTAGAACTCAGTGAAATTGCCAGTGGTCAGATCGAAGATAACGCGATTAAACAAAATCTAACTTCACTTCGAAATCGTGTAAATGAGTTGGGTGTTTCTGAGCCATTAGTCTCGCGACAGGGCAAAAATCGCATTGTTGTTGAACTTCCAGGGGTTCAGGATACAGCAGAAGCTAAACGTATTATTGGTAAAACGGCCAATCTAGAATTCCGACTTGAGGCTGAGGGTAGAGTAGGTGAGGTCTTTGAGTTCCGTGATGGCAGAGG
>Ga0213865_10003088_pt1 | contig 10301 bp, 5 predicted proteins | sample PICome_6_FD_160100 | JGI IMG/M metagenome (GOLD analysis project Ga0213865, IMG submission 160100) | Coastal seawater microbial communities near Pivers Island, North Carolina, United States - PICO282 | ecosystem: Environmental > Aquatic > Marine > Coastal | place: USA: North Carolina | collected... | reverse complement strand
GGAGCCGTTGAAGGTGCCGTCAGGATACGCTTCTGACCAAGCCTCATGAAGATAGTGAGTATTGATGGCGAAGTCGGTAATGCCGGCCGCCTGACAGTGGCGCAGCGCGTAGTTGGTCATCGGCTCGTGGTAGATAGGTACCAGGGGTTTGGGTAGGACATCGGTCAAGGGACGCAGCCGGGTTCCGAGTCCCGCGCCGAGGATGAATGCTTTATGAATCATGAGACGGGTAAGAGGGTGAAGGGTAAATAGGGATTGGTGCAGAGCCGGGTCAAATCATGTCTGCCAAAAGGCTGTTGAGTGCGCGGCGGTCAGGACTTGGCATGGGCAGTTGCTCGAGCTGATCCACGGAGTGCCAGGCTTCATGCCCGAGTAGCTCGGTTTGATCCGGGTGGCTGGAATAGATACGAAGGGTGACTTTGTAACGAGTGATAGTGTAGTTGGTTTTAAGGCTGAGGGGGAGGTCGAGGGTCTGACCGTGTTCACGGCGAGGCAGGTGCCACATGCCCTCGCGGCGGCCACCTTGCGGTTGCTGTTGGAGCAGGATGCGACCGTGGGGATCAAGACTGAAAATGGCGAACTCGTCAATGCGAGTTGTTTGTGTATTGGGCTTTTTCTGTGGCAGTATTTCCGGCTTGCTGCACTGGCAGAATGTTCTCACCGGACATTGTGCGCAGTCAGGGCTTTTGTTAGAGCAGTAGCTTTGCCCCAGCTCCATGAGGGCTGAGTTATGAACGCGGGATGTTTTTTCAGGCAGCAATTCCTGTGCCCATTGCCAAAGTTGTTTGTTACCTGCCGTGGTATCAATGCGCTGCTGGTAATCAAACAAGCGTGCGAACACACGGGCAATGTTGGCATCCACAATCGGCCGAGCTTCATTGAAGGCAAAGGATGACACTGCTCCTGAGGTGTAGGGGCCGATGCCGGGCAGGGCGCGCACCTGCTCAAAGCTACTTGGAAACTGACCACTGTGGTTGCGCGATATTGCCTTGGCGGCAGCATGCAAATTGCGCGCACGCCGGTAGTAGCCAAGGCCCTCCCATGCTTTTAGAATTTCCTGTTCCGAGGCTTCCGCCATGGCCTGGGCAGTGGGGTAGAGAGCCATGAAGCGCAGATAGTGGCCGCCTTTACCATCCTCATTGCCGCCCAAGACAGTAGAGATCTGGGTTTGCTGTAGCATGATTTCTGACACCAGAATCGCCCAGGGGTCGGTGGTATTGCGCCAAGGGTAGTTTTTGCCCTCTTTGCCGAACCATTTTGCAAGGGTGTTCTGAAACGCTCGTTTGTGCTGGAGCGGGTGTTTGCTTGCGTTGGGCTTGGTGGCAGCAGGCATGCGGGAGAGCAAAAGCCCAAAGTTGGAATTTGGAAAGCAGAAAGCGTCCTTGCAAGACTATGGCCCGTGCCATCAAACCCACAAAAAAAGCTGGGAATAAAAAGCAACCCTGCTTTGTCTAAGTGGGTATGAATTTGAAATCTACGCTACCAAAGCTTTTTCTTGCCGCCCTTGGGCTCGCAGCACTGAGCCTGTCGAGCTGCAACAAAGACAGCATGGGCTCCGGGGGAGGTGGAGGCAAATCCACAGCACCTTGCTGAGGCAGGGGCCGCTAAGGACGTGAGTTTCACGTTCAGCCGCCAGCTGCTGGCAGCCGAATTTTGAGTGTTGAATTTTGAGTGTTGAATTCCAGCACGCTGAGTTCGCCAAACCAGTTAGAGGTCGTGTATTCATGCGTAGCATGGATGAAAGCGATGACCAGAGATGTTCACGAAGGCGGAAAACTTCAACTGCCAATTTCAACCAAATCCGCTTCAGGTAGATTGCTCATCGACGGCGCGCTTGAGCTCTTCGTAAGTTTCCGGACTGTTTTCACCTGCGCACCAGTGCTTGAGTTCCTGCCAATAGATTCTACGAATTTGGCGTAGGCATACCAGGGTTGCCTGGTCAAAGAGATCACGAGTGCCCCAGTGGATGTAACCTGCGAGGCGGTCTTTGACACAAGATGTGGGGGACAAAATTTGAATGGCTTGCCCTTCGATGATGATTTGCTCGGGTTCCACCGGGCACTCCTCACCCAGTTCCACAGGCCCCCGGGGAAATTCGAGACAGAGATGCTTGCAAGAGGGGTGGATGAAATAACGGCCTTCAGCCATGAACCCGAGACCCTCCAAAACGCCCGCGATGCGGTGGCGCTCAAATTCATCGGGAACGATGTCCAGATCCGAGGATTGATAGAGCCCTTCAGTATAGATGGCTACCACGGCACCACCGACAAGAACCGAATTGATCCCAGACAAGCTGAGGTGCCAGGCCACGTATTCCCAGAGCTCCCTGATCGTGCACTTGTTCCAGTCCGGTGGGTCCATCCGGGGGCAAGACTACCACCAAAATGAGAGATTACTAGAAAAATTGACTTGCATTAACGTTCATATGACCTAATATTCAGGTCATGAGCGCGACCGAAAATAAATCGGCAGGAGAAACGCCACCCCCAAAAGCGGCGCCGGAAAAAGCCTTGCCATACGCCACAGCGCTGCGGGATCTTTTTGGCAGTCGTGCTGCCGAGGCGGTACTATTGCACCTTTACCACTATGGGGAGAGCTATGGCCGTGCGATCTCCTCAGACTTTGCAATATCCTTGGACTCAGTACAACGGCAGTTGGACAAATTGGAGAATGCAGGGGTCTTGGTGTCAAAACGGCAGGGCAGAACCCTGCTATTCAGCTGGAACCCAAAAAGCGGGCTCACCGAGGCCGTGAAGGGTCTTGTAGCCGTCGTCTATGAGCGCATCCCACTCGAGAAACGCCCCGCGATTTTCCCTATCAGACGCAGACCACGCAGGAAGGACAAGCCGCAATAAAGTTTTGAACCACCAGAGGGGAATCATTTCCTTGGCGCTATGGTGGCATAGCGTGAGTTGGCCACGCTGCAAAGCAGTGCTCACCGCAGATCCTCACTTCAATCACTTGAACGCTCAACTTGAACTGACCTATCACGGCGCGCAGCAGGAGAGGTCTTTTTTAGTTTCCAGCAGAGGCACTTGTGTGTATGGTGTAGAGTACAACAAATTGGGAGATTGTTTATGGAAGAAATACATCTGAGAAAAAAAGACCGTGACCTCATTGCCACCTTGATGAGTGTTTTGCCCGGAGCAGGGCATCTCTACAAGCACCACTACGCTGCCGGCCTGGGGATCCTCATTGGGGGTAATCTGCTGATGATACTGGTGACCGCCTTGTTGGCCCTTGCCACCTTCGGCGTTGCCATCATTATCGTTCCCGCAGCCTATGTGCTGGGTGTCGCCTGGGCAGCTCACGAGCTGGAGGACTGGCACGGAAAGCACGAATTTCTGCACCCCTGGAGCAAGCAGGCTAAATAAGCTTCGGTAATTCGATAACTATAGAACACATAGCCTCTGCCCTGTGTTCGAGGGGCGGTTGGCGGTTGGCGGTTGGCGGGGTGCCTGCGGCAGAGCCAAGAACTAAGAACAGCCACGTAGAGCGGCCCGTTTCAGCTTTCTGCTTTCCCAATTTCCGCTTTCCCAAAATAGGGCACAAGGGCCTCGGGAATGCGGATGCTGCCGTCCGGCTGCTGATACTGCTCAATCAGAGCCACGTAGAGACGGGGCAGGGCGGTTCCCGAGCCGTTGAGGGTATGGCAGATATGGTTTTTGCCATCGCTGTCCTTGAAGCGTAGTTTCATGCGACGTGCCTGGTAGTCACCGAAGTTTGAGCAGGAGGAGACCTCGAGGAACTTGTCCTGGCCGGGTGACCAGACCTCGATGTCGTAGGTTTTGGTGGCGGAAAAGCCTATATCCCCGGTGCAAAGCTCGATCACCCGGTAGTGCAGGCCGAGTTTTTGTAAAATAGCCTCTGCGTGGCCCGTGAGTTCCTCCAGACCCTCGGTGGACTTCTCCGGGTGAATGACCTGGACGAGCTCCACCTTGTCAAACTGGTGCATGCGGATAATCCCGCGGTTATCCCGCCCGGCGCTACCAGCCTCACGGCGGAAGCAGGGCGTGTAGGCGGTGAGTTTGACCGGTAGCTGGTCCTCAGCGAGCAGGGTGTCGCGGTAGAGATTGGTGACAGGAACTTCAGCGGTGGGGGCGAGAAAGAGGGAATTGTTCTCAATGCCATACATGTCCTCCTCGAACTTGGGCAGCTGGCCGGTTCCCTCCATACATTCGCGCTTGATGATGTGGGGCACGTTAACCTCCTCATAACCATGCTCCTGGGTCTGAGTATCGAGTAGAAACTGGATCAAGGCACGCTCCAGCCTGGCCCCCTGGCCGCGGTAAACCACGTAGCCTGAGCCGGTGATTCTGGTGCCATCCTCAAAGCTGATCAGCCCGTGCTTTTCTGCCAGTGCCACGTGATCGAGCGGCTCGGCAATATCAGGCTTTTGCCCCCAGACGCGCAGCTCCGGGTTAGCCTCCTCATCCGCGCCCACCGGGCATTGCTCATGCGGCACATTGGGAATGCTCATTAGCAGCTCAGCCTGGCGGTCTGCTGCTTTTTCCGTCTCGATATCGAGCTCAGCGATCTGCTCACCGATGACGCGCCCCTGCTCCTTGATGGCCTCAGCCTCATCCGCCTTGCCTTGTCCCATCAGGGCACCGATCTGCTTGGAGAGCTGCTTGCGCTGGGACTGCAGGCCTTGTTTGTCTGTCTCGCCCTTGCGGCGGGTCTCGTCACAAGCGAGCACCTCGTCGATGAGGGAATGAGCATCTCCACCCCTCTTACTGAGGCGTTGTTTGATGGTCTCTGCGTCTTCGCGAATGGCTTTGATATCAAGCATGGCGGGGGATTGATAGCGGGTTTTACAATGATTGGAAACGCGAAATGCACCAAAATATGCCACTCCAGTAAAATGGGTGAATTTTTTCCCCGCTTGTGTCTTGCTCCCTGTGGGCTGCCATCTAAGCTGGCGGCGATGTCAGCAGAAAGAGCGAGCTGGGTGAGCGTGTGCCTCGGATTGGCACGGATGATTTTGCATGAACGAAAGCAGCGGCGCAAAATGCTGCTGCGGCTTGTCGTGATACTCGCCTTGCTTACCGTGATCGGTGCCTGGCCCCTTGCCGGCTGGTTGACTGGCAGCTTGTGGCTCTTTGTGCTCTGGTGGGCACTGACCACCCTCTATGGCATCATGGTCATTCTGCTTGCCTTCTATGACATGCTCGCGGTGGTCAGAGAGGAGCGGGACAAGCTGTAAAAGCGCTCCCCAAAGAGCTTGAAAAAAGCCGAGGCCGCCACCAAAATTTTAAAATTTTACCCAGCGGGCTTGTGCCCGGAGAAAAAGACAACAATTTACCCAACTTCACAACTGTTAGATTAATATTGCTTAAACACATGGCAAACAGGGGGCTGCAGCATGAAGCCGATAAAAGCAGCACTTTTTAGATTATAAAAAACAACGACTAACAAGTTAAAAAATGTAATAAAAAAGCTTGATTTTTTTAGTATCTATGTTGACCCGATACCCGTTTTTGAGTAAATTTTCCTAAGAGTCAGCACCGCTGGCTCGCCTCGTAAACACGGCACATCCACGGGATTTCCTAACAGGACAAATCATGGGTGTGTGGTATTTGCGACATGAGCCAGACACAGATTCATTAGCGGATTAAATTTGCGGACCCCTTCGCTTCATCCCGATGGCTGCGACAGCACATATCACACATCCCCCTAAAAACCCTAACACCCACCCTTACCAAGACATGCCTGATAACACTCGAGAACCCTCCAGCACCAGCGACTTCCGCGCTCACAGCGCAGATGCGTTCGCTTGCACTCAGGGAGAGGTCTCGGTGGTAAGAGAAAGTTCCATCAGAGGCAGCAGCGCACTGGTCGCATACTCACGTTCTCTCTTTTGTCTCATTTTCGCCTTGGCCCTTGTTGCGATGCCCACGGAAGCCGATGCCAACAAGGGTAAGGGTAAGACCAAAAAAATTAAAGCAGGTAAAAGCGCTGACCTCAGCGATCTCGATGTCACAGCAGGTGTGTCTGACAAGGATGTTGAGAACGAGGGCACACTCAACCTAGCAACAGATGGTGACGACATTGAGCTCGCGGGAATACTATCCGGATCAGGCAAGGTCGTTAAACAAGGTAACGGCAGACTCAAGCTAACAGGCAACAACACCTTCCAAGGTAACACCGAAGTGCTCGCCGGTATTCTGGAGTTGGCTGAGCCCGGTAGACTGGGCAACGGAAACTACAACGGAGCCATCAGTATTGATGCCAGCGGCCAAGTCTACATCAACACCAGTGCGAATCACATATTTAGCGGAGCGATCAGCGGCTCGGGTGACTTGGTGAAAGACAGCACGGGCAGCTTGACCATCTCAGGAGACAACGATCTAACAGGAAGCCTGGAAGTGAAGGATGGCCTGGTCGTTCTCGACAGCTCGACTTCCGCGGTGACCGGTGACTCGGATATCTCCACCGCGGATGTCATCGTGAGCGGAGGAACCCTGCGTCTGGATGCAGACGAGCAGCTTGCAGACGATGTCGACATCAGTATCACAGGGGGTGAATTCTCGCTTAACGGTGCTACCGAATCCATCGATGGTCTCTCTAACTCAGGTGGTGTTTTCTCGACAGGTATCGGAGGTACTCTGAATGTTCTCGGTAACACCGTGACTTGGTCCGGGGGAACCAACACCATCAACGATGCCGCCACCTTGGCGGACAGTCATTGGGATGTGTCCGGAGGAACCAACACCGTGGAGGGGGGAACCACCGGAGGCACCCTGCACGTCCAAAGCGGGGGCATTGGTTTTGAGTTCACGGGATCGGGAGCGCCCAATATCACCCTCAACAGTGACAACACCGCAGCGGGCCGCATGCTCTTGGAGGGCGACATGATTGTGGCGGCAGGTTACACCGGCACCGGAGCCACCATCACCAGCGCCGGCGCTGGGTCCAATGCGGGCTACATCGACCTCGGAGCTGGAACCAGAACCTTTGAAATCAACGACTCAGCCAGTGCCGCCGATGACCTCACTGTGAGTGCAGTGATCACCAATGGAAGCATTACCAAGACGGGTGCGGGTACCTTGGTGCTTAGCGGAGCAAACACCTACTCAACCCTCCAGATTGGCGCAACCAACCAGACGAGCAACGCGGGTACTGTCTCCATCGAGCACGACACGGCACTGGGTAGCGGGCAACTCGCCTACGGATCAGGAGGCACCCTGGACCTCGGGGTGAGTGGACTCACAGTTGGAAACAACGTCTTTGTTGGCAACCGCACCGACAACTCCGACTACAAGATCCAGCTCGATCTTGCGGGAACTGCCACCGGAGAACTTACCGGAGACATAGACATCAGGAAGGGTACGGCAGGAGTATTTGTTACTCAGGTGGGGGCCGATGACACCCTCACCTTGAGTGGTATCCTTAAAACCGGAGCCGGTGGTGGGGCAGGCCTCACCAAGACAGGTGCCGGAACCCTTGTGCTGAGCAATGCCAACACCTACAAAGGAGCCACCACCGTCAGCGAGGGCACCCTACAGCTTGGTGACGGAGGAACTGGAGGTTCCCTCAATACAGTCAGTGCCATTAGCATCGCCTCCGGGGCTACCTTTGAAGTCAATCAGAGCGATACCGTTACCCAGGGCACTGATTTCAGTGGTGCGGCCATAAGCGGTGCGGGTGGATTTACCAAGTCCGGATCCGGCAGGACCATCCTCAACGCCGCCAACACCTATGCAGGAGTTACCACCATTAGTGGTGGTGAGATCGAAATCCAGAACAATGACGCTCTGGGAACCACAGCTGGCGAAACCATTATCGGTAGTGGCACGAAACTCATCATCAGTAACGGAATCACCACTGCGGAAAATATCACCAATACCGGTAGTGGTGGTGGTAAGATTACCGGTAGTGGGACTGGCGGCACTTTCACCGGCCTCATTACCCTGAGCAGCGGCATGGACATGCGGGGTAATGACCTGACCTTCAGTGGCGGTATCACTTCTCTCGACCAAGGCTTGAGTATCAACGTTGCTCGCGCTGTGATTGATACCACGGCAATTGACCTGGACAGTGACAACAGCGGAGCTGCCGGCACACTCAGCATAACCAGTGCTGGCAACAGCTTGGCCAATGCCACCCAGCTCAACGTCGGAGGCAATGACTGGGGCTTTGCGCGTATTAACTTCGGTGGATATCTGCTCATTGGTGGTGACAACTACATGCCGGTTGATGCCGGGGTTGAGTTCGGCTGGAGCACTGACGGACAATCACAAGCTACCCTTGACCTTGGCGGCAACAATCAGGAGGTCGCCTTCCTGCGCCAGACATCGTTTTACGGCGGGGTTAACGGAGATCAGAACATCACTAACAGCGGTGACACGGACAGCACCCTGACAATCAACACCGCTGCCGGAACCTACGACTTCCACGGACGCATCACCGATGGCACTACCAATTCCATGAGCATCGTCAAGGACGGGGTTGGCACGCAGATCTTCGACAACAATAGCGGTACCGCAAGCAATTATACCGGCACGACCACCGTCAATGGCGGGGTTCTTCAGATCGGCGACAATGATGGCACGGCTGACACCGCTAGTACACTCATTGGAGACATCGTCATCAACAGTGGAGGAACCCTAAGGATGGCAGCAGACGAGTTTAATCAGTTTTCTAATACGGGTGCGCCCACCGTTACCATCAACGATGGCGGCGTTCTGGAAACCGTGAGTACCAACAACAACGCGCACAACCTTTACGGAGAGCTCATATTAAACGGAGGAACGCTGACGTCCTCCGGAGGAACTTACAGCGGTGGTAACTGGATCTTTAACGATGGCGTGACCGTGGGGGGGGCGAGCGTTTCCACCATCAGTGCCACCTCCATCGGTATCAAGAACAGCAGTGCCTTTAATGTTGCCGACGCGACGGGAGATGCATCCACCGATTTGCTCGTTTCATCCATAATCGAGGACACCGGCGGCGGGACCAACAACCTGACCAAGACCGGTGCGGGCACGATGACCCTCTCAGGAAGCAACACCTTTACAGGTAATGTCCTTATCAGTGGTGGCACGCTAACAACCGGTAGTGCGGGCGGTACAAAATTCGGGGCGAATACCGTTGGACGCACGATCACGGTGGATGGCGCGACATCAGTGCTCGACATCGCCCACGGCAACTCGATCAGTGGAGCTGGCCACGGCACCGAAAACGATATCACGCTGGTTGCCCAGAACGGCGGTATTATTCGCAACAGCGGCACGGCAGTGAATCGTATCGGGGATGTGACCCTCAACGAGGGAACCCTGGAAGCCAACGTTACCGACGCGAGTTGGGGATCCTGGTATCTCGGCACGCGTGACAGCGGACAAGAGGCCACCGTCACAGTCGGAGGATCTGTAGCCTCAAGCATCACCGGTAGCGGCAATGTCAAGCTGGGCACGAACACGGTGTTCAGCGTGGCGGACGCCACCGGGGACTCCAACACTGACCTGACCGTCAGCGCTATTCTTGATGATCAGACGGCCAATCAAAGCGGCGCTGCGGGCGGCTTCACCAAGACCGGTGCAGGTACGATGGAACTCACCGGAGCGAACACCTACACTGGAGACACTACCATATCTGCAGGCACGCTAAAGCTATCCGGGGGCGGATTGCTCGGCAGTGGGGGAACCTATTCCGGCACGCTCTCAATTGATGGCACCTCCGCCTTTGTCTGGGATGGAGACAATCTACAAGTCTTGAACGGTACTGTCGAAGGCAGTGGCACCGGCGGCATCCTCGCCACTGGCACGGGCCAGCTGCGGATGGTTTTCGGTAACAACATCAATTACAGCGGGCCGGTCACGGTTGACGGAGGTGCTCTTCAGTTCCGCAATACCGCTGACTTGAAAGGCTTCACTCCCAATGATCTGAACATAGAAGGCGGCGGAGCTCTGGCGATTCAATCCAGCGTGGGTGGAGCCAACCGCACCGTGCTCAACAACAAGACCTGGACCTTCGACAACGGGGGCGGCACGCTCACCTTCAACCAAGGCAATAACCTGTTTCAAGGGGGGGCTAGTACCCACAACTTCGTCGTCACTGCCGCCGGTTCGGGCAGTAGCATAACGACTATCAACAGTGGCTTCATGAACATGCAGGGGTCGGGTAATATCGAATTTGATGTCGCCGATGGTGCCGAGGACAGGGACCTGACGCTCAGCGCAACCTTTAACAACGGACTCATCACCAAAGATGGTGCGGGAACGCTGGCGATCACCGGGACCCACAATGGTAGCTACGCCATTGACATCAACGCAGGCACGCTTGAGGTGGGTGATTCCGCG
>Ga0213865_10003081_pt1 | contig 10309 bp, 8 predicted proteins | sample PICome_6_FD_160100 | JGI IMG/M metagenome (GOLD analysis project Ga0213865, IMG submission 160100) | Coastal seawater microbial communities near Pivers Island, North Carolina, United States - PICO282 | ecosystem: Environmental > Aquatic > Marine > Coastal | place: USA: North Carolina | collected... | reverse complement strand
GATGAATATGATAAAGATGTTGCACTGGCGATACGTTATGCTGTAGATAATGGCGCAAAAGTTATTAACGGGAGTTTTGGCAAATCATTTTCGCCTTATAGTGAATGGGTAAGAGACGCGATTAAATATGCGGGGGACAATGATGTAGTTTTTGTTCACGCGGCCGGAAATGATAGTAATAATGTTGATGTAGAACCAAATTTTCCTGATGATAATGTGAACTTTGTTGAGGTGTCGGATAATTACATACGGGTAGGTTCATTAACTCAAAATTATGGGTCAAAAATGGTGTCTGGTTTTTCAAACTATGGTAAGAAAAACGTTGATGTTTTTGCGCCGGGTTCATCAGTTTATTCAACAACACCAGAAAATGAATATGGCTTTAAGGGTGGCACCTCTATGGCTGCTCCGGGAGTTGCTGGAATAGCTGCCTTAATTAGGTCACAATACCCTAATTTATCAGCTTCACAGGTTAAACAAGTAATACTAGATTCTGGTCTACCCTTAACCACAAAAGTGGTTGTGGGTGGAGACGCGTCTAATGTAAAAGCGTTTTCAGAATTATCAAAGTCGGGCAAAATTGCCAACGCCTACAATGCATTAATAATGGCCTCAAAACTAAAATAAGACCATGAAGAAATTTTTTGTAAGTCTTTTTTGTACTACAACAGTTTTTGTTTGTGGAGCAGATATAGACAACTCAAATAGGATTAGCCAAAAACAACTGTTCAATTCAGGTTATTGGCAACAACACGTAGATTATTCTATGGAAATTGATATGGATGTTAATTCTTATAAGTATACGGGTAAACAAACTCTAGTATATACTAATAATTCTCCAGATGTACTAAACAGGGTTTACTATCACTTATATTTTAACGCCTTTCAACCAGGAAGTGAAATGGACGTGCGCTCCAGAACTATTGCGGACCCAAGTGCTAAGATCGGTGATAGAATCAGTAAACTAAAACCTAATGAAATTGGATATATAAAGGTAGGCTCACTAGAGCAAAATGGAATTTCTGTTCAATTTGAAACTGTGGGCACAGTGTTAGAAGTGGATTTAAATCAGGCAATTAAACCAGGAGAAAAAGTTACATTTTATATGGAATTTAATGCTCAGGTTCCTGTACAAATCCGTCGTTCTGGAAGAAACAACAAAGAAGGCGTGGCCCTTTCTATGGCGCAATGGTATCCTAAAATGGCTGAATATGATGATGAAGGTTGGCATGCGGACCCATATATAGCAAGAGAGTTTCATGGTGTTTGGGGAGATTTTGATGTAAAATTGGCAATTGACGCTAATTACGTTGTTGGCGGAACCGGTTATTTACAAGGTGCGCCAAAAAGGAAGGGTGATAAAAAAGAATATCATTTCATAGCGCCAAGAGTTCATGATTTTACTTGGGCTGCAGATCCAGATTTCAAGCACGACATATTTGAAATGCCAAATGGTCCAACACTTCATTTTTACTATAAAAAAACAATGAGTAAAAAGTATCTAGACAACTGGAAGAAACTTCAGTCGGATACTGCAAAGCTAATGGAGTTCTTTAGTGAAAACGTTGGTAAGTACCCTTACAATCAATATTCTGTTATACAGGGGGGTGATGGTGGTATGGAATACGCCATGTGCACTTTAATAACTGGTGAGCGAAATTACGGAAGTCTGATTGGTGTTACATCACATGAAATGGCGCACACATGGTTTCAGTTTTTATTGGCTAGTAACGAAACAAAGCACGAGTGGATGGACGAAGGGTTTACAAGCTATATTTCAACATTGGCTACAAATTCATTAAAAGGTAATACAAGTAAAAATCCGTTTAAAAACACTTATAGGCGATATATATCTTTAGCTAATTCAGGCTACGAACAACCTTTGACTACTCATGCAGACAGGTACGCTTATAATCAGGTTTACGGAACCGCAGCATATAGTAAAGGTTCTGTGTTTTTGTCTCAACTTGGATATGTGATTGGAGAAGAAAATCTTAAAAAAACAATTAAAAAATATTTTGATGATTTTTCGTTTAAACACCCCAAACCTATGGATGTTGTGAGAACGGCAGAGCGTGTTTCAGGTTTAGAGCTTGATTGGTATCTCATTGATTTTGGGCAGACCACAAATACAATTGATTATGGTATAAAGTCCGTTGATGGCAAAGTAATCGTTTTGGAGCGTATTGGGTTAATGCCTATGCCCATTGATTTAACTGTTACCTATGATGATGGTTCACAGGAAGCGTTTTATATACCGCTTCAGATGATGAGGGGTGAAAAACCGACTGATGCTACAATTGCTTCTGATTGGGCCTGGGCCATGCCAACCTATAACCTTATAACAAGTAAAAATATAAAGTTTGTTGAAATTGACAGCTCTGAATTTATGGCAGATGTAAAAAGAGAAAACAACACGTACAGCTTAGAAAAATAATACCTAAAAAATATAAACCACATCTAATAGGGGTTCGGTTATCCAATATTATTTTACTTGTTTTTTTAATTTCTTTTTGCCCTTTTTGTTGACTTTTTATAGTAAATCTTCAAATTTTTTTTGGAGTTTATAAAAACAGTTGCCTTCATGTTTTATGGGGTCTGAATTAATCTCTAGATTGTGTTTTTCTATTTCTGTAGTGAAATGATCGTCATTTATAGCCTCTAAAATTTCAATATTATTATTCTTTGGAAAATAACATTCAGACACAACACAGAATTCTTGTTCTGCACCAATTCTAATGGGCTCTTCTTCAATCAATCCTTTATTTAACATAATATCTAAAGCTTACAGATCTTTTACTAAATGGTGAATATATAATGCTTTATCTTTAGGGCTTTTAAGTTGTTTGACGTTTAAATGTCCCATTTTTAAGGTGAGCTATTGATTAACCTATGTAATTTAGTCTAATTAAAAGACTTAAACATGATTTTTATTATGGCTGACCTACAAACCTATTTGATAAAACAAATTACAATTCTATTTTTACAACCAATAATTCCTTGTAATGTCCTTAAAATACGGTAAAAAAGACAAGTTGAAAAGTAAAAAAACCATCGAGTGCCTCTTTAATGAAGGAAGGTCGATTACGGTTTATCCTTTGCGCTTGGTATATTTAGAAACCGAATTCAACGATAGTAGTATCCTTAAAACAGGAGTTTCTGTAAGTAAAAAACACCACAAAACAGCAGTTTCTAGAAATAGAATTAAAAGACTTTTAAGAGAAGCTTATAGGCTTAACAAGCAAAAATTCTTTAATAATAGTTCAACATCTTATGCGTTTATGATTTTGTACCTTAGTAAGGAAGGAACAAATTCTGCAGATATTAATAGTGCTATGAAAATGTTGTTTCAAAAATTTCTTGATAAAACCTCAAACCAATGAAAAAAAATCTACACAAAAGATTAATAATACCAGGCTTGGCATTGGTTTTATTTGTGAGCACCACAGCATTTAAGAGTGACTTTTTCGAAATTGCTAAACAAATTGAGATTTTTACTACTCTTTTTAAGGAACTCAACATGAACTATGTTGATGACACCAACCCTGGCGATCTTATGGATACGGCAATAAAAAGCATGTTAGATGATTTAGATCCGTATACACAATTCTACAACGAACAAGATGTAGAGGCTTCTAGAATAAATAATGATGGAGATTATACTGGAATAGGTGCGAAGGTATTAACGCTTAAAGATAAACTAGTAATTATAGAGCCTTATAAAGGCTATGCGGCTGATAAAACTGGTCTCAAAGCTGGTGATGAAATTATTAAAGTAGATAATGTTATAGTTTCTGATTTTAAGGATGATATAGCTAATTTGTTACGAGGTGCTGCTGGTACTGAGGTAATGATAACCTATAAACGCCAAGGACAAACCAATACTGTAAAAATTATTCGTGAATCACCAGAAATTAAAGCTGTGCCACACTACTCTATGGTGGATGAGAAAACGGGCTATATAGTGTTGCGTAAGTTTAACGATAAAGCATCTTATGAAACCATAGGTGCATTAAGAGCTCTAAAAAATCAAGGTGCTTCCCGATTAATTCTAGATTTACGAGGAAATCCAGGCGGACTATTAAACGAGGCGGTTAATGTCACAAACATATTTGTGCCAAAAAATCAATTGGTGGTAACAACTAAATCTAAGGTTAAAAAGTATAACAAAACCTATTACACTAGACGGGATGCTGTTGATACGGAAATTCCTTTAGTTGTATTAATTAACGGTAGTAGTGCTTCCGCAAGTGAAATTGTGTCTGGTGCGCTGCAAGATGTTGATCGCGCGGTTGTAGTTGGTACTAGAAGTTTTGGAAAAGGATTAGTTCAAAGGCCAAAGGCACTTACCTATGGAACACAAATGAAAATAACCATTTCTAGATATTACACACCTTCTGGCCGTTGCATACAAGCTCTTGATTATTGGAATAGAGATGAAAGCGGTAACGCTACAAGGGTGAAAAAGGAAAACTATAATACCTTTACAACACGTAATGGGAGAAAAGTCTTTGATGGTGGTGGTATTGAACCAGATATAGAAGTTAAATTTACTAAACAAACACCATTAACAAAAGCAATATTAAATGAAAACTTGATTTTTAATTTTGCTACGGATTATTATTATAAGAATACATTAAATGACCTAAATACCTATAAGTTTCCCGAAACTGAATTTAATAAATTCAAAAACTATCTAAAAAATTCAGGGTTTGATTTTGAAACTGAGACAGAAAAGGCGCTTAATAAAGCTATGGTTGTTGCTGAAGGGGAAGAATTAGATGGCGTTGTTGATTCCGAATTTCACAATATCTCCGCTGCTATCCAAGCCTATAAGTCAAACGCTATTGATGCAAATAAAACACAATTAAAATCACTTTTAACAGACGAAATTATTAAAAGATATTTCTACAGTGAAGGATTATATATATACTACAAGGCTAATAATCCTGAGATAAAAAAAGCTTTAAGTATTCTTAATAATCCTTCGCAATACGCTAGTATTTTGAGATAAAACTTAAAATTATTTATATTTAACATTATAGAATTTCTGAATATTAAAGAAAATCAAACGAAATGAAATATGTGACCGTTTTAATATGCCTTTGTTTCCAGCTCTCTTTTTCCCAAAAAGAGTTGAAGCATCAGGTATACTTTGAAACGGATAAATATGAGGTACCTGAAACAGAACATAGTAGATTGCTACTGTTCTTGTCTAATATTGAAAATCTAGATATTGAAAAGGTATCGATTTATGGATTTTGTGACGATAGAGGTAGTGATTCTTATAATCTTGTTCTTTCTCAGCAACGAGCAGACGCTATAAAAGAAATATTCTCTAACAATGAATTTGATGAGTCAAAAATTACAAATGTCGATGGTAAGGGTGAAATATTAGTAAATATTGTTCACGAAGAAAATTTAAATAAAATACGAGGACTAAACCGTAAAGTAGAAATTATTGTGCAGCCGTATGATCCTCCAAGACAACTAGTTTCTAAACCAGTCAAGAAAACAACTGAAGAAAAACTACAGGGTGATTTAAAAGAAGGAGATAAAATCCTTTTAGAAAATATCTTGTTTAAAACAGGTTACAGTTATTTAACAAAAGAGTCTAAAATTCGTTTAGATAGAATCGCTGATGTACTTGTAGAGAGGAAAGATATATATTTCACCGTAGAGGGTCATGTGTGTTGTACTTATGGAGCTCGTGATGCTATAGATAGAAAAACTAAAAAGCGAAATTTATCTGTGGCAAGGGCTAAAACAGTCTATGATTTTCTTGCTAGAAAAGGAGTAAGTAGATCTAGAATGCGTTATGTGGGTTTAAAACGGAAATATCCACTAGGTGGAGAACCTGCCTATGATAGACGTGTAGAAATACAAGTAACACAAATAAATAAAACTACTAATTAGTTTTTAGCATATTAATATGCTGTATACCATCTTCAAGGTACTCCTCTCCTACTTCTATAAATCCTAAATTATTATAGAAACTCTTTAAATAGGTCTGTGCAGAAATTCTAATTTCTGAGACATTATACTTTTGTAAAACAGCTTGTATTGAAACTTCCATAATATAATTACCGTACTTATGATGTCGTTGTGTTTCTTTAACCACTACCCTGCCAATACCTGCTTCTGCAAAATAATCACCTGGTTTAAACATTCTTGTATAAGCAACTAACTTATTCTCTATATAACCTAAAACATGTAGTGCTTTCTGGTCTTTTCCATCAACATCTTGATAAACACAGTCTTGCTCTACAACAAATACTTCACTACGTAGTTGAAGTAAATCGTACAGCTCTTGTGTTGTTAATTCCTGAAATTTTTTAACTAAAGTTTTAAGCATAATTTAATCTTGAACAATAACATCTTTAGCATCGCATTTACCATATTCTGGTTGAATATTAATATGGTTAATATCATACTTATGGTAAATTAATTCTTCAATAGAATTTAAAATTACATCAAATTGTGATAATGTAATATCCTCTTTAAAATCAATATGAGCTTCGAGATGAATTTCTTCCTCATTTAATTGCCATATATGCACATGATGTACATTTTTTACAGCATCAATAGTTTGAATATCCTCTACTATAGATTTTACCGAAGTTGAATCTGGTGTAAATAACATTAGTACTTTAAACGAATTTTTTAATAAATCCCATCCCATTACAACCAGGTAAACTGCTATTGCTAATGTTAACACACTATCTATCCACCAGATTTCATAATATTTCATCAATAATCCACCTATAAGAACTGCAACACTTGCTAACATATCTGTTAACAAATGAAGGTAAGCACTCTTGAGATTCATATTGTTATCTGCATTCTTTTTAAGTAATAGAACACTAAAACCATTACCTAAAATCGCAATAATAGATAACCATATAACAAGATTAGATTCTATTTCTTGAGGGTTTCTAAAACGTTCAATTGCCTCAAAAATTAATAAAACCGCCACAACTATTAATGTCGCAGCATTAATAAAAGCAGCTAAAATTTCAGCTCGTTTATAGCCGAAAGTACGTTTTAACGAAGCTTTTTTCTTAACTAATTTATTAGCTATCCAACTAATAATTAAAGATATAACATCACTAAAATTGTGAAGCGCATCACTTAATAAAGCTAAACTACCAGAAACTATCCCACCAATTACTTGAGCTACAGTAATAGTAATATTTAGAAATATAGAAATTAATAAATTTCGACTATTTAGATCGTGGTGGTGGGAATGGTTATGAGAGTGAGAATGACCCATCTAACATGATAATGGGATTTTATCTATACGTCTTTTATGACGACCTCCTTCAAATTCTGTTTCTAAAAATACATCTACCATTTTAATAGCTTGTGGTATAGAAGTAAACCTTGCTGGTATACAAATTATATTAGCATTATTATGCTGTCTAGCTAATTCGGAGATTTCACTATTCCAACATACACCTGCTCTAACATTTTGATATTTATTAGCTGTCATACCAACACCGTTAGCTGTACCACAAATTAAGATCCCTAGATCCACCTTTCCGTTATTGACATCACTTGCAACAGGATGAACAAAATCTGGATAATCTGCACTATCATTTGTATCTGTACCATAATTTTTTATAGTATATCCCTTAGTTTTAAGGTGCTCTATAATTGCAGATTTATACTCTGGTCCTGCATGATCGTTACCAATTGAAATAGTCATCTTTTTACTATTAATTATAAAGCACAAATTTACAATTTTTTAAAACTGGTTAATAGAATATATCATTACATGTTAATAACTGTTTACAACTATTTAAAATATTAATTAGGAATATTTAATAATTTTTTTAAACCAAAACTTAATATTAATAACCAAATAAGTTAGCTATTATTTTAAATGAAGTTATCAATATATCAAATAAAGGAAATGAACAAAAACTTTGAGAAATATTATCAATAAAAACTATTAACATCTATTATCAACAGATGTTTACAATAAATAAAAATAACCTATTAATCAATTAGTTAATTATAATTAATGTGTTAATTACAGACTAATAAAGTGTAAACTAAATTCTTTCAAAATAAAATTTATAAAACTTATACGCACTATTAACAGACTATAATAACCATTATTTATTTTTTAAAATCTTAAAAGAAAAATGATAATAGTATATATAATTGTGGATAAGTGGTTTTAAGTTTTTAAAATTTACTAAATACTATCTAATATTATTAATGTAGCTTTGTAAAGAACTTAATATCTTCACTTCCACCTATATTAAGTTTAAAATGAAGAATTCCTAACACTTTTAGGAAATGAATATGATTATAAATTTAAATGACAAGAAAGAAAAAAAGGAGATCTAGAAACAATAAGATTTCCAACCTTACAAATACGATTCTAAGTATTTTAAAAAAAGAAAGAAATAAGACTTTTAATTATAAACAAATAGCTTCAAAACTCGGTGTAAATGACGCGAGTAGTCGAAACCAAATTATCAAAAAACTAGCCCAATTAAAGGTAAAAGGTGAGATAGAAGAAGTAGATAGAGGAAAATTTAAAGCTATTGTCAATACTGAGTATCACATTGGAATATTAGATTTATCTGCTAAAGGAAATGGTTATATAATTAGTGATGACTTTGAAGATGACGTTTTTGTGGCTTCTAATAATATTAACAAGGCTTTAGATGGAGATGAAGTAGAATTTTACGCCTATAGAAGAAAGCATCGAGGTAAACAAGAAGGTGAGATCACCAATATTATCAAACGAGCAAAATCAGATTATGTAGGTACTATCCAAATTCAGAATAGTAAAAAGTTTGCATTTGTAGTAGCTGATAGTCCAAAAATGTATACAGATATTTTTGTACCTATAAATAAAATCAAGAAGGCTGAGAATGGAGATAAAGTTTTAGTAAAACTTACTGACTGGCCTGAAAATACAAGTTCTCCTTATGGTAAAGTAACTGAAGTATTAGGTAAACCAGGAGAGCACAGTACTGAAATACATTCTATTTTAGCTGAGTATGGATTACCACACCAATTCCCTCTAGAAGTTGAATCCTATGTTAATAAATTAGACACTTCTATTACTGAAGAAGAAATTGCAAAACGTAGAGATATGCGTAAGGATTTAACCTTTACGATAGACCCAAAAGATGCAAAAGATTTTGACGATGCACTTTCATTTAAGGTTTTAGAAAACGGACTTTATGAAATAGGGATTCATATTGCAGATGTATCACATTACGTTAAACCAGATACGGTTTTAGATGACGAAGCTTATGAAAGAGCTACATCAATATACTTAGTAGATAGAGTAGTACCTATGCTACCAGAGATTTTATCAAATGGTGCATGCTCCCTGCGACCACGTGAAGAAAAATATACCTTTTCTGCAGTGTTTAAAATGAATGATAATTGCGAAATTAAGGATCAATGGTTTGGTAGAACCGTAACTTATTCCGATGCTAGATTTGCATACGAAGAAGCACAGGCGATAATTGAAACAAAAAACAGTGTTATACCTCAAGAAATTTCTTTAACTGGTGAAACCTATAACACGGATCAGTCAATCACAGAGGCTATTTTAAAATTAGATGAATTAGCTAAGAAAATGCGTACCAAAAGAATGCGTACTGGTGCAATTTCATTTGATAAGGTTGAAGTTAAATTTAATCTAGACGAGCAAGCAAATCCAGTAGGTGTATTCTTTAAGACTAGTAAAGATGCGAATAAGCTTATAGAAGAGTTTATGTTATTGGCAAATAAAAAAGTAGCTGAGTTTATTGGTAAGCAGAATCCTAAAAAGACATTTGTTTATCGCGTACATGATGAACCAGATGATTCTAAACTTACTCAATTACAAACTGTTGTTGGTCGTTTTGGACATAAGTTAAATTTTAAGGATAGAAAAAGTGTTGCCTCTTCCTTAAATAAACTATTAACAGATGTGGTTGGTAAAAAAGAACAAAACCTTGTAGATACTTTAGCTATAAGGACTATGTCTAAGGCAGAATACACGACACAAAATATTGGTCATTATGGTCTTGCATTTCAGTATTATAGTCATTTTACATCACCGATAAGGCGTTATCCAGATGTTATGGCACATAGATTATTACAACACTATCTCGAAGGTGGTAAGTCGGTAAATGAAGATATCTATGAAGAGAAATGTAAGCACAGTAGTAATATGGAATATTTAGCAACTAAGGCTGAAAGAGATTCTATCAAATACATGCAGATTAGATTTATGCAGGACCAACAAGATGAAGAATTTTTAGGTGTAATTTCCGGTGTTACCGATTGGGGA
>Ga0213865_10003080_pt1 | contig 10312 bp, 3 predicted proteins | sample PICome_6_FD_160100 | JGI IMG/M metagenome (GOLD analysis project Ga0213865, IMG submission 160100) | Coastal seawater microbial communities near Pivers Island, North Carolina, United States - PICO282 | ecosystem: Environmental > Aquatic > Marine > Coastal | place: USA: North Carolina | collected... | reverse complement strand
CAGCCCAACCCTGACCTTGGAGATTGCTGAGACGGAAGTTGCCGAAGATGGAGTCGTTACCGCTACTGTTTCGCGGAATACAGATGTTGCCTCGGCGTTGCAAGTGGAAGTTGTATCGAGTGATATCACGGCGGCTACGGTTCCAACCCTAGTCACCATTGCGGCGGGTCAGTCCAGTACGACTTTCGAAGTTAACGGTGTCGATGATAGTGTGGTGGATGGTAACCAAGTTGCGGTTGTCACGACCTCGGTCGACGGATTTGCTGCGGGTTCTGACTCGATTGTTGTTGTTGATGACGACATCGCAGCCCTCACGCTTGTGATTGCTGAGGATTCCATCAGTGAAGCAGGTGGGGTTTCGGTGGCTACTTTGTCTCGGAATACGCTAGCTGTCTCGTCGCTAACGGTTGACTTGACGAATGGTGATCCGACAGAAGTAACGATCCCTGAGAGTGTCATCATGCCCGTTGGGGTCACCAGTGTTACATTCACGATTGATGCAGTTGATGATTCAGACTTTGACGGAAATCAGAATGTCGTGATTACGGCATCTTCGACTGGGTTGGTTTCCGGGGTGGATTCATTGCAGGTGATCGATGACGATCCACCGCCCCCAACTCCTCCTATTCTGTTTGTTGATGATGACCAGGGGGCGAGTTACGAGAGATTTTACACGGCTGCTCTGGATGCGAATTCATTGCAGTATGACAGTTGGCAGGTGTCTTCTCAGGGTCTGCCAGTGACAAGTGATTTGAGTGATTACGATGTGGTGATTTGGAATACTGGATTTGATTATTCTGCCACTACCGCAGGTGTATCCGCAGCGGAGCAGACCGCATTGTCTGGTTACCTTGATGGTGGCGGGGGTCTTTTCCTGGTGGGTCAGGACATTCTTTACAACGGCGTGAGCGCATCATTCCAGTCGGACTACCTCAAGCTTGCGTCCTTCACCAGTGATGTCCGGAACCTCAGTCAGTTTGTGGGTGTCAGTGGCAGTTCGATCAGCGATGGTATGAATCTGAGTTTCAGTCTGCCTTCTGATTTCAGTGCTGACTGGAGTGACTCATTGCTTCCAGCAGCTGGAGCCGAAGGTGTTTTCTATCGCAACTCGGTAAACAGCGATGCTCAGCCTTTCAATACGATTGGCTACGGTGGTGAAGACTTCCGTGTTGTTTTCATGGCTGCACCTTTTGAGGGCATCAGTGCGAGTGCTGGTGATCCTAACAATCAGGCGTTTGTGATGGATAAGGTGGTCGACTTCCTGATGCCTCCTGTCACCGCTACGGGAGATGTGATTGTTTCAGCTCCGAGTTCATCTGGTGTGACAACGGAATCAGGTGGTTCGGTCAGTTTCACTGTTGTTTTGACAGAGGCACCTGTTTCAGATGTAAGTTTCAGTGTGAGTTCCAGTGATACGAGTGAAGGTTCTGTTGATGTAAGCCAGTTGACATTCACTCCGGGTAATTGGGATACGGCCCAAACTGTCACTGTGACGGGTGTTGATGATTCGGTGGTGGATGGCGATGTTGCTTATTCGATCGTGCTCGGCGTTGCCAATACAACAGACCCGAACTACACCGGCTTGGATCCTGCAGATGTATCTCTGAGCAATGCAGATAATGATGTTGCCAGCCTGACTCTGGATCTTGGTACTGGTTTAGTGTCAGAGGGTTCGACGTTGGTTGGCGTTGTGACCCGTAATACAGATACGAGTTCACCTTTGGTTGTGACGCTTGGGAGTGGTGATCCGAACGAAGCCTCGGTTTCGAGCACAGTGACGATTGGTGCCGGTTCGTCCTCAGCCCAGTTTGTAATCACTGGAGTAGACGATTCTTTTGTTGATGGTGATCAACAGGTTACGATCACAGTTGGTTCTTCTGGCTACATTGGGGCATCCGGTGATGTGACGGTGGTCGATACCACAACGCCTGCTTTGAGTCTTTCTCTGGCAGATTCTTCGATCAGTGAATCTGGGGGTCAGACGACAGGAACGGTAACACGCAATACCACAGTTGGCTCTGTAACATTGACGATTGTCAGTAGTGACGAGTCCGAGGTCGAGGTCGGCACGTTAACAATTCCAGCAGGTGAGACGAGCGGTACTTTCACTCTGGATGCACAAGATGACATTCTGGTTGATGGTGACCAGACCGTTACGATCAGTGTGGATGCAAGTGGGTATTCGGGTGACAACGCTTCACTGACAGTTACCGATGATGAAGTTGCCTTGCTGGCCATTTTGATTCCCGAGCCAGCAGTTAATGAGACTGCCAGTACGACTGGAACCATCACACGCAATACGGGCACCACCGGCGCATTGGTAGTGAATCTTGAAAGCAGCGATGTTGGTGAGGCAGCGGTTTCCTCGTCGGTGACGATTCCAGATGGTCAGTCGAGCGTTAGCTTTACCATCAGTGGCGTTGCGGATGGGTTTGTCGATGGCAGCCAGACCGCGACGATTACTGCTGCTGCGACCGGATTTGAATCGGGAACCGGCAGTGTTACTGTTCTGGATGTCGACAGCCCAACCCTGACCTTGGAGATTGCTGAGACGGAAGTTGCCGAAGATGGAGTCGTTACCGCTACTGTTTCGCGGAATACAGATTCGGCGTCTGATTTGACCGTGACCCTTGCCAGTAACGATAACGGTGAGGCAGCAGTCCCTACGGAAGTGGTGATTCCAAGTGGTTCACTGAGTACCAGTTTCAATGTTGCAGGGCAAACCGATGGTGAGGTTGATGGGACTCAGACGGTACTTGTAACGGCGAATGCCGCTGGTTACGCCGAGGGCAGTGACTCAATCGATGTCACTGATATCGACTCGGAAGCAAATGATCTCTTTTACTTCTCACGTAAAAACAACGGCACTGTCGCTGGCGTTCTGTTCCAGAACGAAGACATCGTTGCTTACAACGGTAGTGAATTTAGGGTTTTCTTTGATGGAACACCGTGGGCGAGCGGGCTTACATTGGACGCGTTTTACATTCAGGATAGCGGTGATATTCTGATGTCGTTCAGCGCTGCAGGAACGATAACAGGTGGATTACTTTCCTTTGATGATTCAGATATTGTCCGTTTCTCCCCGACCACGCAGGCTTGGGAGATTTACTTTGACGGAAGTGATGTAGGGCTTAGTAGTAATGGCGAGGATGTTGATGCTATAGGTTTTGCACCTGACGGCAGGCTGGTGATCTCGACAAGTGGTTCGAGTTCCGCGAACGGGGTGAGTTCCCGCGATGAAGACATGATTGTCTTCAATCAAACCTCATTGGGCGTAAATACTGCTGGAAGTTTTGACATGTACTTCGACGGTAGTGATGTCGGGCTTTCAACCTCATCCAGTGAGGATGTCGACGCGGTCTCGATTACCAGCGATGGAACGATTTATATATCCACGGTTGGTAATTTCAGTGTCATTGGGACCAGTGGCGCTGATGAAGATGTGTTTGTTTTTGAGCCCGCGACTCTGGGGGCGAACACCAGCGGTACTTTCCTGCCAGGGCTCTATTTCGATGGCAGCGCATTTGGTTTCGGAAATGATATCGGTGGTCTGCAAGTTGCTGATTCTCCCGCTAGTGGAGCGGATGATTCTGCGGAAGCAGCGCCTGGGCTTGGCGGCGCCGCACCTGATGGTCTGATGGTTATCATGGATTTTGAGCCAGTTGAACCGCTGGAGGTCCTGGGGCCAATCACGTTGGCACAGTGGCAGTCGCTCACTAGCGGTGATTTTGCGTTGGTGCCGCTGAGTGAGGCTCCGCAAATGGCCGCGGATGATGATTCAGAAAAAACTTCCGATCAAGAGTCGCACTTGATGTGTCTGGATGAAGTGTTTTCCGAATGGGAAATTTGATCCAGGTTTGGCTGTTGCCAGTTGCTGATGCAATCTTAGACCAACAAACGCGTTGGTGGATTTAACGCCAAAGCCTTGCCCTCGGTGGCAGTTTGTCCTCGCAGGTGGTGCGGTAACTCGACGAAGCCGCAGGCATGTTCCTGACGAGTGACGGTTCGCACCGAGCCAGAATCGGAAAAATCTGAACACCATTCCAGAAGGGATGATTCGATCGTTTGTCGGGCTACAGTGGTCGCCGTCGTGGCGACTTTCCATTTCCACAGCCATGTGTGGAAATGGGGTCATTGGCAGCACTGGTTCAGAGCTTCATCGACAATGCGGTCGTGTTCCTGTTTGGCTTCGATGAGGAATTCCAGTTGCTCGGCTGTAAGGAATCCCAATTTCTTGGCGAGTTCACCGAAAAGCATTTTGCAGTGTTTCTGTTCATTGCAAACACGGACGACTTGTTCGGTCGTTAGGAGTCCATTCTGCACTGCGATCTCGCCAATCGGTTGGACGCGAAGTCGGATCGCCAAAGGTACTTCTTGCTGATTCGATTTCTGGAAAACCATCGGATGCTGCCCTGAGGTTAGAGAATCTGTGTGGCTGAATGAACAGCCCTGCCCAGTTGAACCGTACTTCGACAATTGAACTGGTGGCGGCGTAAGCGAGTGCTTTTGTGGAAATACGTTGGCAGTGCTGTAACATTTTCAGGTCTTGACCCCCCGCTCTGGGTGGAAGGGTGCGTCGCGGGGCGTTTTGGAGATTCATGGAACTGATCCACTCAACACCGATTCAGCAAGCCAATGTGAAATGAAGGTACTTGCGCGGCGTATGAGTTGTTGAGCAACTACGGAGCGATTCCAATCCGTGAGGATGTGGTTTTTGTGTTTGAGCGTTATCCTGTTGTTCAGGTTTGATGCATTGCAGTGGTGCGGATGTTGTTGTTTGCGTGAACCAGTCAACCAAGGTTGCTGGCTCATAGTCAACAATGTTTTGATGGAACGAAAGTACCTGTGGTCACAGAATATTGGGAATCGAATGTGAGTCGAAATTTATTGCATCCTCGCGATGAAATCATGAAGACGATGGAGCGAATCTATCGTTATCGGATGACCACCACCTCAGGTGGGAATTTGTCAATCCGTGATGAGGCTGGAGATATTTGGATCACTCCTGCCAGAATCGATAAGGGGAATTTGCAGCGCGGTGATATCGTCTGTGTTCGGTCAGATGGAACTGTTAATGGGAAGCATCGTCCCTCTTCCGAATTTCCCTTCCATCAATCGATTTACAAGGTCCGGCCTGATGTAAATTCCATTGTGCACGCTCATCCTGTTGCGCTTGTCGCTTTTAGTATTTGCCGTCAGGTTCCAGAAACCAAGTTGTTCCATCAGGCTCATACAGTCTGTGGTCGGACTGGATTTGCAGAGTATGCTTTGCCTGGTAGTGCGACTTTGGGGAGCGTCATTGCCGAGCAGTTTCGCCATGGCTGCGATAGCGTTATTTTGGAGAATCATGGTGTGGTTGTTGGGGGGGATTCGCTGTCGCAAGCATTTCAACGGTTCGAGGCTTTCGAATTCGCGGCCAAGACGATTATCAAAGCGAATCAACTCGGAGCTGTTCGCTACCTGTCGGATAGCCAATTGCAGCAGGCGCAGGCGAGGACAATCCAGCTCGGTTCATTTGTCCGAGGGCATGCATCGATTCGAGAGCGGGAATTGCGAAAAGATCTATGCCATTTTCTTCAGCGGGGCTGTCAGCAGCGACTGCTGATTAGCACCGAAGGCAGTTTTTCCGCGCGTCTTGATGACAAGTCATTCCTGATCACACCAACTCATCAGGATCGAGAGTTCCTCGATGTCGGGGATTTGGTCTTGGTGCAAGAAGGTCGCATGGAAGAAGGTAAAAAAGCAAGTCGAGCGGTTTTGGCACATCAGGCGATTTACCAGCGACACTGTGATGTCAACGCCATCGTTTTTGCACATCCGGTCAATGCGACTGCATTCAGTGTCACTGGGGGATGCTTTGACGCCAAGACGATACCGGAAAGCTATGTGTTCTTACGTGATGTTGCGAGTGTGAATTACGGAATTCAGTATCGGGATGACGGTCAGATCGCAAATTGTGTATCGAGGGATCAACCGGTTGCCATTCTGGAAAATGACGGGGTTCTGGTGACTGGAAATACCGTGCTGGATGCCTTCGATCGCTTGGAGGTTTTGGAAGCAACTGCAGAAGCCCTGATTAATTCCAGAGCCATCGGTGAGGTCTCCTCCATGTCGCCTGACACGATCACTGAACTGCGAGCTGCATTCAAAATTGAATAATCAGCTTTGAAAATCCTCGCAGCGATGCATCACTCATGGGCGGTATCGCCTCAAATTGGCGATGAGAGTCGAGGTGCGAGTGTTTCGTGTTTGGATCGTCAGAAATGGCTGCGAAAGTCAGGAGTACTGATGGCTGCCGTTAGCTGCAAAGGATGACTGCTTTTGAGTCTCAGCTCGGGAAAACACACAACGCCTTCAAGGCCCAGAAGAAGAAAATGGGCCGGAAAGTAGATGGCCCGGAATCCAGTAAACCCGGTTTCCGCCCGAAAGAGAGGCGACGGTGGGATTCGAACCCACGAATAATGGATTTGCAATCCATCGCCTTAGCCACTTGGCCACGTCGCCTTTGAACTGCGCAACCTAGAGAAAGGTTGCTGATCAGTCAAGATCGGCAGTTTTTTCGTTCTGGCGAGTCTGCCAGTTATGACGGTAGTATCGTCCCACCTGCCCCTGCTACTTGATGAGACATTCAAAGTTTTTTCGAGGTTCATTGCCGCCTCAGTAGATTCAATGACCGCGGTTCAAAGATCTGATTGGCAATAATTCCGGATTAAACGCGTCGGCAGGCGTTTCTGCACCATTTGGCCTGCACGCCTGCGCCAGGAACGGTGTCGGCCACGAAATGCAGGATTAAGCCCAAATGAGGGCAGTCGTATGTGCGACTGAGGAAAACTGTTGGGTTTCAGGCCAGATCAGATCGGTTTCCAGTGGCGGTCCGGCTGAATACTGTAAAGGTCGAGTTTGCAGAGATACCGGCTGCATGTTAGGTGGTGGTTTTAGCGAAACCGCCGGTATTTGCGGACTGTGGATTTTCATCGTTGCGTGTTTCAGCAGCGATGGCTGAGTGTCACAAAGTCGGCTCTGAGAGCAACGTGAGATCATGCCGATGATGAAATGTCGCTCGGTTGATGACCGTCAGTTCTGGTCCTCAGTAGGTACCCAGTTCACGCCGCTCAACGCCCGTGAGCAAGCTAATCAGCGCAGTGCGAAGTTCTCGTACTTTTAGGGGCAGCGGTAGCAGTTTGCGGTTTGCACCGCGATGAGCGCCGTTGATGATACTCGATTGCCGCTTGTCCACTAGCAGAATGGATGGGATATCGCACGTGTGAGGATCGGAGGCGAACTTATTGAAAGCTTCGAGTGCAAGTGTTCCCAAATCCGAAGCACCAAAAATGACACAGTCAGCCGGCACGTCTTCCTCTGGTGTGAATCTTGCCAACGCACGATTTGGATCAGAAATCACAAGAACCCGGTAGCCCCGTGACTTCAATCTTTCGCGAATCGCGTTCTGAAGTCCTGCTTTTGACTCGACCAGCATGACGACATAACCTTCTCCTTCATTGGTAGGCAATGCATCATCGTCGTGGTGTTCCGCCATGGGTGACTGGAAGTCAGCACGCTGGACCTTTCCTCTGCCTAGAATCTCGATTCCTCTTTTTAATTCTGCCTGTAAAGCTGCCGCAGATTGAATTCTTTTATCCGGATTGAACTCCATCGCACGCTGGACGAGTTGATTTGCAATCCCCGGAACATCTGGAACGCGTTCGTGTAACGGTACGATTTCCTGGAATCTGCTGACGTTGAGACGTTGCAGTCGGTCCCGTGTTTCGGTCAATGCAGGCGTGCCAGCCAACATGTGGTAAAGCATGTTTCCGGCGAAGTACACGTCACTTCTTGGATCATCTTTTCTGACGCCAGTGCCGCGTTCTAACGCGGCATAATCGATTGCCCGTGCATTTGGACAGTCGGCCATCTTCTCTGGATTGTTTCGATCAGACAGTGCAGCAAGTCCGAAGTCCACCAGTTTTGCTTTGCCATCGGATGAAATCAAGACGTTCGACAATTTCAAGTCACGGTGAGCGATACCCAAAGATGCCGCGTAAGCCAGACCAGAGGCTATTTCGTACATCAGACGGAGAGCAAGGTCGGCAGGTAGCTTACCCCGGATTCGAACGAGTTCCCGCAGGGTTTGCCCTTCTACGAATTCCATCACCAACAGTGGATTTCTCACATCGGGAATGACGTCGACAATGCTGACGATGTGGGGGTGGCGGAGTTTCAGGCCCATGCTTCCTTCACGGAGAAACTGTTCCAGTTCCTTGACCTCGTCACGAAAACGTTTCCTGAGCACTTTAACGGCATAAATATCGCCTGAACTGTCACCTTTCTTTTCTGCTCGATACACTCGCGCGAAAGTACCAGCACCAATCAGGTACAGAACCTTGTAGTCGCCGTAGAAGTAACCGACTCGATCGCCCTTGAGGATTTTTTCTGTTTGCAGTGTCGTGACAACGCCGCGACGTTGCATTACTCGAACCATATCTTCGAGCGTGTGGTCACCGACCCCCAGTTCGCCTATGGCGTGGTCAACATCACGACGCTCGGCCAAACCAAGGTCAGCGATGCGGTCAGCAAAAAGTTGGGCAGTCATGTCGCTCATGAGGTCAAAAACACACTTTGGTCGCTGGGTTTTGTGTTGTTGGTCTTACTGTGGTCTTTGTTGCAGATGCATCCATCGCAGTGACTGAAAAAGTGGCGATGACCCAGCCGCAACCGAGATCTCCTCCATTCTACACGGACCTCCGGGCATGGACAGCTAATCCTGACTCGGAGTTTGCTGGCGAGCATGTTAATTTGCGTGTTGGGGCGGGAATGCGCAGTTGGCACGCTTTGTTACGGCCTTGCGCATTGCGTGTCGTTACCAGAAACAGGAGTTTTTAGAGGTAAATCCATCGATTTGAACCGGTAGACCGACACGCTGATCGCCGTTCACGCTCTGGCACCAGAGGGATTTGCACGCTTACATTCGGGGGACAACATCGATTCCTAACAAATTCAATCCCTTTCCAAGTGTCTGCTTGCAGTGGAATACGATTGCCAGGCGAGTTGCACGAATGGACTCTGACTCGGCCTTGAGGACGTGACAGTTGTCGTTGAATCGTGAGTAGGCTTTTGCTGTTTCGAGCAAGTAATCCACTAAATGGTTGGGGGCGTAGTCTTTATGAACCGTGTTGAGCGCTTCCTCGAACCTGATCAATTGCAGGACGAGATTGCGTTCTGCAATGTGGGTGAACTCCACGCCGTGTTCTCTGACCAAAGCTGCGACGTCGTCATCACTCGCATTGGCGTTCTGCAGAATTTTTTGCATCCTCGCATAGGAATATTGCACGTAAGCTGAGGTGTTCCCATCAAGAGCCACCATCTTGTCCAGATTAAAACGATAGTCACTGGTGCGGTGATGGCTCAGGTCTGCAAACTTGATAGCACCAATTCCCACTGCCTCGGCAATGTTGTCTTGTTCCTCGGCGTCCATCGGTGGGTCGAAGTTGACAAGTCTTTCCGGATTGCACACCACCTGCTTGGCTCGATCGACAGCATCGTTGAGTAGGCTTTCAAGACCAATCAAGGTGCCGCTTCGTGTTTTCATCGGACGGCCGTCTTCACCCAATACCGTTCCAAAATTTACATGTACAAGTTTCACTTCGCTCAGTCCGAAGTGGTCAGCAACGGCAAAGAGCTTTTCAAAATGTTCGCTTTGGCGAGTGTCAACAACATATAGGATTTCGGAAGGGTTGAATTCCGTGAGTCTGTACTCAAGCGTTGCCAAGTCGGTCGTCGCGTAGAGATAGGCACCATCCTGCTTGCGAATAATCATCGGCGCATCGAACTCCGGCAGAAATACACAGAGTGCACCGTCGCTGTCCGAAGCAAGGCCAAGTTGCTCGAGCTTGGCTGTGACATCGGCAAGCATCGGATGGTAAAAGCTTTCGCCGAGAGTATGGTCAAAGTGGATGTCTAATCGCGCGTAGATCCTATTGATCTCGTCCTTGCAGTGTGGCAGAAATCTGTTCCACAACGAAATGTTCTCTGGATCACCTCTGTGCAGCTTGGCCGTTTCTTCCAGCACTTCAGTGTCGATGTTCGCGTGCGCCCTTGCTTTCGGCCCTAGATCGGAATCCTGTTCGACCTTCAGGATTTTTTCTTCAGCCGAGGCCAGGCCAGTTTCTGCGCCTGACAGCCTACGTTCTGCGGCAGCAAGTGTTTTTTTTGCTTTCTTGAGTTGTTTGTCCTCTGCTTGCTCGACGGTATCTTTGGCCTCAGTAACCACCTGCCTCGCATCTTCGATGGTCTGTTTCAACTTCGGTAAGGACTT
>Ga0213865_10003079_pt1 | contig 10314 bp, 4 predicted proteins | sample PICome_6_FD_160100 | JGI IMG/M metagenome (GOLD analysis project Ga0213865, IMG submission 160100) | Coastal seawater microbial communities near Pivers Island, North Carolina, United States - PICO282 | ecosystem: Environmental > Aquatic > Marine > Coastal | place: USA: North Carolina | collected... | reverse complement strand
CTGCATCGCTTGTATTTGATTCAAGCATAATTCCGCCAACACCAAGAACGATACCCTCACTTGTTCCAGTTGTAGGATTTGTATCAGTAGTACCCACCAACAAGTTGCCACTGCTGTCTATACGCATACGTTCTGTGCCATTTTTAGTAATACGAAATGACCCATTACCTGCATCACTACTAAGGGTATAGTAATGGCTATTAATGCTACTCTCTATTCTCAAAGCATCATTTACACTATCAGAAGTTGCTTTAATATGTAATTTACCACTTGGACTACTAGTTCCTATACCCAAGTTCTCAGCACTAGCATCCCAAAATAGCTTTGGTGTTGTGCCTGTGTCTTCGTAGAAGCTGATGTCTCCACCTGTATTAATTCTCATTCTGTTAACAGCTGTGCCTTGACCAGTAAGAAAATCTATACGAACACGACCAAACTCGTCATTTGTTATACCTTTTATAAACGCAGGTGTATTTCCTGCACTATCATCATCACTTAAAAATTTAATCTGCCCTATTACATCTTCAGCTGAACCTAAATCAGTAGTGTCACTTAGGGTTATAACACTACCACCACTAGCTGTGGCAGTTATATCACCTGTTACGTCAATGCCTGTTGAGGTGGTGGCGAGTTTGATAGCATTGTCGTAGTAAAGATTTACTGCACCATTTGGTACAGCTACTAACATATTTTCAGTATCGGAAGGATTCCGTACACGGAAATTCTCTGCTAACACATTTAAATGTCCAGTTCCTTGTTCACTTATATAACTCTGACTACCATCATGATAAATCTGTAAGTCACCTCCTGCACCTAACTTGAGGATGTCATTATCACCCATACTAAGATTTCCTGCTAGTGTAACATCTTGACTAGCATCTATAGTAATAGCATCTGTTCCTGCTGTTACAAACTTTAATATGTCTGTGCCACCTCTATAGATACCAGTGTTGGTGTCGCTTGCAAAACTAATTGCAGGTGTTCCCACTGCTCCATCAGGGAATTTTAAGTTACTTGCATCTGCCCTTGATATCTCAAAGCCACCTGCTGTTCCACCATCATGTACAACCAGTGTATCTTTATCAGTATCTACTGTAACCTCACCTAAAGCACCAGTAAAACTAGCATTTTGTGCAGTAGTTCCTCGTCTAAATTGTACTTGTGTTGCCATTATTTAAATCTCCTTATAGACTTCCATAATCTGTTGAGCTTGATACTGCATCTGCGACTGCACCATAATCAAATATACCATCAATAACCCCTGCGTTTATGTTAGATGCAACTAAATTGATATTGGCCATGTTCGTAACTACTGTTCCAATATCTGAGGCATCACCTGCTACTGCTGTAATATTGGCATCATTATTCGCCACTATTGTAACATTACTATCGTTATTTGCAACTGTTGTTACATTAGCAGCTATTCCTGCCACAGTTTGTATGGCATCAGTAGCATCTGTTCCATCTTCTATATCTGCTAGAGTAGATATGTCAGCAGCTAAAGGTGATAATGTTTGCACATCAGCAGCAGCATTATTAACTGTAGTAATCTCAGAGCTAATCCCTGCAACAGTAGTGATCTCAGAATCAATACCTGCTACTGTAGTTATGTTGGTATTGTTACCTGCAACTGTAGTAACGTTTCCACTTATTCCTGCTACAGTGGTTACATTAGCTTGTATTCCTGCAACAGTTGTTACGTTACCTGATATCCCTGCGACTGTAGTTACGTTACTATTATTACCTGCCACTGTATTTACATTAGCAATGTTGGTAGATACTGTTCCTATATCTGTTCCATCATTTGCAACTGTTGTTACATCAGCACTAATTCCGGCCACTGTGGTTACATTACTGCTTATACCTGCAACTGTCGTTACATTGGCATTAATACCTGCTACTGTATTTATGTTTGTTGTGTTACCTGCTACAGTATTTACATTGGCTATGTTAGTGCCAACAGTATCAACATTACTTATTGAAGTAGCTACTGTATCTATCTCTGAAGTAGCTTCATTTAAATCATTGGCAACTGTTTCTAACTCAGACACAGCCTCATTAAGATCATTAGCAACTGTAATCACATCTGCAATGTTTGTAGCTACTGTGTTAACACTAGCTATGTTTGTGGATACCACACCTATGTCAGCTTCATCTGCTACTACTGCAGCTATGTTAGCTGTTATACCTGCTACTGTAGTTACATTAGCTGAAATCCCTGCGACTGTCGTCACATTACCAGATATCCCTGCTACTGTTTGAATAGCATCTGTTGAATCAGTACCATCTTCAATGTCAGCTAGTGTTGATATATCTGCTGTTATTTGTGCTAGTGAACTCACATCAGCTATAGTAGGCCCTGCTTCTACTGCACCAGTAGTAGCATTAAATCCAATAACAGTACCTTTTCTTGCATCTAATAATGGTAACTCCATTGAAACAGCATCATCTGATTCTTGTAATCTTAATGCTCTTGATGCATCATCATTAAAGTCTGATTGAATTGCTGTAAGAGTATCTAACTCTGTATTTAGTTTAGCTATCTCAAATGCACCTGAACTTGGAAAGTCAGTAGTACGTGCTAGTGGAACTTCTCTAGTTATAACAACAGTACTACCACCTGATGCACCTGTAACAGTTGTTGTCACTGTACCAGTAGAACCACTACCACCTGATACTGTAAATAAAGTTGTATTAGATGTTGTTGGACTGTATGTTCTTGCCACGTTATCTACAAAAACATTTATATCTGTAGATCCATCAAAGAAAACAAAGGGTACTGCAAAAGAAGTTTGGGTAACTCCCTCACTTACCGAGTAACTTATTCGTGGTGTGTTGTCACTTAATGCTATAGTCATATTTTACCCTTACCCTTTTTTTTAATAAAAGTCTATTAATATCTGAATTTCTCCTTTTGCCCTAAAGCACGAAGATCATCATCAAGGCCTATTAAACTTAAAACTGGTGCGTTATATGATATCTTTTTTAAACCTTCATCTGTTCTATCATTCAACAAATCATTAGCACCCATTACCCATTCTCTTATCATATTAGGTGATGCACCTGCAAAACCAAAAGCAGTATCCCAACCATCGGCTTTATATCTACCTTTAAGCCAACTATTATCAGGATCATGCATGCCTGATACAGAAGCAATATTTAAAGCATGATAAAATAAATCTGAGTAAAGTCCTGTAACACCACTATGATCTACAACTCTCATTAATAATTCAGGATAATCTTTGTTTTCAAACCACCAATCAGGTTTTTTTAAAGACAATGTAACATAACTCATGCCTAATAAAGCCATCATACCTGACAATCTATGCTGTTTTGCAGGATCTATCAATGCACCTAAAACTCTTCTGTGTGCAGCAAAAGCAAAGTTATAGAACTGAAATGGCCATGCCATAGTGCCTGACTCTAATCGTGCTACTGGAAAAGCAAATGATCCATCTGCTTTTTTACCAACAGATGCTCTGGGATCAGGCTCAATACCCATAGCTCTCATATAAGGCAGCCATTTCTTATAAACAAATCCATCCATAATAGTTGGTCTATCAAATGCAGTAGCATGAATAATTGTATTTCTAGCTGCTGTATTAAAATATGTACTTACTGCTTGCTTCAACTCTCTGTCAGCAGCAGTTTTAGTAGACCAACCTTGTATGTTAAGCAAGGGCATACCTGTGTCTGTCTCTTGCCATGCACCATTATTGAACATACGTTTAGCTAATTTTTCATCTATACCATATCTAGCTAACTCAATGATATCTGCTTTTTTTATAGTGCCATCATTATATTGTTTTAGCTGTTTATAAAACTTAGGAATACGTATTGCAGCATCAATTAATTTTCCGACACTTGTTATTGGTGCTAAACCATTAGCTTTATAAAACCAATTCTCTGCTGTCTCCAAACCCTTTTCTATTCTACCTACCTGTAATGGTCTTAAATTATCATGCAACATTCTATGATGTGCAGTAGGTCTTATCATTTCAAGACCCTCACCCATATGCATAAGATCAGTAGCATTAGCTTTCATTTTAGAAAAGTTACCATCAATACCTGCAACAATACCTCTAAAAACTCTACCAAAACCATGCTCAAATATAGGCATAGCAAGTGTTTCTGTTAATGAACTTATACCTGCACCATACAAGTAAGTCATACCTGCAACTCTTTTTAAATTCCTAGCAAACTTTGTGTCTGCTCTTTGTGGATCTCTAACAATTTGACCTGCAACTCTTTCAAAATCAGCAACAAAGTCAGATTTAATTTCAGCTATTTGTTTATTGGTATAGCCATCATTTTTCATGCGAAGCTCAAATCCATCAAGCAACTCATCTATATCTATATCACCAAACTTTTTAGCAAACTCAATTCTAAAGCCCATCTTTTTAGCATATTCAGTCATAACTTTAGGGTCTTTAACTATAAAGTTTATAACTTTGTATTCAGGTATATTTGTAACACGCATCATAAGATGCTTGCCTTTACCTATTCCAGTACCATATTCGTATGCGTCATCACCTCTTTCCATAATAGAATCAACAACTTCTTCTGCATATTTTCTTGCGTTTTCTTTACCTACTGCATTGTCAAATATACGAACATCTTCATATTTATTGGTTGTTTCATTCCATCTCGTAACTTTGCTTTGATCTAAAAAATGTTTTGTAAATATTTGTGTAAGTTCCTCTTGTTTATCAGGATCACTTAACAACAACTCTTTATTATAGTACAAAGGAAACTTATAGTTTTGACGTGTAGGATTATACTCTTCATAAAAAGTAACTTTCTTTTTCAAGTTCTCTAAATTTAATTTAAGTATTTTTTTAAAAGCAATATCTTTTTCTGTTATGATTCTTTTTTCATAGTCTGCAATCTTTACTTGCAACTCTTTTATATTTGCTTTGATTTGTGTTTTATCAAAAAATAACTTGGCATCCTGTGCCCTTTGATCCATATCCCTTAAAAAATCATCAAGCCTTTGTATTGCTAACTTCTTAAACTCAGGTAAATCCTGATAGTATCTTTTGTACCAAGATGTATCTCCACTTAATATTGATAGCTCTATAATCTCTTCAGCAAACTCTCCAAATGTAGGGGTCTTAGGTTCGCCAGTATATGCATTAGGCCCAAATGTCTCAGGGTCTTTACCCATATATCTATCCATAGATATCTTAGTGCTACGATAATCTAACCCACCCAGTTGACCAGTGCCTTCTAAGTTAGTTAATTCTTTATTCCATAGCTTTCGCCAATACTGCTCTACTTGTAAACCAAAAGCACCATACTCTGTCTGCAACATATCAATAGATTGCACACCCTCACCTTGATAGTTCTTCTTTAAAGGTGTTACTCCATTATACGCAAGATTAGCATGAGCCTCTCTTACATAATCAGGTGCTTCTTTTACATTTTTACCATCTCTATAATTTAATCTTTGTAGCTTTTCTGCAGGTATGAATCTGCTTATCAAAGTAAATTTATCTAGTGGTAATTTTGTTAGACCCTCATTAGAAACACCATCTGATCTTAACTTTCTTATTTCATCTATATCATTTGTAGGGCCTAATGGATCTTTTCTTGCTTTAATTTTAGAAGAAATACCTGTAAATGCATTGCCAAGACCTCTAGCACCACCACCTAATAAACCTGAAAATACAGTATTAGATGCAACATTTGCTGTAACTTCTTGTGCTGTAGAAAACGGATCAAATGGTGCTCTCAATAATTCACCAGTTATTCCAAATACACCACCAACCTTTGCTGTTTCGTAACCAACACCTAATGCAGACTTAGCTGACCATGCTGCCCTTATACCTGTATTAAATACTGGCATCATAAATGCTATATTCAAAGGATCTACTACACCTGCAACTAAAGCACCACCAAATCCTGCACGATCATATACAGATCTATTCTGCTCAACTGCTCTTATATTATTTAGGATATAATCATAATGCTCATTGTTCTTAGCTCGTGATAAATCCTCTGCATAAATATATGTATTATCTTGCTCTACTCTTTTTTTAAAATCAAAAGTATCGTCTTCTTCTACATCCATAAATTGAAATAATTCAGATGTTCTATTTGTAATCGGCAACCATTGATACTTAATTCCTGACATAAAACTTTGTGCAAAGGTAGGATCTGTTGTTCCAACATTGTTTCTTAAAGATAAATGTATAGGTGTAAAATCTGAAAGACCATCTGACTGAAAGCCTTTATTAAAATCTATTGGTCTAAATAATATTTCTGACATTTATTTACATTTTTCTAATTTCGGAAGCTGCCCTGTTATATACTTTGCCTCCTAATACCATAGCTTTATCTATAAAAGATGGCCTATTTCTATCTACGTAACCTAAGAGTTCAGCCCTATCATATATTCTATCATTACCTATTGGGCCATAACTTTGAAACTGTTTATTTAATATTGTTTCTCCAGTAACAAATGTATTACTCATACCTTCTTGAGATTCATTATTATAATTATATAAGAGATGCGAACCTGCCATCATAAAATGATAATCTCTATTTCTAGGATTAGTAGTTTTTAATGCTGCACTAACCTCTTTCCAGTATTTTTTAAACTTACCTTGTCCATATCCCATTTGATATGCATGATCTATCAATGCTTTTTGTCTATCAGAGTGTAATGTTGTAAAGTTAGGAAACTCATTAGTAAACTTTTTATATATATCCAAAACTTTATTTCTAAATATTTGTTGTGACTCTACTTCGGTTATAGACTCGCCTTGTTTTTTTGAATATTCTTCTATGTCTTGTAATGTTATATCACCTGATTTACGTTTTTTAAGTAGTGTTTTTAATTCATTTACATGAGCTTTACCTTTGTCACTAAGCACAGCCATGTCTTCATCTGTAAAATACTTTAAATTAAATCCTGCACCAATAGATATTGTAGCATTTTCACCTGTACCATCTGCATAACCATGCGATTTAAAGCCTTCTATATTTCCTAAATAACTTAAAACATCTACAGAATCATCAACAATCTGTATGGCTACATCTTCATCAAAGTTTTCATCTATAGCTTTTTTTAATTCTTTGGATACGTTTGCTTCTTTTATTACTTCATTATAAACATATCTCCACGCAGGGTTTTGTGTTCCTTTACTACCTAATTCTGGAAAGTTCTTTTTAATATTGTCTGATGTAATATTAAATGATTGCTGATCAAAAAAACCTAATAACTTATTTAACCCTTTAGTATATATGTTTTCTTCAGGCACTATCATTATTTGATCGACCTCATCTTCTTCTACAGGGCCACTAATTCTATATCCTTTATTTACCAGTGCTTCGTCTAGTCTAGGATTAATACCATAATATTGTTCACCTATACCTCTTATTTCCATGATGTTAGGGGAAGCATTTACTGAGTTAATAAGTTGATTTATGTTATCATCTGTAAGTTGTGTAGATCTAAAGTTCTTTGCTAGTATAGCTTTGTTCTGTTCTTCTAAATGTATTTGCAATGACCTATCAACATCTTCTGTGCTTACTTGCAAAGGCACTCCATCAAACCCAACAATAGGAACTTTGTTTTCATCTACTAAATTCCAAACCATGCTTGAACCTGCAGAATTTCTATAGTCTGGTAGATATTTTACATTGCCTCCTGATCCTGCCATGTACTCAATAGGCTCTATTTCAGTAGCTGTTTCCATCATTTCAGGTGTATATGTACGTTGAGTTTGCACTAAATTATTTACGTAATCTGTAAAAAAGTTTCTTGACCCTTGATTTTTATAATAGTTTTTATAAGAAACATTTGTTCTACCACCCAAAACATTTCCATATAACTGAAATGTTTCACCATCATCTTCTTCATGCAGGTTATTAAAAGTATCATTTAAAACTTCTATAATATTATCTTTAGAAAACTCTACAGATTTACCTTGTGTATCTTTTAATTTTCCTGCAAACAATAAGGCTTTTGTAAATGAAAAATATTCTTGATGAAACTGTTTGTCTATATCACTTTCTGTAAGCAATGCATTTATTACATCAGCAGGTTTAGTAGCATTTAAATCAAATTGCTCATTGTAAGACATAATAAGTTTATCAGAATCTTCTTTAGTTTCAGGTGACATCATTGCTATTTCATAAGCAGGTAATATATAATCTGCACCACCTATGTCAGTAATCTTTTTAATAATGTTAAACTTTTTTTCTATATCATTGTACTGAGTAGGGTATCTACTTACTACACCAATACCACCTGCATCTTGTCGTTTAGATATATTGTTCCATGTATTTAAAAGTTTGGCTGCAATCGTTTGGCGAGATTGCATAGGCATACCCTCAAACATAGCCATGATATTTGTATTTTTAAATGCCTCATACAATGATTGAGGCAGAATTGTAGATGTTCTTAAATCAGCAAGCACAGCTTCATACTTGTCTTTTGGCATAGTAAGAAATGATCTTAAATCTAACGCACCATATTTTTGCTCTAATCCTAACTGAAACTCTTGTCTACTTGGCTTGCTATTTGTATGAAAACCACCTGACCCTATTTTCTGTGAGCTATTTAAAGCCTTCATAGACTCGGATAGTTTTTGATTATTTGCTGCAGCATCACCTGCAAAGTTACTAAGTAAACCTGATATAGTTGCTCTATCAGAATATGTATAATTAAATTTATCTTTAAGTTGTTGGGCCTCTATTAAATCTGATTCTGTAATAGGATTATTAGATAAAAGTAAATAAGCCCTTTGATCTCCAGACAAAGTATTTCCCTGAAATGCCATCTCTAATATCTTAATAGCTTTATCATCTGTAGGGTTTTTGTCTATAATAGACTGCAGTACACCAAGAGATGAATTAATTCTCATCTTTCTTTTCAATTCTCGGATAGCAGGTGCTGCTAAACCATTAGGTCTACCCTTTAAAGATTCAATACGTTGAAGTATTTCATTTTCTGTTTCTGCAATATCCTCTGCAAAATTATCAGCAGCACCTTCTTCATCAAAAGATGTAACACTGCTTTTATTATAATATAATCCTTCTAACTCTTGGATTTGTTCATCAATGATTATCTTTTCATTTTCATTAGCTATTCTGTTTTCTTGATCTATCTTATCATTAAGTATTTTATTAGAATGTAATACAGCTTGATTCTGTACCTTAGATAAAAATGCAGGTATAAACTCTTCAAAACCATTTTCTTTAAATGAATCTGTGTGTCCTTTGATATAAGAGTTTGCAGCTAAATCAAAACCTTCCTTATCAAACTTACCATCTCTTGTATATTCAGCATGAAGCTCACCAAACTTCTGTTTTGATTTGATTAATATTTCATTGCCATATCTTTCTCTAAGTATAGCATTGGCTTTGCCACCACCTACCCTTGAAAAATTTGGTTTTTCAAATTTTAGTCTACCTTGCTCATCTCTGATTGCTAGTGTGTTTGCTTTTTCTACATCACCTTTTACAGCATCTTGCCTTGCTTCTTCCCAAAATATTTTTTGCATTGAGTTACCAAACTCAGCAACAGCAAGTCCTAATTGTCTAGCACCAGTATCTGCAGCAACTACACCAACAGGTTTATTTACAAAGGATGTTCTTTTTGATTTTAAAAATTCTACCATATTATGCCTATACTAATGATGCCTGATATGCTCCTGACACCAATGAACCAAATGCTTTCATTCTATATGCCTTACTTAAATTACTTGCTTTTACTCTTGCCATCTGTGCTTGTTGTGCATATTTAGATGCTTCTGCTAATGATTGATAGTTAGCCCTTGTAATTGTTTCTATATTATCTTTATCTGCTTTAGCACGTAATCTATTTAAACTTCTATCCGATCCTATATCTCTACCCATTACACCTGATATAGCTGCATTAGTACTTTTAAAGGATTCAAGATTTTGCATAATTGAATTATGTTCTTGCAATGCCTGTAACTTTCTTATTTTACCTTGTGTTTCTACGTTACGTGCAGTTAATGCACCTTCCATTTTTGCTGCTTTAGCTGCTTGGTTATAACCTATTGCAGATACTGCTGCTGATGCTATTGCCCATTCTATCAAAATGCCACCTCTACTATCATACCATTAATTTGAAGATCCAAAGGAAACGACTGAGATACTGTAACTCTTGGATCACGACTATAACCTAACATCCTAAACTCTTCTTTACCTGTAACTGCTACCCTATCTAAGCTCATATCATCTGTAACATTTCTAATAATAAGATCTCTTGTTGTAGATGTATCCTTTGGGCCAGTAACACTTACAGCAGTTGTTTCAAATAAATCTAATACAACTTTA
>Ga0213865_10003077_pt1 | contig 10318 bp, 7 predicted proteins | sample PICome_6_FD_160100 | JGI IMG/M metagenome (GOLD analysis project Ga0213865, IMG submission 160100) | Coastal seawater microbial communities near Pivers Island, North Carolina, United States - PICO282 | ecosystem: Environmental > Aquatic > Marine > Coastal | place: USA: North Carolina | collected... | reverse complement strand
CAAAGAGTAGGAACGACATCACACCATCTACAAGGGCTATTCTTGAATACTACAAGAATGAATGTAAAAATAATTGTAGTGGTAGGGTATTAAGGAAACGGAAACAGAGGTCATGAGGGATCATCATATGTGTTGAGACATGGACTGTGGATTTCGCAATAATAAGAAACAAACATGAATAGTAAAATATGAACCTGAAAATCTTTGATTTACATTTGTTTTAGCTATTAGTATCCATTCGTACCACAAAATTTCCATCTAATGAAGACCCTAGTATGAAAAATAAAGACATGATAGAATCGGAAATTAACAAGATAAATAAATGGGAGAGTCAATGCTGCTTAAATCAACAGGGCTTAATCGTTGACATTATTGTAACCCCTTTCATCATTTTATTTATTTTCACAATTTCTGCTTCTATAATGTCATCCCTTTTTAAACCTGGCTCCGGATATGGAATCATTACATCAACGACAATGTGATGAGTTAAAGTCCATTCTTTCTGCAGAAAACCATAAATCAGTATAAATTTCTCTTGCATCAATGATAAAAAATCATTTTCATTCCAAAATTCGCATTCCACTCTAACGTAACATCTAACCTTCAATAAATGAGTGTTATCCATAACACAGTAATTATCCTTCTCTTTTTCTGAACTGTATGCTTTTATATTGTCCGGCAAACTAGAAAATAAAACGACATAACACCAACACGTACGCATTAAACGTTGCATTGTACCTTCATTCACAGTTGCAATGTAGATCTTAATTATTTGATTATTACAAAAGTTTTCTTGGAATTGCCCGATTAATGTGATACCTGTTATTTTGCGAAAGTCCTCATCTTTTATCTGCCATGTATTTACTTGAATAATTACATATCTTTCTGATGTGTACGATGTCTGGCTCGAATGTGATGCTCGTCGAGAAATAGCCATGAATTAAGTATGAAATAATAATGTTTGCTGGTCCAAAAATTGTGTTTGTGTATGTGTGCAAATACGATACCCTACACTGGAAATACGAATCCAGGAAGGGCGGCTACGATACATCCAACGACCAAAAACATTAAAATATCCCTCACCAAAATTCTTGCACGGATTAAATTATTTTTGTTCCTTGTTGAAAAAAAAAAGAAAGATATGTTGATGAGTAATTAGTTTGTGTGCAGTGTGCAACGTTTTGCAACTGTTTGTGAGGTTTCAACACATGCAGCTATAAGTCAAATATTACTTTTTAATAATTACAAAATATAAATATTACTTCGAAGTACTTTACATTCAAATTATGATACAAACGTAGTAACACACACACGAGTGTGCGTAAAAATGTACGTTACATTTGTATGTACATTATTATTTTTTAATAATTACTAAACTTAACGTATTACTGGCGATAAACGTTAGCGAGGTATTATATCTAAACGGCATACAACAAACCACTTTTGGCAAATCATAAAAATTAAAGCGAACACAGCTGAACTCCCAATCAACTACGAATCATACATTTTTTATGTAACTAAACAACAATGTCCCAATTTCCAACAGATAATGTCGAAGTAATCAACAATGAAAATGATAAGGAGACTATTTTAAAGTTTCGAATTGCAGTCAGTGAGAATATAACTGATAACAACCATGATAGGAAAGTACGTGAATTTTTTCGAAATATAAGAGATCTGAAAAATACTTACGATAGTAAGAGAGCGGGGATTATGTGTGTATATTTTTCTGCTGCTTATTGTAGGCAGGGAATACGATCCATGAAAGATGTAACGTTGGAAGATGATGATGAAGTAATTATACCAGGAGAATTGACGAATGGGAAGTTAACTTTGGAACAATGCTTAAAACTTATGAAGAAAGGGTGGCGAAAACAAACAGATAAACGAAATAGAAAACTAGGAAATAACCCTAGGAGAGAATCCGTTGAAAAACTAGAAGAATTGGATGATGGTGAGGTAAAATGGAAAAGGGGTAGGCAAAATAAAAAAATGACATGTCCACTCGATTATTTTGTAAAAGCAATGTGGTTGGCTGCGATTGTTACTGATAAAATTGAAGAACCAAACACCATGTGTCAATATACAGGTCGATGGAAAACACAATTTTGCGACTTTGAGTGGAAAAAACTTGAATCTAAAGAAAATAATAAGAAAACACCAGAAAATAAAAAGATAAGAAGGGAACCACGTCGTAGTAACGAAAAATCGTGGGATGAATACTTGGCGACATTCAACGTGGACACGGTTGCTTGTGATGATAAGATTAAAAAATGTTCTGTGGTAGTTGCTAGTGACAACAATGTGAAAAATGAATATACCTCCAAGAAAGGTTGTGAGAACGTTACACCGACGAAAAGGCAAAAAGAGAAAAAAAAAAAGAAAATAAATGCAAGTAATGAGACAATTGCTTGTGATAATAAGAATATATCTACTGATTCAGTTGCTAGTGGCAACAGAAGTAGGGACAATATTCCTTGTAATAATGACATTGCATCTAGACCAAAAAGGAAACGAAAAAATTTTAGACCTCAACATCATTGTATGAGTTTGAAGAACTATAATGATTCTTGCTTGAGTGATTGGAAATCCCCTTCTCCAGAAATGACCATTGAGCAAAAGGCTTATGAGAATATTGTGAAAATAAAAGGGGTACACCTGAAACAAGACAACATAGTATATGTTTATGGTGATTGCAACGATTTGAGTCACACGGCAAAAAGATCAGTGGCTGTTTCGTTCAATCTCGGTATTGATCTTAGTTTTCATGAAAAACTGTTTATTAAGTGGCTCTCAGGGAAAAAACCTGAAGATGAAGATGAAATAACAGATGAACCTATAGGTATTTTTTATGCCAAGGTAATCAAAATTTATAGCAATGGCATGGAGGTTGAGTTGATGCATTCTGTAAGAAAATGTGGCCCTGATGAGAGATTCTTTGTGTCATACCACGCAATTAATTTGATTAGTCCATGGTTGGTCGATTATGATTATGATACAGATGCATGTACCGGCAAAGATGTTTTTCATGACGTGATATATAATGGCAAAAATTTCTTCCGTGAGCAATACTACCCGATTCGTGACCTATCTCATTATATGAAGGAATATACTTGTCCGTGTTGTGAAGACTTCGTTATACAAAGAAAAAGGGTACGTAATCAGAACGCCCATTGGAATCAAATTTTCGAACATGTTAAATTGCAAAAAGATGTCTACGAAAGAAGTAAATCACCGAACAAATCTCCAGGTGATTATTCTTTGTATATCTACAATACTTCAAGCAATAGAGAATTCTGGATGGATCATCATGTAATTGTTTACAAATTCTACGAACAGATTCATCCCCTTTTTGATGGTGGTATAACTGATTTGCAATTTATTCATCCATTCCAAAGCGACCAATTAAACACAACGATAATTGGAGTATTGAAAAGAAAAATACTAACTATGAAATTTAACGTATTGCAGCAATTTCCAATGCCGCCTAGTTGCGCGATGGTACACAGGTTTGGTGTCAAGGAGTGCTCTGTAAACATTTCAAAGTATATTCTATTTATTCATGGATACTTCCAAGCTTGGATCAGCAAAGCCACAATATCAAAAAAAGAACATGATGAGGATCAATTGGCAAGAAAAGTAATGCAAAATTGGGTATCGTCAGAAATGATAGACCTACAAATTTGTAACATTCCTCGCATTTATATGTCAAGTAACTCAAAATCTTGTTTGGAAAAAGATGTCGAATTTTACGTGATATTACATTATTTATTACTTGGGATAAAACAACCTATATATAAACATCGTTGAGCATCATTCGCAGAACATTCGGCAACGTGATATTGTGTACAGTACAATGTGTTTTGTAACATTGCTTTTTGTAGCATTTTTCTCTGATGTGTTGCTATTCGATCATATCATCTTTGATGTTGTGATGTTTAGACCGTTTGTGTTTTAGATACTACGTTTGCAATGCCGGTGTAAACGTAAAGTAATATTTATATTTTGTAATTAATAAAAAGTAATATTTGACATGTTCACGATCTTTCTTTCGTGTGTGTGTTACTACTTTGTATCGTAAGTAAAATGTAAAGTAATACTGAAGTATTTAAACTTTGCAAATATTAAAAAGTAATATCTGCAAATTTTAAATATTACTTTACATTTTACTTACGCAAGGATACCCAGTGTGATCACATGTGTGTGTGATAACCCTGTGTGTATGATACCCCAAAACGTGTACATTGAAATGGGTATCATTTCAAGTAAGTTACACATACACGAGGTAACACACACATAAATGTAATACCCTAAACAAATGTGTGTGTGAAAATGTAAAGTAATAATTAAACTTTGCAAATATTAAAAAGTAATATCTGCAAGTATCAATTTGGAGTGCGTGTTCCAAGGAATATTGCAGAAGCATACAAGTTAGATCAAGAAAATGGTAATTACCCATACTCTGAGTGAACAAGAAAAGAAGGAAGCGTTGGAGGCAGTGAACCTAATAAAAAGTAACATTTGACATGTTCACGATCTTTCTTTCGTGTGTGTGTTACTACTTTGTATCGTAAGTAAAATGTAAAGTAATATTTAAACTTTGCAAATATTAAAAAGTAATATCTGCAAATTTTAAATATTACTTTACATTTTACTTACGCAAGGATACCCAGTGTGATCACATGTGTGTGTGATAACCCTGTGTGTATGTTACCCCAAAACGTGTACATTGAAATGGGTATCATTTCAAGTAAGTTACACATACACGAGGTAACACACACATAAATGTAATACCCTAAACAAATGTGTGTGTGAAAATGTAAAGTAATAATTAAACTTTGCAAATATTAAAAAGTAATATCTGCAAGTATCAATTTGGAGTGCGTGTTCCAAGGAATATTGCAGAAGCATACAAGTTAGATCAAGAAAATGGTAATTCGCTTTGGACTGAAGCTATCGATCGGGAAGTCAAGCTACTACGAGACGATTTCGAATGTTTCCGAAATGGTGAAGAATCTGAAATAACTGAAGATTACCAGAAGATCCCCAAATTGTGGACATTTGCAGTCAAGTTTGATGGACGTCATAGAGCCCGACTTTGTGCTGGAGGACATTCCTTCATTTGTAGCAGCAATCTTAACCAGGATGGGGGACTTATCAATACCAAAAAAAAGCAAACTTTTCTACAAACACGCATTAGTAAATGCATATTAATATGTACCCTTTTAAACTTTCTTATTAATAAAACTCTTTTCAATCTTTCAATGCAGCTATGACGTCATCCACGTCACAAGACTGTGGGAGTACCTTGCAATCCTCCTCAAAGATTGCTAGGATTCGATAAATCAGAGCCTCCTTTCCCGGGGGTGTCACCCTCTATGCCGCCCAATTCCAAGGAACTCAGACTTCGTTCGTGAGATTAGTAAGTGCAAGAAAAAAGCACAATTCGGCGCAGAACAAATAAGTCCTTACGCAGATTCACAAGGTGAGCTCTTCCCGCTTCACTCGCCGTTACTAGGGGAATCCTGGTTACAAATCCTACGACACAGAACAATCAAAGTGAAGTTTTTTTTTGAACAGAACCCGTTCCCGATCGAACACAATCAACATAAAAACATTAAAACATCCCGATGCGAGTCGAACGCATATTAAACACCATTCGGTCGGGATGAGAGTACTAACTCTATCCTTTCTTTTGTCCAAGAAGATGTAAATCATGTTTTGATCGATTCTTTTTTAACGGAATATTTCATGTTTCATCTTGTTGTCACTAGCAACTACCACAGGAGATATTTAAATCTTATCATCAGAAGCAACCGTGTCCTTATTTAAATAAGCATCCAATTGTTTTTTCCAACTTACTTCATCACTAAAATGTCTTTCCATATTTTTCTTATTATTATTTCCAACTTCGTTTTTCTTGCAAGAAAAGTTGCAAAATTGTGTTTTCCATTGTCCTGTATTACTATTCTGATCTTGAAATTCCGCGGATGATACTTTTCCACAAAACAATCTTTGTTCTTGCACCACACTTTCTGAATTCTGTGCCTTCTTTCGCTCTATATATTTTTTCTGGTTTTTGTTATGAGCTTGTTTACGCTTCTCTGATACAGCACTACCACAAATTATTGGACAATAATATTTGTGGCATTTTAGAGTATTATGTTTTAAAAAAAACTTTCCACAATCGCAAACATTCCAATCAATTGTTATTTCTTCGGGAACTTCATTTTTCTTTGCACTGATATAGCAATGCAACCTTCTATTCTCCTTTCCATACGCAGCTCCAGCATGAGAAACTAATCCATGAAAAACAACTGACTGGCCATATGGGATATCTATAACTCTATTATTTAATACAATTTTCGTTTCATTCTGTACAGCAATTACAACACTACACAACGTAGATACAGATGTTGCACTTGAATCAAAATGTTCAATCTGTTGAGAACAGCCACCCTCTGACATCAATATAACCAAGTGCTTATACTCCCAACCACTATGATATTTTACGGCTATATGCTTTAAAAATTGCATTAAGTCATCCATATATGCAGCTTTTTTGATAAATGGAGATTTGTTCGGATCAGTTGACCAACGTTTTGAACCTTTATAATCAACATTCGTTTCTTCACTACTCATTACAACTCGTTTATTAAATATATTGTGAAATTTTTTTTTCTTTACCTTTTTTACATACTCAGCCAATCTATTAAAATTGTTTTTCCGAAAATAGGTAGAGACGTATTCGTAATTCCAGCCTTGATAGGGAAGAGGAAGTTTCTTTATTTCTTCATTCATTAATTCATGGGAAAATGATCACGTTATGAAGATTTGCGCAGATTGGGTTTATCTCCTTTTACATATACACTCCATACTCGCTCATAAGAGAGCACTTTACGATATTGGAATATTCGGAGATGCTACGTTCTGATTCACTAATCTAGCCCTTTCGGCGAGTAACGTCGGGATGGAATCCTGCCCGGATTCTGTATGTACAGTTGCTTTGGACATGGTATAGTGATTAGCCAGTAGTTTCGTCTGAACATATGATACCTATCATCCTACTGCTCTACGACCGAGTTGTAATTACATCATACGCATTTCAATCTCCATCCAAAATTGCTTTGTTTTGCTGCCATTATTATTTCATCCTTAGTTTATCAATATGTCAGGACGAGCATCGCATTTGAGATCCACGTCGACCACATCAGAAGTAAAAGTATTATTTCAAATAGACGTTACGAAAATAAGCTATGAAACCCTTCGCGAAATAAGAGGTGTCCAATTATTTGGAAAATACCAAAAAACAATACACTTATGGAATAAAATGATAATTGATACATTTATTGGAACAGTAAATGATGATGCAATCAGAATACTGAATTCCAAATTTTGTAAAGAATGTAAGCTACAAAAATTGATACCTTTTGATTGTCATTATATGCTGAATAATTGGAACATGAAGTTACGATGTTGTATAAGAGTGGATCTACATTTATGCAGTACGGAAGAATTTTTAAATTTCTTGCCAAAACATGACATTGTTTTGCTATATGAGGTAGAACCCCATCCACATCTTATTGTACTAGATAGATTTTCTCGGTTTATCGTTGATGTAAAGTTGTCGCACACGCTGAGAGATGCATCGAAACAAGACGTGATAGTCTCAACCATTAATAATATAAACCAACGGGAAGGAGTTGCGGTAGTTTCAACAATTCACGAAATAAGAATTCATGAACATGAGTCCAATGTATCAAAGAGTGCTTCACCAAATGATGGTATCGCATTGTTAGCAGCAACTGCAAGTCGTTTATTTGAAGGAGAAGAACATAATAGAGAGCGAAAGAAGGCACAGAATTCAGAAAGTGTGGTGCAAGAACAAAGATTGTTTTGTGGAAAAGGATCATCCGTGGAATTTCAAGATCCGAATAGTAATACAGGACAATGGAAAACACAATTTTGCAACTTTTCTTGCAAGAAAAACGAAGTTGGAAATAATAATAAGAAAAATATGGAAAGACATTTTAGTGATGAAGTAAGTTGGAAAAAACAATTGGATGCTTATTTACATAAGGACACAAAAATACAGTAAACTAAGAGAAGGTATGGAAGAGCATCATCCACAGGAACTCAAGTCGACTGGTGGGAAGATTGTCAGAGAACGCTGCAGCCTCAATTCCTTCATAAGTGTCCCTGCTGTGATTTTTGTGTAATAAGTGACAGTCAGAAGAGACAAAAATCTCGTTGGCAACAACTTTATAAGCATATAAAATCGAGTGAATCTCCCAACAAAAATGTATATAACTTTTATGATGATCAAAACACTGAGCCGGATCATGATGTGTTGCTAAAGTTTTACCAAACGGTAAAAGAATGTTTCGATCATGGAGTATGGGTTCTTAAACTATGTCACAAGGTTGAAGACAAACTTAATTGCATTGATATTGAAACAATGAAGAAGATTGAACAAAAGGTACTGTCAACAAAATTTAACGCCGTCCAACAATTTACAATTCCAATACAATGCGCTGGTATATATAAATATGGATCTATCGTATGTAGCCAGGCATTTCAAAATTATATTCACTTCATCGATGGTGTCTGTCAACAGCAAATAAACGACGAGAACTTAAGGGAATTTAAAGATCAAAAAAAATATATAAGAGAATTGATGCGAGAGCACCTATCGAAATCATTAGCAAATATATACACGGGTGGCATGGGCCAGCAGTATAATGCAATTCCTGGAGAGGCATCTCTTGACCAGGATGTAAAGTACTATAGTATCCTTCATTCAGAAGTTATAGGATATTCAAATATAATGTAGAATAATTCATGTGAATGAAAAGCTTATAAGGCGGCTCATAAGTGTCCCTGCTGTGATTTTTATGTAATCAATGACAGTCAGAAGAGACAAAATTGTCGTTGGCAGCAACTTTACAGGCATATAAAATCGATTAACAAAAATGTAAATGAACTTAATGACGACCAAAATACTGATCAAAAAAATGATGAAAAACTAATATAGCATTGAATCAATTCTTCATTAATCTATATTGTCTTAAGAATGAATTTAGTGCTAAATTTCTATATCAGTAATATAATATTCATTGATTTATGGCCAACGCTTTTCTTTTGCGATATCCTTCTCTACTGATCAAGCATAGTTTACACTCAACTACATACTTAAAAATTCGATTTCCTAAATAAATATCGAAAGTTTCCTCGAGACAATCTTTGGTTGACTCAAAAAAGGACCCACATTCCTTTTGGTTCGCCATCATATGATACCTGAGTAGCATCTGCTCAATAGTATAGAAATCCTTATTTTCATAAATATCCATAAAATTTGATAGCACTGATGTCTCCATTTTCATGCCTGATAAAGCTGATATGACATGATCATAGCTACGAAGCTTTGTAAAGTCACAGTTGTTGCTACATAATCCCAATACAAGCCCCTTGATCATAGCACTAACGAGTTCAGGGGAATTTTTATCAAATGCCATTATCATCGGAGTAACTTCGTAGATCTGTCCAAAAAATGGACGTGAAGGCTCTAACAATCCTCGAGGAAATGCTCTAACAAATATCTCAACCGCTGCGATATTGTGGCAATCAATAGCCTTTTGAAGAGGTAGACGCTTCTTTTCATCTCTAAGATTTATAGACTCTGGGGCCAATTCTAACATTCTCTGAATTAATGACCCTGGTGCACCTCCCGCTGCAATAAAGAGGGGAACATCATTATTGTGGATATCTCTATACGTGAGAGCTAACCTTGCAATTTCACAGGGAAGTTTTGATAATAAAAGTTCCACGTTGCTCCATGATCCACTTCCTTTCAATGTTTCCCATATCATCAATTGTAAAGGTAAGTCACAGGATCTGATTTTGTCTGGAAAATAATTTAATTCATCATAACGATTCTTAAGGACTCGAACATAATCAAGATATACTTCTTTCTGCACACGATTCTCATCCCTATACAAACTGTCTAATATCCTAATGGAATCCCGTTCCTTTGCTTTCTCAACACCATGATCTCTTAAAATAGATCGTAGAAGCTCCTCCATTTCTTTAATATTCTTATCGGTGTATCTCCTATATTCATCATCTTTTTTACAAGTAGTATCCATTTTGGACAATAATAATGTGACGAGGTGATGTGACGAGAGTACAGACGTGTGTGGGTTTAATGAAATATATTTTTCCGTCCATTATCTCTCTCTACCTGCTTTCAGATCGGTGTTTTATAGAATTACAGCTCGTTCCGTTTGACGGTTCCGTTTTCATTCAGTTTCAATTTTAG
>Ga0213865_10003075_pt1 | contig 10328 bp, 9 predicted proteins | sample PICome_6_FD_160100 | JGI IMG/M metagenome (GOLD analysis project Ga0213865, IMG submission 160100) | Coastal seawater microbial communities near Pivers Island, North Carolina, United States - PICO282 | ecosystem: Environmental > Aquatic > Marine > Coastal | place: USA: North Carolina | collected... | reverse complement strand
GGAACAGTTAAATACCATTAACCCTCGATTATTAAATCTTTATGGGGTATTAATGTCAATTAATGACCTTCTATATTGGATTATGCCTGACCAAATGATTATGGGAGCTGCAGGTAGTGGAGAAGGTGTACAAGGCTCAGAAGAAGTAGATGATACTACAGACCCACCAACAATTAAGGCTAAAGGTTTATTCTTTCCTGTGTTGGTTCACGAACTTATAAAAGGTGTTTATGAGGTTTTAGGTACACAAGGTCTACCAGATGACCCTAAAGCTGCCGAAATGGTTATGGGTCAAACAGACACTTTACCTTATGAGGTTTGGGATTTAAGGTTAGGTCCTGTAATATGGGATAAATTCACACAATCATATCCTGATAAATTATATGAGGATGATATGAGAGAAATACAAAATTATTTATTCTCAAGATTTTCATCATTATCTACTGATGAATTTTTTGAGGTAGCTAAAATGATTCTATCAGGTTCAGATGAAGGTAAAAACTTAGTGTCAAAAATGGTCGATGAAATTATTGACGAGTTAAAGGGATACGAATATGAAGACGCGATGTCACAATACAGTGATGATGACGATGACGATGATGATAGTGGTCTTTCAGACTTATTAGGTGATTTAGGTATTTCTTTAACATAAATTCTTACTAAAATGTCTATATGGCGTTAACTAGAGAAAAAGTATTATTAGAGTATGCGAGGTGTGTTAAAGACACCTCGTATGCGTTAAGAACATATCTACAGACTTATGACAATACACAGTCAAAATATGTACCTTTAAGATTATTTCCTGACCAAGAAAGTTTAATTAAGGATTATGATAAGTTTGAAGAGAATATAGCATTAAAGTATCGACAAGCGGGTGTATCAACAGTAACATCTGCATGGGTATCAAAGAAATTAGTAACCGCATCTAAAAGTAAACCTGAGAAAATACTTATAATCGCTAACAAACTTGATACCTCTGTCGAGATGGCGGGTAAAATTCGTGCGTTTATAGAGCAATGGCCTTCTTGGTTCGGTGTTGATTTTTCTAATGAAAAGAATTCACAAAGGCATTACAAACTTACTAATGGTTGTGAGGTAAAGTCAGTGGCAACTTCTAAAGACGCACTTCGTGGATATACCCCCACGATACTTGTGTTTGATGAGGCCGCGTTTATTGAAGCAGATAACGATTTTTGGTCTGCGTGTATGGCATCACTTTCTACAGGTGGTAAAGTTATTGTTATTTCCACCCCTAACGGTTTTGACCGTATATATTACTCTATTTATGACCAATCATTACGAGGTATGAATGACTTTAAGATTACCGAAATGTTTTGGTACCGTGACCCTCGATATGCAAGAGATTTAAAATTAATTAAATGTAATGATATTGTTCATTATATGTTGAATAGAGAAGACTATAAAGATGAAGAGATAATATTAGATTATTCACATATAAATCCCATGGAAAGGGATTTTGAAGAAATAAAAACACATTTCTTGGATGGGTACAAACCATATTCATCATGGTTTGAGGGTATGGCTAAAAAACTTAAGTTTGACAGACGTAAGATTGCACAGGAATTAGAGTGTAATTTCTTGGGTTCGGGTGACAATGTTATTCCTTCTGATACGGTAGAAAAAATTAAGGAAAACTTTATTCGTGAACCTGAAAACAAATTTATGGGGGGTGCGTTATGGCAATGGAAAGAACCTGTGGTGGGTCACAAATATATTATGGGTATTGATGTTTCTCGTGGTGATAGTGAGGACTTTACAACATTCTGTATTATAGATTTTGATGAGAGAGAACAGGTACTAGAGTATTTGGGTAAGGTACCACCTGATGTTGCCGCTGAAGTCGCGTTTAAATGGGCGACTATGTATTCTGCGTTTGTTGTGATTGATATCACTGGGGGTATGGGAGTTTCTACCGCTCGTAAACTTCAGGAAATGAATTATAAGGATTTGTATGTTGATGGTATAAATGCCGCTGACAAATGGAAATACAACCCAAAAGTAATAGAAAAAATACCAGGTCTTAATTTTAATTCAAAACGTGTTCAAATTGTTGCGGCATTTGAAGAAGCTTTAAGACATAACTTTATTGTTCGTTCTTCTCGTTTAATGAATGAATTAAATACGTTTGTATATATTAACGGAAGACCTGACCACATTAAAGGGCAACACGACGACCTTATCATGGCAATGGCTATGGCGATATATGTTGGTGAAAACTCATTTACACAACTTGAAAAGGTTACTGAACAGACCAAGGCGATGATGGAGAGTTGGATGGTCAATGAAACTCCTGTTAAAAATTCATCTAAAGACTTTAATCCTGGTTTACCCGTCATGCCAAACAATAACAATCACTACCGACCAAATGGAATCACAAAACAAGATTACGAACAATATAACTGGTTATTTGGAGGTAGAAGAAGATAACCTTTAATTAATTCGGGTAAAGTTTATATTTATCTAAAAAACTATGGCGGAAAAGAATAATTATACGATTTGGCAAAGGTTAACAAAAGTATTTGGTCCCGATTCAACTTTGGACCAACAACCACCCGTATATAACTTCGACAAAAAACAAATACTCAAGACAACTAATAAACAAGAGTATGAGAGAGAGAAGTTACAAGCACAACAAACCCTTTATTTAGGTCAACAATGGCAAAAGATTGAAAACAATCTTTATACACAAGCAGTTTATTATGAACCAACTCGTTTAGCCTCCTTTTATGATTATGAAAGTATGGAGTATACTCCTGAAATTTCCGCCGCCTTAGATATATACTCAGAAGAATCTACTACTCCCGATGAAGACGGTTATATGTTACAGATATATTCGGAAAGTAAAAGAATTAAATCTGTTTTAGGTGATTTGTTTAATAACAGATTAGATATTAATACTAACTTACCTATGTGGACAAGAAATACATGTAAGTATGGTGACAATTTTGTTTATCTGAAATTAGACCCTGAAAAAGGTATTATGGGTGCACAACAACTACCTAATATTGAGATTAATAGACAGGAGAGAGGTATGAAAATGAAGCCTGAACGTAACTCAACAAATACGGAGAATGATGCACTAAAGTTTTTATGGCAAAATAAAGACATGGAATTTAATACTTGGGAGATTGCTCACTTTAGATTATTAGGTGACGATAGAAAACTACCATACGGGACATCTATGTTGGAAAAAGGTAGAAGAATTTGGAAACAGTTAATACTATCAGAAGATGCCATGTTAATCTATAGAACATCGCGAGCACCTGAAAGAAGAGTATTTAAAGTATTTGTTGGAAATATGGACGACAAGGATGTTGAACCATACGTAAATAGAGTGGCAAACAAATTTAAGAGAGACCAAGTTGTAGATTCGAGTAACGGAAATGTCGATTTAAGATACAATCAAATGGCGGTCGACCAAGACTATTTTATTCCCGTTAGAGACCCTAACGCACCTAACCCTATAGATACATTGCCAGGTGCACAAAACCTATCTGAAATTGCAGATATAGAATACATTCAGAAGAAACTTTTAACATCTCTAAGAGTACCCAAAGCATTCTTAGGATTTGAAGAGGTTGTTGGTGACGGTAAAAACTTATCATTACAGGATATAAGATTTGCTAGAACTATAAACAGAATTCAAAAGTCGATGATTCAAGAACTAAATAAAATTGCAATTATACACCTTTACCTTTTAGGTTTTGAAGATGAATTAGGTAATTTTACTTTAGGTCTTACTAATCCTTCTACACAAGCGGACTTACTCAAAGTTGAGCAATGGCAACAAAAAATTCAATTATATAGAGATGCTGTTACTGACCCAGGAACTGGTATCTTACCCGTCTCCTCATCTTGGGCTAAGAAGCACATACTTGGTTTTAGTGACGAGGAAATTAAATTAGACTTACAACAACAAAGAATCGAAAAAGCGGTTGCTGCCGAACTTGAAAAGACATCCGAAGTTATTAGTAAAACTGGTGTATTCGCAAATATAGATAAACTATATGGTAATAAACCAGGTGAAGGAGGTGACCCATTAGGTGATGAAACAACTGATTCAGGTACAGGTGACTTAGGTGGTGACTTAGGTGGTGACTTAGGTGGTGACTTAGGTGGTGACTTAGGTGGTGACTTAGGTGGTGACTTAGGTGGTGATTTAGGTGGTGATGAAGGAGGGGGAGACACTGCACCCGAAGAAACTCCAACCGAAAGACTAGTAAGAAATAAAGACTTAGATTTATTAGTCGAGGACGACTTAATAAAAGGTAAAAGTATATTAGACTTATCTAAAGGTAGACAGTCTTTAGGGGAAATAGAAAAAAAGTTGAATTCACTTCTAAATGACTAAATTGTGAATAATACTACTTACATGATATTTATATAAAAAAATATCATGACATCATTCGGAATCATCAAAACCAAGATTGAAAAGTTATTCGAATCAACTTACGGAAAACAAGATTTTAAAACTCATATTAAGTCATTTAAATCTATGATACTTGAAAATAGTGACTTATGCGAAGTATATTTTATTTACGATGAATTATCATCTAAAAAAGGTTTAAACGAAACTATTGTAGACGAGTATATCTCTGAATCGTTTGAACAACTAAGAAGTTTAATTGATGATAACCAAAATGAAATTAATAAAATTAGTCAGTGGATTAACCAATTAGTTATTGAAACTAATAACAATTACAGTGATATCGATATTCAAGTTTATACTAAAAATGTAACTAAAAATCTAGAGTCATTATTAGAATCTAAAAATAGAATTAAGAAAAATTTATTAAGTAATGATATAGTTGAAATAAATGAATCTAGTTTGAATATACCTATTTCTTCTATGTTACAGATTGCCACTAAAACATTTAATAAAGAGTTTTCTTCACTTAATGAGGAAGAGAAAAAGGAGTTTAAATTTTTTACGTCACTAAATAAGAACCAATTAATAGAGGAAATAGATAAGTCTAAGAAATCTGTCTATAGTAAATTAAGTAATAATTTAAATGAATCTAACGATAACGAACTTAAAGAAAAGATTCAAAAAACTTTAAATAAAATAAACGAAACTGATTATACCCTTACATCTCTTTATAGACTTAAGCAATTAGAAAAGGGGTTATAATGAAAAGATTTTTTACATCATTATTAGGTGACGTTGATGGTCAAAAGTCATCAAAAAGGTTTGTTACCATAATCGCATTTTTCATGATGTGTATTGCCTTTGTTGCTAACATTTTTATGGATATACCGTTACAAAAATATGTGTGGGACGGTATGATGTATATTGTAGGTGCGGGGTTAGGATTTACCACACTTGAAAAATTTTCAAGAACTAAAGGTGTCGAGGAATAACGGAGGATAGAAAATATCTTAAATGGTCTTAAATCTTAAAGGTCGTTTCTTTTTTTGTTCAGGTATATAGCCTTTTTTTGACTCTCTCTTTTTTCTTCAGAGGGTTTTGTATACTCCTTATTTTTATTAAGGTTCTGAAGTTGCTTAGTCTTATAAACTTTATATTTGTAGTTTTTAAGAGCCGCCTCTATGTTCTTATTTTTTACCTTAATAATTAGCATATATAAATTTGTTTATCTATAAATATATGTTTTTGACATATAACTACAAATATAGTATATTTAATACAAATCAATAAACTTTGTAAGTATGGATTTATATGAAAAAAGGAAAAACGTCACAATTAAAAATATTCAATGACGCAAAATGTTATTACGGTACAGTAGATGCCAAAAATTTAAAAACAGTTTATATTGTTTTACAATCATGGGTAGAACCCATAAAAGAGTTTGAGAATTGGGATAGAGCGACAGGGACTATGGAACGCAATATTAAACACGTTTTATTAGAAGTTTTAAATACCGAAGTGTTCGAAAAACATAATATAGTGGATTTAGATTTAAGAAGTAGTGGAATACAAAGAGGTAAAAGAAGTTTTATGAACTTAGAAATTACTTTATATCTTAAAAATCACTTAGATTTTAAATCAACAAAACTAAAAGAAAATATTAAAAAAGTCATTCAAGCAGTGTATACCGATTGCTTAAGAGGTATGAAGTATTTTGAAATACACAAGAGTAAAACGACAAAAGAAGTGGTCTGATATATTTATAAAGAAAAAACATGAAGATTTTAGGACCAAACGATTCAGGTAAAGGTATCTTAGTAGAGTGGGATGCCGGATTTGTAAATCCTAACGATAGCCGTAATGCACAAGTTATAAAAGAGTCTTATGGTCAATTAGACCATTCAAAACCATTTGAGTTTTACGCGACGTTACAAAAATACGATACCCCCAATAGAAACGGTAGAGTGTATCCTGAAAAGATTTTACGTAGAGAAGCTGACGTTTATAAAAAAGCAATCGAAAAAGGATTATCAATATCTGAACTTAACCACCCTGAATCATCTTTGATAGATTTGGACCGTGTCTCACACTTAATCACAGACGTATGGTGGGAAGGTAACACACTTATGGGAAAGATTAAATTATTGACCTCACCTGGATTTCATACAGAGGGTGTAGTTTCGTGTCCAGGTGACCAAGCGGCTAATTTAATGAGACAAGGAGTCACTATGGGTGTTTCTTCTCGTGGTGTTGGCTCATTAGTAAAGAAAGGTGAAAGAAATGAAGTACAAGACGATTTTGAATTAATCTGTTTTGATTTAGTTTCATCTCCATCTACACCAGGTGCATATCTATTCTTAGATAAAAATGATAAGGGTAAGTATGAAGAAAGTTTAGAGGAAGAGACTCAGTTAAGGTCACAAGAACCAAAGATTGATGGTGGTTTAGGTAAAAGTGTTGACTTAATGAAAAGACTTTCCGATTATTTAGGTTATTAAACCTTTTAAATAAAAAAACATGGACGAAAAGTATTTTGTGGCAAAAGTTCAGTATGACCTCCCTGATGAAAACTCAGGTAAAATTAAAAAAGTTAGAGAAGAAAAACTTGTTAAGGGTTTTAACGTAACTGACGTTGAAGCTAAAGTTACTCAAAACTTTAAGGATTTTGTTTACGATTGGAGAATCACAGCGTGTGTTGAGAGTAAAATCGACGAGGTGTATGAGTAATTTAAAATAAAAAAAAGATTTTTGAATCGGGGTTATCCCCGATTTTTTTTTGCTTAAAGTTATTAAAAAAACACTTTTTTCATATTTAACATATTTATATGATAACTATAATAAACTTTTTTGCAAAAAAATAATATGGCAGACAAAAAAAACCTAGTTGAAGAAGCTTTATTGCAGATGGAAAATCTACAAGAAGCCATAACTAATAATGCAAAAGGAATACTTGCTTCTACTATGAAGGAAGAAATCAGTGAATTAGTAAAAGAATCTCTTAATGAAGAAGAGGTTGAAGAAGTGTCTGAAATGGAGACTGAAGAAAATGTTGAAATGTCCGAACAGGAAGAGATTGACATTGAAGATGTTGAAGTTGATGATGCAGAAGACGACATGGAAGATGCCCTTGAAGATTTAGGTCTTGATATGGGTGACGATATGGAGTCTGATAACGACGAAGAGTTAGACTTGGGTGATGAGGAAATGTTAATGACCGATTTACCTGGTGACGACTTGGAAGTTGATGATGAAGAAGAAGTTCTTTTACCTCTCGATTTAACCGCAGCTTCTGATGACGAAATACTAAAGGTATTTAAAGCTATGGGTGAAGAAGACGGTATCATTGTAAAACAAGACGGTGGTGACGTTCATTTATCAGACGAAGAGACCGATACTGAATACGTTATTCAGTTAGGTGAATCAGAAGAAGAAGTTTCCGAAACAATGGGTGACCATTTAGGGGAAGACGAAACAGAAGAAGAAGTGGTATATGAAATCGAGATTGGTGAGGAAGAAGAAGCTGACGAAGAAGAAATGAGTGAAGGTGATTACGGTGGAAACAAAGGCGATGAGTCTAAGTCCCACAGAGATTACGAAACTAACGAAGGTAAGTATGGTGGAAACAAAGGCGATGAGTCTAGGTCACACAGAGATTACGAAACTAACGAAGGTAAGTATGGTGGAAACAAAGGCGATGAGTCTAAGTCACACAGAGATTACGAAACTAACGAAGGTAAGTATGGTGGAAACAAAGGCGATGAGTCTAAGTCCCACAGAGATTACGAAACTAACGAAGGTGATTACGGTGGAAACAAAGGCGATGAGTCTAAGTCCCACAGAGATTACGAAACTAACGAAGGTGATTACGGTGGAAACAAAGGCGATGAGTCTAAGTCACACAGAGATTACGAAAGTAACGAAGGTGAAACCACTGAAACTGCTAGAACTAATGCGTCTTTAAGAAAGTACCCAAACGCTAAATCAGCACCCGAAGAGGTGAGAAAATATGCTAAGGGTAGATTAAGACCTGCGGTAAGAGAAAATGAAGAATTAAAAGCAGAAGTTAAACAACTTAGAGAGAAAAATGAAGAGTACCGTAAGGCACTTAATGTTTTCAAAGAGAAACTTAACGAAGTGGCTGTTTTCAATTCTAATTTAGCTTACGCTACTCGTTTATTCACTGAGCATTCTACTACGAAGCAAGAGAAAATAAATATTTTAAGACGTTTCGATGGTGTCGAGACTCTTAAAGAATCGAAATCTTTATATAAGACAGTTAAAGAAGATTTAGGTGGAAAAGAAACTAACGTTGTTACTGAATCAGTACAATCTAAAGTTACTAAAACTCCAACTAAAGGTTCAGCAAACAATCTTATCGAAAGTAAAACTTATGAAAATCCTCAGTTCTTAAGAATGAGAGATTTAATGAGTAAATTAAAATAAAAATAAATTTCCTTAAAAAATATTAAAATGGGAGCATTATTAGAATCAGGTCTAGTTGGTAACATCGGTCTTAAGCACCTTAAGGTTATCAAGGAGGACACAATTAACAAGTGGGACAAATTAGGGTTCCTCGATGGTCTTAAAGGCCACACTAAAGAAAATATGGCTCAGTTATATGAGAACCAAGCATCATATTTGATAAACGAAGCGGCGGCATCTGACAGTTCAGGTTCTTTCGAAACAGTTGTTTTCCCAATAGTAAGAAGAGTTTTCTCTAAGTTATTGGCTAACGATATCGTTTCAGTACAAGCTATGAACCTACCAATCGGTAAGTTGTTCTACTTTGTTCCAAAGATTCAGAACAGAAACGCTGATGGAACACACGTTCCTCCATTCGGAGCACCAAACGGTCCATCTACAACAGATTCAGGTTACACAAATTCAACTAACTTGTACGACCGTTTCTACGAAGGTAGTACACCAAATTCAGACCCAGCTGGGTTGTTCGATTACTCAAAGGGTGCTTACGAAGAGCAAACACCAACATTAATTCCTGTTGTATGGAACGGTGGTGTTTTAACTGCAACTACATTAGGAAACGCATTATCAGTCGCTAATGGTGGTACAGGTAGTGTTGCGTCAGGTAATGTAAGGTCATTAATCTTTATGATGACAGGATTCTCATCTGCAGGTGCTAGTAAATTAATCGGTCCTGACGGACAAGAAATGGATACTGAAGACTTCTTGGCTTCACTAGAAGTTTCTGACCAAGCGGGATTAGGTTCAAGCACTGAATTCTGGAACTTCAGAGTTGTAACTCAGAAGTACGGTAAGGGTATTGTAAACTATGGTAACGAGCAACAGACTACTTTCTACAGTGGTTCTTACCCAGGTCCTGGTGGAAAGTACGACAACGTATGTGACGTTGAAGGTAGAATCTACTTGGAGGTTGACTTCTCTACACCAGTTGAAATTGGAACTGAATCAATCGACGGATACACAGGTTCAACAGTTGCTTCAGGAGATACTTTCTATGGTTCATACAGAGTATACGAGACATTAGAATTCGAAGACGCTATCGGTGAAGTTTCATTCGACTTAGAAGCTGTTACTGTTTCTGTTACAGAAAGAAAGTTAAGAGCTCAGTGGTCACCAGAACTCGCACAAGACGTCTCTGCATTCCACAACATTGATGCGGAAGCTGAATTGACAGCATTGTTGTCAGAGCAGGTTGCAGCAGAGATTGACCGTGAGATTTTAAGAGACTTAAGAAAAGGTGCGGCTTGGTCATTAAGATGGGACTACAACGGTTGGAAGAGAGTATCTAACGGTTCTGTCAACTACAACCAAAAGGATTGGAATCAGACATTGATTACTGCAATCAATCAGATTTCTGCACAAATCCATAAATCAACTCTAAGAGGTGGTGCTAACTGGATTGTTGTATCTTCAGAGATTTCAGCAATCTTCGATGACCTTGAGTACTTCCACGTTT
>Ga0213865_10003072_pt1 | contig 10336 bp, 21 predicted proteins | sample PICome_6_FD_160100 | JGI IMG/M metagenome (GOLD analysis project Ga0213865, IMG submission 160100) | Coastal seawater microbial communities near Pivers Island, North Carolina, United States - PICO282 | ecosystem: Environmental > Aquatic > Marine > Coastal | place: USA: North Carolina... | reverse complement strand
GGATGATGTACGCGTAATGGTTCGAAATTGCTCGAAAGAAAGAATGCCTCAAGGCCCATGCGATTTTTGCCGTTCAATCTATCTGGTGGCAATCAATAAGGCAATTGAGGCCGGTGTTTATGATTTCAAGGAGGATCAATAATGAAAAGTTTGCTTATCAAAACAGCAAAGGAATATCTCGAAGAAGGGCCAAAGTCAACGGCTGAAATTCATTCAAGGTTGCTTGACCGATACCCCCGTTCATGCCCTTCATTGAACAGGCTTGCCATGATGTTGAGAGGTAAGCCAGGGATCATCAAACACAAAGAAGCAACCAATCAAAGAACGCGTCAACAGGATAACCAGATTCCTATTTTCATAGGTCATACGGTATGGAGACTTGAGGAGGCTGTAAGTTGAATGGCTTGGCTCTATGTGCCGGATATGGAGGGCTCGAAATCGGAATTGAGCGAGTCTTTCCAGAATACAGAACCGTTTGTTATGTTGAGGGGGAAGCCTTCGCGGCTTCGCACATTGTCAAAAAAATGGAAGAAGGGAGGATGGATAACGCGCCTATCTGGTCTAACGTTAGAACCTTCGACGGCAAACCTTGGCGTGGAAAAGTGGATATTATCTCTGGAGGCTTCCCATGTCAACCCTACTCTGGAGCTGGTAAGCAAATGGGGAAAGACGACCCGCGAGACTTATGGCTTGATTTTGTCCGAATCATTGGGGAAGTGCGACCAGGATTCATATTCCTTGAAAACGTTCCAAATATCGTTAAATGGAGACTTAACGAAATTGTCCTTGACCTCGATTTATTGGGGTATAATGCGGCGTGGTGTGTTGTGGCGGCTTCCAATGTTGGCGCACCCCACCGTAGAAAGAGATGGTTCCTCTTTGCTGTTCTCGACTCCGAGCGTGATGGATTCGGCCAATCTTCCTCCAAGGAAGATAGCGATAGAGTCAACAAAAGAGGGAAAATGGAGGGGAGTCAATCTAAAGCATTCGGCTCAGTTGATCCCGACTCCAACAACACAAGGAAACGCCCAACAGGCCGGACAGTATTCAAAGAAAACCGGCCAAACTTTAGCCGGGTTTGCTCGAAAATTCCCAACACCGACAGCAAGAGATTGGAAAGGAAAACAACCTCCGGGCTACGAAGAAAGGGGCTATTCAGCACTTCTACCGGATGCGGTGGGTATGGACGAGAATTTGAAGAATGGTGGAAAGTTGAACCCGGAATGGGTCGCTTGGTTGATGGGGCTACCGATTGGGTGGATAGGATAAGAATTCTCGGTAATGGCGTGGTTCCTCAACAAGCGGCTTATGCCCTCCAAATTTTAGGTGAACGTTTAGCCTGGGGCATGGTTGAGAATCGAACACCCAAACTTTGACGTTGAAGCACCCCTTGAAGGCCCAATTCATCAATCATGGCCTTGGCGGCGTCTATGTGTTGACCAGAGAGGCCCAAACGGTTCAATTTGTTTCTAAGGGTTATAGAAGCCGGGTTTGAGAGGGCTATGTGTTTTGGAATTCCACCTTCAATTTTTGAAAGTCTGGAGGCGGCTATTCTGTCAAATTCGTTCTGTCTTTGTCTGTTCATGGTGATCCTTCCTTGAGTTATGGTGTCCATGTGGGCGGTCGTTTGTCAAAAATCATTGGCCCTTCCCAAATAGCCTCCCTATGACCGAGCGTCATGGACTGTTTCATTTTTCTTCCTCTTAGAGCGTTTGACTTCGCCAGAAATCATTGCCAAACGGTCTTTTTCCTCATGGTATCTCATGGGTCTTGAGAGATAGTCGGCCTTAATTGGGTCAACCTCTTTATTGAGAAAATCTGGGAAAGGTGCAGGGCAAAGAGTCTTTGATTTTGAACAATAAAAATAGTCTCGAAGACGGTAATCTTTGCACACTTTCCTTAACTCAAATTGGCCTTGTTGAACCGTTGCTTTCCATTCTTTTCGCTCTTGATTGATAACGTCTGGGTCAATGTATCTAACCACAGGTGCGAGGGTTGTAAATCGAAGAAAAGAAAGGTCAATCCCGCTTAAAAGCTGGGTGGTAAAAATAACCGTCATTCCTCCTCCAAAATGGCTTAAAACACCTGCTGCCCTGGCCAGCAATTTTGAAGAATTAGTCATTGAGTCGCGTGAATTGTAGTGAACGGCGTTATCATCTAATAACCAAACCACAGGTTCAGTAATTTTAGCCAAGTCGCTAAATTTTTGATTTGAAACCCGTCCTTTCCAATGTTGGGGTATTCCTTCATCAATTACCTTTTGAGGAAATGAATCAAGGATCACCGGGCGGTTTGTGTGGCGAATAACATAATCAATGAAGACATAGGCAAGGGATGTTTTTCCACCTCTGGCACTTGCTACAATTGGAATAATGCCGGTTCCCAATGCTTCGCGTAATTGTCCATCAACCTCCCAACGTTGACCTTCCTTCAAAAGAAGGTTGATGATAGGAGGTGGGAACGCATTTTTTGGTAATTCCATTATTCTACATCCTCCAGGGGTGGTTCTAAAATCTCCTCGATGTCAAGGACTTCTTTCTTTTCATCAAGGCCAAAGGCTTCGCTAATTTCCGTAGGAATGATTGCACCGTAAATGGTTTTCAAAGCCCAATCTACAATTTCAATGGATTGACGTTCTACCGCCACACCGACTTCTTGACTTGAAATTCTTGATTCTCGTAAGGTTTCTTCAAGTCCTTCAATCGCTCTTTGAAGCGTGTTCATGTCGCGTACTTGGTCAATTTGAGTTAATGCGCCGAATGGTGATCCTCTCGCCTGTTTATTTTCTATGTCAAAGTCTCTAAGGAATGTTCGATAAACGCCAGATTTGCTTTGAAATTGAACGCCATTCCCTTCAATTTCCAAACCTACGCGTCGGCCCACTCGGTATTCAGTCAATTTGAAAGGTTCGTTTGAAACTATGAATAACTCGCTTCCATCCTTTGCCCTCTCCATGAGGAAAGGAACGAAAATCAATGAAGCGATGATGGAAAGAAAGAACCAGCTCGGCAAGTCTCCGAGAATAAAATAAATTGCCACACCAAGCAAAACCAAGAAAATGACGGCCCCGGTTATGTAGGTGGCCCCTACGAACACATCGGCCCAGGTTCGGCCCCTGGTGGATGTTTTCTCATCTGTTGGATAATCATTCTCAGTCATTGAACCACCTCTTCAATGAAATTTCTATCAACATAGGATGAAATCAAAGACCAATAGACATAGACGTTCAAAACCCAGACAATAATGATCCCCACACCTACGGCCCAATTTGTGCGCGTTTGGCTTAACTCCAATTCGATAACTTCTTTCTGGGGAGAGTTAATCAAAAAGTTGTAATCAATCTCCCACTGCAAGCGGTCGGGATAAAACATGACGTTTGAATAAGTTGCATTGAACCCATCCGACTCTATGGTTAGATTGTGAAGCCCTGGGTCAATCATCAAAGAGAAATTGTTTGAAGAGGATGCTTGAAAGAAGCCATCGGCGTATATTGAAACTTCCTCGCAATCATGAATCACCATCAAACGTTCACCAAACATGGATGAATTTTCAGCCAGGAGGAAATAATGGCTTTCGCTCGATGTGTACGCGTAGACCAAGCACTCTTCTTCAACAGGCGGGCCTTGGCCGCTAACCGTGGGGAGGAGATGAGACACCACGGCAACAAGAACCACGAACCAAAGACCCTTATGTGTTGAATACTCCTCTTTCATCTCTACATCTCCTCATTTTATCACCTCAACGCCGGCCAAAACCAAAGGCTGACAAAGCGAATGTTCCCAAAATACCTATGACTCTTCCAGCACCACCGAAACCGCCAAACGTTGCAAATTGAAGGACTCCGCTCAATGCCGTTCCTGCACTACCTAAAAGGTCGGCAATCTCCAGAACCCAAGAAAGGATCACAATCGAAATAACAGACAAAACTAAAATTCCAACCAAAAGACCGATTTTGAATAAACGATTGATTATTCCTTCATCATCAGTAGCCGATTGAACAACAACGGGGGCAACTGCACCAGCTATGACTTGACCTACCATTTATTCACTTCCTTAGGTTTTTTCTGGCTGTTTTTTTTGCTGATTGTGATTTTGCCCTTGAAGTTTGAATGACATAATACCCAGGCTTTTTAGGGTTTTTTGGATTTTTTGTTCTTTCAACTCGATAAAAACGTGTAAAATTAGGTGATATGTCATTATCGGCAAATTTCCTTCTTTCTTTTGCTTCTCGAAGTGCTGAAGACTTTGTTTTAAACAATCCAATTTTTCGTTCTGTTTTTTTCATTTTTTCACCTCAAACTATGGCTTGTCTGTATTCAATAAGGTTTGAAATCCAAACCACCAAAAGAAGACCCAAAGAGGCCAAGTAAAGATAACCAGAGAAGCCAAGCATACCTTCAAGACAGGCTCTAAGGAACGTTTCAAAATTGGTGTAAGATAGGAGGAAATTTGCACTCACCACCTGGGTTGAAACTCCGGCGAATCCTCTTTGAAAAGCACCATTCAAAAATCCAGCATCGCCAGCTCGCCCGACTACGGTAAGAGTAAGTAGCAAAGTTGCGAGGTAGATGATCCCCTCCGTTCCAATCAATCTAACGCCCCCTTTACAGCATTTCTAAACGGGTCCCAATAATTGGTTGAAGCAATAGCCAGAACAAAGGTAAGCACTGAAAGAATAATTGTTCCTGTTTTGATGATAAAACCAGCCTCTACAGGGTTAATTTCTTGGTGTTCGATTCCAAAAATAAAGAATTCCTGTCCACCGGCAAATGGAAGCGGAGTATCAGCAAAGGTCAAACCGTCCTTTCTCTCGAAGTTATCCAAAGTTAGAATCATTGAAGTATTGTCCCAATCGCCAGAATTCAAAGTGTCTAAAGCCAACGTTTCAAAGGAAGTAAAATCAAACACTGTTTGAAATCCGACTTGGCAAACTTGGTTAAAAGAAGCCGTTCGAGTTGTATATTCTATTTTGTTGGTCGTTTCAAAATCAAAATTAGTGAATTCTTCGCTTTTATTGTCATAGATGAATTCAATTGAACCTGTAAATGATATGTTGGTAAATTGATGAGCCCCACAATTGTAATTCACATTGGGATCAATGAAAGAAATTCTAAATTTATCAATTGCATTATCATTATTGATGTTATCGAATTGGTAAGATTGAATAAACCATGAGAAGGGGCCGTTTCCAGATGAACCAATGTAATTTTGGGTCGTGAAATAGTGAGATTTTGGAAAGGTGAAACCCTGCATTGGGACTTCACCAGGATAGGTTAAACCTCCGACCAATGAAACGCATGGGAAGGTTGAAGTTGACCATGAAGGACAATACCCCTTTTCAACATAGGTTCTTGACGCCCCTATGTCGTTTGGGTCATTTGTTTCATACACTCCCGAATAGTTGGTTCCACCATTTTCAAGCCAATATGAACCCGGAGTGCCATAGGGATAAGTGGTTGAAGTACGCGAGTTTTCATATTCACCTTCCGAGCTGGAACCCGCATTAGTGATAATGGCAACGGCGAAAGGCATCAAACCCAAAAGGAAAACTATTGCCAGAGCATTGAATTGAATTGCGTTCAATGGTCTTTTTTTCTTTGCAATAATGATCCTCTCCTCAAATCAATATGAAACTCCACAGTGCGCTTGATGTTGACTTACTCCGGTTTTTGAATCTGGCAAATTGTAAGTGTCCCTATATTCTATCATAGCATCTTGGACAGCAAAATTACATTCAACATTTACCCTTTGGTCAATAATACCTAATTCCAGAACCGCTTCAAAATAAGTCGGGTAATTATCAACCGTCCTCCATGTTGAAACATAAATCGAAACTTCGTTTGGATTGGGTGGAATTTCACCCTGTCCGTCATATTCACCTTGTCCAAAATCAAAAGGCATCCATAGGCACTCAATGTCCTGTGAATCATCAATGTCAACGAATAGGGGGGCAAGTCCACCCTGATCCCCATCATTGTTAATGCCGTCAACGCAAGTGCCAGCGATTGACTCAGCCGGTGAAACAACGTTAGGCAATCCTGTGAAAATTCCCGCCATACCTATGAGGAAAAGCGCAACATACGCGCCACTTCTCGTTGATTCCAAGGGGATAACCCCCTATCATCGCTTGAGAAGACTCACAGCACCGGCAACCATTGAAGACGCCAAGAACAGAATGTATGAGTTAGTAGCGTCGTCGTAATCGGCCCAAACACGGTTTCCTTGGATAACCTCGAAAACTTCCGTGGAAAAGGCCGTGAATGCAATCAATCCGACCAGGACTGGCATATAGCGAATGGTTGAGTTGATGAAAGGAAGGTTGTTCTTGCTCTGGGAGAGGAGGCCAAGACCGCCAGCTCCAAGAATCGTGGTGAACACACCAAGAACAGCGATTCTGTCCACAAAGTCAACTTGTCCACCGAAAACTGCGGTAGTGTTGGGGTCAAGTGGATTTGTAGGATCATTGGGGTCGAGGACGACTTGAACGGCTTCGCCAACGCCGATTCCAATAAATGCCATGAACAATCCAGAGAGGACGGCCACGGTTAGTGCAATTGTTTTAACTTGATTTTGCCAAGACATGATTTCACGCTCTTGAAATGGTCTAAGGTCTGTTATGATATAAGGATAAGAATTCAAAAATTCGGTTTATCCCCTTTAGGGGATAATTTTTCATCCCAACGTTTGAGAGTTGCTCGGTCAATATCTGGAAGTGATCCTTTGAAAGAATAAATCGAAACAAAGCGTTTCATTCCTCCGCTTCTTTCCACCCAGGCTTCACCAATTTTTTCAAAGCCTCTTTTTTTGTTCATGTTAATTCGTTTTGAAATTGTTCTTGAGCTGGTGGTTTTGTTCTTCCAACGTGCTAATTTATCCCGAATGTGTTCAAGAGATGCCTCGCCGCCGTTCTTCTCGATAATGTACGCGTAGAGAACCCATTCATTCTTTCTTCTACCCAAGTGCTTAGAATCCACATGATCCCGACAAAACGACCAAAAATAAACAACCCGGCCCCTCTTCTTTCGACGAGCGAAGCGAGGAGGTAGGTGAAGGGGGCGGCCAAAGGCCCCCTTCACCCCCACACAGAATTGATATGATAGAACCCCCACCGGGGGCTTAGTGGGAGGCCGTGAGGCTGTCGCCATTCCAATTCCACCCCCCCGTTGTGAGGTTTGGTGCTCGGCTGTGTATTTATTTGACATTTTTATGATAGGTTATATTAGGGGGAACCTCCTCGGAAGGTTTGGAGATGAACCAATGGCTGGAAGAGGCAAAGAAAACGTTCCCATCTGGAATGACATTTTCACATTAAAACCAAAGGCAAAGAGGGCCAGACCTTACCGATGTTTTCCAAATGGTAAGGGACAAAAGGCGTTCAAAGGCCACAGATGGGTTAGTGGAATAGACCCGGCTAATGGCCGTCCTTGTGATATGTGCGCTCGATGTGGAATAACATATCATTGAAATGGGGAATTTTGGATGGGAAGAAAAATCAAACCACGACACTTGAAGAGGGATCATGTTTCAATCTCTCTTCCTCTGGATGTAATCATTTACTTGGATGAATATGTGGCTCGAACAGGGGGTACGCGTAGCCGCTACCTTGAATCATTGGTGCGGGACGCTATGCTCAAAGGACAGACCACCTTAGACCAAGTTAGGCACGTTTGGTGGTGTCCTGAATGTGATGTCAATTTTCACACATCAAGAGATGCCGGGGGTATTATGAAGCATACCTGCGGCATCTACCTTCAACAAGAAATTCATTATCGGGGAACCCTGGAAGAATGGAAAAAGAAGGAGGAAGAGTAATGAATGAATGTTGCATGATACCGGGGAACGCTCGAATTATTGAAAGTCAAAACCCCAAAATTGCATGGCGTGTTTTATGTTCATTTTGTGGTGATTTGTTGCATGGTCAACCAAAGGAGGAATCGAAATGAAGGAACAGGTCAACCTGTTCGGTGATCCTCTTAACAAGGACACACATTCAACAGTTGGTCGCCAGGTATTCCCTAAAGGCAAAAGCACACCAGACCATAGAACACCTCTTGATTTGTTTCAATCTCTGGGTGAATTCCATTTGGATGCCGCCGCCAGCTCGGAAAATGCTCTTTGCGAATACTTCTTTTCCGAAGAGGACGACGCTTTGAATCAACCTTGGTATGGTTATCGTGTTTGGTGCAACCCTCCTTATTCGGAAATTTCAAAGTGGATAAAGAAAGCAATCAATGAAACCTACTATGAAAAGCACTGTGATGAAGTGGTTTTCCTTTTACCGGCTCGAACCTGCACCAAATGGTTTAGAGAGGCCTGGGCTCACGCCTCAAAAATCGCTTTCGTTCATGGACGTTTGAATTTTAGTGGGCCGAATCAAATGAAATCAAATCCAAATGCACCATTTCCTTCGGTCATTATTCACATTGACCGAAACTTCAACGGGGATCACCCGGAAGTTATTTTGATTGGCCGGGATGGTCAACCTTTGGAGGATTAAACATGAAAGAAGAAAAATTGCTTCAAGTGTTGTCTTATGGTGGAGGTGTTCAAACGTTCGCCATGTTGATTTTGATTGAGAAGGGTATTTTGCCTAAGCCAGATATTTTGATTCATGCGGACACAAAGGCCGAATATCCAGAGACAGAACAACACATCGAAGAGGTCGCAAAACCCCTTTGTGAAAAGTTAAACATTCCTTGGTTGACTGTTGTTGAAAATGAAGGGATCATAGAAGGCTACAAATCCGATAATTTAATTCCTCTTCCAGGCTTTAGGTCTTGCACATTTCACTACAAAGTCAAACCAATTCAAAGAGCAATCAAAGAGATTTTGGGAGACAAGAAAAAAAACGGTGTCGCCTCTGTTGATTGTTGGATTGGAATTTCAACCGATGAATCAAGAAGAGAAGTGAAGCGTGAAAACCAAAGCCCAAAGTGGGTGCTTCAAACATACCCTCTTCTCAAATTGGGTTATTCAAGAAACCAGCTCATCCAATTGATTGATGAAAGCCCTTATCCAATGCCTCGAAAGTCTGGGTGCTTCATGTGTCCTTATGCCGGCATGAAAGGTTTCATCAAATTGAAAATCGAAAAGCCAGATTTGTTCAAAATTGCTGTGGAGATGGAAGACCTTTACTTCAAATCAAGACCAGAGCGAAAGCATGGCTTCATTGACAACGGTTTGAAACTTAGCGATATTCATTCAATGCCAACGTTATTTTCATTTGAAGAATTGGAATCAATTCAAAATGACCAAAAAGAATGTGATTCTGGCGGGTGTTTCCTATGAAGAAAGTAAAAGTGAGAATTCAAGGAGATGAAAAGGACGTTGAGCGATTGAAGAAAATTCTTCTCGATAGATGCCCGGAGTTGATCCTTGGTTCACCAAGAAGAGGAACAAACCCAAAATACGAACCTAACCAAAAATATGCTTCTTATGGAGACTTTCAATTCAACACCAAGAGGAAAAGGAGGAACAAGAGATGAGCGTTAATTATTGTGGATGTGGAATGAAACTTGAAATTGGATGGTTTCAGTATGGTAAGCCTGTTTGGTTGTGTGAATACTGCGATGCCGAGGAGGAAGATTGATGCCACGTTTGCAATATACCAAAAACCAAGAATCTCAATTGAAGGGTGGTGTTCAATTGGATGTATGCCCTGGTAATGGAACGCGATATGATTTGACGGCTATGCTCGATAGAAACGGCGGCGTTATTGTTTGTTGGCCTATCATGGGTTGGATGTATCGGTATTTTTGGAATGGCGATAAGAACGCTTCAATCATCAAACAATTGGGACGAGCTGGATGCCAGAATGAATATGACCTTGAGGCAATCCACGGAATTATGGACAATTGGTTCAAGGGTGTGATTCAATGAAAATACCTTGGAACGTTTGTTCTATGCGATATTGTGAAAGAAGGGCAACCCGTTGGGTTTCGACTGTTGGCTTACCATCTGGAATTCATGCCATGTGTGGTTATTGTTGCCGTTCAAAAATCAATTGGTATAATCAAGAATATGGAAATGACGTTGACTTTCCCGCAGTGATTGAAGTTGATCCCCAAAGTGAAGACGATTTTAATGTTGGCTATTCTCAAAACCTGCCGCTTATGGTCTGGTCGGTTGACTTGGGAAAAATAGGGAGATGTAAGAAATGAAAGTAAAGGAATACTCGGAAAGTGAGAAGAAACACATTGAATGGACTTTGGATGATGTACGCGTAATGGTTCGAAATTGCTCGAAAGAAAGAATGCCTCAAGGCCCATGCGATTTTTGCCGTTCAATCTATCTGGTGGCAATCAATAAGGCAATTGAGGCCGGTGTTTATGATTTC
>Ga0213865_10003071_pt1 | contig 10343 bp, 13 predicted proteins | sample PICome_6_FD_160100 | JGI IMG/M metagenome (GOLD analysis project Ga0213865, IMG submission 160100) | Coastal seawater microbial communities near Pivers Island, North Carolina, United States - PICO282 | ecosystem: Environmental > Aquatic > Marine > Coastal | place: USA: North Carolina... | reverse complement strand
TATAGAAATAGAGTTTTCCTCTGAGACAGGTGTGACATTTTCTAATATATCTCTTGATGCGGGTGTATTAAGCAGATTTCCTTTTAACACAACTCTAATAACTTTTGACACTAAAACATACACTATCACTAGTAATGCTTCGCAAGAAACTAAATTTGATATAAATATTACAAAGAAAATACCTGAGATTAAGGTTTTAGATTTTATCACAGGATTGTTTAAAATATTTAATTTAACAGCTTACTATATAGAGGATGTAAATAGTGCTAATTATCAGAAGATTTATGTAGACACATTAGATAATTTTTATGCTGATGCTGTAAACAATAAATTAACTCAAACAATTAACCTAGATAAATACGTTGATATTAGTCAGCATCAAATAGACTCTATAATACCTTTTACAGATATAGACTTTAAATACACTGAGACTAATACTGTAATTAATGAGCATCATAATGAGCTTTATAAAAAATATTATGGCAACGCTAGTTATAATATTAGGGAAAAACTTAGTGACGTAACCACAGGGGAATATAATATAGATAGAGTTAGTAAGTATGAAATAAATGTACCTTTCTCACACCTTAAATATGAGAGGATACTAGATGGTAAATTAGGTGAGGGAGTAACAGATATACAATGGGGTTATTCAGCAGGTGGAGAATTTAATGCTGATACTAGTACCTCTCCACAGAAGGGTGATTATGAAAGTATGCTTATTAAACCACTCTTGTTTTATGCGGTTAGAGAAACATCTATATCAACTCCCATAGCGTGGTATGATGGCAGTACTGCTCATTCTTTAACGGACTATTACAGGCCTTCAAATACTAATGAGACAGGTACAACAACAACACCTGCATCCTTTACACTTAATTTTGAGACTGAAATAGACGAATGGGTTAATAGGCAGAACCCAAACTCTTTATATGAGAAGTTCTATAAGAATTATGTGGAAGGGATATTTAATCCTCTAAGAAGGATATTTAAGGTAACAGCACATTTGCCCGGGAGTATATTAGTCAATTATAAATTAAATCACCAAATAAGATTAGGTGACAAGATATTCCGTATTAATACTGTTTCAGTTGACCTAGTTACAGGCAAGGCTGAATTTGAATTGTATAACATATTTGAAGACGATATAATATGATTAGAGAGATATTTGACTTATTAAAGGCTGATGATTTTTATGGGGTTGATCCTATAATAGATATAGCTAAGGGTAAATACAAGGCACCAGAGAGTCTAAAAGAATTAAAAGAATCCGTAAAGAGAAGAAGTAATGGCTGATAAAAGAAATAAACTAACCTATACCATTGAAATAAATGATAAGGGTAAGATAAAGGTAGAGGGATTAACTAGAAGTTTTGTAAAGGCTGAGACGGCATTTAAAAAATTAGGTGATGAAATAAAGTCAACTACTAAAGATGGTCTTAATCCAATGATTGATAAGACTGGTCTTGCAGGTGCAACTCTTGTTGAATTAGGTCGTACGATATCGGACTCTAATTATGGGATTAGGGGTATGGCAAACAACTTTTCACAGTTATCGACCCTTATGATTACCTTAATATCCACTACAGGTGGTTTAACAAAAGGTATACAAGCGTTGACAAAGGCATTTATGGGACCTTTAGGATTAATTATAATTTTCCAGATTATAATTGCTCTTATTGAGAAGTTTGATATGGAGTCTAGCAAAACAAAAGACTCTTTAGATAATATTGGTACAGCAGGGGCATCGGCAGGTTCAAACCTTAAAATATTAAGGGATGTTATGGATGACAGTACACTTTCAACAAAAGAACTTGAGAGAGCTGTCAATAAAGCTAATGCAGAATATAAAGATTTAAACATTCAAATTGGAGAAAACGGGAAAGTAACAGAAGAATCTAGAAAACAAATTGACTCTAAAATATTATCTCTTGAGAGACTTGCTAAAGCAACCGCTATTCAAAAAGAAATTGAAGAAGTGTTTACTAAGATAGTATCAAATCAGATAAAAGAACAAGAAAATCTTAGGACAGCAGAAATTGAAGGATTAGCGATAATAAACGCTTTAAGACAAACCGAAGCGGGTAATGTTATGGCAACCTTAGTCGAAATGACCGTTGGTGAAAAAGCCATAAGAGATAAGAGAATAGCGGGTATAAAAGAAAACGCTAAAGAAGAAAGAGACGCCCTCAATCAAAGACTAGAGGATTTAAAAGCTATGATTGTAGATGAGGATTTACTTGACGAAATATTCAAAGACCCAAGAGGAAGAGGAAAAGGATTACCTAAAAGAGCAAAAGAAAGATTACTAGAATTTGATAATGAATTAAAGAATTTCTTTTTAGATGTAGATAAGGATGGTGTTGAAGGTGTTTTAGTAAAAGGTATTGAAAGGGTAAAAAACATATATAAACCATTATTTGAAAGTGCTAAAGATGGCTTAGTTCCATTAGCTGAATTAGGTAGAGAATATGATGAGGTTCTAGGTAGAAATGAAGAAAGTTTAAAAGCAGGGTTAATATTTATAAAAGAACAAGCTAAAGAAGTTACAGGCTTGTTTAAAGCCTCTCAACAATCATTAAAGTTTGTAGGTGATACTATTTTGTCATATCACGATGCTAGAATGGATGCTTTGGCTAGAGAAAGAGATTATATTCTGCATTCTGGTGAATTAACAGGTGCCGCTCAAAAGAAAGCTGTAGAGGACTTAGAAAGAAGAGAGATAAAGGCACAAGAAAGAAAGATAAAAGCTGAAAGAGATTTATTCACTATAAAACAATCTTTACTTATTGCTGAAGAGTTGATGAAGATAAAAGCTGATTTTGCTGAAAGGAAAAGAATGTTTGAGCAGCAGACCGTTTACTTTGTAAATGCTCAAGGCAGAATAGTTGCAAAAGCTGCTGAATCAACTGCGGACGCAACATTTTCTATTGGTGAATTTGCTAGACAGCTAGGTCCTGTGGGGATAGCTGCTTATGCTGTAACTATTGGAGGTCTTATAGCTTCAATAATGTCTGCTAGAAAAAAGGCACAAGCCTCTCTGTCTTCATTAGGGGCTCCATCTATGGGTGGAGGAAGTATTGGTGGAGGCGGAGGTGTAGAAGCACCAGACTTCAATGTAGTAGGTGCATCACCTGAGTCACAGTTAGCACAATCTGTTCTAGGGCAACAACAAAAACCTCTTAGAGCATTTGTAGTGAATAAAGATATTAAGACTGCTGAAGAGTTAGAAAGAAATACAATTAAGTCACTAGGATAAATATATAACGAATACAATCAAAATAGTTAACTATATATGGAACGCATTATAGAACTTATTATAGACGAAGAAAACGAGTTTAGTGGAATAGAAGCTATCTCTGTTGTTGAAAATCCTGCTATAGAAGAAGATTTTATCGCTCTAAAGGAGCATAAAGAAGTAAAACTTGCTGAAGTAGATAAAGAAAAGAGGATTTTAATGGGTGCAGCCCTAATACCTAACAAAAAGATATTTAGAAAGGGTGATGAGGAAGATTATTACATCTTTTTCAGCGAAGATACCGTTAGAAAGGCATCAGAACTCTTTTTGATGAAGGGCAATCAAAATAATAGTACTCTAGAGCATAACATAGAGTTAAAAGGTATGTCCGTAGTCGAGTCTTGGATTATAGAAGACGAAAAAAAGGATAAATCTAGAAAATACGACTTTGATTTACCTGTAGGAACGTGGATGGTATCTGTAAAAGTCAATAATGATGATGTTTGGAACCAAGTTAAGGCGGGTGAAGTCAAAGGATTCTCTATAGAAGGGTATTTTGCAGACAAAATGGACGGCCCTAAGGAGTCTTTACCAGAAAAGATGTGTCAAGAGTGCCTAGAGGAATTAAACGCTGAATATGAGCTCCTAGAGGCCTTAGAAAGCCTATCTGAAGAGTTGGAGTTAGAGTCTTATGGTGGATATCCAGAATCTGCATCTAATAATGCTAAATTAGGTATAAAAAGGAATAAAGAACTAGGTAATAAGTGTGCTACCCAGGTAGGGAAGGTTAGAGGACAGCAATTAGCTAGAAAAGAGAAATTTACAGTATCTACGTTGAAGAGAATTTACTCTTATTTAAGCAGGGCTGCTGAATATTATGATCCTAGTAAGCCTGAGGCTTGTGGAACGATAAGCTATCTTCTGTGGGGAGGTAAAAGTATGCTGAATTGGACTGAATCTAAACTTAAAGGGCTAGAGGAATTAGAGGATGTTAATCCTTGTCAAGAAGGATACGAAATGGTTGGTTTTAAAACTAAAAACGGAAGAAAAGTACCTAACTGTGTACCTAAACAATGATTGGAAAAATGAAAGAAACACCGAGTTATTCGTCACCTAAAAGCGGTAGAAGAGGATGTCTTTGTAAGGACGGAAAAACATACTCAAGGAAATGTTGCGATGGCACATTAAGAGGCCAAGGGATAGGTAGTATTACTAGATATTTATTTCACCTATACACTGAAGACGGAAAAAAGTTAATGCAAGAAAACACACATAAATTATATCAATAATGGCAGATCAGAAAATATCAGAACTAACGGATGCTACTACACTTACAGGTACGGAGCAAGTCCCTTTAGTACAAAGTAGTACAACAAAGAAAGCTACTATAAATGATATAACAAATCATATTATAACTGTAGCAAAAACAGCTTCAGCAGATGAGGCTGTTGATTTAGATTCATCTACATATGAGAATGCTATGATGATAAAATTAACCTGGGACGGTGCGTCCGGTACTGCAACATACACATTGCCAGATGCAACCTCATCTAACTCAACAAATAGAGTATTAAGATTTATAACAGATAGTACATTTTCTGCGAGTACAAGGGTTGATATAACTCCTGCTAGTGGTCAGAACTTAGATGGTGCTACGTCAGCATACGAAATAAACAAAGCTTACGAGGGCATAGCTATATGGAGTGATGGCACTGAGTGGTTTATTATTCAGAAAAAAGCTTAAAAATACAACACTTTGTTGTTTAATCAGTAATCATTATAAATATTAAATTTTATGAAAGCAAGTGAAATCGTTTCAAAACTGAAGGAAGTGCTTTTATCTTCAACTGAAGAGGTAGAAACTCAAGAAGCTGTACAAGAAGAAGTACAGGAAGAAGTACAACTTGAGTCTAATACAGAAGAGGTTACAGAAGAGGAAGTACAATTAGAAGAAGTTTCTGAAGAGGCTTCTGAAGAGGTTGAGGCAATGGAGCCTAAGGAGGAAATGTCCTACGCAACCAAAGAAGAATTAGCTGAAGTAAGAGCTATGGTAGAAAAAGTTATGGGTCAACTAGAAGCTAAAGAAGAGTCAAAAGAAGAAGTTCCTCAAGAACTTTCTGCTGATGAGCAACCTTTAACCCACAGCCCAGAAAACTCAACAGAGAGTAGAGGTTTACACCTTTATTCACAACACGGACCGCAAACCACTCTAGATAGAGTATTAGCAAGATTAACTAAGTAAACAATTATTTTTAAACAAAATGGCAACAACTACATCAATTACTACTACTTATGCAGGGGAGTTTGCGGGGGAATATATCGCTGCTGCTCTGTTAGAAGGTGCTACTATCTCTAATGGTGGTATCACTGTGAAACCTAACGTAAAGTTAAAAGAGGTAATCAAAAAAGTATCTACAAATGACATCGTCAAAGATGCTACTTGTGATTTTGACGCAACTTCAACTATTACGCTGACTGAGAAAATTCTTCAACCAGAAGAACAACAAGTTAACCTACAGCTTTGTAAAAAAGATTTCGTATCTGATTGGGAAGCTCTATCAATGGGCTTTTCTGCACACAGTAATATGCCTTCTAAATTCTCTGACTTCTTGATTGCTCACGTTGCAGCAAAAGTTGCACAAAGAACTGAGCAGTCTATCTGGGCAGGAGATACTTCTAACAATGGACAATTTAACGGTCTTACCACTCAAATTGCATTAGATGCTGACTTACCTGCTGCACAAGAAGTTGCAGGAACTACTGTTACATCTGCTAACGTAATTACTGAACTAGGTAGCATCGTTGATGCGATTCCTTCTGCTTTGTATGGTGCTGAAGACTTAAACGTATACGTATCTCAAAACATTGCAAGAGCATATGTAAGAGCTCTAGGTGGGTTTGGTGCTTCTGGACTAGGTGCAGCGGGTACAAACTCAATGGGTACTCAGTGGTGGAATAATGGTTCATTATCTTTTGATGGTGTTAAATTATTTGTAGCGAATGGACTTGCTGATAACACGGCTGTAGCTGCTGAAAAATCTAACTTATTCTTTGGTACAGGTCTACTTTCTGACCATAACGAAGTAAAAGTTATCGATATGGCTGATCTTGACGGTTCTCAAAATGTGAGAGTTGTTATGAGATTTACTGCAGGTGTACAGTATGGTATTGTTGAAGATATCGTAACTTACGGTATTACTAACTCTGCTAACTAATAATTAATTAATCAACTATAAAGGGGTGGGTGAGCCAGAGTGCCTACTCACCCTTTTTTAATACTAAAAAGATATGGCTTGTGATTTAACTAGGGGGCGTAAAGAAGGCTGTAAAGATCAGGTTGGTGGTTTAAAGGCTATCTACTTCACCGATTTTGGTGATTTAGGTACTATTTCATATGCAGACACTGCAAATGAGGATTACCAAATAACTGACCTTTCAGGTACTTTTACGGCTTATAAATATGAATTAAAAGGTAACAGTAACTTCGAGCAAACGATTACTGCTAACCTAGAGAACGGAACTACATTCTTTGAGCAATCCTTAAATGTTACATTAAAACAATTAACTAAAGAGGATCATAAAGAATTGAAGTTGTTGTCTTATGGTAGACCGCATATCGCTGTGGAAGACTATAACGGAAATGTATTCTTAATGGGTACAGAACACGGTGCTGAACTGTCTGGAGGTACTATTGCCACAGGTGCAACGATGGGGGATTTAAGTGGGTATAGTCTGACTTTCACTGGTATGGAGAGAAGACCTGCTAACTTTGTAGACTCACCTACTGCTGCTGACCCTTATGCAGGTATGTCTTCAGCTACAGTAACAGTGACAGAGGGTACTAACTAATCCTCACTTCATTTGATAATTATAGGGTGGCTTTATGGTCACCCTATTTTTTTGAACAAAATCTAAGTTATTTAGTTATACTTATATGATAAGACTTTTACCAAATACTAATTCACAAACATTAAGTATAATACCTAGAGCATATACTGCTGCTAGTGATTTATCATTAAAGATTGTTGAGGATGGTACTAAGAAGAATGAAACATTAACTAGTTTGACTTCAACTGTAAACGGTAACTTCTTAGATATACCTTGTACTTTTAGTATACTATCTGAAGACTCTACATATTCTATAGAAGTCAAGCAAGGCGATACATTACTTTACAGAGATAAGGTTTATGCAACTGCTAAAACAGATACAACCGTATCTCACACATTAAATACTAGTCAGTATAATAATTATGATGCTGAAACGGATGAGCAACAATATATGATAATATGAGTCGAAAAAATATAAGATCAGCTAGACAAATACAGGCCCCTAAAAAGGTTGACCCTAATATGAGGGTTATTAATCTATCTGGTTATGAAATCCCCAAGGTAAAAGAGAATACTAGAAAAGAATGGGTTGAATATGGGGATGACAATAATTACTTCTATGAACTTATAGAAAGATATTTGGGTAGTCCAACAAACTCAAGATGTATCAATGGTATCGTTGATATGATATATGGTAGAGGACTAAACGCAACAGACTCAACGGAGAAGCCTGAGATGTTTGGTAAGATGCAGTCTTTGCTAAAGCCAACAGATATAAAGAGGGTTGTTAATGACCTAAAGATGTTAGGTCAAGCTACTGTTCAGGTTATTTACAAACCAGGTAAAAGAGAGATATCGGGTTTGCATCACTTCCCAATGGAGACGTTAAGAGCTGAGAAAGCAAAAGACGGTAAGGTTCAGGCTTACTACTATCATCCGGATTGGGCTAATATAAAGCCAACGGATAAGCCAAAGAGAATACCTTCGTTTAGAAATGGTAACAAGTCAGAGAGAAGAGAGATATATTGTATCAAACCATATAGAGCAGGATTTTATTATTACAGTCCTGTAGACTATCAAGGATGTTTACAATACTGTTCTCTAGAGGAAGAGGTGTCTAACTATCATATAAACAATATTAAGAATGGTTTACAACCTTCTTTGTTGTTAAACTTCAATAATGGTATTCCTACAGATGAGATACAAGAACTTATTGAAAGAAAGATATATGATAAATTCAGTGGGTCTTCTAATGCGGGTAGATTTATTTTAGCCTTCAACGAAAGCTCAGAGACTCAAGCTAATATAGAGCCAATACATCTTCCGGATGCTCACGCTCAATACGATTTCCTTGCTAAAGAAAGTAGAGAGAAGATTATGATTGGTCACGGTGTTGTATCACCTATTTTACTAGGTATAAAAGATAATACCGGGTTTGGTAATAATGCTGAGGAACTTAGAACAGCATCTATTCTTATGGATAATATTGTTATTAGACCATTCCAAACATTACTTATTGATGCATTTAAGGAGTTGTTAGCATATAACGGAATATTTCTTGATTTATATTTTACTACTCTACAACCAATAGAATTCACAGAGTTAGAGAATATATCTACTAAAGTTAAGAGAGAGGAAGAGACAGGTGAAAAGCTATCTTCAGATAAGGTGCAAGATATAGAGGTTGATGCTGAGGTAGTAGAACCAACTGAAAACAAAGAAGAAGAAGAGCTAATATGAAGGCATTATTTATAACATTAAAGGAATTAAAAAGGAAGTCTATATTTGACGGCAACCTTGATGCTGATAAGATAATACAATTTATTGAAGTGGCCCAGGACACAGAGATACAAACTTATCTTGGTACAAAATTATATGATAAATTACAGTCTGATATAATAGCAGATAGTTTAACGGGTAACTATAAAACATTAGTTGATGACTATATTAAGCCGATGCTTATTTGGTATACTCAGGCAGCTTTTATCCCTTACGCAGCATATCAAATATCTAATGGGGGAATATATAAACATAATTCAGAGAATGCTACTTCTGTAGATCAGTCTGAGATAAATGCTTTGGCTAGTCACGCTACAGAGACTGCTGAGTTTTATACACAAAGATTTATGGATTATATGGATTACAATAGTAATTTATATCCTGAATATATATCTAATCAAAATGACGGAATGTATCCGGAGAGAGATGTTAATTTTACAGGTTGGGTATTATAATGGCTAAGAAGAAAAAGAAAAGGCCTTATAAGCCAAAGAAAGAGAACGAAATTAAATTAAATAGTTATCTTAAAAAGAGTGATAATGAGTTGGGGAAAGATATATGAGACAACACATTTCGGAGAAATAAATAACAATATAGGGTGGGGCGATATCTATGAGACTATTGTCAGCACTTTTGCTAGAGCTTTAGCTAGTACGACAAATATATTTGCCGATGCTATCAATTATCTAGCGAGTAATTTTTATAGTGAATAATGGCAAATACAATAAGTTGGGCAGTATCGTATTGTAGTAGTTGGTGGGGTAGTAACTCTAACCAATCTACTGTAGATATAGATTCTAAACCACCTTGTCTATAATTAATAATAATAAGAAATGGCTAAACAGACCGTAAACATTGGTAGTGCTGCAAATGATGGAACAGGTGATCCGTTAAGAACCGCATTCGACAAACTAAATGACAACTTTGACGAGGTATATGCTGATGACTTTGTCACCACAGCAAGATTAGCTGATGATTCAGTTACAGAAGTACATCTTGATGTCACTAACTCCCCTGTAGATGGGTATGTATTGGAATATGATTCAGGTAGTGGAGGATTCACTTGGGGACAAAAGTTTGATGGGGATATCACAGGTATTGTTGCAGGTAATGGACTTACAGGTGATGCTACTTCTGGAGATGCCTCTTTAGCTGTTGGAGCAGGTACAGGTATTACAGTAAATGCTAATGATGTTCAGATTGCAGATGATGGTGTAGACCACGACCAATTAGCAGCAAGATATACTGAATCTAGTGCTGTAACTTCTTCAGCAGCAATAACTATAGACACCTCATCAGCAGATATATTTACTTGGACAGCAGGACATTCTACTACGGTAGCATTTACAAATGTAGAGGTAGGTTCTACTTGTGTTCTAGCGATTACAGGTGGTGGTTCTAGCTACACATTAGCACTAGGTAATATAAACGGTTCGGCAGGTACATTCAATAGATTAGGGGGTACTTATGATGACACCTCATCTACAAAGAACCTAAT
>Ga0213865_10003069_pt1 | contig 10346 bp, 13 predicted proteins | sample PICome_6_FD_160100 | JGI IMG/M metagenome (GOLD analysis project Ga0213865, IMG submission 160100) | Coastal seawater microbial communities near Pivers Island, North Carolina, United States - PICO282 | ecosystem: Environmental > Aquatic > Marine > Coastal | place: USA: North Carolina... | reverse complement strand
GAAGGATATAAAAAATTAAACAAAGATGAATACCGAGAGTTTGAAGCTTGGATTCATGATAATAATAAAGAGCTTTATGAAAACAAAATAGCTTATGAAGTTTGTTGGAAAGAGAATGAATATTATTATGTAAAACTTTTTGATGAAAGTATTTACACATTGGATGATATAATGCTTGACATCAATGACAACTTAGGGTATAATACACCCCAATTAAACGCCAATCCAAAGGAGGAATAATATGGCAGTATTAGAAGGAAAAGCCTACTGGGCTTCAGTAACTACACCAAACACTACATTTGAGCCTGTGTATACAGTTGATTTAGTAGTGAATGATGATGTTGCAAATGACTTTGAAGCTCGTGGCTTTAGAGTAAAAGACTTATCCATTAAGGATGAGAATGGTGGTGAAACCTCTGTTGGTAGAGCCTTAACAATAAAGAGAAAAGTAAATGGTCCGAATGGCATGGTCAGAAACGCACCTAAACTTTTTGATAAGAACAAACAACCTATGGATGATGTTGTAGGTAATGGTTCTACTGTTAAAGTTCAATACAACGAGTGGGAAACCGATAATAAATATGGTCAGTTCAAAGGTTTGGATTTCCAAGCTATGCAGGTAATTGATTTAGTAGCACTAAAGACTCAAGATGGTGCTGAATTAGACCCATTTGGAGATGGGGAGGAATTTTAATATGATTATAAGTATTAAGAATGATGAAGGCATCGTAAACTATGATGTAAATAATATTAAAGATGAACAACTGCAAAACAATGCTCGTATTACTATCAATAAAGTAGGCACATTGGAAGTTCATTTAGAAGCTTTAAACTTTGCCAGTCAGGCACACAGAAACAATCTTGAAACCCTCTTAAAAGATTGTCCTGAAGCTGTGGTAGAGGTTGAAGAAGAAAGTGTTGATGAGGAAGCTTCGACTGAAGAAGAATAATCAACATAGGTATCTCCAAACTGAAGCCACTCTCGTAAAACAGGGTGGCTTTCTTATTTAAAACGAGGGTAATTATATGCAAGAACAAAGTAAATTCGTAAAGTATCACGTTCCTTGTCACGAATGTGGTAGTAAAGATGCAGTATCTGTAAACGCAGATGGGTCTGCAAAATGTTTTAGTTGTGACAAATTTTATTCAAACTATGAGGGAAAAGTAACGCCAATGACAAACTATATTAAACAACCAACACCTAAACCACATGTAAATGTTCATGGAGGTATCTTTGCAAAGCTTACAGATAGAAATATCTCCAAAGAAACAGCAGAAAAGTATGGTGTTAAAGTTGTATATGATTCTAATGGTCAGTTGGCACAACATCTATATCCTTTTTATATTAATCATGAGCAATGTGCTACAAAGATTAGATATATTAGAGATAAAAACTTTAAGTTCGAGGGTACTATTCAAGACTCTGGACTTTTTGGACAAAACTTATTCAAGGAAGGAGGAAAGTATCTTACGATAGTGGAAGGAGAGTGTGATGCTATGGCTACTTATGAGCTTCTAGGCTCTAAGTGGGCTGTAGTATCCATTAAACGTGGTGCTGCTTCAGCAGTTAAAGACGTAAAAGAAAGCCTTGAGTATGTTGAAAGCTTTGACAATGTTGTGATATGTTTTGACAAAGACAAAGCAGGTATTGAAGCTTCTCAACAGGTAGCTAGTATTATCAAGCCCGGAAAAGCAAAGATTGTTACGCTTCCTAATGGCTACAAAGACCCCAACGATATGCTTAACAAAGGTAAACATCAAGACTTTACAAGAGCTTGGTGGGATGCACAGGTTTATACACCTAGTGGTATCATCAGGGTATCAGAGAAACAAAATGATTTCTTAAACAGAGAACGTAAACAAAGCGTACCTTATCCTTGGGAAGGTCTTAACAAGAAGCTCTTAGGTCTTAGAGCAGGTGAGCTTGTAACACTTACAGGTGGAACAGGACTCGGTAAGTCTAGTATCACAAGAGAACTTGAGCATTGGCTTATCAATCAGACAGATGATAACGTGGGTATCATAGCACTTGAAGAGGATTGGAAACGTACAGTTGATGGTATACTTTCTATCGAAGCAAGTGACAAACTATTTATTGATAGTGTACGTGATGAATATGGAGAGTCTAAATTAATACACATGTTTGATAAAGTGTTTGGCAACGATAGAGTATTTATACATGCCCACTTTGGAGCCAATGATATTGATGCTATTTTTGCAAAGCTTAGATACTTGATTGTTGGTTGTGATTGTAAATGGGTAGTAGTAGACCACTTACACATGCTTGTAAGTTCTATGTTGGATGGTGATGAACGTAAAGCTATTGACAGTATTATGCACAGACTACGTAGCATGGTAGAAGAAACAGGTGCAGGTATAATACTTGTATCACACTTACGTAGAATCGAAGGTAACAAAGGACATGAGAACGGTATTAGTGTAAGCTTATCACATCTACGTGGTTCAAATAGTATTGCACAACTTTCTGATTCTGTTATAGCTCTTGAAAGAAATCAACAATCAGATGATGATTTAGAATCACGAACAACAAAATTACGTATCCTTAAATCAAGATATACAGGTGATGTAGGTATGGCTTGTTCATTAGTATACGATAAAGAAACAGGTAGACTGTCAGAGTATGAGGACTTAGAAATACTTAACTCTAAAGAAGAAGATGTCATACCTTTTTAGGAGAAACATATGCAATTAGTATTTGATATTGAAACAGACGGATTAAATCCTTCAGTTATATGGTGTCTTGTAGCTCAAGATGAGCATGGAAAGTTTTATCATTTCTACGAAGATACTTTACAAGAAGGTATAGAGTTTTTACAAAAAGCAGATAGGCTTATAGGTCACAACATATTAGGTTATGATATACCTGTAATTAAAAAACTTACCGGCATAGATTTATACAATGCTGATAAAGTTGTTGATACACTTGTGCTATCTAGACTACTGAATCCTACAAGAGAAGGTGGTCATAGTATAGCTAAGTGGGGTTATAAACTTGGGTTACCTAAGAAAGATTCTCCTGAATGGTCAGCATTTACAAAAGAAATGTTATCATATTGTGAAAGAGATGTTGAAATAAATTATAAATTATTTAATTATTTAAGAAAAGAATCTATTGGTTTTTCAAAAGAATGTATAAATTTAGAACATAAAGTTACATATATTTTAGAACAACAAAAACAAAATGGATTTTTATTTGATGAGAAGGAAGCAATGCTTTTGACATCAGAACTATCATCTAAATTAAAAGAAACAGAAGATAAAGTACACGAAACATTTAAACCAATTTGGATAGATGACAAAATGGTTACGCCTAAATTAAAAAAAGATGGTAAACTTTCTAAACAGGGATTGACAGAACAAGAGTACTCTGATATAATAGATGGTACGCTTGAACAAAAACCTTTCATGCGTAAGACTTTACAAGAGTTTAATCTAGGTTCTAGAAAACAAATCGGACAAAGATTACAAGAGCTTGGTTGGAAGCCTAATAAATTTACACCAACAGGACAAGCTATTGTAGATGAGAATACTCTTAAAAAGATTTCTCACATAAAAGAAGCACAACTTATCGCAGACTTTCTTTTATATCAGAAAAGACTAGCTCAAGTACACTCATGGATAGAAGCTGTAGAAAAAGACAATAGAGTACACGGTTCTGTTATATGTACTGGTGCTATAACTGGTCGTATGGCTCATAGAAATCCTAACATGGCTCAAGTACCTGCTGTTTACAGTCCTTATGGTAAAGAATGTAGGTCATGTTGGATAGTACCAAAAGGTTACAAGCTTGTAGGTATAGATGCAAGTGGTTTAGAACTAAGAATGTTAGCACACTATATGGCTGACGAGGAATATGTAAATGAAATTATCAACGGAGACATTCACACAGCTAACCAACAGTTTGCTGGACTTAAATCAAGAGATGAGGCAAAAACTTTCATCTATGCACTCATTTACGGAGCCGGAGATGAAAAAATTGGAAGCATCATTAAAGGAAATAGAAACGATGGTAAGCGATTGCGAGAACGGTTTCTTACTGGTCTACCAGCACTTAGAACTCTTAAGGAACGAGTTGATAGAGCTGCAGAAAAGGGCTATCTCAAAGGGTTAGATGGTCGTAAGATATTACTAAGGCATAAACATGCTGCACTTAACACCTTATTACAAGGTGGAGGTGCTATCGTGATGAAAAAAGCCTTAGTTATCTTAGAAGAAAGCATACGACTTAATACTTTAGATGCTAAGTTTGTAGCAAACATACACGATGAATGGCAGATACAAGTTCTTGAAAGTCAGGCAGACTTTGTAGGAAGACTAGGCGTAGAAGCCATAGAAAAAGCAGGACAACATTACAACATGAGATGTCCTTTAACAGGCGAATATAAAATAGGAGACAGCTGGTATGAAACCCATTAAAAATACAAGTAGAAAAGGAGATTTCGCAGAATACTATGCTGTAACTTGGTTATGGGATAATGGTTACGAAGTTTTTCAAAATGCAGGTTGTTCAGGACCTGTAGATTTAATTGCATTAAAAGATAATGAAACAATTTTAATAGATGTAAAAACTTTATATGCAAGAGGAGGAGATAGGATAACAGATTGGGAAGCAGGTACAAATTTAGCACCTTCTCATAAAAGAACAAAGAAACAAATAAAAATGGGAGTTCAATTATTAACTTTTAATCCTCATACTAGAGAATTAAAATTTGTGGAGCATGTAAAATGAAACCAATAAAAGAAGACAGAAAAAAGTTTGACATTGATTTAACTTATGGTACAATTAGAGAAGAAAAAATAGCAGACATGCTTACCAATAAAAAAATAGAAGTTAAATCTGAAAAAGATTTATGGCAAAATACAGGAAACATTTGTGTAGAATATGAATCCTATGGTAAACCTTCAGGTATCAGAGCAACTGAATCTGATTACTGGTTTCATAATCTATGTGTTGGTGATAATGAATTTTGTACATTAGTTTTTAAAACAGATGTACTTAAAACTATCGTAGATAAACTAGACACATTTAGAACTGTAAGTGGCGGAGACCATAAAGCAAGTAAGATGTTTCTTGTCAACTTACAAAAACTATTCTCATCGGATGTAATTAAAGCATTCAAGGATTCAGAAAATGAAAAAGAAAAAATTAAGTAATTTAGTACCGGATATTTATGCCTTACTGGATTCACTTACAGAAGGTAATGAATTAAATATTTCGGAAGAAACATACGAAGAGTTTGGTAAAGAGATGGCTGATGCTTTAAGACATTGGGCTACTCCTCAAGATAGAACACAAAAAGAAATGTTGAGGATGTCTAACATAGGTAAACCTGAAAGACGTTTATGGTTTGATGCTCATACTAAAACAGAAACCACAGAAAAATTAGAGCCGAACATACAGATTAAGTTTTTATATGGACACTTACTTGAAGTATTACTCTTGTTCTTTGTTAAACTTTCTGGACATAAACTTACAGACATGCAAAAAGAAATTACTGTAAATGGTATTAAAGGACACATGGACTGTAAGATTGACGGTGAAGTTGTCGATGTAAAGACTGCATCAGGATATGCATTTAAGAAATTTAAAGAAGGAACATTAAGTGAAGATGATTCCTTTGGTTATCTTGCACAACTTGCAGGGTATGAAGAAGCAGAAGGTACAAGTAAAGGTGGCTTCTTAGTTATGAATAAAGAAACAGGAGAGCTTTGTACTTACATACCTGACGATATGGAAAAACCAAACATCGTTTCTAAAATAGATAATGTAAAAGAAATTATTGTAAAGAATGAACCACCTGAGTTTTGTTATCAGGATATACCTGAAGGTGTTTCAGGGAACATGAAGCTATCTAAAAACTGTGGTTGGTGTCCTCATAAAATAGAATGTCATAAAGATTCTAACGATGGGCAAGGCTTAAGAGTATTTAACTATGCTAAAGGTCCTGTATATTTTACAAAGATTGTTAAAGAACCAAAGGTTGAGGAAATAAAATTATGAATCAAAGGAAAGCAAAACAAGTTCGTAAACTTTCAAAAGAGTTTGTTGTTGAATGGTTAAAGAGTATGCTTGTAGAAGAAGAACAAAAGAAAGTAAACGTAGATAACTTTCAAAACTATTTACCTGAAGAGAGTCACTTCTACGCTAACAGAAAACTTATGGTTTCGGCATACACACCAAGATGGTTTGCACAAAAGATTAAAAAGGTTAAGAAAGATATTAAAGATATTAGTTACTCGGATGTAATCTAATGGTCGGTTATAGAAAACCTAGGAAGGTTAGACCTAAAGAAAAAGATGTACCTAAAGGATATGATTCAAAATGGGAACATACTTTACACACGACAATTTTACAAGACTGGAATCATCACACTAGTAAAGTTCCTTATGTAGTTGAACATAACTATGAGCCTGACTTTGTAAAAAAGATAGGTAAGAAAGAATATTTATTAGAAGCAAAAGGTAGATTCTGGGATTACCAAGAGTACAATAAATATGTTTGGATTCGTAAAGCTTTAAAACCTAACCAAGAGTTAGTGTTTTTATTTCTAAGTCCTTATGCTCCTATGCCACAGGCTAAGAGAAGAAAGGACGGAACAAAAAGAACCCACGCTGAATGGGCTGAAAAAAATAAATTTATATGGTATAGTGAAAATACTTTACCTGATAACTGGAGAAAAGATGAACTATAAATTTAATGAAGATAAGATTTTAAATACCATAAAGTCTTACATAGGTAACACATACAATCAACACTACGCTAACGGTAAGTACCAAGCAACTGATATGATAGTAGATTCCGGTCATGGTGAAGGATTTTGTATGGGAAATATTATGAAGTATGCCATGAGATATGGCAAGAAAGAGGGGCATAATGATACAGACTTGTATAAAATTGTACACTATGCTATAATAGCAATACACTTAAATGACAAGGAACAAGACGATGGTTGAAGATAAAATAGGAACTAAGCCTTACTTAGGAATTGAAATAGACTATGATAAAGAAAAAACATTTGATAAATTTAGTTTAGATACACTCAAAGACAGATATCTTTGGGAAGGAGAAACACATGCACAAGAAGCATTCGCAAGAGCATCCGTCTTCGGAGCAACCTTCAAAGGGGAAACAGATTTTGAGTTGGCTCAAAGACTTTACAACTACTCTTCCTCTCGTTGGTTCATGTTTAGCACTCCTATACTTAGTAACGGGGGTACAAGTCGTGGGCTTCCTATCAGTTGTTTCCTTAATTATGTTCCTGACAGTAGGAGTGGTTTATCTGCTCATTATGATGAGAATATATGGTTGGCAAGTTCAGGTGGAGGCATTGGTGGATATTGGGGCGATATTAGGAGTAACGGTATTTCTACTACTCATGGCAGTCGTTCTACTGGTTCAATTCCTTTCATACATGTAGTTGATTCACAGATGTTAGCCTTTAATCAAGGCACAACAAGACGTGGTAGCTATGCAGCTTACATGGATATAAGCCATCCAGAGATTGAAGAGTTTATAAACATGCGTAAAGAATCTGGTGGAGATATAAACAGAAAGAATCTTAACATACATAATGGTATAAATATTACTAATGCTTTTCTTGAAGCTGTTCAGAACGATGATGACTGGAGATTAATTGACCCTAAAAGCAACGAAGCTGTTAAGATAGTTAATGCTAGAGATTTATGGTGGCAGATTATTCATGCGAGAGCAGAAACAGGTGAGCCTTACATGGTAAATATTGATGCATGTAATGATGCTTTACCTAAGTCACAAAAAGATTTAGGACTTAAGATACGTCAAAGTAATTTATGTTCTGAAATAACTTTACCAACTGATGAAGAACGTACAGCAGTATGTTGTTTATCTTCTGTAAATTTAGAACACTTTGATGATTGGTCAAAGGACGATAACTTTATATCGGATTTAATAACCATGCTTGACAATGTTTTACAACACTACATTGACAACGCAATAGATACAACACAATTAGGAGAATATAGTGCGAATTTTAAACGCTTTCAAAAATATGTTAAAGAAGGTAAAGAAGGCTTTACCAAGAGTGCCTACTCAGCGTATCGAGAAAGAAGTCTCGGTCTTGGTGCTATGGGTTTCCATGCTTATCTTCAACGTAGGTCACTTCCTTTTGAGGGCATTTACGCAACTGGGTTTAACTTTAAGGCATTCACTTACATTAAGGGAAAAGCGAAAGAAGCAACTAGAGAGTTGGCTATTGAAAGGGGCGAAGCTCCTGACATCCACGGTAGTGGTAAGCGGAATGCTAATCTCCTTGCTATTGCTCCTAATGCTAGTAGTGGTATCATTTGTAGTGGGACTTCTCCTAGCATTGAGCCTTATCGTGCTAACTGCTATACTCACAAAACTTTATCCGGAAGCTATCAAGTAAAAAATAAATACCTTGAAAAGCTTTTAAAATCTAAAGGTTTAAAGGGTAAAGAGTTAGAAAACATTTGGAAAGATATCTCGGCTAATGAAGGTTCAGTTCAGCATTTAGATATACTTACTGATGATGAGAAAGAAATATTTAAAACAGCAAATGAAATAAACCAAATATGGATTGTTGAACATGCTGCAAAACGACAGGAGTTTGTGTGTCAAGCACAGTCTGTCAACTTATTCTTTACTATACCTAAGAGTACAGAACCTCAAGAAGTGCATGATACTTACATGCAATATGTAAATGATGTACATTGGTATGGTATGAATAAATTAAAATCGTTGTATTACTTTAGAACTAATGCAGCAAGAAACGTAGAAAATGTAAACACAAAAATTCCAAGGATTCGTTTAGATGATGTGGAATGTATAGCCTGTGAAGGGTAAGGAAATATTATGAGCTTAATAACAACTAGAGATTATTATAAACCGTTTGAATATCCATGGATGTATGAATATTACAAACTACAAAATCAAATGCATTGGATGCCTGAATCAGTTCCGTTGCATACAGATGTAAAAGATTGGCAGGATGTAACACCTGAAGAAAAACATTTACTTACACAAATATTTAGATTGTTTACACAGTCTGATGTAGATGTAGGTGCAGGATATGTTGACAAGTATATGCCTATCTTCAAGAAACCTGAAGCACGTATGATGATGTCATCGTTTGCTAACATGGAATCAATACACCAAGATGCTTACAGTTTATTGTTAGATACTGTAGGTATGCCTGAAATAGAATACAAAGCTTTTGCAGAGTATGAAGAAATGTCTGACAAACACGATTACGTTGGGGAGTTTAAGCCATTAAAATCTGATAAGAGAACTATAGCTAAAACATTAGCAGTTTATTCAGCCTTCACAGAGGGGTTGCAATTATTCTCTAGTTTTGCAATCCTCTTAAACTTCCCAAGGTTCGGTAAGATGAAAGGTATGGGTCAGATAGTTACCTATTCTATACGTGATGAGTCTATGCACGTTGAAGCTATGACTAAATTATTTAGAGAGTTTATACAAGAGAACATAGAAATATGGACAGATGATTTCAAAGCAGAACTCTATCAAATTTGTAGAGACATGGTAGAGCTTGAAGATAAATTCTTAGACTTAGTATTTGAAATGGGTGACTTACAAGGTCTTACAAAGAAAGACATGTATGCTTACAATAGATATATTGCAGATAGAAGATTACTTCAACTAGGTTTAAAGCCTAACTACGACCAAAAAGATAATCCATTAGGTTGGATAGATGAAGTTATGGGTGTTGAACATCAGAACTTCTTTGAAGGACGAGCAACTACTTACATGAAAGCAGGTCTTCGTGGTAAACAAGACTCTATTACTTTTACGGAGATAGAAAAATGAGTACCAAAAGAAAAGAAGCAAAAGTATTAGGATATAAATTACTTTACGATAGAACAGGTAAGCTAGTATCTGAAAGAACTTCTACAGATATTACAAGCCTCAAAAGATATTTAACTAAAGAAGAATATAATACACTAGATACTGTTGTTAGAGAAGCTACTCTTAAGCTTGATGCAATACATAAGTATTTAGAAGACTATTTAAACTCTAGAGTTATGACGGAGAAATAGTAAATATTTGTATTTTTTCTTTTTTACCTTTTACATGTATAGATTTTAAAAGTTTTAAGGATATAGCACTCTTAATTGCGGTGTTATATCCTATTACTATATCTTCTCCAACTTCTTTAGTAGAACTCTCAAGTCTTGCAGCTAGATTTACAGCATCACCAATAGCAGAGTAATCAAATCGTGTCTCACTTCCCATGTTACCTACAACAGCTTCACCTGTATTTATACCTATTCCTATTTCAATTCCTAATTGTGCTTCTTTCATATCT
>Ga0213865_10003068_pt1 | contig 10348 bp, 9 predicted proteins | sample PICome_6_FD_160100 | JGI IMG/M metagenome (GOLD analysis project Ga0213865, IMG submission 160100) | Coastal seawater microbial communities near Pivers Island, North Carolina, United States - PICO282 | ecosystem: Environmental > Aquatic > Marine > Coastal | place: USA: North Carolina | collected... | reverse complement strand
CGGCCATAAAGGTGCATCCCACGGCAGATGTCCGCAAAGCTATCTGGGTCACGGTATGTTTCCACTTTTGATAACTGTTCTGCAGTTGCTACTGCTGAGTCATGTCCAGCTACGATAACACCATAGTTAGCGTTTTGGTTAGCTGTACCTGATGTACCTGCGCCTGTACCTACTGCTGGTAAGTTGTTTGACTGATAAACACGGAAGCCGTGAATGTTTGCAGCCAATAAACCGTTCTGTAGTCCTGCACCACCGAAGTCTGCATTTAATAGGCGAGAATCCTCGTCTTTTAGCATCTCGATAAACACTGGGTCAAGTACGATCCATCTACCTCTAGTATCAACATTTGCTACATCCATTGTACGAGACATACGTGCTAGTACTTGTAATGGTGTTGCAGTTGATGCAGAAACAGCAGTTGCACCTGTTAAGCGTGGTGCTAATGGGATCGAGTGATCACCTGCAGATGTAGTTGTGATGTTACCGAAGTCACCCTTTTTCAACTTGTTTGCAGCTAATAGTTCGTCTGATCCTGCAGCAGTGTCTGCTTTAGTACCATTTACTGTTGTGTTTACAGCGTTTGCAGTTGTGAAACCAGCTAAGTACTTAAGAACATCATTGTCCATTGAGTCAGCCATTTTGTATGCTGCACGGTCTGTTGAAAGACGCATGAAGTCTACGTGTGAATGAGCTTCTTCAATATCGTCCAATTTAAATGCAAAGTAGTTTGCTTTGTCGATAGTTAGTTTAAAGTCTGCATCAACTAAATCTTGTGTTGAAACCGCAGTACCACGAGCTAACGCATTAACAGTGATATCTGGCTCTTTAAGAATGCGCACTGAGTCGCCTTGTCCAGAAATCTCACCAAAATAGTCAGAGTTTGTGATTGCAGAAATAACAGCAGATTTTCTAAATGCTAACTGTGCTTGTTTTGAAAAGATCTCAGATGAGAAGTTTCCGTTGTTCAGGTTGGTATAACCTGATGCCTTTGTAAATGCCATAATAATTTCTCCTATAGATATGACAGTGGGGGAAGTAAAACATCATATCCACACAAGAGGCCAATACTTTTCTAGAGTATCTCTATTGCTAGATTTGCGGTCAAGCAGTAAAGGGTCTATACTTTATCGGGTAGTTCTTTTAGTGGCTAGTGCTTAAAAGTTAAAGCATGTGCAGGTAGTTGATACCTAGCACTGCACATACCATAGTTTTATCTATTAATGTCTTAGTGTCAAGTGTTTATTAGGACATATCATAGATAAATTTACCAGAGCGCATTGCACTCATGATTTCGTCTTGACGTTCCTCATACTCTTTGAGGGACATCTTTTTAACCATTGACTCGCTTAACGTCTTGCTAGACTCTTCTGCATCTACTACAGTACGTCCACGAGACTTGACTGCTGATGCTGCGCCTTTGTCTGCGCTGGGCTTCTTAGTTTTGATACCCTTGTCTAGCTTATACATATCTATAACACGGGCTACAGACTTAACGTCTTCAGAGTTTTCATACAAAGCATCCTGATAAACTTTAGGTTGAGTATCTACCCAAGCATGAAATGCATCGTCTGCTCTTATAGCTTCAAAGTCAGGATGTATTGCTACAAGTTGTGCTTCAGCTTTTTCTCTCTTAGCTGTAGAGCGTAACTCTTCTATCTCTTGTAGTCTTGCATCTAGATCAGAAGCTCTTTCGTTAGCCTTCTTTTCAGCTATGGCTTCAACTATACCTGCTACATCTGGGTACTTACTTGTCCATGCATCTATCTCTTCTTTAGACTTAGGAAGTACAAGCTCGTTCTTTGCTGCTTTTTCTAGTTGATCTTCTAAGCGTTTTATCTGTGCTGCTTGCTTCTTTTCTGTTTCAGCCATGTGTCTTTGTATATCACCATAGCGTTTCTTGAAGCTCTTCTCTTCAGCACTTAACTCTGCATCATCTTCCGATGCTTTGGTTTCCTCTTTGGCTTCTTCTTGTTTGGTATCACTTGCATCCGATACTTCGGTTGTCTCAGATCCTTCGCCATTGGGTTCTTCTTCAGGGGTTTCATCACTAGCCTCTTCAGCTACATCACCCTTTAGTAGTGCTTCTAGCTCTGCTTCAGCTTCTTTAATCTTAGCCTCGTTACGTTTGTGTGTATACGAGTGCATTGTCTCTTCAGTTAGTTGTGACATATTTAGTTCCTTATGTTGGGGTCAGCACAAAGTGCCGAGTATCCTTATATTTATATGGTATTGTCGTTATTGTTTATTTCTTTTTAGGTTTATTTACTAATCCACCCTTAGAGAAGCCACCGCCTCTTCGTGCTTTAGAAGAATATGTCTCTTTTTTATCTTTAGTAGTACGTGCAGAAGATAGTTTAGTTCCCATATCTTTTTCTTTTTTAGCAACAGCTATACTTTGTTTCTTTTTAGAGCTTTCTCTTAGTTGAGGAACTAAAGGTTTATCTTGTTCATATCTACCTGTTTTAACAGGCTTACCATTGCCATCTCTTACTATGCTACCGTCTCCACTTGTAACAAAACCCTTACCTGGTGATCCTTTAGGATCTCTTGGAGGTCTAGCAGATTCAAAGTCTTTTCTTGCTCCCTTAATAGAGTCCATCAATCCTGGACCTTGTACACCCCATTTACCATCCATACCTAATAGATCATCTATATAAGACCCTCTACCTATACGGCTTGTATCTACAACTTCACCATCAGGACCTGTAATAATAGTATTACCCATTGCATCTTTTTCTACTTTAGTACCGTCTTCTGCAGTTGGATCATTCTTAACATCTAAGAAATTATTTTTTACACCCAACCACTGTTCTCTATTTTGTAGATCGGGATTTTCTAAACGTTTATCAATAGCTTTAATAATTTGATTCTTCTGATGAGATAGCATTAACTTACCTACTAGACCAAAAGGACCCATCATCATAAGCATACCCTTACCTAGTGGGTTGTCATATTGTTTAGCCGTCTCTTCAAACTTATCAATATCTACAGTATCCCAATCAATAGCTTCAGGTACAGCCCTAACATCTGTTCTATCATCATTACCCCTTCTAGGTGTTTCTTGAACTTGTTCTGCTACTTCTTCTGCAGCCGTACCTTTAAGAGAATAACCTTCTGGGATTGGAGTAAGAGGTTTGCCATTCATAAACTGTATGTACATAATATTACCGCTAGAATCTACATACTCCCTTATCTCAAAGCCACCGCCTGTAGGGTTACTATAAGGATTAAGTACTTCACCACCCTCAGCATAACCAGACATGTAACCACCCTTGTTCATTGTAGGTTGTCCATCTTCGACCATCTGTAGTTCTGAAACATCAAAAGGTAAACCTTCTTCTGCTATAGGTTCGCCACCTATACGTCCATTACTTTGCATGTTTGCGAAACCAAGCTTAGCCTCGTTCCGCAGATCCTCAAAAAACTTAACACCATAATATTTAACAACATCTGCTGGAACAACATATTCTCCTTCACTTAGTTTAGCATCTATATCATCTCTAACCTCTTCTGGTTCTGAACCTAGAGGTACTTCATTACCTGATACAGGATCTATCTCTTGACCTCTCATAGATTTAAATACTGCTTCTGTTTCATCATTTAGTGCCATTAATACGATCCCTCATGTATTTTAGTTGTCTAAGTGTACGAATAGCACCCTGATGTCTGTAGATCTCTACGGTATCAGATATGCTTTCCATACTTTTATGTTCTTTAGTTATGAGAGCATCCATCTCTTCTAAGAATGCATCCCATGTTGGTTTATTGTTTACTAAACTTTTAAGCGACATTACCACTAAACCCTTGTTCACCTGGAACTGGTACTGTTCCTATACCTATTTGTCCACCTCCACTACCAGATGTGTCCTGTACGCCTCCCTGTGGGGAGCTAGGGGCTTGTTGAGCGCCTTCGGGGGTTGGGACACCTTCTGGAGCTACAGGCGGTGGTGCTGGCTGTTGGAAGCCTTTGAGGATCTCTGCTTGGATAGCAGCATCTTGCATAGAGTTAGTAACCTTATCAGGATCAAGATCCATAGACTTAGCTATCTCACGTATAATGAAGTCCATCTTAGCAAAAGGAGCTAATACTGGATTCTGTGCTACTTGTAAGAACTGCATTAAGCGCTGGGATCTTACTTCGTTAGCCATTAGGCTCTCTGTACCTGATGCTCTTACCTCTAAGTCACCACGAATTGATTCATCAAAGTCAAACTGCATATTGAAAGCAAAGAAGGCTCTACCCAAGGGTCTTACAAGATAATCATCAACATTTTTAACTACTGTACGTATTGAACCATTAGCAGCACCCATAAGCATAGATATACCACTTGCAGTACGCCCAACGCCTGATACTCCTGTTTGACCATGTGCAAAACTTGGGAAACCAGTACTCTCATCTGCTAAAACTCTAGCCTTATCAAATAGTTGAATGTTTTCTTGTGCTACGTTAGGGAACTTTGTGCCGAAGATGGCCTGTCCTGGTGCGCCGCCCTGTCTTCTAAACGTTTTTCCAGGGTACACAGACATATCTTGTCCAGGAACTAGGTTAGTTTCGTCTATCTCAATAATAAGATTACCAGATAATGCAGCATTGTCAATAGCCATACGCATAAAGCCATTCATCAGTGTCTGTGTATCATCCATGTTCTCAGCAATACCTACGCCAAAGAAGCTATATGGGTTATGTTCGAAGGGTGTAGCATAGTATGGAATGCGTGAAGGCTTGAATGGATTAAGTACAAAACGTATAACTTCACCATTACAAACCCAGATATTACAATTAAGTTCATCTAAGCCTTTGTATTCACTAGGTATATTTACACCATTCTCTTCTAGATGTTCTATATCTACGAAACCCCAGAACTCCAGTACTTCCCAACGCTCTGAATCAGCTTGGGTTTCATCGTCAACCATAGCCATTTCCCAGTGCTTCTGAACATAATCAGCGCCCTTGTGGATAGCCTCTTGTATTGCGTCTTTCATAAAGTAAGGACGTGTCTTTAAGGAGCGCAACTGTGTCCGTGACATCTTATGGCGCTCAACCACGTATTCAGCATCATCCATAGATGTAGCTTCTGGGTCTGGGTAAAAGTTCCACGCTGATACGTGGCTTGTCTCTGGTACTGTTTTAACTATAGGGTCATACTCACCCTCTTCATTCCAGTTAGGATATTCTTTATCTACAGCGAATGGGCCTTTCATTACACCTGTACCAAGTAGTGCCATCTCAAAAGCCATACTACGTAAGTGTATAGTAGCACCAGATTCGTTTAACTGGTCATGTATCTTCTTTTCCATCTTCTTAGCTGCAATCATTGCAGGATGGAATGTAACAGTTGTAGGTGTAGTACCGTCACCCTCAATAAGCTTTTCAGATACAGGTCCTAACTTATCTGATAGAGGTCCTAACCTTCTTGATAAATCTAAGAGTGTTTCGCCAGGATTTAACTTGCTTTCACCATCTATTAAGTATGGCGTAGCAGGTTTAATTTGTGTAACACCAGATAAAGCATCTCCTGCTGCAGCGGCATTAGGATCTACATTTATGTGTACAGACTCAGCTACACCGTCTGGTAAGATAGATGGATCTACTGTAAGTGGAAACTTGTTGTTACCAAATAATACGTCAACTATCTGACCATATGCCGCTAGAGTTTTAGTCTTTGTAACCTTAACGAATACACGAGACTTTTCTGTATCTGTAAATTGTACATCAGGACTGTATAACCCTCTGTAGTTACGATAGGCTCTTAACCAACGTTCTTCATCACCCTGTCTTGCATCTTCAGAACGACTAAAGCGCTCCTCTACGAAAGCTACTACATCAGGCTTAGAGTCGAAGATGCTTTCTTTGCCATCCTCTGCTGCTGTTACTTCATCTGTTTCGTAAGATAGTTCATCCATATTTAGTATCCAAACTTGTTATCTGCAGCTTGAAAGCCACTTCGTTGTTTTGCTGGGTCAAAGTCCCATATAGAGCTACGAGGTCTTGTCATGATTCCATAACGTAATGCATCGTATAGGTGGTCTTCTGCGTGAGTATCTACGTCTTCTGGGTTACGCTTATCCAGAGGTAGTGCAGGTAGTTGTGTTATAGTGTTAGTACATGAAGCCATAAATACAATTCTAGGCTTTTCTGTAAACTCATCTACCTGTAATCTTCTGTGTATTTCGTTCTTACCTGACACACGAGAACCTCTTGACCTGTCTGAGGGTCGCCATCTACAACCCTTCTGGTTCATCTGTTCGGCTAGGGATGGACCTGTATCACCCCTGTTATGCCATAGTGAAGAGTCTAACACTCCATAACGTATTGTACCATCACCAGACTCTGCATCAAGAACCATATCAGCTAAATCAGAAGCTGTAACTTTAGAACAATAGAGTTCCCTGTAGACAATGAGTTGTTCATCAGGGGCAACAGCGAACCAAATAACTCCTGTGTAGCTACCGTAACCGTAGTCACAAGCTCGAAACCGTGTCCAGCTAGAAGGGATTTGGAAATCGTCAACAACGTGTATAGCTCTATTAAACTCAGGGAAGGCAGCACCTTCGTTTACGTCCCAATTACCTTCTAGTAACTGCTTTCTTTGGTGTTCTGGTAGTGACAAAAGCATTGCTTCGTAGTCACCACTCTCAGCTAAGTATGGATTATCAAACAAACTAGCTGGAATAAATCTTCTCTTAAATAAGGGCTGACCTGCTTTACTGTGTCCTGCAGGGTATCTTATTGTTTCACCTGTTTCTACGTTTGTAGCCCAGTAAGACTTATTAGCTGGAGCAGGATCAATAAACATCTTCTTAACCCAAGAGTGTCCACTGCCACCAGGGTTTGTCGTTCCACGCATATACAAACCAAGCTTATCAGAGTGTGCAGATCTCAAACGTGATCTCATATAGTCCCAAGCGTAAGGGCTAGACCACTGTGTAAGTTCATCGAATCCAATCCAGTTAAAAGCCTGACCTTGGTAGCGTGTAACATCGGTATCTTTATCCAGATAAGACATCCACAGTCTACCACCTTGAGGTGAAGTCCACTGAGACTTACGTTCTGACCATTTGATCCCAGGTATAGCACGAGGGTATAACTCCTGCGACTTTTGTATTAACTCTCTTAGTTCCTCTGTAGTATGACGTACAAGTAGACCACTAAAGTTAGGGTCATTTAAGCCATGAAGAGGGTCTGCAAGCATCGCATATGATTTACCTCCACCTGCTGAGCCGCCATATAGTACTTCTCGTTCTGACGCAGATAGAAACTCTGACTGAGGTCCAGGGTTAGGCTTGAATACAACGTCTTGAGCTTCTTCTATGTTGTATGGTTCAGCCTTAACCTGCGCTGGGCTAGTCTGTATCTTCTCTGGTGGTGTAGTATCCTGTGACACCTTTTTCGAGCTTTTCGATTTCCGCAAGGGTTTCTTCGAGCCTTTTGGCAAGCTTGCGTTTAATGTTAGCTGCTTTTTTACGTCTTCGCTCAATGGCTATTCTCTTCTTTAGACCTACATGGGAGATAGAGCGACCTGTTTGTGTTGTTAACCAATTCGCTACTTCCCTGTAACTATACTGCCTTAAATGTTTCTTGGCAAGCAGTAATGCTTCTAGTTCGTGTGGTATAGGTTGAAACAGTTTCTCATTATCTGGATCAATCTTATAACCAAAGGGTACTACACGAGCCGCTACTCTAACTACAGGATGCCAAACCTTATCACTCTTTTTAGGTTTAGGTAATTCCCAGAATCCGAAGTCTCTATCGTAATCGTATTCAGACAAGGTTACTCGTTCTTGCCCTCTTTAGGTGGAAGATAGAATATACCCCCACCAGAAGATGATACATCTACTTTTTCGACTTTACCCAACCCTGCACGATCAAGTAGATCTTTTGCAGCAGCCATTTTATCTTTGATACCAAGCTCCGTAGGATCGGATAAAGCATTGACCATAGCCATTGCAGCTTTTGGAGCAGTCCTAGAAAAATAAGTACGAGTAGCTTCACTAATTTCATCTTTGAGAGATTCGACAATAAGTCTTGTAGGTGTATTTTCACTGTATCCTGCTATCTTTTTTGCTGAAACCACGTCTCCACCTGCCTCGTCAAACAAGACTTCTAGAAACTTTTGTTGGTTTGGTGTTAAATTACGTGCCATTGGCTTTCCTTATAGTGGTTTGTCCACAAGAGTATCATATGCTTTCCATATGTCATCTATTTCAATTTGGTATTCGTTAAGCTTATCACCCAGACTATCCGTGATCCCAGTAGATCTCTCAACTTGACTACGTAAGTCAAGCAACTCTTTCTGTTGTTCCAAGATTGTTTGCATCTGTGTGCTAATCGTTGACAACCTTGTGTTAAGACCTCTAACGTCATTGTCTGCTACCGCCTGTTCTATTGCTTGAATACGAGAGCTAAGATCAGCTTCCATATCCTGTGATTTAACTGTTAAGTCTGCGTGTACACTTTGTATATCTACATTCAGACTAGATTCAACTGTCTGTATACGAGTACTTAGTTCATTAGACTTAGAGTTAAACTTACCTGAAGCTTCTACTACTGTCTCAATACCTGACTCTACAGCGTAGAACCTTTGTAGTGTGTCATATCCATAGTATATACCGCCACTAAGAGATCCTAGTATTGGCAGGGCAGCAGCTATGTACCACCCTTTAAAAGTAAACCCACCAACTTTAACTTCTGCATCTTCTATCATAATATTTCCTACATGTTAGAGGAAGCTGACCCGTGTTGCATGATGTATGCTCCTGCGCCGTATACATCGTTTGCATCTCTCATATCTTCTGTAAGGTAACCATTCCAACCAGTGCCGTATCCTGAATCATCCCAAGATATAACAAACTCGTCAACTGCTTGTGTATACGTAATAGCTGTATATGTTCCAACCATTATGTTATTACTTGCAGTGTAGTTATCTATACTTGTAGTCAACTCCGTATTGTTAGCTGCAGCCATGAAAGCACCTGCTTGTTGAGCATACTCTGCTACTGCATCAAGTGCGTTATTATAGTCGTCAACTTCAGAAGCGTCAAGACTATATTCGTCTGTAGCCATCATCTCTTGTAATGCAACCTGTTCTGGTTTTGTATCTGCTTCTGCAGCAGTGTCAGCAACAGATGTAGCAGTCATTAATACAGATGTAGCATCACCAAGTACATCAACCGCCGCAACTAAGTTATTCATAGCCGCAGTATGTTCTTGGATAAACAACTGATTCGCATTTGAGGCTGTAGCATAGTCATGATTCATAACTTTACTCTTAGCATCTAAGTAAGCACCTAGCATTGCTGAAGTTACTTTAGCTCCGTCTAATGCTCCATCAACAATAACGCCACCAACTTCAGCATACCCTACTGCACCAATACCTAAGTTTAGAGATAGTTGTAACCGATTATCTATAACGTTAATAGAGTCAATCAGTGACTGTATCTTCTGATCCCCCGTCTGGTTGTAGTCGGGTGGTGGAAGTGACTCTGCGAGTAGACCTGAACCGTTCACTAATAGAGCGAGTGTCCCTACTGTTGTTAGTAACTTTTGCTTGATTGATTTCATCTGTTAAATCCTCTCCTATTCTTAATAGACTATCCCAAAATTCTTTATCTTCTTCATACCCTACTATAAACGCTTGAGGGTTTTCTCTGTATTTATCTACTGCATCTTTACCCATCAGTAGCTTACCAGTTAAAACATCCATGATAGGACAAGGCGTACTGGCTAAAATCATGGCCTTAAAAACATCAGGATCACCACAGATTGTCGATATCCCAGAAACTTGTAAACCAAGACCCCCTATTTGTTGTGGAGTCCCTAAAAGTCTAGCGTTCTTGCGTCTATTACAGTATGCATCTTGTACCATTGCACCCTGAGATAAACCAAACAAACTTACCTGAAAGCCCATCGTTGTAGGCATTAAACAGGAATCGTTTCCACCACCACCCATAACCGTAGGTGCTATACTGGACATAACAGGAGCTTTTTCACCTGCTCCCGTTGCGTTGTAATTATTAGTCTCACTTGTAGAAGAGTTATTACTGTCTACAGTTGAGTCTTGGTAGTTATTACTGAAATCACCAGTTACATCGTTACTTTGTACACTTGTCGCCAAGCACATCTGTAAGATCAGCGTCCATGCACATAAGTTGTAGTGCTGCAGCTTCTTGACCGATGAGTGATAATGTTTGTGCATCTAAATTCCGTTGACATTTCTTATTATCAGGAGGACAAGAAAGAGGCATTACTAGTGATTGAGTACTACAAGCAGTAGTTATACTTAGCAAAAATACAAATGCAAGCAGTATCTTAGTCTTTGTTGTAGTACCTATGAAGGATATCACCACG
>Ga0213865_10003067_pt1 | contig 10350 bp, 7 predicted proteins | sample PICome_6_FD_160100 | JGI IMG/M metagenome (GOLD analysis project Ga0213865, IMG submission 160100) | Coastal seawater microbial communities near Pivers Island, North Carolina, United States - PICO282 | ecosystem: Environmental > Aquatic > Marine > Coastal | place: USA: North Carolina | collected... | reverse complement strand
CAGCAATCGGGAACTGATTTACGCACCCTGATGGGCGGATCCCTCTCCCAAAGCTGCATCGGCGCGTCGATCCGTTTTGCCTTAGCGGGACGTGTCGGGCCGTCTTTCAGAGTCACTCCATTGGCCAACGCAGCAAGCGCATCAGCGGTGATATTGCCTTCGACCTGCGCCCAGTATGTTTTGGGGGCCTTGTACTTTGGGTTGGCAATTCGCGCCTGCAGTGCGCCATCACTGGTCAGGACCATCAACCCCTCGCTGTCCCGATCCAGCCGCCCGGCAGGGTAAACGCCCGGCACATCAATATATGCTGACAGGGTCGGACGCGGCGATCCTACCGTGCCCTTGTCCGTAAACTGCGACAGCACACCAAAAGGTTTGTTGAAAAGGATCGTGGTCACTACCGCAGCGGCTCCAACCGGGTGACACCCACGGATGCGGCCCTTGCCAACCCTTCGTCAAGTGACATCGGAATGTATTCACCTCGCCGCCAAAGCTGCGCCAGATCGTCGTAGTGACGTGACAGGAAATGCCCTGATTGCCCGGTCGAGATCACGAAGACCGAGCTGTTCGGGTCAGCAAAGTCATAGACCCCGCGATAGCCAGCTCCATGCACGTTGTGGAACGGATTGCGTCCCGTGCCGCTGGTCAATCCACGTTGCAGTGTGTTGTCCCCACCCGAGGTCGACTGGCGGATATTGACGAAACTGCGGAGTACCGGAACCTCGCCCAGCACCTGATGATCATGCGTCGCCTGATGGGCATCACCCCAGCGCAAGGATTCAAGCTGACTGCCCCATGTTTCGTTGATCCACACCAACGCGTCGTCCAGCGCAAATCGTGCCATATCGGCGCAGGTTTCAATCGGAGCGGATTGACGCACATCACACCAGACAGACGCTCCGTCGATGTCCCGAAAGACCCGTTCGATAAACAGAGGTTCGGGATGCGTCAAGGCATCCGCCAGCGGTCCCAACTCGTCTCGCACCAACCGGTCCTGCAACGCTCGTAACCATGCGGCATATATCAACGGCTCCGGCCAGTGTTCGTTCATCTCCCCGTTCCACTCGGCCAGCAGCGCCAGCGCACGCTGACGCTGACGTTCCGGAGTGCCCGCCGGTGCTGCCTCGCCTGTAAACCACAGCTCGGCCCCCATGAAAGGCAGCAGTGTGCGCGCGGTAATCGATACGGTATCCAATTGCGCCTCGACAAAACTGTCGCGGGTGTGCACTTCGCGGGCCTGCATCAGACGGCGCCAGCGTTGCACACGCTGCGTGTCCCCCCATTGAAAACTGACGTGGTTGGGGAACGGACGGTCGATCGTTTTGTTGTTGGTGTTGCCAAGGATGCCCCCCACAGGCGCAACAAAACCGGGGTTCGATTGGTAGGTCATGCGCCCCTGCCACCGGTTTTCAGGCCGCCAACCAAGCGATGGCATACGCCCCTGACTTTGATGCGCCGCATCTCGGCGCGGTACTGCGCCAATGGTCTTCATCGCGATACTCGAGCGATCAACCAGAGTCAGGTTCTGCGCAGGCGCAATGTGGCCTTCAGCAGCACTAATCGCTTCGGCCACGGTCTGCGCCATCATCAGCCGCAACCCCGCCTGCACCGACGTGTCGCTCGGGGACAAAACCGTCCAGCTGAGTGCAGCCACATGCCCCGGTGGCGTGACGGTTTCAAGGTTGCGGAAGCTGCCGGGAAGGATGGGGCCATTGTCGCTCCAGCGCAGGGTCAGAGTGACCGGATCTGCCCCCTCGATCCGAAGAATGGAGTCCCGCGTCTCGAAATCCTTGAACCCATCCGGGGTGCGGTATTGGTTGGGATTGTCCGGGTTTAACTCTTCGATAAAGACGTCCTGATCATCCACATAAGCGGTGGTCAGACCCCATCCGAGATTGTCTGAGCGACCCGTGAGGACGACCGGCATTCCGGGGATAGTGCCGCCAATGACCGCTCCACTTTGCAAGGAAAGGCGCGCCAGATACCACACCGCGGGCGCCGAAAAACCCAAATGAGGGTCATTGGCCAGCAGCGTGCCACCCGAAGCAGAGCGAGATGCAGCCGCAGCCCAGGCATTGGAGGCCCCGGCCAGCCCGCGTGGACGGAAAGGCGAGAGTGGATGTGGTTGTTCATTCAGTCCTGCAAAGGACGGTGTCGCCCCGGGCATGAGGCTGGCGTATTCCGGCAAGCTCGCCACCCCAGGACCCGGTACATCTGGCAGAATATCGGCCAGTCGGGCCGGATCGTCCAAGGCCAGTGAAACCCGTGCTCGCAGTATTTCCTCGCTCATGTGCCCTGACAGTTGCAGCCCCATAAGCTTGGCCACGGCCAAACTGTCTGCAGGACGCCACGGAGCAAGTGCCGTGTTGAACAGGAACATTTCCGGGGCGCCACGACCCAGCGCTTCTGCGTTGATCTGATCAAGGCGGGCATTCACCCCTGCAGCATAAGCCTCAAGGGCGGCAATCGTGGTCGCATCCTGCGCCTCGACCGATTGAACTGCCAACCGGTAGATGTCCAATCGACGAATAAAGCTGTCAACATCGGCCGTCGCCGAACCGAACAACTCGCTCAGTCTGCCTTGCGCCGTGCGCCGCAGCATCATCATCTGCCATAGGCGGTCTTGCGCATGCGCAAAGCCCAATCCGTGAAAAACATCCGCATCGGAGTCTGCAAAGATGTGGGGCACGTTGGCATTGTCGCGCACGATTTCGATCGTGTTGCTTATCCCCGGAACAAGCACCACTGCATCGTAGTTGGGCAAGGACCGCGAGGCGAGGTAGTAGACCATCCCGATGGCCATCACGCTCAGGACAATCAGAACGGCAGCCAAACGCACAAGCCACTGAAACACCACTGCCATATCGACCGGTCCCCTTTGCTGCCCGTTGACCCTTGGCTCATGACTGTTAGGTAGACAGGGACAAAAGCGCAAGCGGGGCTTGGCGCAAAACGTGAGGGAAGAACATGGCAAAACTGGCATTCTTGGGTCTGGGCGTAATGGGCGGACCAATGGCGGGGCATCTGCAAAAGGCGGGGCACGACATGACCGTCTACAACCGGACGTCGTCCAAGGCGGACGCATGGGTCAAAGCCAATGGAGGAGCCATGGCAGCAACACCCCGCGAAGCCGCTGCGGGTGCTGAATTTGTGATGTCCTGTGTTGGCAACGATGACGATCTGCGTTCGGTCACACTGGGCGCGGATGGGGCCTTTGCGGGCATGGAAACCGGCTCGGTCTTCGTCGATCACACCACTGTGTCAGCTGCGGTGACGGCTGAGCTTTATGCCGCGGCCGATGCCTTGCAGATCAGCTATGTGGATGCGCCGATTTCGGGCGGTCAGGCGGGTGCGGAAAATGCCGCCCTGTCAATCATGTGCGGCGGAGACGAAGGCGCATACGAGCGCGCCGAACCGGTTATGAACACCTATGCCAAACTGTGTCGCCGTATCGGGGAAAGCGGTACAGGCCAGACGACCAAAATGTGCAACCAGATTGCCATCGCAGGCCTTGTTCAGGGCCTGTCAGAAGCGCTGCACTTCGCCGAAAAGGCGGGCCTCGACGGGCGCGCCGTGGTTGAGGTGATCAGTCAGGGCGCCGCCGGATCCTGGCAAATGTCAAACCGCTACGAAACGATGTTGGACGATCACTTTGATCATGGATTTGCCGTGGACTGGATGCGCAAAGACCTTGGGATTTGCCTGGATACGGCCGATGAAAACGGGGCAAGCCTGCCGGTCACGGCATTGGTCGACCAGTTCTACAAAGACGTACAAAAACTTGGCGGCGGGCGGTGGGACACGTCCAGCCTGTTCAAACGGCTACGCGCAATCGGTTGAGGTGATCCGGTGGATGAACATTTGCACAGAGTCGCGCAAGTGTTCATCCACCAACTCAATGCATATCAGCGGATAACGCGCGTATATTTTGTGCCTTCCAAAGTCGCACCCAACCGCAAGCCAGCCTGAGCAAAGACTGCGGCCAGCACGGGCGACAGTGTCGTGGTTGTATCTGCCGCGACGCTTTCGCCCTTGTCCGAGATAACATATTCCAGATCCGCGCCTGCTGCCCAACCGGGAGAGCGACGGAAATCGTTCAATGCCTCATTGGTCATAAAGAACAGCACGTGGGAGAACTGCTGTGCGCCGATCTGCAAGCCTCCTGACCCTTTGATCACCGAATAGTAGTCGACCGTTGCGCCATTGACCAAAAGCGCGCCCTCTCCATAGGCCCCTCCGAAACCAAACCCTGCTTCGGTGACCACGGGCATGACCAGCATGCCGTCTGCTTTTTCCGCCAGTTGGCGTGTGTTGGGATAGCTGCGATACATTTCGTCCAGCGTGGCCCCGACGCGAGCGTCGATCGTGACCGCCCCGCGACTGCCAACGCCGTTGCCGCATGCTGCAACTGCACCTGTAGATACCAATGCCCCAAGCGTGAAGACACGCCGCGACATACCTGAATGTGTCATGTTTGAACCGCCTGTATTGCTCAATGTGTTGCGCGGTTTGCCCGCGCTTGGCGCAACCATACGCCTATTGCTACGCGCTGTCACGTGTTTGCAAGTTTTTGGCGGGTTTTTGCTGTGAAGGCAGCCTGCTGGCTAAGTGTCAAAAACAATATCGCGCCCCGGAATGTGTCGGACCGGGATGCTGTCCGTGTCTATTTCATCAAGACACCGCAAGTTTACAGCCCAGCCGTCAAACTCCGTCTGGCCCTGTGCCCTTTCGCCTTGTGTCAGCGCAGCCGGGCGCCGAAATGCGAGGATTCCGCAGTGCGGACAAAAGTAGTCTTTGGCCGTGCGTGACCCCCACATGTACAGTGTCAGTTCGGACAAGGGGGTTTGCAGAGTAAGCGCGTCATCGGAAACGCGGAAATTCAACGCCCCCCGCTTGTGACAAATACTGCAGTTGCAGACGCGCGCGTGGTCAATGTCTGCCTCAACTTCGAAGCGGACAAAGCCGCAGTGACAGCTGCCCGAGTATCGCGTCATGTGCCTTGCAGCAGCCGCGCCGCTGCTGGCGCGAAGTAGGTGAGGATGCCGTCGCACCCTGCCCTTTTGAACGCCATCAGGCTTTCGAGCATCACGCGATCTTCGTCGATCCAGCCATTCTGTGCAGCCGCCTTGATCATCGCGTACTCGCCCGACACCTGATAGGCGAATGTGGGCGCGCCAAAGGTATCGCGGGCACGCCGACAGATATCGAGGTACGGCAGGCCCGGCTTGACCATGATCATGTCGGCTCCTTCAGACAGATCGCGTTCGATCAGCCGCATTGCCTCATCTGCGTTTCCCGGGTCCATCTGGTAGGTTTTCTTGTCCCCCGTCAGCGCACCGGACGCTCCGACGGCGTCACGGAACGGGCCATAAAAGGCGCTGGCATATTTGGCGGCATAGCTGAGGATCATCACCTTTTGGTGCCCTGCGCTCTCTAGTGCGTTGCGCATCGCTCCGATCCGGCCGTCCATCATGTCGGAAGGACCAATGATATCTGCCCCCGCTTCGGCCTGAGCGAGCGTCATTTTGACCAGCGCATCAACGGTGCGGTCATTCACGATCTCACCGTTTTCCACAAACCCGTCATGGCCGTTGATGTTGTAAGTGTCGAGCGCAACGTCTGTCATGATCGCAATCTCGGGCACTGCCGCTTTAATCGCGCGGATGGCGCGATTGGCATGATTGTCCGGATCCCACGCGCCCGCGCAATCTTCGGTGCGCTCTTCGAGACCAGTGTAGGGAAACAGGCAAATCGCCGGGATACCCAGGTCCGCCGCCTCACGGGCAGCTTGGACCACCTTGTCGACCGAGCGGCGAAAGACACCGGGCATGGAAGGGACAGGCTCTTCTATCCCCTCACCGCTGCGCACAAAAACAGGCCAGATGAAATCATCAACGCTGAGCGTGTTCTGACGAACCAGATTGCGGATCGCAGGCGTGGCGCGGGTGCGGCGCAGGCGGGTTGCGGGAAACGGGCTTTGGGTCGGGCGCATGGGCAGTTGTCCAGTTTGGTTTACAGGCTATGGGTGGCACGGAATTTTGCGCTTGCCAAGTCTAGGCATCTTGCGTCGCGCGCGCTAAGAGGGTCGCCAATCACTGCGGGCACGCCCGTAAGCGGCAAGCAAGGCGACGCGTGGACTGGCACGAAACCATCTTTGAATTGATCGGCATGCGCTCGTTCTCGAACCTTTGGTTTTGGATCGCGTTGGCGGTTGTGTGGTCGACAGCCAGCCATTGGGTGTTGGGAGTGCCCTTTGACATGGTGGCCCGCGCACGGCGTTACGGCGGACAGGCGTCCGACGATCTTGACGCTTTGGTGCACATCAACACAAACCGGCTGCTGTTCATCAGCAAGGTGTCTGGTCTCTGGCTGCTGGGCTTTACCTGCTTCTTCCTCACGGGCCTTGCGCTTTTGGGTTTTGTCTACGGCGTCGAGTTCGCGCAAGCCGTGTTTCTGTTGGGCTTTCCGATGTCCATCGTGGGCGCACTCAACCTGTCGACGGCCCGGTTGATCCAAATCGAACAAGCAACCGGTGAAGCCCTTTGGCGCCGCCTGAGCCGACACCGCACCTATGTTCAGGCCATCGGGATGGTCTCGATTTTTGTGACAGCCCTGTGGGGGATGTACCAAAACATGTCCGTGGGCCCCTTCGGCGGTTGACAGAGCACGCGATTGCCCCAATTGAAGGCGCTCATTTCCAGTGTCATTCGAACCCATGAGCCAGCCAGACCACATCACCGTTTCCGGCGCCCCGGAGGGCTTTGACGCCAAGTTGATCTTGGACGAAGTCGCAGCGCGTGGTCCGGTTGTGCACGTCGCGCGCGATGACAAGCGTCTGGCGGCGATGCAAGGCGCCTTGCGCTTTTTTGCACCTGACATGCCTGTGCTGGTCTTCCCCGCATGGGATTGCCTGCCCTATGATCGTGTTTCGCCCAATGCCGATATCTCGGCGCAACGGATGGCAACGTTGGCGGCCTTAACCCATGGGATGCCCAACAAGTTTGTGCTGCTGACGACCATTAATGCCGTGAGCCAACGGGTGCCTGCGCGAGAGTTGCTGCGCGAGGCAGCGTTTTCCGCCCGTGTGGGTGGTCGCGTGGACGAAGCAGCGTTGCGCAATTTCCTTGTGCGCATGGGCTTTGTCCAAAGCCCAACCGTGATGGAGCCCGGTGATTACGCGGTGCGCGGTGGCATTATCGACATTTATCCGCCCGGCGATCTGGGCCCTGTACGCCTTGATCTGTTCGGCGATGTGCTGGATGGCGCGCGGCGTTTTGATCCTGCAACGCAGCGCACGACAGAAAAGCTGGACGTGGTAGAGCTGGCCCCGGTTTCCGAAGTCATTCTGGACGAGGCGGCGGTCACGCGTTTTCGGCAGTCCTATCGCCTAGAATTCGGAGCAGCAGGCACAGACGACCCGCTTTATGAGGCGATCAGTGCCGGGCGCAAACATCAGGGTGCAGAGCATTGGCTCGCCTTCTTCCATGACACACTCGAGACGCTGTTTGATTATGTCCCGGACGCGAGTATTTCGCTCGATGATCAGGTGACTCCGACCCGGCTGGCCCGCTGGGACAGCATCGCAGATCAATACGAAACAAGGCGCCTTGCCATGGCGCACCGCTCCAAAATGGATTCGGTCTACAAGCCAGCTCCGCCAGAAGGTTTGTATCTGGACGATTCCGCGTGGGAAGCCGCGGTTGCCGACAAGCGCGTCTTGCAATTCAGCGCACTGCCGCAAGCGACGGGTTTAGGCGTCACAGATGCGGGTGGGCGGATCGGACGCGATTTTTCCCCCGAACGCCAACAGGAATCGTTGAGCCTTTTTGGTGCTTTGGCGGACCATATTAAAGCGAAACTGGATGCAGGCCCCGTCGTTGTTGCGAGTTACTCCGATGGCGCGCGCGAACGTCTGACCGGCCTTATTGAAGATGAAGGGATGACAGAAGTTGTCCCCATCACGGACGCCACACGCATCGGCAAGCGAGGGCTGCATCTGGTCGTATGGGCTCTGGAACACGGGTTTGAAGCACCAGGTCTCACCGTTATCAGCGAACAGGACGTGCTCGGCGATCGATTGATCCGCGCGCCCAAACGCAAGCGACGCGCCGAGAACTTCCTGACCGAAACGCAGTCGCTCAGCCCCGGCGATCTTGTGGTGCACGTAGATCACGGCATCGGTCGCTATCAGGGCATGGAAGTCGTCACCGCAGCTGGTGCTGCCCACGAATGCTTACTTCTTGAATATGCTGAGAGCTCAAAGCTCTACCTTCCAGTTGAGAACATCGAACTTCTGTCCAAATACGGACACGAAGAAGGGTTGCTGGACCGCCTGGGCGGCGGTGCATGGCAGTCCAAGAAGGCCAAACTCAAAGAGCGCATTCGCGAGATGGCGGACAAGCTGATCCGCATCGCAGCTGAACGCGCCTTGCGCAAGGCCCCGGTTCTCGAACCCCCGCCCGGCATGTGGGACGCATTCTCGGCCCGTTTTCCCTACGATGAAACTGACGATCAGTTGTCAGCCATTGGCGCCGTGATTGAAGACCTGACCAGCGGCGCCCCGATGGATCGACTGATTTGTGGTGATGTTGGTTTTGGCAAGGCCGAAGTCGCGATGCGCGCGGCCTTTGTCGCAGCAATGTCCGGCGTGCAAGTGGCCGTAATCGCACCGACGACACTGTTGGCCCGCCAACACTACAAAAGCTTTGCAGAACGGTTCCGCGGCTTCCCGATCAACGTGCGCCAACTCAGCCGTTTCGTTTCAGCCAAAGACGCCGCCGATGCGCGGGACGCCATGGCCAAAGGCACCGCAGACATCGTTGTGGGCACACATGCGCTGCTGGCGAAGGGCGTAAAGTTCATGAGCCTCGGCCTGTTAGTCATTGATGAAGAACAGAAATTCGGGGTCACACACAAAGAGACATTGAAACAACTGCGCTCGGACGTGCATGTGCTGACCCTGACGGCAACGCCCATCCCACGCACGCTTCAATTGTCCCTCACTGGGGTGCGCGATCTTTCGATCATCGGCACTCCGCCTGTCGACCGCCTTGCCATTCGCACATACGTTTCCGAATTCGATACGGTTACAATCCGCGAAGCGCTGCTGCGGGAACACTATCGTGGCGGCCAGTCCTTTTACGTGGTCCCGCGCATATCCGACCTGCCCGAGATCGAGGCATTCCTGAAGGAGCAGCTGCCCGAACTCACCTATGTCGTTGCCCACGGGCAGATGGCCGCCGGAGAATTGGACGATCGGATGAACGCCTTTTACGACGGCAAATTCGACGTGCTACTGGCCACAACAATCGTGGAATCGGGTCTCGACATTCCCACTGCCAACACGATGATTGTGCACCGTGCAGATATGTTCGGGCTGGCACAGCTTTATCAAATCCGCGGGCGTGTGGGGCGCTCCAAAACCCGCGCCTATGCCTACCTGACGACGAAACCACGCGCCAAACTCACCGCCACGGCTGAAAAACGGCTGCGAGTGTTGGGCTCGCTCGACACGCTTGGGGCGGGGTTCACATTGGCCTCCCAAGACCTCGATATTCGGGGGGCCGGCAACTTGCTGGGCGAAGAACAGTCGGGCCAGATGCGTGATGTCGGGTTCGAGTTGTACCAATCCATGCTCGAAGAGGCGATCGCCAAGATCAAGTCTGGTCAGATGGAGGGGCTCACGGAAGAAGACGGACAGTGGGCGCCCCAAATTAACCTTGGTGTGCCTGTTCTGATCCCTGAGACTTACGTGCCCGATCTCGATGTGCGGCTTGGATTGTATCGCCGTCTCAGTGGGTTGAGTACCAAAGTTGAACTTGAAGGCTTTGCCGCCGAACTGATCGACCGCTTTGGCGAATTGCCCAAAGAGGTAAACACATTGATGCTGGTCGTGCGCATCAAGGCGATGTGCAAACGCGCCGGGATTGCCAAACTGGATGGTGGGCCCAAAGGTGCGACTGTGCAGTTCCACAATGACAAATTCGCCTCACCAGAAGGCCTCGTGACCTTTATTCAGGATCAGCGTGGGCTGGCCAAGGTCAAGGACAACAAGATTGTGGTGCGCCGGGATTGGGCCCGTGACAGCGACAAGATCAAGGGAGCCTTTGCCATCGCGCGCGATCTGGCGGAAAAAGTGATTGAGGCCAAAAAGAAGAAGAAGGCGAAGGCCGGTTAAAGTCCCTCGAACCGCGCCTTTTGCATAGCACTCCAACGCACATCGAACTCAAACCCGTCTTCACCCTGACGCTCTTCTTCGACAATATCCTGCTCAAACAGCCAAGCTCTCTTGCGCCCCTCTGCATATGGTAAATGCAGCGTCTCGGTCGTCGCGGTCGCCTGCAAAACATC
>Ga0213865_10003066_pt1 | contig 10351 bp, 6 predicted proteins | sample PICome_6_FD_160100 | JGI IMG/M metagenome (GOLD analysis project Ga0213865, IMG submission 160100) | Coastal seawater microbial communities near Pivers Island, North Carolina, United States - PICO282 | ecosystem: Environmental > Aquatic > Marine > Coastal | place: USA: North Carolina | collected... | reverse complement strand
TCGGCCTCAGGGGCAGGTGCTGCCGCATCGGAAGCCAGCAAGCCCGCCACATCTTCGCCCGCCTCACCCAAAATGGCGAGAATGCTGTCAACAGCAGCGGTAGCGCCCTTTTCCACGCCGATGTGCAGGAGCACACCGTCTTGGAAAGATTCGAATTCCATGGTCGCCTTGTCCGTTTCGATTTCGGCCAATACCTCGCCGGATTCGACCTGATCCCCAACTTTCTTGTGCCACTCTGCGACGACACCTTCTGTCATGGTATCGCTCAGTTTGGGCATACGTACGATTTCTGCCATATCAGCTTCGAATCAATCGTTTACAAATGGATAGTCTGGAGTGACATACACGTCCTCATACAGCTCGTGCCTCTCTGGCAGCGGGCTCTCCTCGGCAAACTTGATGGCCTCCTCTACGATGGCCTTGATTTCCTTGTCCACCTCTTTGAGTTGGGCTTCTGTCATCCACTTCTTGTCCTTGATGACCTGCGCGCAGTGTACGATGGGGTCCCGCTTCTGGAACTCTTCCACCTCGCTCTTCTCGCGGTACTTCTGGGGGTCGCTCATCGAGTGGCCCTTGTAGCGGTAAGTCTGAATGTCCAAGAGATAGGGTCCGTCTCCTTTGCGGCAATGGTCTGCCGCCCGCTTCATGGCCTCTGCCACTGCTTCTGGTGACATCCCATCCACTGATTCGGCGGGCATCTCGTAAGAGGCACCGAGCTTGGACAGATCGGTTACGTTGGTGGTCCGCTCCACAGACGTGCCCATGGCGTACTTGTTGTTTTCCACCACATAAATGATGGGAAGCTTCCAGGTCATGGCCATGTTGAAGGTCTCGTGCAGCATGCCTTGGCGCGCCGCACCGTCACCAAAGAAACACACCGTGACGTGGTCTTCTTTGCGGTACTTGTCGGCAAAGGCAATACCGGCGCCCAATCCAATTTGGCCGCCGACGATGCCGTGGCCACCGAAGAGGTTGCGCTCCTTGTCAAACATGTGCATGGAGCCGCCCTTGCCCTTACTCGAGCCAGTGCGCTTGCCGTAGAGCTCTGCCATCACCACTTTGGGATCGGTACCCAGTACCAGTGGATGGGCGTGATCACGATAGGCCGTGATGACCCGGTCGCTGGGACGGATGCCTTCTACCATACCTGCGAGGACAGCCTCCTGACCGATATACAGATGGCAGAATCCGCCGAATTTTTGTTGGATATATAGATGGCCGCAGCGCTCTTCGAAACGCCGCATGAGCAGCATATCGCGGTGCCATTTTAGGTAAGTGGCCTTATTGAAGGCTGGTTTGGCCGTCTTCTTGGAAGCGGCCTTACGGGTAGCCGTCGCTTTCTTGGCAGGCGTGGTGGTCGTCATGATGCCCAATTTGCAAGCGACAAATATAGTTCCACCACCTCGGTGAACAGGCACCTCAGCGGCTTAACAAAACCACAGCATGTGCACTGATGCCCTTCCCGGTACCAACAAAGCCCAATTGCTCGGTGGTCGTGGCCTTCACACCCACCCGATCCACAGCGATACCGAGCAGGTCCGCAATGCAGGCCCGCATGGCGTCAATGTGGGGGCGCAACTTGGGTTTTTCAAGACAAACCGTGGCGTCAACATTGACCACATTCCACCCCTCAGTACAGACCTTGGCCACCGTTTCCCGCAATAAAATCTTGCTGTCGATGCCCTTGTAAGCAGGATCAGTATCGGGAAAATGTGCGCCAATGTCCCCCATCGCGCGGGCACCGAATAAGGCGTCACAGATGACGTGAAGCAGCACGTCTGCATCGCTGTGGCCCACAGCCCCAAATTTGGCGGGCACCAAAATGCCACCGAGCCAAAGCTCTTCACCTGCTGCGAGCTGATGGACGTCGTACCCGTATCCGATGCGGAGGTCCATGCTCACCCGAAGTGATTAAAAGTTGGAGGGGTCGTCGTCGCTGCCACCAATGACATCGTCAAAGGCCAAGCGCAGTGAGAAACGCAACGTGTTCGCCAAGGGATTCTGCTGGGTCGTGGCGATCAAATAGCTCAGGTCGATGTCCAGCACCGTGTACTTGATGCCCGCGCCCAGGGTGATGAATTGGCGGTTTCCCTTGGTGAAGTGCTCATAGAAGTATCCTCCGCGGACCGCGAAGACGCCATTGTAGTCATATTCGATGCCGCCGCCCAGGTTGACTTCCCTCATCTCCTCGCGCAAAATGCTGCCGGGCTCGATGAGGTAGGTGCCGTCGCCTTGACGCTCCACGATGCCTGGCGCATCATAAAAGCTCTGGATGATGCCCGAGGCCACACCCACATTGGGGTCAAAGCCACTGACGATGAGGTCATCATCGTCGCCTTCGCCGTAGGCCGGAGCGGTTGGGACGAGCAACTTGTTGGCGTCCATGGTGAAGGTCAAGTGATTGTAGTCGTCCAAGAAAACGGTCGCGGCCACCCCAGTTTTGAGATTGGTGGGGATGAAATCACGCTCTGCCGTCTCCGTGTAGCTCATTTTGGCGCCCACATTGGAGATGCACACTCCCCAATTCATTCGGCCATCACGGTCCCCGAACTTGACGTCATCGTTGGTGTGAAACACACCCACGTCAACGGCCACTGACCGGCCCGGACGGCTGTCCGCCCCTAGGATGTTGGTGCCTCCCGTGAGATTGGAGTGGATGTAGCGCGCCGTGAATCCACCGCTGAAGCGGTCGCCGAATTTCTGGGAGAATCCAAAGTCAAAAGAGAATTCGTTGGGACTGAAATCGCGGATTGCGGTGCCGTTGACATCTGTGAAGGTGATGTTGCCCAAGGAAAAATAGCGCAGCGCCATTCCCACGGCCTGTCGCTTGTTGAGCTTGCGGGTTCCGCTGAGGTAAGCCAGGGACATGTCATCCACCAGCTGACGAAGCCAAGGTGCGTAGCCCATGTGGGCCTCGAAGGTTTGGTCCGTGAACGCCATGCGTGCAGGGTTCCAAGCCATTGCGGCCCCATCAGGGGTCAACGCCACACCGGCATCGCCCAAAGCGCCACTTCGGCTGTCGGGGGCAATCATCAAGAAAGGCACCGCTGTGGTGATGGTGTTCAGCTGAAGCTGCTCGGCCGTTTCGATTTGCGTCAACTGCGCCTTCAACAGGGCGGGGGTCAACACAAGCACTGCTGCTGCAAGCGCAAGCTGGAGGGGGAATTTCCGGAGATCCATGAGGTTGTCGGCGAAAATAAGGCGGGCGTTCGGGATAAAGTGAGGTTCAATCAAGCAGCACCAGACGACCGGTTCGAGAGGCCCTCCTTCCTTCCGGAGTGGCCACATCCAATCGGTACAAATAGATGCCGGCTTGAAGCGGGGTCCCTTGTGCGGTCTTTCCATCCCAATGCCATCCATCCACCTGATAGCCGGTGGGCGTCAGGTTCTGCTCACCCATCCAAACGGCATTTCCCCGCCCATCGTATATCGACAGGTTTAAATCGAGTGCTACACAGGCCTGATTGTGGTCAAATCTGAAGGTGGTTCCCCCGCCGCTCATGGGATTGGGATAGTTGACCAGGTCCTCTAAAAAAACCTCCAACTCCTCCACGACGACGAAATCCAATGTAGAAACCGCGCTGTTGTTGTGGACATCCCAAGCCTTGAGTTCGAGCCTGTGGGGCCCTGCTTCGATGTCGCTCATGGGGAACACCACGCGGCCGCTTTGGTAGGTATTCAGATCACTTTGGTAGAACTCATTGAGCACCTGACCATCGCCCTCATCGAGGGTCATTTTGAGGTCGTGGCCGATGCCGTTGCCCACGGTGTTCAATCCCTGGTCATCCCGCAGAAAGGCCAGCAATACCGGCTTGGTGTCTGTTGTGCCCCCATTGGTGAAACTCGTGTCATTGAGGAACAATTGGATGGCGGGACCGTCATTGTCAGCCAAGGCATTAGGGTTGACACCACCGATGATCACGTTTTCGGTGTAACCGTGGGCGTCCACATCGCCATCCACGGCATAATAGCTGATGCGACCCGGTGCCGGGTCGTACGAAATGTCCCTGGGCACCACGAATTCAAACTCGAACACCCCGCCCTCGGCGGTGACCGCGCCCGTGTGAATGCGGTTGCGCCATTCTCTGTAGGTCACTCCTGAACTGCCTCCGTCATTGTTGAGGGTGGTGACTTCGGACTTCTGGTCATACACCGTCGGATACACGAAGCCGTTGAAATCGGTCAAAACATTGCCTTGCGCATCGGCCACGTAGCCCTTGACGACAACATGCTCGAGGGCGCTCAGGGTGTCCGCCCAGGCATCGACGGGCACACCATTGACCTCGCTGGTCAGCACCTGCATGCTCGGGGTGGCCAAAGTGAGCGCCACATCGCCCAGCAACGTGAAGTTGCGCTTGTTGGATGAGGCGCCAGAGGAGGGGTGATTCTTGGTGCGCCGCAAAATGTCCCCAAGGCGCTGGCGCTCCCCTGCTGGCGCATCAAAAGCGACCGCAAAGAAGGCATTGTTGAGCTGCTCGTTGGCGTAGCTGTATACCACCCGGGTCGTGGTCATCATGGCAATGGCCCCTCCGCTGGGGTTCATGACCATCATCTCTCCCGCGGTCTCCAATTCTGGATCGTCAAATCGGGCCAGCTCGCAGGTCGCCGTGAAGAATAGCGGCATCCGGTCCAGGTTGTCCCACGCGCCAATGGTAGAGGTATTGAGCACGCGCTCGTGGGCCCACCCCCGCTCACCGCCATGACCGATGTAATTGATGAGCAGCGCACCCTCGCGGACCTGTCGGTCGATGGCCGCTTCCACTTCCGGATAGCGCTCCCCTCCTGGTGTGGCCACTTGGGGGTAGGCGTCCATGAAAATCCGCTTGAGGTCGTACGCCCCATGGTTTTCTTCCATGCCCTCTGCATGATTGATGCTGTACAAAGTGTGCCCCGTCTCGGTGGCGCCACTGTTGCCATCAAAATCATCGGCGACAAAACACACCCGGTTGCGCCAAGGTCCATAGGGATTGCCGCCTTCAGCACCAGGAAGGCCCGCTGTCAAACAAGCTGCCCCATCGGGGTCAGTATTGCCACTCAAATAGGCTGAGACTTTGCCCACTGCGTCCCAGGCTTCATCCAGTGTGCTTGCCGGGATGCGCCCCACCCCAATCGACAGGGTGTCGGTCAAACGCTCTGAGGCATTGTCCGTGAGGAAACCGTAATAGTCGTCCGTGACGTAGCTCTGCGTGGGGGTATGGCTCTGGGCGCTTTGGAAGGAGACCAACAGGTTGCCGTATCGGGGCAAATTGCGGTTCAAGTAGGTGCCATCTCCAAAGAGCTGCAGGTAACGCGGAGCGCTTTCAGGATCGCCCGCTGAACGGTCGTGAAGCATCTTCATCAGCATCTTGATGGCCGTGGGGTCCACCCGGCCAGAACTGAAGCAATCGTAAATGAAGGACGGCTCGAGTACCGCCACGCTCAGGCCCTCAGCAAAATGGATGGCCGCCAAGCTGTCAGCAGCTTCGCGCAAGGCGGGGGGCGTGATGACGACCAGGTCTACCTGTGGGATGCCATGGACATCGGTATTCTGCACAGGTCCGATGGCCGTAGGCGTGTAGAATCCCGAACCGGTGCCGGCCCTAAAGGTGCGCAAGGCGTCATATTCCACACGGAATCTGGCCTCTCCCTCACTGACAGAGAAGGGGATGGAGACGGGCAACTGAGGGTCCGTAACGTCCCAAACCCGTTGGACAGACTGCGCCTCAGCAATGGACCATTCCACCAATCGGCCTGGTGCGACGGCTTCGGCGCGCATGAATTCCTGTTGGGTCGAACCCGACATGGAAGCCGCCCGGGTGCCTACAAGCCTCAGATAATCCAACCATCCCTTGGCGTCGGCCACCTGGGCGTCAAGGGTGATGCCCACTTGTACGACCTCTGAATTGGGCAGCCATTGATAGGCTCCGCTGCCCACCTGGGCCTGGGGGACGTGGGACTGGGAACCCGTCACGGATGGGGTGATCGTCCATGTACTGTCCCCAAGGGTCACGGTATAGGGACTGGCGACACCAACCGAACGCCCCATGAGCTTGACCTCAAGCCGTGCCGGTTTGGCGACGATGTCCGGCACCTGGAAGGGAATCGTATGGGTGGGGTTCTGGTCGAACACCTCACCAAAAAAGTTGCGCCCAGAGCGGATGATGGTGCTTTGCTCCAATTCGTGAAACAGGTGGAAGTCCGTCTCCGTCAACACGGAGTCGAGGTCCCCGGCGAGGACCGGCGCGGAAGCCACCCGAACCGGCGTCGGGTCATCAACCCTCAAAAAATACCAGGCCGTATCCGACCAAGGGTTCAATTCGTGCTTCCATTTTTCTGTGACATCATCGTATGTCCACTCCTCAGGGCCGTCACCCAGGAAGATGAAATGATCGTTGCCGTCGAATTGACCATCGCCGTCATGCACCATCTCAATGGGGACCGGCACCAGATCAAGCGGACGGGGAAGGGCGTTGTCAATGGGCAACGCATCTCCTCCATGTCCATATAAATTGATGTGGTCGGGGTTGACCGTAGCGGGGTCCAACCCCAGGCTGGAGATGAGGTTGGCATCCACCTTGTGGAAACCTGAACGCACGGTGGCCAGCTTGAACCACTGCCCTTCAGAGAGGGCGGAATGCGATGGCCAATCGTAGGCAAACTGGGCTTTCAAACCCGGCATCAGAATGCAGCCGAGGAAACCCATCAAGCACATCATCCGTACATGGAAATGATATGGCTTTGATTCCTTCCAAGGCAACGATTTCTGTTGCGCCTTCGTTTGGGTCATGGGAGTGGTTGAGAATGCGTGTTTTGACAACGCTCAGCAGGTGCTGTTTGTTGCTTCAACGCAAAGATGTTCGGCAATTCCCACAAGTTTGTAATTTTCACGACCTTATACACGAGACTTGTGTCTCAGGAAACTCCATGGCCATGAAGCTCCAACAGCCCTTTAATTCCGCGGCATCCCGCGTTTTTGGCCTCCCGGCCATTGCGCTCTTGATGGCGTGTCTCGGCACCTTTGCCCCGGAAAAAGCGTCGGCCCAAGACCCGGAATTCACCCAATTCTACTCGAATCCGGTGTATTTGAACCCGGCTTTTGCAGGTGCAGCACGCTGTCCTCGGTTCGTCATGAACTACCGGAATCAGTGGCCGGCCATGAGCGGAAATTACGTGACCTCTGCGGCGGCTTACGACCAGCACATTCCGAGCATCTCGGGCGGCCTCGGTTTCATCGTGATGAATGACCGTGCCGGGCGGGGCACCTTGAGCACCACCCGGATCAGTGGCATCTACAGCTATCAGCAGGCCATCAGCCGGAAATTTTCCATCAAAGCGGGCTTTGAAGCGACCTATTTCCAAAAAGCCTTGGATTGGAGCCAGTTGACTTTTGGCGACATGATCGATCCTCGCAAGGGATTCATCTACGAGACACAAGACCAGCCGCGAGGCGGAAAAGTCAGCCAGGTGGACTTCAGTGCCGGTATCGTCGGTTTCAGCAAGAAAGTCTACTTCGGATTTGCAGCACACCACCTCAATGAGCCCAATGAGAGCCTCGTGGTCGGCGTCAGTCGTCTGCCCATGAAGCTCACGGCACACTTCGGTGCGCTGCTTCCCTTGGACGGCGATGCGCGCTACGCCAGTGCTTTCATCTCGCCCAACATCCTGTACCGCCGCCAGGGAGAGTTCCAACAACTCAACTTCGGTGGATACGTCAGCAAAGGACCCATTGTCGGTGGTATTTGGTACCGCGGCATCCTCGGAACCCAATATCGCGATGCATTTATCGTTACGTTGGGTATACAATCCGATGTCATCAAGTTTGGTTACAGCTACGATGTGACGGTGTCAGACCTCACCCCCGCCACCGGTGGATCCCACGAGGTGAGCATGTCCCTGAACTTCGATTGTCGGGCCAAGCGGATCAAGTTCCGCAGCCCACCATGCCCCGGATTCTGAACCCTCTCCCTGCAAGGAAACCCATATAGAAAGCGATGCAGAAGCTCCATTCCATCCTCCTTTTCTCCGTTGCGGCCTTCGCTGCTGCGGCGTTGTTTTCGTCTTGCCAAGGTGCCGCTTCCGGCGCCACTGGCTGGTCCTACAATGACTCCGAAAATGGCGGATTCCAACAGCTCCCATACATTGGACAAGAGACCGGACCAGGCCTTGTTTTTGTCGAAGGAGGTACGTTTACCATGGGCCAAGTCGAAGATGATTTGACAGGCGCTTGGGACAACATCCCCCGCCGTGTCACCGTCAGCTCCTTCTACATGGACGAGGTGGAGGTCACCAACTTCTACTGGTTGGAATACCTGTTTTGGTTGAACCGCGTTTACGGCGATGGTTTCCCCGAAATCGTGGACCGCGCGAAGCCCGACACCCTCGTGTGGCGCGATCCCCGTGCTTACAATGAGCCTTACGTCAACTACTACCTGCGCCACCCCGCTTATCGCGACTACCCCGTTGTGGGCGTGTCTTGGTTGCAGGCCAATGAGTTCTGCAAGTGGAGAACGGACCGTGTCAACGAGCAAATCATGGTGCGCGAAGGATTCCTCGTGCACAACCCCACAGGGCAGGTAGACGACAGCTTCTTCAGCACCGAGGCCTACCTCGATGGCCAATACGAAGAGGCCGCCAAGGCCGCCGACGGCATCAAGGACCTCCGCCCCAACGGTGTGGGATATCGGAATGTGGCCATGACGGACGGCATTTTACTGCCAGACTACCGCTTGCCTACAGAGGCTGAGTGGGAATATGCCGCCCTCTCCTTGATCGGAAACAGCGGTGAAGAATTGATCACCAGCCGCCGCACCTATCCATGGGATGGGCACTACGTGCGGAACGATGACAGCCGGGGCAAGTTCTACGGTGAAATCAACGCCAACTTCGTCCGGGCCCGAGGTGACTACATGGGTGTCGCAGGGGCTTTGAACGACAACGCTGACGTAACCGCACCGGTGTATAGCTACGCGCCAAACGATTACGGCCTCTACAACATGGCCGGTAACGTGAGCGAGTGGGTGATGGACGTCTACCGCCCAGGAACCCTCCAAGATGCCCAGGAATTCCGCCCATTCCGCGGAAACGTGTTCTCTACCAAGCTGCTCGACAGCGAAGGCAATGTGACGGACAAGTTGGATTACGTCCAATACGACATTCCGGCCATCGAAGGCTTCATTGAGGAATACGAGGAGGCTGCGGGTCCGTCGTTGACCACGGAAGGACAAAACCTCATTGACAACCTCAAGAGCAAAATCGAAAGTGCCAACGAAGACCTCGGCGTGAAGCGGGTGGAAGAGGCCATGACCAAGATGGACGAGGCGCTCGACCTGATTGAGGAAAGTGAAGCACCAGCTGCTCCAGACTTGCGCAAAGCATGGTCGCGCAACATCGTGGGCACGCCCGGCCAGATGCGCTACCGCGAAGTGACGCTCGAAGAGAACCTCGATCGCCGCAACTACAAGGTGGCGGACAACATCGACTACCTCGATGGCGACCTCGAAAGTTCCCTCAGCTACGATCAAACGGAGTTGAGTGACCGCGACGATTTGGTCTACGATTATGGAGCGACCTCTTTGATCAACGACAATGTCCGCGTCTACAAGGGAGGCAGTTGGAATGACCGCGTGTACTGGATCATCCCCGGAACACGACGCTTCCTCGAAGAAGACCAGAGTGCTTCTACCATCGGTTTCCGTTGTGCGATGACCCGCGTGGGGTCGCCAAGGGGCAATGTGATGGCCGGCGGCAAGTAAGCACCGCCCATTGTTCATTGCGAACCCCGCTTGGTCATGGCACCAAGCGGGGTTCGCTGTTTCTTGCAGTCATGGAAGGCGCCACCATCCCTGAGTTGCTCGGTCTCTATGACCGGTCCTCAGGAGTCACCACAGATTCCCGGCAATGCGGCCCAGGAAAGCTGTATTTCGCGCTCAAGGGCGAGCGGTTCGACGGCAATCAATATGCACAGGAAGCCTTGCAGAAAGGCTGCATCGGGGCCATCGTGGATGACAAGGACTTGCAAGGCGAAGGGCTCGTTCACGTTGACGACAGCCTGACCGCATTGCAAGCCGTGGCGCATGCCCATCGAATGCGCTTCTCCTGTCCTGTATTTGGCCTCACGGGAAGCAATGGCAAAACCACCACCAAGGAACTTTTGAAGGCTGTTTTGGCCAAGCGCTACGCAGTCTTCGCCACCCGTGGCAACCTCAACAACCACATTGGCGTCCCATTGACCCTCTTGTCCATCCCAGTGGATGCCGAGTTTGCAATCGTCGAAATGGGCGCCAACCACCAAGGCGAGATTGCGGCGCTCTCCGAGATGGCCGCCCCGACCCACGGCATGATCACCAATGTGGGACTTGCCCACCTTGAAGGA
>Ga0213865_10003065_pt1 | contig 10355 bp, 6 predicted proteins | sample PICome_6_FD_160100 | JGI IMG/M metagenome (GOLD analysis project Ga0213865, IMG submission 160100) | Coastal seawater microbial communities near Pivers Island, North Carolina, United States - PICO282 | ecosystem: Environmental > Aquatic > Marine > Coastal | place: USA: North Carolina | collected... | reverse complement strand
AAGCTGTGCCGCTCAATCGAAAAAATTGCACCGACCAATGTCACCACACTGCTACTAGGTGAAAGTGGCACCGGCAAGGAAGTATTTGCCCGCGCCATTCATAACTTAAGCGAATACAAAGATAATTTATTTGTAGCCATTAATTGCGCCGCAGTGCCCGAAACATTAATTGAAAGCGAGCTTTTTGGCTACGAAAAAGGCGCCTTCACCGGCGCTAATAAACAAACATTAGGTAAAATTGAAACGGCCGAAGGCGGCACATTATTTCTTGATGAAATTGGTGACATGCCTTTGCCCGCCCAATCGAAGCTGTTACGCTTTTTACAAGAGCGCGTTATTGAGCGCGTAGGCGGGCGCAAAGAAATCCCAGTAGATGTACGAGTAGTGTGCGCCACTAATAAAGATTTACAAGCCATGGTGAAAGACAACACCTTTAGAGAGGATTTATTTTATCGCATTAGCGAAATTATTGTCGATATCCCTCCACTACGTGAGCGCCAAGGCGATAAAATATTACTGGCTCGCTTTATGCTCGAAAAATTTTCGCAAGAGCACAACAAAAAAATCACTGACTTCACACCCGCAGCTGCCACCGCCATAGAATCTTATGATTGGCCAGGCAATATCCGCGAGCTTGAAAATAAAATAAAACGCGCGGTCATTATGGCTGAAGGAAAAAAGATAGATGCGCTGGACTTAGGACTAGCTGAAGATGATGAACTATCTATTAACCTACGCACTGTTCGACAAAACGCAGAAAAAGGCGCCATTAAAACTGCGCTGGCTATTGCTGATGGAAACATGTCGGCCTGCGCCAAGCTACTCGGGGTCACTCGCCCAACACTATACGATTTAATGAACAAGTATGATTTATCTAACGATTAAAAATAGCATGACTAATTGAATAAAGTTAAATCAACCCCGCTTAAACAGACAAATAAGAGATAAACATATGTTCTGCCCTGACGCACGTGAAATACTCAATGCTCTCTGCGGTCGTTTAATCGCACGAGCTTCAGGCTGGTGTTTTTTCATTTTTCGCTTAAAACTAAATCAACCGATGAACCGTTGGAGCTTGGTTTGTTTAAGCGCAATTTTTTTACTGGCATGCGAACCCTCCAATGAGCGCCGCGCTGAGCTGGTTGATATTCATGTAAAGCAGGCCAATTCGTATTTAAAATCGGGGCAATACCGCGCTGCAAATATTGAAGCAAGAAATGTCATCCAAAAAGCGCCAGAGCAAGCAAAAGGGTTTATTTTGATGGCTAAGATCCTCGTTGATTTAGGCCAGTATAAAAGCGCTCTAGGCGTGTTAGATCAATCACCTGAGCAATCTAACAACAATGAATATATCGCCATACGTCTTGAGGCGTTATTAGGTCGCGGCAAATTCGCTACGGCTATTGCCGAACTTGAAAATAACCCGAGCTTTAGTGATGCCCAACCGATACACGCGAAGTTATTAGAAGCGCGCGCGCTTATTGGCTTAAAAGAAGTTGATCGGGCTCGAGAAATTTATCAAATCCTATCGAATCAAGATGCAAACAATCAAAAAGCGTTACTCGGACTCGCCGATACCGCAATTCTTGCCAATGAGCTTGAAACTGCCGAAAGCCTGTTGCTTAAGGCCGGCGAACTTGATTCTGAAAACATTGATATTGGCCTACTCCAGGCAAAGATCGCAATTGCCAGATTAGACTTTTCTACAGCAGAAGATCATTTATCCGACTCGCTCATCAAGCTGACCAACACTGACACCATCACGCCTGCAAAAGCCACAATCCTAAGCGCACTTGCCGAAGTCTTAGTTAAGCAGGGCCGATCGGCAGAGGCCTTAATTTATACACAAATATTGGCCGAGGCCTTCCCAGGCTTTGAAGTTGCCCAGGAACAATATCGTGTGGCGCTTCAAGCTTTTCAGTTGGGTGAATGGGAAAAAGCCAGTGAAGTCCTAAGCCAGCTATTAGAGGAGTTTCCTAATTTTGAAAATGCCGGGATGCTACTGGCCATTATTCAATACCAACAGGGTGATTTTGACACCGCATCAGACTATCTCAATGAAACCATTGACCCTGAATTGGTTCACCCCGAAATCACTCGCCTAGCGGCATTGTCCAACTTGCGCTCAAACCGGCCACAGCAAGTGATGGATATGCTCGAGGCTTTCCCTGCGACTAACAACGACGCTAAGTTGCTCGCCATTTATGGTCAGTCTGCGTTAATGAGGGGCGATACAAGCAAAGGTGTTAATGCCTTAGAGCGCGCCATAGAGCTTGAACCTGCGATCATTCCAGCCTATACAACACTGGCCAGCTATTACACCGAGAAAAGCCCCCCTGAGCCGATCAAAGCTTTAGAGTATTTGCGTGCAGCGTATGTTCATGACAACAGCGACCCCGCACTCTTAACACGCCTCGCGCAGCAACTTATTAGCGTAGGTGAAATCGCCGAAGCCGAACAACTGATCACCGAACAACTCACGAAACGCCAGCGAGATGCGGTATCGTTGCAACTGGCTGGGGGGTTTTATGCCACCCAAAAAGATTACGTGAAAGCCACAGACTTCTATGAAGCTGCGCTGGATAGCGATCCGCAAAATTATCGGGTAGCCCTGCAACTTGCCGTCATCGCACAACTCAAGCAAGTTGGTTATGCCAGCGTACTCAACGCCTACAGTCGGGCTGCCTCAATAGAGCCTCAGCAAACGAGAGCCTATGAAGGTATGTTACGCACTGCACAAAATACCGAACAAGTCGCCGCTGCTGTTAAGCGCATTGAAACACTGGCTAATGACGAAAACACGGGGGCTGGGGTCGCTGTACTAGCAGCCTATTTTTCATCCGTAGGTGATATCGATAAAGCAGAAAACTACCTTGGCCAATTAAATGACCAAATTATCGACCCCGCCTTACTAGAGCGCACCCAATTAAATGTGTATTACGCCAGTGCCAATCGTAGTTTTGATAATGCGCAATACGCGCAGGCGAAAGATAAAATATTCGCCGCTCTGCGCCTCAGACCCAAAGCACTGCGGCTTTTATCAATGTTGACTGAAATTGAAATAATTAATAAGCAGTATTCTGAAGCTGAAAAGCTCGTTGCACAAATCGGCAAGCTGAATGAGCCCCTTAGCCTGCAACTGGCCGGCGACCTTTTTACCGCCAAAGCAGAAATCGACAACGCCATTGATGCCTACTCACAAGCCTGGGAAATTCGACCCAACGAATTACTCAGCAAAAGGCTTTATGCATTGCTGAACAAAACCAATGCCCGCCAAGCGGCAACATTTTTACAGCGGTGGCTGACGGCCAACCCTTCCAGCCGTGCTGCGGCAGCTCTGCGCTCACGCGACCTGTTAGTTGCCGGCGATTTTAACCAAGCCATTCCCTTGCTGGAAAGAATTCGTGAAAATACCCCCGATAACGTGACTAACCTGAACAATCTGGCCTGGGCTTATCAGCAGGTAGGCGATGCGCGCGCGGCATCTGTGGCGGCTAAAGCTTACCAGTTGGCGCCTGACACAGCAGCCGTAGCCGATACCTATGGCTGGATTCTCTATCAAAATGGAGAGCGCGAACAGGCTATTGAACTACTAGAGCGAGCCGTTGAGCTTGATAGTAGTAACGCCGAGATAGCGGCGCATTTGAACGAGGCGAAAAATGGCGCTTAAAAAGTGCGGCCTAATAAAGCATCGAGCTTGTGCGCTGGGCTCGTAATGGAAAGACGCATCGCCACCATGAGCTAATAAATACTGAACCACTGATAACGGACTGCTATGCAAAATGCCATCACCATTGATGTCGAAGACTACTTTCAAGTTGCGGCACTAGCTAATTGGGCGCCCACTAAAAGCTGGGATGATTTTGAGCTGCGCGTTGAACGCAATACCGATAAAATATTACAGCGCTTTGATGAACATTCAATTAAGGGCACCTTTTTTGTACTGGGCTGGATTGCTGAGAAATGCCCACAGGTGGTCAAAAATATTGTGGCAGCCGGGCATGAGCTTGCCAGCCACGGTTATAGCCATCAATTAATTTACAACCAAACGCCCGACGTATTTAGAGAAGAAACGATTCGTAGCAAAAAACTGTTAGAAGATATTAGTGGCGTAGCCGTTAACGGCTATCGAGCGGCCAGTTATTCCATTACCAAAAAATCGCTATGGGCGCTCGACACGATTGCCGAAGCCGGCTTTACGTATGACTCAAGTATTTTTCCGGTGAAGCACGACCGCTACGGCATTCCTGATGCGGTTGAGGTTCCTCATACGCTCACTACCCCAGCTGGGCACAAGATCACTGAGTTCCCTATCACTGCATTAAAACTTGCCGGCTACAAACTGCCTATTGCCGGTGGCGGGTATTTTAGGTTGTTCCCTTACTGGTTTAGTCGCTGGGGTTTGCAGCGCGTGAACACAGCACAAAAGCAGCCCTTTGTGTTTTATTTGCATCCATGGGAAATAGACCCCGAGCAACCCAAGTTAGCGGCCACTGGATTATCGAAGTTCAGGCATTACAATAATTTAGAGGTGTGTGAGCAGCGCTTCGAACAATTGCTGGCTGATTTTGAATTTACAACCGTTGCCAATGTGTTGCGTGCAAAGTCGCTGCTTTAACTGGCAAGGTGCAGGCAAGCAACTCTAGTCAGGCAGTGCTATTTTAAGCAGCTGTGTGCAAAAAGCCCTAGCCAAAAAAACTTAGCCAAAAAACGACAAATAGCCGTTTTTAACTCGTTATTTATTGTGGGCTTTGCTGCGCATCATTGCTCCACTGCCCTCATGCGAATAGGCTAACGCACATCTATTTTGTATGTTCGCAACTATCGACAGACCGATTTGTAAAGGTTCAAATAGGCGGCGCTATTTTTCTCAGCAGCATAACCACCGGCTAAACGCTGCAACGCTTTACTCACATACCGCTGCTGTAAGTCTTTAGATTCAATAACCGTGCAAATTGCTTGCGCATAGGACGCTGGGGACTGCTCGCCCACCAGATGGCCACAATCGCCAGCATTGAGTAATTCTTTTAACCCTCCCACATTGTGAGCAACAATAGGTAATTCGCAGCGCATAGCCTCCAGCAGCGTCATGGGCGTGCCTTCATGGTCAGAACACATTACGAGTAAATCGAGCGACTGCAAATACGGCATCGCCGATGGCACATGACCGACAAACTCAATATGCTCAACAATACCTAACGATTGCGCCTTCGCTTCGCTGGCGGCGCGCAATGGACCATCGCCAATAATCCAAAACCGAAAATTTTTCTCTGGTTTATCAGACAGCAATGCAGCCGCCATATCGAGAAAAAGATCGATGCGTTTAACAGGCACCAAACGACCCACAATACCAACATGAATATGCCCAGCTGGCAAACCGATGGGAGCATCGGTAACAGGCTCGCTCAGAGCAATGCCATTGCGTATTACCTCAATATGCTTAACCGGATAATACTGTGCCAGCTTTTGCGCCAAATCATCGCTCACGGCCACCACGCGCCGCTGCATGAAGCGCCCCATCCATCGATCTAGCAGCGCTACAAAATTACGGGGGGAAAGTCGGCCAAAGTTGAATTCAGAGGCACCATGCGCCGTTCGAACCGATGGCGTTTGGGTGCGCAACCCGCACAGTGCCGCCAATACATTTTCTTTTTGTCGGTGAGAATGCAGAATATCGGGCCGCAGTTGTGTGCAATGAGCAACCAGTTGGCCATAAATTTGAGCAAAAGATAAACGGCCCTCGTCAAAAACAGTCACCGCCACCTGAATATCGCGCAATCGGCTGGCCAGCTGGCCCTCATTGAGCAATACCACATGTAATTCGACATCCTCACTCAGGTTTAACTGCTGACATAGATTAAACAACTGTACCTCTGCGCCCGCCCACAAATCACCCGATGCAACTTGCAACACGCTCAATGGTGCTTGTGCCGTCGCTCTCCGGGATGGCTGGGGGCTCGATACGTTGGACTGTCCTGCAGGCAAAAGTGATGACCCTATCAGTTAAAAATGGGGAAAATCCCGTAATCATTATAGAGAGGACTCGCATCATCTACACTGATTAATATACTAACCTACACTGCGCTTATGGAGCGAGCCTTACGCCTAAGCTACCACGCAGACTAATTTTAGACCGAACTCAAAAAGCACCGACAGGATCTTCATCACCCCATGGAATATTTACTCATTATTTGCATCATCGGTGCAATTTACAGCTACGCTCTTTACCCGCTCATACTCGCTTTTGTACCCAAACGGCATTTGCTAGCCACCGCCGCAAGTCACGACTTTGTTCCCACGGTCGATTTGATTATCACGGCGCACAATGAAGCGAGCCGTATCCAAGAAAAAATTGAGAATGCCTTACTGCTGGATTACCCTCGCGACAAACTCACTATTATTGTGGCCTCCGACGGCTCTACCGATGCCACCAATGCCATTGTCGAGAGCTATGCCCATCGCAGCGTGCAGCTGGTAGACGTCACCGAACACGACGGCAAAGAACATGCTCAGCTTTGCGCTATTAAAGCCAGCCATAACGAACTCATCGTTTTTTCTGATGTGGCCACACAAATGGAAACCGACGCACTCCAAAACCTCGTTGCGCTGTTTAGCGACGCACACGTTGGTGCGGTATCTAGCGAAGACCGCTTCATTGCAGACTCAGGCGATATTGCCGGTGAAGGTTTGTATGTTAAGTATGAAATGTGGCTGCGCCAACTTGAGTCAGAGCGTGCCGGGCTAATTGGGCTTAGCGGGTCTTTTTTCGCCGCCCGCCGTGAAATTTGCGACCAGTGGGACACACGCTCACCTAGTGACTTCAACACTGCTTTGCAATGCAACGCACACGGAAAAATCGCTATCAGCAGCGACCGCGTGCTGGGGTTTTATAAAGATTTGAAAGATCCTCAAAAAGAATATAACCGCAAAGTGAGAACTGTGCTGCGCGGCATAACCGCACTTATGCGCCACCTCGACTCACTAAACCTGTTCAAGCACGGATTGTTTGCTTTTCAGGTATGGAGCCACAAGGTTATGCGCTGGCTAGTGCCTTGGTTTTTATTAGGTACCGCCCTGCTCTCAATAGCACTGTGCGCACAACATTGGTTTTATGCCTTACTATGCTTGGGGCAGTTGATTTTTTATAGCATTGCCTTTTTTGCATGGAAAATTGACACCCTGCGCAACAACGCGCTGGCCAAAATTATATTTTTCTTTGTGCAGGTGAATATCTCTATTGCCCATGCCACTGTAAAATATATAACCGGCACACGGATGACCGTATGGTCGCCCTCTCAACGATAACGCAATCACTGTTGGCTACGTACGGCATGAGAAAAATTTTTGGCCGCATCCCTCCGGTAGGAGACCCAATTACTATTAAAACAAGTAATGAAGTTCCTATTTTTCCTGGCGCGCTAAAAACTTACTTTTTGAATTCAGGTACCGCAGCACTTGCAGCCGGCCTGCAAATTGCCCAGCAGCATTGCCAGGCCAAAAAGCCTGAAGTTGTTATTCCTGCCTACTGCTGTCCCGATTTGCTGTCAGCCATTCTTTACAACGACATGAAGCCGGTGCTAGTTGATTTTATCCCTGACAAACCCTATATGGATTTGAATGGTATAGAAGAAGCACTCAATGAAAATACCGTTGCAGTTATTGCAGTAAACTTTTTGGGCATTCCCGAGCGTTTTAGAGAAATAAAACAGCTTCTGCAAGACATGCCAACATTATTAATTGAAGACTCTTGTCAGTGGTTTCCAGAGAGTGATGAGGCGTTTGCATCGCATGAGGGCGACTTAGTGGTTTATAGTTTTGGTAAGGGGAAGCCGGTGTGCGTGCTGGGTGGTGGTGCGCTTAGTATTGTGGACGCGGCTTATCAGAATTATGCACCCACCGGCGACATCACACCCGAATACAAGAAAACCTCCATCGCCAAGGCGATGTTTAATCGCGTGAAATATTCAGCATATAACTTAGTACTTACGCCTTATGCCTACTGGCTGCTCGAATTTCTGCCGTTCATAAAACTGGGAGAAACACGCTTTCACCCGCTAACTTCAATTACAGCGATGGCAAGTGACAAACTGATTTTCTTAAACCACAATATTGAAACCTATCAGCGACGTTACAAAGATAAGTGCGCGGCACCGCAATCTATCAATATTAGCATTGGAGCCGAAAACGTATCGGCACTGCAAGATAATTGCGCCACCTATAGCACCCAATACCTGCTGCGATTACCCGTTTTATTCAACACCGATAACAGCCGTAACGTTTTTTTAGATTCTCCCAAAAGTGGTCAGATTGGCGCATCTCCACTCTATCTGAAAATTTTACCTCTGATAGAAAAAGTTCCTTCTCAGCTCCAAGCTGATAAGAACTTCCCCAACGGAGAGGATTTCGCTAATCGCCTCCTAACCTTGCCCACTCATTCGAAACCCCAACGTATGGAGACATAAGACAAATAACATATTTAGCCTATATCCGAAAAAACCCTCTCAAGTGCTTGCTTAGAAAGTAATGAAAACTCACTCTTTGCAGGGTATAACCGCTGAATAAACCAATCTGGAGGCGACAAGATATTATTTTTGGATTCGCATGCTTCGCCAATATACGGAATTGCATCTAAAAGTGACGGTACTGTTTTTACGTGCTGCTTAAGTGTCATAGTAGGAAAATCCTCCAACATAAACGATTCATCAAATGGAAGGAAAAGTAACGGGCGACCTAGCAAAGAGTAGTAAAGGCTCGTACCTCCATAATCACTAATCAATAAATCACATACCACCAGAGCCTGCTCGAATCTTTTAAACGGAACAATCTGACAATTCATATTATTTTTGCAATGCTCTCGCACCAATTCAAACAATGGTTTTTGAAAAATCGCCTCATATTCATGGAAAAAAATCAGAAACGAGACATCGTCACCAAAAGCGCTTAGTGTTTCAATCAGCTGGTGCCCAAATTTACGGAATGCTGAATGGGGGCCATGGCTAGAAGCGATCCCTACCACCGTATTACCAACTTTTATTTTCAAAGAAGCACGGTTTTCAACTGAAGCATGCGCCGCATCAATAATCGCGTCGGCACGCCAATCACCTGTCACTAAAACTCGTCCGCTGTACTCAGCAACCTCACGATAAGCTAACTCTTGAGACCACGGTGAAGCAACAAGAAGAAAATCATACAGGCGCTGCGACTTTCTTCCCAATACCCTACCTGAACCGAATCCAAAACTCCCTAAGGAATCGTACCTGCCACCGTCTAAGCCATGTGAAACAAGGATATGACTCAGCGTCCCAGGGAACCGGCCGGTACGAAACGGGCAGGCATGAAAGCCAACGCCGTGGTTTTTTGCAGTCAAAAAGACACGCTTCGCAAGCTGCTTTTCGCCTGCAATATCAATAGAACAAAATTTCACATCACCCATTGCCTCAAGAGTTTTTTGAAAATTTATGAGGTAGGGTTTTTGGTAATCAGAGTGCAAGAAAAAGGCAGCCCTTGATCCGGGCTCTTGAGGAGACACTGATTTTTTTTCCGGAAAAGATAACGCCAAGACTTTCTTAATAGAGATATATATAAACCTAAATAATTCTGACCGTTTCTTAAAAAACCAAAACAAAACTGTTAGCGCTGCTTCCTTTAATTTATCCATTGTAGGACTTCCCGGTGTCTAAAAAGCTCTATCTATAGACGTACGTGAGTACGTGCGAGAGAAAAAAGCCTCTAACAAAGCTCTTTGCTATAAACCGATTAAAAATCGCTGTAGAAGTCTTTAATTTTCAACCGTTGCAACTTTTATGTCAGCTTCTTTACTTACCAAAGATCGAAAATAATCGCTGGTCTCAGTAAGTTCTGAGTACGCCCCCTTTGCCGATATTGTTCCATTCTCCAAAACTATAATTTCATCAGAATTTTCGACAGTCGTTAACCGATGTGCAATCATGATGATCGTCATAGACTGACTCAACCGATGAATTTCTTGTAAAATCTTACGCTCGGTCAAATTATCCAAGGCTGACGTGGCCTCATCTAGGACAAGAACTCGAGGTTCTTTATAAAGTGCTCTTGCTATGCCTAAACGCTGCCGCTGACCGCCGCTAAGTCTGTCGCCATTCTCTCCCACAAAAAAATCAAAGCCATCTTGTTGCTCTAAAATAAAATCTAAAATATTTGCTTTTTTAGCAGCGCCTTTTAGTCGGTCCATATCAATCTCACTCGGCGGCAATCCAAAAGCAATGTTTTTTGCTACGCTATCATCAATCAAGAAGATATCCTGTGGAACATATCCAACATTTGATTGCCACGATTTCATATTACTTTCGTCAATTAGCGCACCACCAACCTTGATC
>Ga0213865_10003063_pt1 | contig 10357 bp, 7 predicted proteins | sample PICome_6_FD_160100 | JGI IMG/M metagenome (GOLD analysis project Ga0213865, IMG submission 160100) | Coastal seawater microbial communities near Pivers Island, North Carolina, United States - PICO282 | ecosystem: Environmental > Aquatic > Marine > Coastal | place: USA: North Carolina | collected... | reverse complement strand
CGTATTGCCATCAATACCGGCCTGCTTAAACGACATCATTTTTTCCAAATCAACTTTCACTGAGCCAACCGAAATACCCATATCGCCAGCGTGCTGAGTTTCTTGCAACACTTCGGAAGCGTGCAGAAGGGCCTTAGACGGAATACAGCCGACATTCAGACAGGTGCCGCCCGGCGCGCCACGCTTATCAATAATCGCCACTGTCATCCCTAATTGGGCCGCCCGAATAGCGCATACATAACCGCCGGGGCCAGAACCAATCACCACAAGGTCAAATTGGTTGGTGTTTTCTTCGCTCATTAAAGCCTCACTTAAATGTCTAGGAGCAATCGCTCAGGTGTTTCAAGGCACTCTTTTACACGCACTAAAAAGGTCACGGCTTCTTTGCCGTCAACAATACGGTGGTCATATGACAGCGCCAAATACATCATCGGCCGCACCACAACTTCGCCATTAACAGCCATCGGGCGTTGCTGGATTTTATGCATGCCCAAAATGCCTGACTGCGGCATATTCAAAATCGGTGTGCTCATAAGCGAGCCATAAACGCCGCCATTGGAAATGGTGAACGTGCCACCCTGTAAATCATTGATGGCTAATTGCCCATCTCGAGCCTTACGCCCGTAATTGCCAATCGCTTGTTCAATTTCGGCCAACCCCATGTCTTGCACATTGCGCACAACCGGCACCACAAGGCCTTTTTCTGTGCCCACTGCCACACCCATGTTGACGTATTTTTTATAAATGATTTCGTCACCAGAGATTTCCGCATTGACCGCTGGAATTTCGCGCAGTGCTGTTACGCAGGCACGCACGAAAAAGCCCATAAAGCCTAGGCGTACGCCATATTTCTTTTCGAACAGGTCTTTATATTCACTACGCAAAGCCATAAGCGCGCTCATATCCACCTCATTAAATGTGGTGAGCTGGGCGGCTGTATTCTGTGACTCTTTCAACCGCGAGGCAATTGTCTTGCGCAACCGAGTCATTTTAACCCGTTCTTCTTGACCGGCCACAGCAACCGCCTGACTGGCGAGGGGCACAGCAGCATTTGCCGCTGGCGCAGATGATGGCGTCGCGGCACCCGATTGCGCCGCCTGCACAGCGTCTTCTTTGGTAATGCGGCCATCCTTGCCGGTACCGGCGATCATCTCGGGCGCCAGACCATGTTCTTCGACCACGCGGCGCGCCGCTGGTGACAAATCTTGCGTCCCTGTCGATGGTGTCGATGGTGTCGATGGTGCCACAGGCGCAGCAACCGGCGCAGCTTCTGATACTGGCTCAGGCGCTGGTGCTGGCGCAGCTTCAACAGCGGCAGGCGTCGTTGCCCCTTGGCCTTCACCAATTGATGCCAGCAGCGCGCCAACCTCGACGGTTTCGCCTTCCTTAGCAATAATTTCAGACAGAACACCGGCAACATGGGCCGGCACTTCAATGGTGACCTTATCGGTTTCCAATTCGCAAAGCGGCTCATCGACGCTGACCGCATCGCCGGGCTTTTTATACCATTGTGCAATGGTCGCCTCGGTGATTGACTCTCCCAACGCTGGCACACGAATTTCATTCGACATGGTGGTCTCCCTTAAGGTTTAGCAATTGGATCACTCAAAGCAGCCGCTAAAAAAGCATCGCGTTCTTGTAAATGGCGGCTCATCAGCCCGCTGGCAGTTGAGGCACCGGCACGGCGACCCGCATAGGTCGGTCGTTTGTGTTTCGCGTCCAAAGACACCAATACATTTTCAATTTCAGGTTCAATATAACTCCACGCCCCCATATTGCGCGGTTCTTCTTGGCACCACACCATTTCGGCGTGAGCATAGGGTTCCAGCTCGGCCAATAGCGGGCCGATGGGGAATGGGTAGAGTTGTTCGACGCGCATAATATAGACATCATCAATGCCCGCTTTCTCACGCGCTTCGAGCAGGTCGAAGTAGACTTTACCCGAACACATGACCACGCGCCGAATGTCCTTGGCCGGACGCAAACCGCCCTCAAGACGCGCATCCATATTGTCCCATAGAACACGGTGGAAACTGCTACCGGATTCAAAATCAGTCAAATCAGAAACGCATTTCTTGTGCCGCAGCAACGATTTTGGTGTCATCAACACAAGCGGTTTGCGGAAATTGCGTTTCAACTGACGACGCAGAATGTGGAAATAATTAGCCGGGGTTGTGCAATTGGCCACTTGCATATTTTCTTCGGCGCATAATTGCAAATAGCGCTCAAGACGCGCTGAACTGTGCTCCGGCCCTTGGCCTTCATACCCATGCGGCAATAACATCACCAGACCCGACATGCGTAGCCATTTGATTTCGCCCGAAGCGATAAATTGGTCGACAATCACTTGCGCGCCATTGGCGAAATCCCCAAATTGCGCTTCCCACAAAACCAAAGCATTCGGCTCGGCTAGACTATAACCATATTCAAAGCCCAGAACCGCAGCTTCTGACAACATGGTGTTGACCACTTCGAACAGCGCTTGATCTTCACGAATATATTTCAATGGTTTGTAACGGCGCTCGTTTTGTTGATCAATCCATGCCGAGTGGCGCTGTGAGAAAGTGCCGCGCTCGCTATCCTGCCCCGACAAACGCACCGGATAGCCCTCCAACACCAATGACCCAAAGGCCAAGGCTTCGCCCGTGGCCCAGTCAAAACCTGTGCCAGTTTCAAACATCTCCTGCTTAGCTTTGAGCTGGCGCACCAAAGCTTTATGCAGGTTGAAATTCTCCGGCACCCGCACCAGACCCTCGCCAATTTCCAACAGCATATCGCGCTCGACGCCCGTTTCGCCGCGTACAAAATCATCAGCTGCATTTTTCTTTTCAAGACCGGTCCATTTGCCATCGAGCCAATCAGCTTTGTTGGGCTTGAAATTATTGGCTGCTTCAAAGGCCACATCGAGCACCGCCCGATAATCACTAATCGCTCGCTCAGTCTCGGTTTCGGTCATCACCCCTTCAGCCACCAAACGGCGTGCATATTTCTTGACCACAGTCTCATGGGTTTTGATTTTCGCATACATGGTTGGCTGGGTGAAAGCTGGCTCATCACCCTCATTATGGCCGTAGCGGCGGTAGCAGAACATGTCAATGACCACCGGCTTTAAGAACTTCTGGCGGAATTCAGTCGCCACTTTAGCGGCAAAAACGACAGCCTCTGGATCATCGCCATTGACGTGAAAAATGGGAGCCTCAACCATCTTGGCCACATCAGATGGATATGGCGACGAGCGCGAAAAGCGCGGATTGGTGGTGAAGCCAATTTGATTGTTCACAATAAAGTGAATCGACCCACCGGCCTTATGACCGATCAGCCCCGACAGACCAAAACACTCAGCCACAATGCCCTGTCCGGCAAAGGCCGCGTCGCCGTGCAATAGCAGGGGAATCACTTTGCCACGGTCAGACATCGCCCGTGGATTAGGTTTGAATTGATCTTGTTTGGCACGCGCCTTACCCAAAACCACCGGATCGACCGCTTCCAAATGCGACGGATTGGCGGTCAACGATAGATGCACTTTATTGCCATCAAACTCGCGATCAGACGAAGCGCCAAGGTGATATTTCACATCGCCTGAACCCTCAATATCATCGGGGTTGGATGACCCGCCTTTGAACTCATGGAACAAGGCAGAAAATGGCTTACCCATCACATTGGTCAACACGTTCAAACGGCCACGGTGCGGCATGCCGAGTACAATTTCCTCAACCCCCAAATTACCGCCGCGTTTGATGATTTGTTCCAGCGCCGGAATCATCGCTTCACCGCCATCAAGGCCAAAGCGTTTGGTACCGGTATATTTGACATCGATAAACTTCTCGAGGCCTTCGGACTCCACCAATTTCTGGAAAATCGCCCGCTTACCCTCATCGGTAAAGGCGATTTCTTTGTCCGGCCCTTCAATGCGCTCTTGCAGCCATGCTTTTTCTTCCGGATCGGAAATGTGCATAAACTCAAGGGCCACTGTGCCGCAATAGGTACGACGCAGAATCTCCAGCATTTCATTTATCGTCGCGGTTTCCAGCCCGAGCACATAATCAATAAAAATTGGCCGGTCGAAATCAGCCGCCGCAAAGCCATAGGATGTTGGATCCAACTCAGGGTGGCTGGCTGGTGGTTCAAGCCGCAAGGGATCAAGATCGGCCGCCAAATGACCGCGAAAGCGATAGGCGCGGATCATCATAATGGCACGCACAGAATCGAGCGTTGCGGCGCGAATACTGGCGGTGTCATTGAGACCCATATGAGTTTCGATTTTTTGCGCTAATTTGGCCTGGTCGATGGTGTCATCGAACCAATTGCCATCAAGCGCCGAGGTCATTTCGCCATTGACGGTTGGCGGCCAGTCGTGCCGCTGCCAGCTTGGCAATTGCGGCGCCGCGCCAGTGCCCCCGTCGACCGCTTCCATCTGACGGAAATAGTCTACCCAACTGGCGTCAAGACTTGGGTCTCCGGCTTTAAAACGGCCATAGACTTGTTCCAAATAAATAGCGTTAGAGCCATCGAGCAGACCATCAATCTGGTCTGGCGTTAAATCCTTTTGGGGACTGTCTTCTGCCAATTTTAATTCCGATAGAAAAGTGTGACCATAAGGTCAGTTTACCCGAATTCCCGCGCATTGCCATAGACGAGTGACAATTTTGCGACCTATTTACTCAAAACATCGACCAAAGTTTTACCAAGTGATGCTGGTGAAGGCGACACATGGATACCAGCCGAACGCATGGCTTCCATTTTATCTTCAGCGCCGCCTTTGCCACCAGCAATAATCGCACCAGCGTGCCCCATACGACGACCAGGAGGGGCCGTCACCCCGGCAATAAAGCCGACCATAGGTTTTTTCACTTTCGAGGCTTTCAAGAATTCAGCTGCTTCTTCTTCTGCCGAACCCCCAATCTCACCAATCATGATAATACTCTCTGTTTCATCATCGGCAAGGAACATATCCAAACAATCGATAAAATTTGTGCCATTGACCGGATCGCCACCAATACCAATACAAGTTGACTGGCCCAGCCCCTCGGCAGTTGTTTGCGCCACGGCTTCATAAGTCAATGTGCCTGAACGCGACACAATGCCAACCGAACCGCGACGGTGAATGTGACCTGGCATAATACCAATTTTACATTCATCCGGCGTAATCACGCCTGGGCAATTCGGCCCAACCAGACGCGTGTTCGAGCCTTGCAAGGCGCGTTTCACACGGACCATATCGGTGACCGGAATGCCCTCAGTAATGCACACAGCCAATTCGATACCGGCGGCAATAGCTTCCAAAATCGCATCAGCAGCAAATGGCGGCGGCACATAAATTGCCGACGCAGTGGCGCCGGTTTTCGCGACCGCGTCTTCAACTGTATCAAACACTGGCAGATCCAAATGCGTATCGCCACCACGGCCCGGTGTTACACCGCCAACCATTTTAGTGCCGTAGGCAATCGCTTGTTCTGAGTGAAAAGTGCCTTGCGAGCCGGTGAAGCCCTGACAAATAACTTTCGTATCTTTATTCACCAACACAGACATTATGCGGCCTCCTTCACGGCAGCGACAATTTTTTCGGCTGCGTCATTCAAATCATCGGCTGGAATAATCGTGAGACCCGATTCCGCCAGAATTTTCTTACCTAGTTCAACATTGGTACCGGCCAAGCGCACCACCAGTGGCACTGCCAATTGGGTTTCACGCGCGGCGGCCACCACACCTTCGGCAATCACGTCACAGCGCATAATACCACCAAAAATATTCACCAGAATGCCTTCAACGGCGTCATCTGACATGATGATTTTGAACGCTTCGGTTACTTTTTCTTTGGTCGCGCCGCCGCCCACATCAAGGAAGTTGGCCGGCTCAGCGCCGTATAATTTAATAATATCCATGGTTGCCATGGCCAAACCAGCGCCATTGACCATGCAGCCAATTTGGCCGTCGAGTTTGATATAGCTGAGGTCAAATTCAGAGGCTTTCACTTCGGCAGGGTCTTCTTCTGCCAAATCGCGCAACGCCATAATTTCTTTATGGCGGTATAGCGCATTGCTGTCGAAATTGACTTTGGCATCGAGGCAAATCAAATCGCCAGCGCCGGTTACCACCAGCGGGTTGATTTCCAGAAGCGACATGTCTTTCTCGACAAAGCAATGATAAAGATCGCTAATCAGCTTGGTCGCCTGTTTGACTTGCTCGCCTTCAAGGCCCAAAGCATAGGCAATTTGGCGGCCATGGTGGCCTGAAATGCCACCGGCCGGATCGACACTGACAGTCAGAATTTTTTCTGGCGTGTTTTCAGCCACTTCTTCAATATCCATACCGCCTTCGGTTGAGGCGATGAAAGAGACACGCGAAGTTGCGCGGTCTACCAGCGCAGAGAGATAAAGTTCACGGGCAATATCGGAGCCATCTTCGACATAAATCCGCCCGACTTCGCGACCTTCCGGGCCGGTCTGATGGGTAATCAATGTCATGCCAAGCATGCGTTCGGCTTCGCTGCGCACCTCATCAAGAGATTTAACAACCGTCACGCCGCCGCCTTTACCGCGACCGCCTGCATGGATTTGCGCTTTCACGACCCAAACCGGCCCGCCCAATTCTTCTGCCACTTTAACAGCCTCATCTGCTGTAAAAGCCACTCCACCTTGAGGTACTGGCACGCCATACTCTTTTAGGACCTGCTTGGCCTGATATTCGTGAATATTCATATTTTCTATCCGCTTTGTTAAACAGTGGGCGAACGCTACCTTATGGATGCGCCTACCTCAACATTAAATTCGGCTAATTGACGATAATTTGGCGTTTTTCATCGTTTTCGCCATCGTCCAAAGCAGGCAGTTCAATGTGCGTTCCATCAGTGGCCATGAACACACCCTGTTTGCGTACCTCGTCAACGCCGCGCATGAAAATTCTTTCCACCAGCGGGTTTTGCGGCACAGGCGCATAATGCGAAAACACCAGCAGGCCCGCATCGGCTTCATTGGCCGCCGCAGCCGCTTCAACCGGCGCCGTGTGATAGTCCAGCGTGTCCATAATCAACTGGCCAAGTTTTTCCTGACCGGCCTTTTGCAATGTCTCAGACGTCAGGCGTACCAAATAGGGCTGCAAGACTTCATGCACAAGAACATCGGTTTTATGCGCGGCAGCAATCAGATTGCCGTCTTTGGTTGTATCGCCACTAATCACTACAGAACGGCCACGATAATCAATTCGATAGCCATAAGAAGGCTCAATCGGCGGGTGATTGACGCGAAACGCCGACACGGTGACATCGCCATCTTGATAAACTGTGATCATGCCTTTTGCTGGCGCGGTAAACCGATGCGCCTTCAGGCCCGAGGTCTTGCTGGGCATAATCGCTTCGCCGTGATGGCCTGTGCGATAACCATAATCAAGCCCATAGGCCATGTTGAACCCATCGACCACTTGGTCAACGCCGGGGCCGCCATAGACATGCATTTTGCTGTCGCGCCCGCGCGCCCAGCTGGCCAAATGTAATTCGCCGAGCGAGGCGATATGGTCAGAATGGAAATGTGTTAAAAACACCGCGTCAAGACGTCCAACCGGCAAGCCAAGCCCTGTGAGTACATCAGTCGAGCGAGCACCGGAGTCGATAATGAAAAACTTGTCTCCGGCAAGAACGGCGGTGCAGCTTTGCGCCCGCCCGCGTCCCATCGGAGAGGCCGTGCCACAAAATACGACGTCGATTTTATCGCCGCCATAAGTGTCATTATTTTGTCCCAACACGCGCGCTAAGGCTTGCTCTGCCAACCAATCTTGAGCTGTCTGATTGTTCATAACAATCGTCCGTCCGGCGACCATGATTGCAACCACGACGACAGCAATAATTAACCGTTTCCCAATCTTCGACATGAACAACTCCATTTTTATTAGCTGATATTTCGACACCCTAAGCGTCTATCAGAAATAGCAAAAAAAAGGCCGTTTCTGGCCTTTTCCTTGTTGCATGAAACTATTTCAGTTTTTTGTTAATGCCTTTACAAGCCGTTAACAGGCCATCAACGGCAGCTACGGATTTTTTGAACATGGCGCGTTCTTTGGCGTCGAGTTTAATTTCAACAACCCGCTCCACACCTTTGGCGCCAATCACCACTGGCACGCCGACATAAATATTCTTCTGCCCATATTCGCCATTCAAATGCGCCGCGCATGGCAGAACGCGTTTTTGGTCTTTCAAATAGGCTTCGGCCATTTCAATGGCGGAGGCAGCAGGCGCATAAAACGCTGAACCGGTTTTCAACAGGCCAACAATTTCAGCCCCACCATCACGTGTGCGTTGAACAATCTCGTCGATTCTCTTTTGTGTTGTCCATTTCATTTTAATCAGATCTGGCAACGGAATACCGGCAACTGTTGAGTAGCGCACGGATGGCACCATCGTGTCGCCATGGCCGCCCAAAACAAAAGCGGTGACGTCTTTAATGGAAACTTTAAATTCTTCAGCCAAGAAAGCGCGGAAACGACCAGCGTCCAAAACGCCGGCCATGCCGACAACTTTGTTTTTCGGAAGGCCAGAGAATTTTTGTAGCGCCCAAACCATGGCGTCGAGCGGATTGGTGATGCAAATCACAAATGCGTTAGGGGCATATTTTTTAATGCCCTCGCCAACTTGTTGCATGACGTTGAGGTTAATTTCAATCAAGTCATCGCGGCTCATGCCAGGTTTACGCGGCACGCCAGCGGTAACAATCACAACATCGGCACCTTTGATGCCAGCATATGATTTTGTACCAGACAGATTGGCGTCAAAATGGCTTGGCGCAGCACTCTGCTCCAAATCCAACGCCTTGCCTTTAGCAATGCCATCGTTAATGTCAAAAACAACAACGTCGCCAAGTTCCTTCAAACCAATCAGATGAGCAAGTGTGCCACCAATTTGTCCGCCGCCAATTAAGGCAATTTTTTTACGAGCCATGAGCTTCCCCTATGAAGTAAATATGATGGCTGTGACGTAGCGCGTTTAGACAAAAAGTGCAAGTCAGAGCGCGCTGTCAGAGACCGCATTGGCATGCGCCAAAGCCAAATATTCTTGGCTCTGCATTTCCATCAGACGCGAAACCGTTCGTTCAAACTCAAAGGCCCCGTCACCGGATGGATATAAATCTTGCGGCGCCCCATCGGCAGTCACCAATAATTTCACTTTTGCCTCATAGAGCGCATCAATCAGCGTTACGAAGCGCACGGCTTCATTGCGCTTATCTTTCTGCAGACGTGGAATATTATCAATCAACACGGTATGAAAATGCTCAGCCAAAGCCAGATAGTCAGCCGCACCCCGCGCCGCCACGCACAACTCGTCAAAACTCAACCGCGCCACACCGCCAGCCGCTTGCGCAATTGCCAATGTCCGGCCCGCCAAATCTAACTGCATGGGGGCGGCCTGAACGCCTTCGGTCAAAGCGTCAAAACGCTCATCAAGAGCGCGACGCGCCGACGGTCCACAGGGCGAAAACCAAACTGGCTTGGCCTGTAACCGCGCTAAACGATAGTCCGTCGCCGCCTGCAATTCCAAAAGGTCGAGACGGGCTTTCAATAGATCAATGAATGGCTCAAACCGATGTCGGTTCAAACCGCCCTTATATAGATCGTCCGGCGGACGGTTCGATGTCGCCACCATGACAATTCCACGATCCAACAAAAGCGAAAATAAACGCCCTAGAATCGACGCATCGGCAATGTCTTTGACCTGAAACTCGTCAAAGCATAACAGCTGCGCCTCGCTGGCAATTTGTTTGGCAATATGTGGCATCGGATCACCAATCTTGGCATTGGCCTGACGAAACGCGTGAATGCGCTGATGGGTCTCTTGCATAAAAGCATGAAAATGGACGCGACGTTTGGCGGCAATCGGCGCGATGTCGAAGAACAAGTCCATCAACATAGATTTTCCACGCCCAACAGCGCCATAAATATAAATCCCCGACGCCCGATCAGTGGCTGGTTTGGGGCGCCGCAAAAACCGACGCAAAAGCGGCTTCGATTTTTCCTGCTTCAAGGCTTGGCACAGGCCGTCCAATTGCATCGCCGCATGCGCTTGCGCTGCATCGGCCTTGATATGGCCGTCGCTTACCAAAGTTTGATAGCGGTCTACGACCGAAGTCGCGGCAGTGGAAGGTGAAACATCCATAGACTGCAATTATAACCCTAAGGCAAGCTTGGCAAGAATATTGCGCTGCACTTCGCTGGAGCCGCCATAAATCGTAGCGGCTCGATTATTCAAATAATCCGGCATGAACTTCATGGTCGCTTCGGGTCCGGCTGGTTTTTGATTATTGCCCATCTCGCGCAAATGCTGTTGCCACGGCGCCGCATAAATGCCCAGCGCTTCAATCGCCAATTCATCAAT
>Ga0213865_10003061_pt1 | contig 10359 bp, 10 predicted proteins | sample PICome_6_FD_160100 | JGI IMG/M metagenome (GOLD analysis project Ga0213865, IMG submission 160100) | Coastal seawater microbial communities near Pivers Island, North Carolina, United States - PICO282 | ecosystem: Environmental > Aquatic > Marine > Coastal | place: USA: North Carolina... | reverse complement strand
CCATAGATAACTGGCAACCCAGCGCAAAACCTTATATGTTGAAAATGCGAGCAGATTTGCTCGCATACCTTCGCACCTACTTTACCGAGCAGTCAGTAATGGAAGTTGAAATGCCAATATTGGCAACAACCTCGGTGACTGATATCAATATTGAAAGTGTTAGTGCTCAGGCAATGGGGCAACCCTGCTTTCTTCAGACCTCTCCTGAATTTTTTATGAAGCGTATGTTGGCTTCAGGTGCCGGTGATATTTACTGCCTAGGTAAGGTATTCAGAGAGGCTGAGCAAGGTTCTCGTCACAATCCGGAATTTACTCTTTTAGAGTGGTACCGCGTTAATTGGGATGAATTTCAGCTAATAACTGAGGTGGAAAATCTTATTATCGGCGCCTATCAATCGATTCAAAATACCAAGATATCAACCAGTCGAATTAGTTATGCGGACTGTTTTGAGCAGGCCCTGGGAATTGACCCTCACAGAGCAAGCTTGAGTGATTTACAGCGACTAGCAAAAAATAAGGGTTACCCTCAATGGGCTAATGAAACCCGCACCAATTGTTTAGATTTATTATTTTCTGAGTTTGTTGAGCCTAATTTGCCTGAGGGGTTGGTTTCCATTTATAACTATCCAGCCTGTCAATCTGCTCTTGCACAAACACATAAGGATGCCGAGGATCGTTTAGTTAGTCGTCGGTTTGAGGTTTTTCTTGATGCTACTGAACTTGCCAATGGTTATTTTGAGCTTAGAGATGCTAAGGAGCAATTGCAGCGTTTTCAGCAGGATAATGAGCAAAGACAAAAGGCCAATAAACTGACTATGGAAATTGACCCTAAGCTAGATAAGGCAATGCAACAGGGACTGCCAACTTGCAGTGGTGTTGCTCTGGGGGTGGACAGACTTTTAATGCAGTTATCAAATGCCCAGTCTATTAGTGAGGTAATGGCATTTCCATGGGACCATTGTTAACAAGGTTTAAAATAGTGATTCATAACCTTTGATGGTTTATCAACATCGGCTTTGCCCACCACCTCGGCAGGAACACCAGCGATAACAGAATGCGCAGGCACCGACTTTAAGACCACACTTGATGCTGCGACCATTGAGCCCTCAGCGACTTCAATATTACCTAAGACTTTTGCTCCGGGTCCCAGTAAAACATTCTTTCTGATTTTGGGATGACGATCGCCACTTTCTTTACCGGTACCGCCAAGAGTCACTGATTGCATAATTGAAACCGAATCCTCCACCACTGCGGTTTCACCTATAACCAGTCCGGTAGCATGATCAATTAAAATCCCAGAACCAATTTTGGCAGCAGGATGAATATCCACCGCAAAATGGGTAGAGATACTATGTTGCAACATTAGGGCTAAGGATTGATTTCCTCTCTGCCAAAGTTGGTGGGTTACTCTGTAGGCCTGTAATGCTAGAAAACCCTTAAAGTAGAGAAAGGGAGTACTGTAAACAGAGCATGCTGAATCTCTATCTACAGTAGCCTGAATATCACGAGATACAGCATATAGAATCTGCTCATTGGCAAATATTTCATTGAACAATGGCCGAAGGGTTGCAAAGGGTATAGCTTGATTCGATAGCTTCGATGCTAGATGGAAGCCTAATGATTCACCCATATTGCTATGATCAAGCACGGTTGTCTGTAAAAAATTCGCCAACATAGGCTCACCTTTTAGGACAAGGCTGACTTCATTAACAATGTTTTGCCATACAAAGGCAATCGATTCCTGTTTATTCACTGTATTCTCAGTAGTTAGTTTATCTGATGGGTTATATTTTGATCGAGCTTGAGTGATTATGCCAGCTTGTTTTTGCAATACACCATAAATCAACTGATTTCGCGCCTGCACTGATAAGACTCTGCGATACCGCATTAGCTGTAGCGCCAGTAGTAACAATATCATCAACAATAGCGAGTGATTTTCCTTCAATAATTTCTGAATTTTTTATTTTAAATGCATTCGATAACAGCCTTAGGCGCTGAGCTCTGGTTTGAGATTTTTGCGGCTTACCCAGTTGTTCCCGGTAACAAATTGTCTGATGTAAATGAGTATTCTCAAGGCCTGTGCAAATAAAATTAGCAATTAATTCACTTTGGTTAAAGCCGCGCATAAAGGTTTTGATGGGGTGAGCGGGTATTGGAATAATAATTTTCGGAATGGATTGTGCTCTATAGATTCGCTTGAGACGTTGCAATAACAACATACTGAATTTTTTTGTTTCAGGGGCATAAGCATTTTTTTTAATATTTTTCAGTGCTGTGAATACTGGGTATTGATAGTTGCAAAGCGCAATGCAGCGACTAAAGTAGGGTGGATTTTTTTGACAGTTAGGGCAGATGCCTGAATGGGAGAGTGATTCGGAACAGCGAATGCAAGCGTTATCTATATAGGGCAAACTTTTTACGCAGTCGGCACACAACAGATGCTGAGAAAATAATAGAGGTTCAAGACAGGTATAACAGCGGCTAGGGAAAAGGTTATTTTTTAACCTTTCTAGGGCAAAGCGCAGAAAGACTTTGCGGTTAAATGAATCTGACATCCTGTCTTATCATCTCCCCTTTGCAGTAAGATTTTAAATGACCTTACTGGTTGGATCCTCGTCGTCTTCATCGATTGCCTCAGGATTCACCTCTGGACGATCAGGCGTTGCTTTCTTGGCTTCATTATTTTCACTGAGACCATAGTCTTCACTCAAAATACCACCCGGCACCTTAGGCGCATAATCCCTTGGAGGTTGAACATCTTCAGGATTAATTAAAGGCTTACCGTCTTCATCAGTTAAGTTTAGATCAGAACCGCCGGACTTCAATAGCTGACGACCAATTTCTGGGCTGGCCAATCGGATAGCGCTGGTAGCAAGGTGTTCATGAATTTGGCGATAACTTTGCGACATACTTGTGGTGAGGTGAGAAACTTTTAAAAAATGCTCGGTCACTTCTTGCTGGTATCTTTTTAGCTGGCGTTCGGACTGAGCCAGTTTTTTTTCTAATTCTTCAACTGAATGGTCGCCCGTTTGATTCTTCCTTGCAAACAGATGACCTATGCCTGCTCCAATAAGAAAGAATGTCGCTGCTGTAATAATAATTGTTATCGTGCTCATACCGCCCTCTACAAAATACTTATCGCTGAACATTTGACTGCTCAATATTGTACCCAATATAGAGACTTATAGGCTAATTTGCCAGTGCAAAGAGTATTCTATATCGCATTTTAAAGCGTAAATTAATCCTTTTGTGGCTTGTTTTGCAGATCATGCATAGGTAGAGTTCAGTTTGCCTAATTTTTTTCTAATTAAATGACGACTCCAAAACAGCGCTACTATTCAGATCTAAAACGCGAGGACTTTGTTGCAGACAAAGCTCAAAAGCAGGCCGTGGATCATCTAGATGCATTGTATTTTCGCTTAGTGGCTGCCTATAACCACAAGCGAGACACAAGTTTTGCCAGCAAAATGAAGCGCATAATAAGGCGCAAGAAAAGTAATCCCGAGCTAGGACTCTATTTATGGGGCGGCGTGGGTCGTGGCAAAACTTACCTTATGGATAGTTTTTTTGAAAGTCTCCCCTTTGAGTCAAAGTTACGCATTCATTTTCACCGTTTTATGCGCAGAGTTCATACCGAGCTTGATGAATTTAAGGGGCATGCCAACCCATTGGACAAAGTAGCCGATAAAATTGCCAGTGAAACCATGGTTATCTGTTTTGATGAATTTTTTGTGAGTGATATTACTGACGCAATGATTTTGGGGAAACTGTTTGAGGCTCTGTTTGCAAGAGGAGTATGCCTTGTCGCAACCTCCAATGTAGAGCCGAGTTTACTGTATAAAAATGGCTTGCAGCGGCAACGCTTCTTGCCAGCTATCGAATTGATTAAAACGCGCTGTCAGATTATTAATGTCGATGGCGGTACTGATTACCGCTTGCGCACCCTTACTAGTACTCAGCTATATCACCAGCCATTAACAGATGCGAGTCATCATGCAATTGAGGGTATTTTCTACTCTCTGGTAGCGGATAAAGGCGCATTAATTCTGGATTCAGAGGTGACCATTGCGGGCAGAGATATCCCAGTGGTTGCAAAAAGCTCAGATGTTATTTGGTTTGATTTTAAAGCTATCTGTGAGGGTCCTCGCAGTCAGCATGACTATATTGATCTTTCCTGTGAATATCATGCTGTAGTTATTTCAAATATCCCCACCTTGGATAAGGAAAAGGATGATGCGACCCGTCGATTTATTAATTTGGTTGATGAATTTTACGATCGCAACGTTGATTTAGTTATTTCGGCAGAACAACCTTTAGAATCACTTTATCAGGGATCTAAATTAGTTTTTGAGTTTGAGCGCACGAAAAGTCGACTCATTGAGATGCAAACTGAAGAATTTCTCTCTAGAGCCCACCGTTCTGAGTAGTTTGCGCAATTTTTTTTGCTGTTGAAATCGGCTCTGAGGGCAGGAATTAAAAGATTCTTTCGATACATATGTAAAAAAATTGATTTTTACGTCAATCAGTACTTGTAATAGAGCACCATGCTCTTTACAATTCGCACCCTTTTTTGGGATAGCCCAAGCTCAGGCAGGAACTAATGAAAACGTATAATGCAAAAGCAGAATCAGTAGAACGCGATTGGTACATTGTTGATGCGGCCGATAAAACATTGGGTCGATTAGCAACGGAAGTTGCGTCTAGGTTGCGTGGCAAACACAAGCCAGAATATACCCCGCACGTTGATACCGGTGATTACATCGTTGTTATCAACGCAGAAAAAGTGGCGGTTACTGGTAACAAAGCCAGCAAGAAAATTTATTACTCTCACACTGAATATCCCGGTGGAATTAAGGATATCAGTTTTGAAAAATTGATTGAGAAAGCGCCAGAGCGTGTTCTTCAATCAGCTGTCAAAGGTATGTTGCCTAAGGGTCCATTAGGACGTGAGATGTTCAGAAAGCTAAAAATTTATGTTGGCTCGGAGCATCCTCATACGGCACAACAACCAAAGACATTAGAACTGTAACGGATAAAAAATCATGGCAGACACTCAATATTACGGCACTGGCCGACGCAAGACATCAGCGGCACGTGTTTTTTTGAAAAGCGGCAAGGGTGAGATTCAAGTTAACGATCTTTCCTTGGATAAATACTTTGGTCGCGAAGTTGCAAGAATGATTGTACGTCAACCATTCGAAGTAGTTGATCTAACTGATAAATTCGACGTTAAAATCACCGTTACTGGTGGTGGTAACTTTGGTCAAGCAGGTGCCATTCGTCACGGTATCGCTAGAGCATTGGTAGAATATGACGAAGAGCTTCGTTCTCCTCTACGAAAAGCTGGATTCTTGACTCGAGATGCACGTCAAGTTGAGCGTAAAAAAGTTGGTTTGCACAAGGCGAGAAAACGTCCACAGTTCTCCAAGCGTTAAATTTTACGTTTTACAAGAAACCCGGCAAATTTGTCGGGTTTTTTTTCGCATAAAAAACAATCACTTAGCTATTTTATGGTGAATAGCAGTATTGCCAAAAAAAACCTTTTAATCTATAATTCCCCCACCAAAACGTCGCGCATTCCGCTGCGATCTACATTCCAAATTTAGTAAGGGAGAGCGTCATGAGCAATGACGGTGTCAACCAAAGTCGTCGTAAATTTTTATTGGGAGCCACAGGTGTTGTCGGTGGAGCCGGTATTGTGGGTGCAGCGGTACCCTTTGTTGCCTCATGGCAGCCAAGCGCAAAAGCTAAAGCAGCTGGTGCGCCCGTTAAAGTCAATATTGCACAATTAGAAGCTGGCGGAAGACTGGTTGTCGAATGGCGAGGTAAGCCCGTTTATATCGTGCGTCGAACTCAAGAGTCACTTGAGGCTATTGAAGGTATTGACGCTGCCTCATTGAAAGATGCAGATTCAGCCAGCGCTACTCAGCCGGCTTATGTCAGTGGTAATGCTCGCTCTCTACAGGGCAAAGAAGATATCTTAGTATTAGTTGGTCTATGTACTCATCTAGGTTGTGCGCCAATGTACAGACCTGATGTGGGTGCAGCGGACTTAGGTGGTGATGTTTGGTTGGGTGGTTTCTTCTGCCCCTGTCATGGCTCTACCTTTGATATGTCTGGTCGCGTTTTTGCTGGTGTTCCTGCGCCGACAAATTTAGAGATTCCGCCGCATTCGTACGAGTCGGATGATGTATTAGTAATTGGTATAGACTCGGAGGTGGCGTAATGAGTAAAGAAACTGGATTTGCAGCATGGCTTGATTCGCGTATGCCCACGCTTAAGCGTGAGTGGAATCGTCATATGGCGGAATATTATGCGCCAAAAAACTTTAATTTTTGGTATCTATTCGGAATTTTCTCTTTAGTCGTTCTAGTGATTCAGCTAGTAACGGGTATCTGGTTGCTAATGAGCTATCAGGGTTCTGCTGAGCAGGCCTTTGCATCAGTTGAATATATTATGCGAGATGTCGAGCTTGGTTGGATCATTCGCTATGCTCACTCCACCGGGGCTTCAGCCTTCTTTATAGTGGTCTATCTGCATATGTTCCGTGGATTGATTTATGGGTCCTATAAAGCACCACGAGAACTGGTGTGGATCTTTGGTATGACCATCTACGTGGTACTAATGGCTGAAGCCTTCTTAGGTTACGTATTGCCATGGGGTCAAATGTCCTATTGGGGTGCGCAGGTAATTATTTCTCTATTTGGTGCTATTCCAGTAGTCGGTGAAGATATTGTTCAGTGGATTCGTGGTGATTACCTCATTTCTGGTATTACACTAAATCGCTTTATGTCGCTTCATGTTGTTGCAATGCCAATCATTCTGTTGGCGCTGGTAGTTATGCATATTATCGCTCTTCACGATGTAGGTTCTAACAACCCAGATGGCGTGAGCATCAAAAAATATAAAGATAAAAATGGTAACCCAATTGATGGTGTTCCATTCTATCCTTACTTTGTAGTGACCAAAATTGCGCCATTAGTAGTCTTTTTCTTTGTGTTCTGTGCGATTTTGTTCTTTATGCCAGAAATGGGTGGTTACTTCTTAGAGCATGCAAATTTTGAAATTGCTAACTCGCTTAAAACACCTGAGCATATTGCGCCAGTATGGTATTTCACGCCTTACTACTCAATGTTGCGTGCGGTTCCCGATAAATTAGGTGGCTTTATTATTATGGCTGCGGCAATTGCAATTCTGTTCGTATTGCCATGGTTGGATAGAAGCCCTGTAAGATCAATTCGCTATAAAGGCATTATCAGCCGTATCGCTATTTTGGTATTCGCAGCTTGCTTTATTATCTTGGGTTATCTGGGCGTTAAGGCGCCAACACCAGGCCGTACATTATTGGCTCAGATTTGTACTGTTTTGTACTTTGGTTACTTTATTGGTATTTATTTCTGGACGCGTTACGAGGCTACCAAGCCAGAGCCAGATCGTATTACTATGAATGGCGGCATGGGCTTTTGGAAATCTATGGGCGCACTAATTATAGTGATTCTAATGGTCGTTATTCCAATTAAAGCTGTTGGTGCAGAAAGCGGTAAATCATGCGGTACTATTGATTGCGACCCTTTTACAGTAGAGCTGACTGATTATTCATCCTTACAGCGAGGGGCTAACCTCGCTGTGAACTACTGCATGGGCTGTCACTCTTTTAAGTACTCCAGATGGGAGCGCGTTGCTGATGACCTTAGAATTCCACATGATTTAATGATGGATAATCTGGTATTTAGTGGTCAAAAAATTGGTGACCTAATGTCAATTTCAATGCCTGCTGATGATGCTAAAGAATGGTTTGGTGCAGTTCCTCCCGATCTAACTTTAGTGGCACGCTCGCGTTCACCTGAGTGGATTTACACCTACCTTAAAAACTTCTACGTTGACCCAACAAGACCCTTAGGCGTTAACAACAAGGTTTTTAAAGATGTAGGTATGCCCCATGCATTACTTGATTTACAAGGTCTGCAAGAATGTGCTCCAGGTCCAGTAGTTGCTTCTAACGGTGGTATTAAGCGTGACTTACTAACCGGTGAAGATCTACTTGATGATCCCTGTGGTCAATTTACATTAATTGAAACTGGGTCTAAGACCGAAGCGGAATATGATCAAGCTGCCTATGATATAGCCAATTTCCTAGCTTATATCGCCGAGCCAATGGCTGAGCAACGTAAGCATATTGGACGATGGGTACTTTTATTCTTGTTATTATTATTGGTTCCAGCTTCATTGTTGGCTAGAGAATATTCTAAGTCCATACATTAATGGGTAGAAAATTTCCCCGTTGTAGGTGGAAATCACTTAATATAAATAGACGTTTAACGTCAATACAATAAATGAGAGGCAATTTTGCGACGATCATCCATGACATTATTTTCAGATCCCTGTTCTCAATACAGCCATAGAGTACGTATTGTACTTGCTGAAAAAGGCGTAACAGTTGAGATCGAAGATATTGATGCCAACAACGTAACTCAAGAAATTCTTGAAGCAAACCCCTATGGTACCCTGCCCACGTTAGTGGACCGTGACTTGGCTCTCTATGAGTCAAAGGTTGTTATGGAATATTTGGATGAGAGATTTCCTCATCCCCCGTTATTGCCGGTTTATCCCGTTGCAAGAGCACAGAGTCGTCTTTGGATTCATCGTATTGAAAATGATTGGTGTACATTGGTTAATGCTATTTTAGCTGATCCAGAATCCAAAAAGTCTGAAGCTAAGAGAAAAGAATTCAAAGAATCATTAATCGCAGTTTCTGATATTTTTGTTGAGATGCCTTATTTTATGAGTGAAGAGTTCACTCTGGTTGATTGCTGTTTAGCACCCATGCTTTGGCGGTTGCCTCAACTAGGCATTGAGCTTCCCAATACGCGTCAAACTAAGCCCTTATTGGATTATATTGATCGATTATTTGAGCGCCCAGCATTTCAAGAAAGTTTGACAGATCTTGAGCGTGAGATTCGCGCTTAATATATTGCTATGACAATGAAGTCGAATCGATACTATCTACTCAAAGCTTTTTATGAGTGGATTGTAGACTCTGATTGCACGCCCTATATTGCAGTTGATGCTCATTTCCCTGGGGTTGAAGTCCCTCAGGATTTTGTTAATGATGGGCAAATTGTTCTCAATATTGCACCTCGAGCAGTCAGTGATTTCTTTTTGAATGAGCAATCCGTTACCTTTACAACCCGATTTGGTGGGATTCCAATTGATATTATTGTGCCTGTAGGTTCAGTGATGGGTATCTATGCTCATGAAAATGGTCAGGGGATGATGTTTGATCCCGAGGAAGATCCTGAAAATGATCCTCCAACGCCAAAGGGACCAACTGTGGTACCATCAACTAAGAAGACGAGTCAGTCGTCCAAAACAAAATTAAAAGCTAAACCTTCGTTACGAGTGGTTAAGTAATCTAAAGCGAAGGTTATAGGGGATACCTATGCCAGAGCCTATTGCCATTATTTCTGCAAAGCGCACGCCTATTGGTGGCTTAATGGGAAGCCTTTCCTCCGTTTACGCACCTAAACTTGGCGCAATAGCCATCAATGCTGCTCGAGAATCAGCCGGGCTTAAAATCAGTCAAATCGATGAAATTATTATGGGCTGTGTACTAAGTGCAGGAGTAGGTCAGGCGCCGGCACGTCAGGCAGCCCTTTACGCAGGTCTTGATAACACAACCTCCTGTACTACAGTAAATAAGGTCTGTGGTTCAGGTATGAGTTCGGTGATGCTGGCTTGTAATGCCCTTTATTCAGGGCAGTCTAGGGCCATTATTGCTGGCGGCATGGAAAATATGAGCCGAGCCCCCCATCTGCTTCCCTTAGCTCGTCAGGGTTATCGTTATGGCGATCAACAGCTGCTTGACCATATGCAGGTAGATGGTTTGCAGGATGCTTTTCAGGGGGTTGCTATGGGCCAATATGCAGAGCAATGTGCAGATAAATATGGGTTTACTCGAGAAGCTCAGGACGCATTTGCACTAGTCTCATTACAGCGCGCACAGTCGGCAATTAAAGAGCATAGATTTGACTCTGAAATTGAGCCTGTGATTATTAAAACTTCTAAGGGTAATCAGATTGTAGATCAGGACCAACAACCTTTTAATGCCAGACCAGAGAAAATTCCCAAGCTGCGTCCAGCTTTTAAAGATAATGGAACGGTAACAGCGGCTAATGCTAGCTCAATTTCAGACGGAGCGGCAGCATTGTCATTAATGCTGTCCAGTCAGGCAGCGGCGCAGGGTATTAAGCCTATTGCGTTTATTCATGGCTATCAGCAGGCGGCTCATGAGCCAGAGTGGTTTACTACTGCACCTGTGGCGGCGATTCAAAAAACCCTAAAGCAGGTTGGTTGGACTCA
>Ga0213865_10003059_pt1 | contig 10361 bp, 3 predicted proteins | sample PICome_6_FD_160100 | JGI IMG/M metagenome (GOLD analysis project Ga0213865, IMG submission 160100) | Coastal seawater microbial communities near Pivers Island, North Carolina, United States - PICO282 | ecosystem: Environmental > Aquatic > Marine > Coastal | place: USA: North Carolina | collected... | reverse complement strand
GAAACTGCCATAGCTGCAGATTTTCTCCACCTCATCACGCCCTCCGGTGAAGCAGTGAAACACCCCCCGAAGCGCAGTATCCGCATACTGATCCAACACCTCAAAAGTGTCCTCGAAGGCCTCCCTAACGTGCAAGACCACCGGCAAGTCGCGCTCGAGCGCCCAACCAATCTGGGCATGAAAAGCGGCAATCTGCAGCGCGCGGGTCTTCTTGCCCCGAAACAAGTCCATGCCTATTTCGCCTACAGCGATGCACGGCTCCGCATCCAGGGCTGCCAAAATGGGCGTGCATTCCTCCTCCCACTGCTCATCGACGTGACAAGGATGGAGGCCCATCATGGGGAAACAGCGACCGGGGTGGTTTTGGACCAGCTCCAGCAGCGGGGCCACGCTTTGGGCATCGATGTTGGGCAACAGCAGGCGTTCGATGCCAGCGTCCACAGCGCGCTGCATCGCCTCAGCCCTGTCCTCCGCAAAAGCGTTGACGTAAAGGTGGCAGTGGGTGTCAATCCAATTCAACGGGGCATCCTTGGCGTCCATCCCGGCAAAATTACGCCCCGTCTCCATCGTTCCGGTTGAGCCGGGCTTTTTGGTAGCGCTTGATGGCAAAAGTCAACAAGAGCGCCAGGCCTAAAGTCCCGGCGACCACCCACACCCAGCCCACAGCATCGCGCAGCACGATGAGAAACACCACCGCGATCAAGATGACGGTGGGCACCTCATTGAAAAAACGCAGCCGGATTGAACTCGCTTTTGGGCTTCCCGCCTTGCACTCTGCCAGCACCTTGGCCCCGAGGAACATGTATGCCCACAGCAGTCCGACAAACCCCAGCTTGACCCACATGAACGGCAGGGTGAGCCATACCGGGTTCCACACGATCAGCGCGATGCCAAAACCCGTCGCCAGAATGCCGCTGGGCAGGGTGATGGCCGCCCAGAGGCGGCGCTCCATAATGCGGAACTGGGGGATCAGCACATCGCGCTCGACCGGCGGTCGCTCATCGGCTTCCCGGTGATAGATGAACAGGCGAAATAGATAAAACAACCCTGCAAACCAGGTCACCACGAAGATGATGTGAAGGGCCTTGAGGACGTCGTACGTCATGGTGCAAAGGTGAAGGAGTGTTGTCGAATTCCGACCATGGGCATTCCGGGCCGACCTTTGTGGCGCAAACCGCGACGACATGGCCCCAAAGACCCGCCTTGCGAAGGAGACCTTCGCCACCACCACCCACATCGTCCTGCCCAACGACACCAATGTCTTGGGCAACCTGATGGGAGGACAGCTCCTGAATTGGATGGACATTGCATCGGCGATCAGCGCGAACCGTCACTGCCGCCGGGTGGTGGTCACGGCTGCGGTCAACAACGTTTCGTTTGACAAGCCCATTCGACTGGGGGACACGGTCACCATCGAGGCCAAAGTCAGCCGCGCCTTCAGCAGCTCGATGGAGGTGTTCATGGAGGTTTTTGTCGAGGACAATGCCACCGGAGAGCGGTCCAAATCCAACGAGGCCATGTATACGTTCGTGGCGGTAGACCAATTGGGGGCGCCGATTGGCGTGCCGGAACTCGTGCCTGAAACCGAAGAGGAGCAGCGGCGTTTCGAAGGAGCGCTGCGCCGCCGTCAGCTCAGGCTCATCCTCGCCGGAAAAATGAAGCCACAAGACGCCACAGAGCTCAGGGCCTTGTTTGACTGAGGACAGTGTCCACCGCAGCGATGATGCGCTCGGGTGCAATGCGTTCCGGACAGCGCACCTTGTGTCGGCACCGGTCCCCAAGGCGGCTGCACGGCCGGTCGCGCGTCGGCCCCTCCGGCTCAAGAGAGCGGGTCGCAGGGTGTGGCCGCCATGGCCCCATCCCAAGGGCGGGTGACGTGCACCCCCACAGCACGACCATGGGTGTTTGCAGCGCCGCGCCTGCGTGCATCGCTCCGGTATCTCCGACCACCAGCAATGCGGCCTGGCCAATCCGATCGAAGGTGGCCCCCCAATCTTCCTGGCCACATCGGTTGTCGACATCGGCCTCCGCAAAGGAGGCGGCCAGTTCCGCCCCCACCTGAGCTTCGTCTGGCCCTCCAATCAAATCCACGCCCCACCCTTGTTGGACCAAGTGCCCCAACACCTCGTGCCAGTGGGCCTTTGGCAGGGCCTTTCCCACATGAGCAGCCCCCAAGGCCAAGGCGATGCGCGGCGGGCGATGGGACGAGGTGGGCGACGAGCCCCCCGTCTTTTTTGGGGTCCCCGCGGGCAGCAAAAGCCCCCCGCTGTCGTTCTGACCGGCCATCGCTTCAAGGGCCGCTCCGAAGGGCCGCAAGGTGTCGAGGTAGCGCTGCACCACATGTTCGCCCTTCAGCCGATCCACACCGAAACGCACGAGCAGGATTTTGGCGAGGCTCTTCTTGTCGACGGTCAAATCCAAAGTTCCCCCCTGCCTGAGTGCCCGCTTCACAAACCCCGATCGGGCGTTGGCGTGAAGGTCCACGACGTAATGAAAACCGACTTCAACCAGGTCGGACTCCACCTCTGCGGTGGTACGAGCTATGGTCCACACCCTGTGGATGCCTTCCAGCCCTTGGACGGCGGGGGCAAAAGGGGACTTGGTGAGAAAATGCACCTCCACGTCCCCTTCCAGCATCGCGTGCAAGGCACGGACCACGGGCGACGTGAGAATGACGTCCCCCATGCTGGAGAAACGGACGACGAGGACACGTGTAGGGCCTGTCTGCGACATCGGGCGGGAAGGTAGCCTCCAAAAGCAGGAAGCCGCCCCCTTTCGGGAGCGGCTTCAGCTTCAAGCGATTTGGTAAACGCTCTCCTCTAGCCTGGAATCACTCTGACACCAGGAGCTTCTTGACCACCACGTAGTCGGAACTGGACAGGCGCACCTGATACATTCCACTGGTCAACGTGTTGGCGTCGATGTCGAGCACGTACTGGACTTCCTCGCTGGCATTGCCATCGAACAACTCCTGGACGAACTGTCCGCTCATCGTGTACAGGTCGATGCGCAAGCGCATGTTGTTGGTCACGATGAAGCCCAACGTGCTGTAGTCGTTGGTCGGGTTCGGCTGCAATCCCGTAATGCGGATGGGGTCCTTCAAGTTGCTCACCCCTCCTGTGATGTCGATGGGAGAATGGCTGTGGCCACCGCTCACCGTCACATTGTCGAGGTTGTTGAACTCACCCGTTCCGAGGTCGGTGTAATCGAACTCCGTGGTGTTGCCACAATCGTCGGTGATCGTGTAGCTGTAGTCGATCTGCCATCCGAGGCAGCAGTCCATGTCGAAGAAGATGTCACCGCTGGAGGACAAGATGCCCTGGCTGACGCCGTCTACGACAAGCTCACCACTGTAGAAGAACCAAGCGCTACCGCCGTAGTTCTCGTTCTTGTTGTTGGCGCCCTCACCGATCTGGAGACCGTAGTAAGCGTTCAGCGGCTGGTGCTGCAAAGCGAACTCTGATCCAGCGTAGGCTCCCGTACCCGACATGGTACCGTCTGCCATCACGTAGTAGATCCACTCCGTCCAGATTTCAATGCCGGGGAAGATGTCCGCACAGTCCTTCTTGTAGTTGTGCATGCCGGGCTCGGCAAGCCACTCATTCCAGTCGAATGCCCCTTCGTAGATGGCGTCAAAAATGAAGCCGTCTCCGCTGGCGTTGGCCACCTCCAGCACGATGTGCATCGCGCTGTCCGGTGCGATCTCAACAATGCTGCTGCCGCCTTCCACGATGGTGAAGCTCTCCGCTCCAGGGAAGTTGAACAAGCGCACCACTTCTGGGTCGCGGTCATCACAGGTCTCCCCGTTCTCTCCGGCCTCCACGTCAAGTGGCATGCAGAACTTGGCTACGTCGGCTGTGGGGAGGTATCCGCTCTCGACAGAGGAGAACGCGAGGGTCACCTCACTGTCACAGTTGTCGGCGTATGAGACATCGCAAGGCGCTGGAATCTCCGTGAAGTCGAAGATGTCACTCAGCCCGTTCTGGTTGTCATCACCGCAAGCGTACTCCACGATTTCATCGTTGCTGATGCCGCAAGTCAAGGTGAACTGAGGCGCCATTTCGTCGAGGACCGTGATGTCCTGCGAGGTGGTGATGGTGTTCTCGTTGCCGCAGTCATCCGTGGCCACGCTCGTCCATGTACGGGTGAAGGTGTAGCTTCCTTCGTCGGCTGCGTCACCGTCGCTGCAAGTCTGCACATTCGGGCTGTCCATGTAAGTCAACACATTGGCCACATCACTGTCGCAGTTGTCGGCCGTCGTGACGGCGGGAATGCCAGTGGCCGCATCGCTGCGGTCCGTCTCGCACTCGCCATCGAGGTAGAGCGTCACAGGCGCGAGCGTCTCAATGGTTTGTGAGGGGTTGACATTGTCTTCCACCGTGATCAATTGATCCACAGAAACCGAGGTGCTGTTGCCGCAATCGTCCGTAGCCGTGAAGCTGAACGTACGGGTAAACACGTAGCTGCCGTTCACAGCATCGTCATCGCCACCACAGGTGTACTCTGGCGCGCTGTCGCTGAAGCTCGTCTCTACAGTCACGTCACTGTCACAAGCATCGCTCGTGGTGTGGGTCGCGTAACCGAGGGTCTCCGTGGTCAAATCCGTGCTGCAGTCTGCGTCCAATTGAACCAGCTGGTCTGCAGGCGCTTCAGCGCTGAGCAATGGCGCAGTGATGTCGTTGACCACGATGGTCTGGACATACTGGTCGCTGCTGGCGTTGCCACAATCGTCCGTGGCCGTGGCCGTCCAGGTCCGCTCGAAGGTGTAGCTGCCTTCAGCACTGCCGTCGGCGTCGCTGCAAGTGTACTCCAAAGCGCTGTCGGCGAACTCAATGGTGATGGAGACGTCGCTGTCGCAGTTGTCCGTGGCTGAGGCCGTGGCCTCACCTGCTGCACCTGGCGCTGTATCTACCGTGCAGTCAGCTGCCAAATCCGTGTTGTAATCGGCGGGGCCGCTGATGGTGACCATCGGGCTGATCTCATCGTTTACGGTGAAGGACTGGTCGTGCGTCAGGGTCGTCTCGTTGCCGCTGTCGTCAGTGGCCACAGCCGTCCAGCTGCGCGTGAAGGTGTACGAACCTTCGGCGAGGCCGTCGCCCGTGCAGGTGTAGATCGGTGCGGAATCCGTGTGGAAGACCGCAATGGTCACATCTCCGTCGCAGTTGTCCGTGGCTTCGGCCGTTACCAGATCGAGGCTGAGGTCCGCTTCGCAATCCGCATTGAGCGTCTCCACGCGGTCTGCAGGCCAAGTGACACTCAGGCTCGGCGCCAGGGCGTCCGTGACCGTGATCACGTGCTCGCAGTAGCTGTTCGACTTCCAATTCTCATTCTCACATGCGTCCTGCGAAGAGAACACGCGGGTGAACTGGTAGCTTCCGTTGTGCGCGGCGTCTTCATCTCCATAGATGTAGTCCGCACCGTCCGTAGCCGCAGCACCTGGGAGGTCGACAAACATGATGTCCTCGAAGGTCACCTCTGGGTTTGCGTCGCAGTTGTCGGTGACCGTAGCCATGCCGGTCACGTCCGTGCTCACGTCCGTGGTGCAGTTCTCATCGAGGAACACCTCGATGTCCTCAGGACAGAAGTCAAACTCTGGCGCAAGCGTGTCCACAGTGGCCACGTATTGGATGGCCGATTCCGACTCGTTGCCGCTGTCGTCCGTCACGTACCAGATCCGCACGTAAGTGCCGGGGCAAGAGCCTGAGGTCAAGAAGGCCATGGAAATCTCATAGGTGAGCTGTCCGTCGCCGTTGTCCGTGGCATGCAAAGGCAAGACGCTGACGTCATAGGGGTCAGGCATGTCACCGCACGTGATGGGCGCTGGATAGAGCTCATCGGGGTTGCCGTCAAACATGGGCGCCTCCTCATCGGTGAAGGTCAAGACCTGCATGCAACTCAACACCGTCTCGTTGCCGCAGTTGTCCGTGGCGGTCACCGTGAAGGTGCGCTGCAACTCATAGTCGCCTTCGTTCTCATCGTCTGAGTCGGTATCCAAGGCCACGGCCACATCTTCATAGGTGTATGCCACTGCAACGTCGCCATCACAGTTGTCGCTGACCACCCAAGTGGGCTCTCCATTCGTGGCAATGCTCAAGTCACCATCGGCGAAGGGCACATTGGTGTACAGGATGTCATCGGGACATTGGATGCTGAGCATGGGCGCCTGCGTATCCTGGACCTCGATGGTCTGGGACTGGCTGTGGATATTGCCCGCGCAGTCTGAGGTTTCCCACGTGCGGGTCAAGGTGTACGTATCCTCACAAGCGCCGTCCGTGCGGACTTCACCCATGTAGGCGATCTCGGGACCGTTGTCGCAGTTGTCGAGCGCCGCCAATGTGCCGAGGTCAGCCACAGCGGGCACGGCATCGCATTCCACCGTCACGTCCGCAGGGAAAGCGGTGAATTCAGGTGCGGTCGTGTCCTCCACCGTGATGTACTGGATGTGCTCGGTGTAGTTTCCTGAGCAATCCGTCGTGCTGTAGGTACGCTTGATGGTGTACTCCTGGTCACAAGACGTGGTCAGGATCAAATCGCTGTACGACACCACAGCTTCGCTGTCACAGTTGTCCAAGGCTTCTGCATGCATGCCATCGCCTGGTGTGAATTCTGGAACGGCGTAGAAGGTTCCGAGCTCGTGCTGGACGAAACCGGTCAGGCTCTCATCGCTGCACTCCAATGTGTAGTCAGCCGAGGCCAACGTCCACTCGGCCGAAGTGCGGTCCGTGACCACAACAATCTGCTGGAAAGTGGACATGTTGCCGCACATGTCATAAGCCGTGTAGTCGACGATGAAGTCATCCCAGCAACCCGCAGAGAGTGGGGTGCATTCGGTCTCCACATGGCTCAGCTCACAGTTGTCCACGACGGTGATCACACCCACGCTGTTGAGGTACTCATAAGAGCAGTCCATCCAGAGGTCGCACTCGAGGGTGTCGATGCCCTCCGCCAAGAAAGACGGTGCGATGGCGTCTTCGATGTCGATGCGCTGGTTGTCGGTCTCAGCCGTTGCGTTTCCGCAGCTGTCTGTGGCGATGGCCGTCCAGGAACGGATAATGCTGTAGCAACCTGTGCTCACACTGTCGACGACGACGTCGCTGTAGTCCAGACCGGTATCGGCCAAATCACAGTTGTCGGCGTAAGTGGCCTCTGCCACTCCGGTATTGGAAGGGTCGAGGTCAACAAAGCACAGTCCGTTGACATTCAACGTGACGTCTGAAGGCGCAGTCACTGTCACGTCAGGCGCAGTATTGTCCTCGATGGTGATCGCCTGCACATGGTAGGTCTGGTTGCCGAAGCAATCCGTAGCCACCCAAGTGCGGTTCAGCACGCGGCAGCTGCTCGCGGTGTATTCCGCGGTTGTCTCTCCCACCAGCTCCACACACACATACACGGTGTTGCCATCGGCAAATCCTGAGGTATTGGGATCGAATCCTGCAGCGCAGCCGTATTCGCTGTCGTCGCAGTTGTCGGTGAAGAGCACGATCTCGTCTTCGGCCAGGTTGTCGGCCAACCACTGCTCGCTATCGTCGCAAGTAATGGTGGTATCGGGCGCACCTGAAACGTAAACCGGCGCCGTCACGTCGTCACGGGTCACCGTCTGCACGATTTCCGTAGCCACGTTGCACTGGTCGTCAAAGGCGATGTAGTGGAACTCCACGTACTCTCCTTCGATGCAGTTGGTCGGCATGTCGCATGAAGGCTCGAGCGTAGCGATCACGTCACCCGCAAAGCCCATGGCATCCTCGCCGGCGATTGAACCGCTCCAGCTGAACCAACCTGAGAAGCCGTTGTCTTCGCAATTGTGGTTGTTGGCTCCGTTTCCGAGCTGGAAACCGAAGTATTCGCTGGCTGGCTGGTGGTTGAAGTGAATCAACGTACCGAAGTCCCATGCACCTGGACCGCCTACCGCGTAGGAAGCCTCGTTGTTCAAGGTGTACATCGTCCAGAGGTCGGTGTTGGTGGCGCAACCGTAGTCGTTCTTGAATCCGCCAGCCCAGTCAGCACCGACAGTGCGGCCCTCGAAGAAGAGGTGGATCTCCAAACGCAATGAGTTGTCCTCCGTGTCCATGACCGTACCCTGCATGAGGGCCGTACCATTTTCGAACTGCTGGAAGGAAACACCACCGTTGGCGATGTCCTCGATGAAGTAGTGGCTGGCGCCCATGTCTCCGTTCATGTCGTAGAACTGAAGCAAAGCGTCAGGACCGTTGTTGAAGTCGGGGTCATCACCGGCAGTGACGGCATTCCATAATTGTGAAGTGCCTCCTCCAGAGCAGATCTGATTACGACCATCGGTGCGGTTCTTGACCGTCACGACGTTGTCGAGCTCGAGGTCGTTGCAGGCGAAGCCCGTCGCATCAGCGGCAGTGGCGGCCACGAGCTCGCTCTCGCACTCCACCGTATAGTCGGCGAGGTCTCCGTCAATCACGAGGTTGGCACAACCCAAGCAAGGGTCGGCACTCTCCAATGGAATGACTTTGCTGATGGCGTAGAGGTAGCTGTTGCCGTTGAAACGGTAACCTCCATTCTCGATGAGGAACGCTTCGCCCTCGGCATTGAGCAGGCGGGGTTGTCCCCCTTCCTCGGTGTAGGTAAACGCCTCACCATAGTAGTTGTTGTAGGCGTCTCCTTCGCTCAAGGTCTCACACAAACCGGGGAAGACATGACCCACAATGAGGTCACTCAACACATCCACAGAAAGGACATTGAGGTTGTAACCAGCCTCTCCCCATGCCTCATCCACGGGCAAGAAGATGGAACCGCAGTCGGAACCTGCTACTGCAGGAACAACCAGGTCGCCATTACCGGAAGCAATCAAACCTGCAATCAGGTCGTCTGAGGGATCCTCGAGGGCAATGCCCAGGAGGGCCACTGAGCTGTCGATGGGTGCGCCGTCAGCAAGGGCGACTTCCACACCTCCACCTGTCACGGCCAACGCTTCATCTTCATTACAGATGCCGTCGTCGTCGAGGTCATTCAAGCAACCACCGTCACAGTCGACATATCCGACGCCATACAGGTCCTCAGGGTATTCGCAAGTGCCAGCGTCCGTTGCAGCAGGGTTGTAGTTACACGCTGCTTCTTCCTGACAACCCACAATTTCAAAGGGGTCACAGGTGCCGTCGCCGTCGGAATCCTCAAGGCAGTTTCCGTCGCAGTCGTACCCCTCATCAGCGTATTCGCACGTTCCGGCATCGGTGGCCGCGGTGTCATAGTTACAGGCAGTCTCGTCTTGACAGCCGATCACCTCGTCTTCGTCACACACGCCGTCACCGTCGGTATCGTTGTAGCAATTGCCGTCACAATCGAGGTTCGTGATGCCATCGTTTACTTCGACAGCATACACGCAAAGGCTGTCATCGGTGTCCGTGAAGTCACCTGTATTACAAGCTTCTGGATCGGTACATCCCGCGAGCTCCTCCTCATCGCAAACACCGTCGCCATCTTCATCGTTCAGACAGACGCCTTGACAGTCGACATAGTCCAAACCATAGATGTCGCTGGGGTACTGACAAGAACCATCGTCATCGGTAGCGGGGGCGTCGTAGTTACACGCCGCATCATCCGTACATCCGGGAACCTCTTCCTCGTCGCACACACCATCCTCATCGGCGTCATTCAAGCAGTTTCCATCGCAGTCGACGATGTTTTCTGGGTAACCTGCGGGATAGGTACATGTGCTGTTGTCGGTATCCGTAAACACCCCTGCATTACACGCATTGGGGTCAGTACAACCTGCGGTTTCGTCTTCATCACAGACGTCATCACCATCGGCGTCATTGTCGATCACGACACCATTCTCGCAGGTCTGGCAGATTCCGTCCAAGAACGTACAGGAACCGTCATCAATGGTGGCCGTCGCATCGTAGTTACAAGCGCCCGTATCCGTGCAACCGGCGCAAGAGGTAAACTCACAAGAGCCATCATCATCCGTCGCGAGCGGGCTGTAGTTACAGGCACCTGAATCCGCACAACCCAATACTTCGTCCTCGTCACAAATGCCATCACCGTCTGCATCGTTCAAGCAATTGCCGGCGCAGTCCAAGTTCTCGGCAGCAGGGAACGTACAAGAAGCATCGTCATCCGTGGCGGTGGGCTCGTAGTTACACGCTTCCTCGTTGGTGCAACCTGCAATTTCATCCTCGTCACAAATGCCGTCTTCATCGGAATCGTTCAAGCAGTTGCCGGCGCAGTCCAAGTTGTCGGCAGCAGGGAACGTACAAGAGGCGTCGTCGTCCGTGGCCGTAGGCTCGTAGTTACAGGCTTCCTGGTCGGTACAACCGGGGATCTCGTCCTCGTCGCAGATGCCGTCCTCGTCAGCGTCATTCAGGCAGATGCCATCACAGTCGACGTTGGCGCTT
>Ga0213865_10003058_pt1 | contig 10362 bp, 9 predicted proteins | sample PICome_6_FD_160100 | JGI IMG/M metagenome (GOLD analysis project Ga0213865, IMG submission 160100) | Coastal seawater microbial communities near Pivers Island, North Carolina, United States - PICO282 | ecosystem: Environmental > Aquatic > Marine > Coastal | place: USA: North Carolina | collected... | reverse complement strand
AAGAATTTAATAGAGAACAGTTTAATGTAAGAAATGCTACAGCTATTGCACAATCAAATGTACAATGGAGAAGACAAGCTAACACAGCAGATACTGCAGCTATTAATGCAGCTAATCAACAGAATGCTCAAAATGCTTATAATCTTTCAGTAGCTTCGCAAAACTTTTTATGGCAAGAACTTAGAGACGAAGCAGACTTTGCATTTAAGAGATGGGACAATGAAGAATCAAGAAAGACTTCTTTACTTGTAGCTGCTTTAGGTAACACTGAAGGAGTTAATCGTAAAGATAGTTGGACATCAAACTTACAAGGTATTACAAATTTAGTTGATGGCTGGTTAGATTAAAAGACAGGAAAAATTATGGGTATATTTAAAAAAATTAAAAAAGGTTTTAAAAAACTTGGAAGCTCTATAGCTAAAGGAATGCGTAAAATAGGGCGTGGAGTTAAAAAAGGTTTTAGTAAAATAACAAAAGCTTTTGGTAAGCTTGGACCTATAGGACATCTTGCAATGTTTTTTATACTACCCGGTATGGGTAATGTACTTACGTCTTGGATGGGTCAATTTGGTTCTAAAGTAATGAACATGTTACCTAAAGGATTTGCTAAAACTTTAGGAAGCATTGGTACTAAAATTAAAGCAGGTGCATCTTTTATTACTAAACCTTTAGGTGCTGTTTATAATACAGTTAGTAAAGCTTTAACTTCTGGTATTGATGCTGTTACTGCTCCGTTTATGGGTGGTACAGGAGCAGCTACTAGATTTCAAAACTTTGTTTCTAGCACTGCAGAAAAATTTAGTGCAACTCCAACTACAGAAACTATGAGTACAGCAGACATTGCTGAAGCACAAGCAGAAGCTGTTAGCAAAGTAACTGGACCAAAAATTCCATTAGGAGAAGAAGCACGTAACGCAAGAATAGGTGAAGTTTCTCCTGATATTACTAAAGCAGCAGAAGCTAATTTAAAATCAATTCAAGAAGCTTCTAAGGGCATAGCTAATCCAACTTATCAATACAATGACAAAACAGGTAAATATGAAATATTTGATGGTGATGAACTTAATAAATCTTTAGCTGCTGGTAAAGGTCAAACAACTATTAAACCTAAAACAACAATCTCAGTTGATAAAAAACCCGGTGTATTAAGAACAGTTACAGATAAACTTACTAATTTTAAAACTGGAGTAAGAGACACAGATATTTTAGGTACAGGTGTAAGTATAGGAGAAGCAGCATCAGTAGCTAGTGATACTAGTACAGTTGTAGGAGCTTATAAAGCTTATACTGCTGAAGATGTGTATGAACCATCTTACAATCCTGAAGCATTTGCTATCGCAAAAGGAATGATCCCAGTAAATGATCCATATTCAATATCAAGTCAAGCAACAAGTTTTGTATCAGCTCAACCACAAAACACTTTAAACAGTGCAGCTCAAAGTTATGTAGATGCATTACAAATAAAAGGACCTGACCCTATCTCATTAGCATTAAATGCTCCGGGATATGGCTATACTTTTGAAGAATCTGTATTCGGTCCAGATTACGTAGGAAACATATAAGATGGCTAGGAATATATTAGAAGAAGCAAAACCTTATTTATTTGATCAACCTATTCCGGGGCAATCTTTAGTAAATAGTCCTAATGAAAAATATGCTTGGGAGTCACCTCCAGAAATTACTTCACAAAAAGATGCAGTTCAAAGAATGTTTTTGGACATGATTAAACCAGACAATATGGAAACATTGGTTGGTATGATGTCTAATGATGTTCCTATTGCAAACATTGCAGAGCTTTTAATTAAAACATCTTTTCAAAAAGGAAAGATTAATCCTGACTTAGCTATTACTATGATGGAACCTCTAATGTTTATGTTAAAATCATTAGCTGAAAAAGTAGGTATTGATCCTATTTTATCAGATGATGATGAGGTTGATGAGGTTGATGATCCAAACCCTGAAGCAAATTTAGAGTTAGCAGAAAATGTACGTCTTAACAAAAATATAGCAGAGCCTGTAAATAAATTAAGAGAGTTACAAAACAGAACATCAAACATACCTTTGTCTACACCTGAGTTAAGAGAACAACTAAAAACTTTAGATACAAGTAAAGTTAAAGCAAGTATAGAACAAAAAAATACTAATCCAAGCTTACTAAGCAGAGAGGAGAACTAATATGTCAGAATATGCTGATATCGTAAATAAATATAAAAATACATCTATTGAAGATTTAGGAACTTCTTTACTTAATAGACAAGCAGATGTTAGAGCAAAACAAGCTAAAAGAGATAGGAAAGACAGGCGTGTTCAACAAGGGTTAGCTGTTTTATTAGCTGGGCAAAGTCTATTTAAAAATTCTTTTAAAAGAAGACAGGCTGAGTTACAACAACTACAAACATTAGATTTATTAAATGTTGATTCTGAAGCAAAACAAATTCAAAACATATCTTCTATTTTAAATTTTCAACCTGAAGGAGCTAATTCTCTTATTGACTTTACTAAACAAATAGACCCTGCTACTGGTAAGGCTTATACAGTAGAACAAAATGTAGATAGATTTTTTTCTAACCCTTTAAACAACGAAGGCTTTCGTGATAAATTAAGTCCCCTTTTAGATCAAAGATTACAGTTTTCAGGAAATAAAAACTTAGCTCAAGATGATCCTGCAAGATATGCACTCTTACAAGAGGTTATGGCTAAACAAGCTTTTGCAAATTTAATTGACGGAGACAATCATGTTAAGTTTGTTGATGCATTAAATAAAGATATATATTCTGGTCAACTAGAAGACCCTAATGAAATTCTAGGTAAAAGTTTAGGTATTACAAATAAAAAATTAGAGTCATATAGAAGACAAAAATTTGCAGAACTAGAACAACAATATAAAAATCAAGGATTGTTAAGTGGTGTTGTAAATTTATTTAAAGGTATTGGTCAAAAAGATGCTGATGAAACTGGAAGACCTAACCTATTTAAAAATTTAACAGAAGACATGTTAAATGATAGAAGAGACTTAGATGATATTTTACCTCTTATGACTTTAGAAGAGTTAGTAGGTAAATCATTTGATGCTGCTGTCAGACAATCTCGATTAAGTCCTGTTAGATATTTAAACGAAGCAAACAATCCTAAATATGAAAACTTAAGAAGTTCTATGCTTACAGAAATTGTACCTGAATTACAAAGAGAAGTACGTAGAGAAATAGCTTTTAAAAAGTTTGGCTTACAAAACTATATTCCTGAAAATATGATGGATGATCTTGCAGACGATTTAACTACAGCTAATAGTGTTGCTGGTATTAACTTTGCAAAACGAGCCACTGCATTATCTCTTAGACTAAAAAATGATCCAAGATATGCTATAGAAAAATTTACTATACCAATCTTAGAACAAAAAGAATTTATTGCATCTTTACAAGACGATAAGTTTAGACATAAAGTTGCAGCATTTTTAACATTAAAAGCTGGTGCTGGTAAAAGATTTTTTGGTTATGAATATGTAGGAGCACCTACACCTTTAGCACAAATTACAACATCTTTTAAAGACGAAGATGAATTTAAACGAGATGTAAAAACTAAGTATGGTTACAATCCTAAACAAGCTGCTGAAGTTTTAGACCCAGAGCTAACACCTATGTTTGAACGTAGTGGTAGTCCAACAAAAGAATATAGTAAACTTTCACAAGAAAGAAAGCTTGATTCACATTATGCATTTATAAAACAAATGAAGCCTAATACTCCAGAAGGTAGGGCTATGGCTGAAAAATTTAATACTGAAACACCTAATCCTTTAAATCTTCCATTCGATGAATATCTTCAAACAATGACGGAACAAGAAAACCTAGAACAAGAAATTAAACTTATTGAAGATACTAGATTCTTAAGTGCAAAACAAGTAGAAATTTATAAAATGAATAGTTCTAGAATTCAAGCTACAAAAGAAGATATTAAAAATGAAACTGTTACTTCAAGAAATCCTGTCACTGGTTTAAGTGAAACTAAAGAAGCTTCTCCAGCAGACATTCAAAACATGAAAAGTCAAATTAGAAGACTTGAATTAAGCAATGAACAACTACTAGAAAAACCTAGAGGTATGGAAACATTCTTTACTATAGGATTAGATGATCAACGTAGAGGACTTGAAAATGATATTCAAGCTAGGAAAGCTTTACTACCTAGACAACGAGAAATCATGGGAGATTCTGAATATCAAGAAAGATTAAATATGATTGCAGAAAAAGAACAGCAATTAAAATTAGTTACAGCAGAAATACAAGACTTTGGTCGTGAAAAAGCAGATGAAGAAATAGAAAATGTAAAAATAGAAGCTAAAATTAAAAAAGACGAAAAGAAAAATCCTTTTGTAGCTGAAGTTAAAAAAGAACTTAGAAGCAAAGAAGGTTTAGAATTAGAAGCTTATAAACCTGTTGCTTCAGAAGAATACTTTACTATTGGCTACGGGCACTATGGGGCTGATGTAGAAGAAGGAATGGTTATAACAAAAGCACGGGCTGAAGAGTTGTTACATGAAGATGTAATGATTAGATTAGATGAAATTAAAAATTTAATTCCTGATTTTGTAACATATAGTGAAGACCAACAAACTGCAATGTTTAGTGAATATTATAGAGGTTCAATAGCTGGAAGTCCTAAAGCTGTAAACTATATAAACAATAAAGAATATGCTAAAGCAGCAGAAGAATTTTTAAATAACGATGAGTATAAAAACGCTAGAAGATTAGGTAAGGCTGGTATTAGACCTAGAATGGAAGCTGTTGCAGATGCTTTACTAGAATTAGATAAAGAAACATATCCTGAAAAATATGAAAACCAAAACAATAATAGTTTGTTAAGTCGAGTAACTGATATTTTTAATTAAAAATTATGGCAATTGATTTCTATAAATTTATAGATGATATAAATAAAGAGCCTGATCCTAGTCCCTTATTTAGTCCTGAAACTCCTCCTGTTGAGGATGTATCTTATAACTATACAAAAGATATTAAGTCAGATTACTATCAAGATTCTAGAACTCCCAACAGTCCTTTACCTGCAGCATACAGTTTAAGCGAACTAGAAAAAAATCCTGAGTTTTCTTTTCGTTCTAAACGTTTTTTAAATGGTATTGGTAGAAACGAAAACATATTCGAGTATTTAAGAGATGCAGATTTTAGTTTAAGTTCAGCTATAACTAGGTCTTTTGAAGTTGGTGATTGGAGTGATCAAGAAAAACAAGACTATTTATATTTAAGAAGTAGCTTTAACAATGCTCACCTCGAAGGTTTTAAAGAAAGATTTAATTTAGTTAAAGATGTTGGAGGAGATATCCTTGGAGACCCCTTTAACTATTTAGCTGCTTTGTTTGCTATCCCAACATTAGGTGGTAGTCTTGCAGGTAGAGCTGCATTAGGCAAAGCTGCTGAAGTAGGTGTAAAAAAATATACAACTTCTCAACTAGCAAAACGTGGAGCACTTTTAGGTGCTGCCGAAGGAGCTGCTTTTGCTGGACCACATGAATATTATTTACAAGATATAGATGTAAACTTAGGAGCACGAGACAGTATTGATTTATCTTTAGTAGGTAAAGTAGGTCTTATGGGTGCTGGTTTTGGTGGTCTGATTGGTGGTGGTATCGGTGGTATTACTGGTCTTTATGGTAAACGCTTTGATAAAAAAGAATTTAAAAGTTCTAATGAAGAACTTATAGATAAACAAGGTACAGGTAAAACTGTTAGAGACGAAGTTGTGGATCAATCAGAAACAGAAAGAAGTTTAGCAAACAGCTCTCAAGATATGCTTTATAAAATTTTTGCTAATACTACAGGTAAACCTACAACATGGTTCTTAGGATATGTAAATAAATCACCAACACTTAAAAAGTTTTTAGAAAATTTAAGGTATGATTACGATACAACTTTAACAAGCACTGGAAGAAAAGGAGCTAAAGGAGAAACTTATGGAGAGTTTGAAGGTAATTTAAATTCTAAACTTCAATATGGATTACAAAAAAGTTTAAATCTTTTATACGGTGCTGAGAATGGACTTAATAGATTAGGACCTAAAGCCAACGCAGATTTATTAAGGTTGTTACAAGACCCGACTATTACCCCATCAAATGTAGTTTCAAAAGGTGCTCAGTATTCTGAAGAAACTATTAGAGCATACATTGGAGTTCGTCAAACTTTGGATACAGCTTTTAAACAAGCTGCTGAAGCTGGTTTGTTTGGAGCAGGTGTAGCTTTAAAACCCGGATATTTTCCTAGACATTTTTTATATGATCAAGTTCAAAAGAAAAGAGGGAAACTAGAAAAACTTATTATTGATGCAGGTCATGCTGATCCTTTAAATAATCCTGACGTTTTTAAATTTGTAGATCAAGAAACTGATTTAGTTCGTAGGGGTATTTTAGAAGATGCAAAAGGAACTGATCAAAAAATTTATGATAGAGATTTTTTACAAGAAGCTGGTGGTAATTTAGAAGAAGCTAAAAAATTAAAAGCTAAACAAGTTGTAGATGATATGTTAGAATATCGTTGGCTTCCTTTTGAATTAAGATCAGCTAGAAAAAATAGTAGTAGTGGTTTTTTACAAGAAAGACGTTTTAGAAATATTTCTGACGTAGACTTAAGTGAATTTTTAGAAGGTGATGTTCAAAATACTTTAGAAGATTACTTTACTAATGTTAGTCGATCTATTGCTAGAGCAAAGTTTTTTGGTAGAAACTCTGAAGAGTTTTTTAAAAACTTTCAAGACCCTATACGTAAAGAACTACAAGCTGCTGGTTTAACAGATGAAGTTTTACTTTCTAAAATTGATAAGCAAATTAAAAAAACTCATGACATTGTCACTGGTAGGGAAACGTATACTAAAAGTTCTTTAAGAACAAACCCAATTTTACGTAATAGTGCTGATTGGGGTAAAGTTATACAGCAAATGGCTCACTTACCAGTAGCTACATTATCTAGTGTAACTGAACCACTATTGCTTTTACAACGAGCCGGTTTAGATGATGCTCCAAAAGTTTTAAAAGATATTGCAAAAGGTATTATTGAAGAAACTAACAATACAGTTAATAGATCAGGTAGAGGTATTACAGTTGCAGCAGGTCAAAAACCTGCCCTAATAAAAAGTTTAGGGGAAACTCCAAGTATAAAAGACTTTCAAAGTGGAGCAAGTATTTTTGATACAGTAGACGATGATGTGTGGGGAGAGATGTATCAAGCTGGTTTAGCATTAGAACAATCTGTATTAGATAGAATAGAGGGATTAGCTGGAGAAGGTGTAGAAAATACATGGGCTAAAAGAACTCAAAATGTTTTCTTTAAAGCTAATTTGTTGACACAATGGACAAGAGCTGTACAGTTAGCTTCGTTTACAACAGGTAAAAGATTAATTGTTAAAAACGCTAGACAGTTAGCTAATGGTAAAACAGACTTAGGTCGAAACTTAACTAAAGGAAATAAAGAATATTTAACTCAACAACTAAATGATTTAAATATAGAAGCTGATGAAGCTATTGCTTTTTATAAAAATTCTTTAAAAGACGGACAGTATGATTTAAGTGTAGCAAGAAAAAATGATTTTTACAATGACAAGTTAGTTAAAGGGGCTGCAAGATTTACCAGAGAAATTATTTTAAATCCAAGTTCAGCACAGGCTAATAGACCTTTATGGTTTTCTCACCCTGCTGCTCAAATTTTAATTCAATTTGCTGGATACCCCACAGTATTTAACAATACTATTCTTAAAAAATTCTTTAATGAATCAGTTAATAGTCCACTACAGGTTATGCCAAAAGTACTACCAACTGTTTTGTTAATGACATCCGTAGCTCACTTAGGTAATACAATTAGAAGTAATGGTGCTAATTTAAAAGACTATGAAACTGGTGGTTACAAAAGTGAGGGTGAGTTGTTAGCTGAAGGTATTAGAAGATGGGGTGGTTTTGGTCCGTTTGATTATGCATCAAGATGGAACAATGAATACGATAGAAACGTTGGAGGTTTTACAGCTACAGCTAAAGCTTTTGCTGGTCCTTTACCTCAAGATGCTATTGATGCAATTCTTTATAGGAAAGGATTAGCTGAAGTAGGAGCAACTAACTTACCCGGCTATGGAGCTTATGATATTTTATTTGGTGAAGGAACTAAAAAAGAAATTAGAAGAATTGCTAGGGGATCAGCACCTGAAACATTATCAACTGCCCAAGCTAGAAAAGTAGGTAGTTACTCAAGAGGTGGTATAGTTTTAAATGTACCAAATGTTAAAGATGAGCCAGATGAAATGATAAGTCGGGTTACCAAAGAACCCTTTAATGCTACATCAGAGTCTGTTCAAGATGTAGAAGACCGAGCTTTAGAAGGTCAGTTAAGTCCATATAAATAATGTATAAGTACTTCAAAGACTCCGAGTTAGCTTGTAAACACACAGGAGAGAATGGCATGGATGTTGCATTTATGAAAGTAATTGAAGACATCCGAGAAAAATGTGGTTTTCCTTTTAGAGTTAGTAGTGCGTATCGACACCCTACTCATCCTATAGAAGCTCGTAAATCTAAACCGGGTGCTCATGCTTCAGGCAAAGCTATTGACATACTTGTAAGCATGGAACAAGCTTATAAATTAGTAGAAGTAGCATACAAACATGGAATCATTGGAATTGGAATCGCACAAAAAGGTCCTATCGGGAATCGTTTTATTCATTTGGATATGGATGAATCTCGTTCCAGACCCCGAATTTGGTCGTACTAATTATGCTATTATACACAGAGAAACAATTAGATAAAGCTTATCGAATAGACTGTAAAGCTCGTACAAAGTGTAACGAAGCTTGGATTCAAAGAGAAGACTTTAGACCTTTATATGAAGACTTACTTGAGTCTTATATGATTGCATACAGTGAAGATGATATATTGGGTACAGACATACCTGAGTATTTAATAGACTCTGTAAACGATTTACTTGAATCAACATTGACACTAGGAGATTAAAATGAAAAAACTAAAAGGTATATTAGGTACTCTAGCCCCAACTCTTGGTGCTGCACTTGGTGGTCCAATAGGAGGACAAGCTGGTCAAATACTAAGTAGTGTTTTAGGTGTAAAGAACAACCCTAAGTCTCTTGAACAGGCTATGAATAATTTAACAGCCGAGCAAATGGCTGAACTTAAAATAGCTGAGAACGATTTTAAAGTTCAAATGAAAGAGCTAGAGGTTGACGTATTTGAATTAGAGGTGAATGATAAACAAGATGCTAGACAAAAGTTTAGTAAAGATTGGACACCAAAAATATTAGGAACAATTACTTTAACAGGCTTTTTTAGTTATATATTTTTAGTAACCCTACAACCACCTGACAGTACTTCAGATACTATAGTATCTTTAGTGTTAGGATATTTAGGAGGGTTGGCAAGTGCTGTGATAAGTTTTTACTTTGGTGCTTCTAATACTCCGGATAAAGATGAGTAGTGAAAGAGTTTATAAGTGCCATCGAGACTATAGGTATACCGGCTGCTGCTGCAATAGGTCTGGGTTACTTAGTGTGGACACTCTTTAAAAGTTTAATTGCAGACATCCACAAAAAACTAGATACCCAACATACAATGATTGTTTCCTTGATTGATAGAATCAGGCAAATGGATAATGATATGATACGTATCGACACCTTAGTTCGTACTGCATTAAAACTACCACCAGACGTTGCTAGGATAGCTCGGGCTGATGGTAAGAAAGATGTAAGAAAAGATTAGAGATTTACTTCATTAGTCTACCATTCAAATGAGCTTCAATCTCATTGTGAATTTTATCAAGCTTAGTAGTTGCTTCTCTTATAATAGTTTTTAAAGTATTATATTCTTCAGGCGTAAAAAACTTTTCTAAATCTTTTATATCTGTGCTGGTTCTTTCGGTGACCAGCTTACCCGTTAAATCATAAAACAAAGTATAGCTTATAAGCTTTGCTTCTGTGCGTTTAGTTCTGCTCATCACCAATCCTTGCAAAACTTATTTTATCTTGCCTACCACGTAATCCTGCCTTCATATAAGAAGTTGCACGACCTTCAAAGAAGTTCTGATGTTCAACACCCATCACTTCATCCAACCAACCAAGAGGATTCTCACGTTGGTCATAGTTTGTTTTAAGACCAAGCTGTAACAATCTTCTATCAGCTATGTATCTATTGTAAGCATACATATCTTTCTTGGTAAGACCTTCAAGGTCTCCCATGTCAAACACTAAGTCTAAGAACTTGTCTTCTAGTGTTACCATTTGTCTACAAATCTCATAGAGTTCTGCTTTAAAATCATCTGTCCATATGTCAAGGTTCTCTTGAATAAATTCTCTAAATAGTTTAGTCATGGCTTC
>Ga0213865_10003057_pt1 | contig 10365 bp, 8 predicted proteins | sample PICome_6_FD_160100 | JGI IMG/M metagenome (GOLD analysis project Ga0213865, IMG submission 160100) | Coastal seawater microbial communities near Pivers Island, North Carolina, United States - PICO282 | ecosystem: Environmental > Aquatic > Marine > Coastal | place: USA: North Carolina | collected... | reverse complement strand
TTGAATACAGCACGACCGACAATATCATTCCGCTACCGAACAAACCTGCCGCCCAGCGCCAGGATATTCCGGATACAAAGAACATGATCGTGAAGGCAGCGGTTAATAAGGCCGACTGGCCGACATCCGGCTGTGTTAGCAAGAATGTCAGTGTGATCACCAGCATACCGACGGCCATCGATGTCCAAGGCGCATCCGGATATCGACGTCTTTGTTCCAGCAGCCAGGCCGCCGTCACAATCAGCGCCGGCTTGACGAATTCCGTCGGCTGCAGCGAAAATCCGAAGATGCGGATCCATCTCTGAGCGCCTTTCACTTCATGCCCGATCAGCGGGATCAGTGCCAGCAAGACAAGCGCGACGAAAAACACCAGAATTGCAAGCCGGCGGATCCAGACATGCGGCAGGATAGAAACCGTCAGAACGACGATCAGTCCAAGACACGCAAATACCGCTTGCCGCTCGACAAAAAAGTACTGGTTCGCATAGTCCAGACGTTCGGCGGCCGACGGGCCCGCAGCAAGGCTCATAATCAGGCCAATCACAAGCAAGCCGACACAGGCAATTAGGAGCGGCCAGTCAAGCTCCCGGCGCCAATCATTCAGTATCGCACCGAGATCGCGGAGTCTGCTGGCGAGGTCCGACATCTCTAAGTCCCTAGAGCGCGGCAACAGGTGTGATATCTGTCTTCTCGGTCAGGTTAGCGACCTCGTTTTTGAAGACATCACCTCGCGCCTCAAAATCCTTGAACTGGTCGAAACTTGCACAAGCCGGCGACAATAACACAATTGGATCCTTCTCGCCGGACTGCCGGGCTGCCGAAAAAGCGGCCCGAACGGCAACATCGAGCGTTTCGCATTCGGTCAACGGAACTTTTCCGGTCAGATGCTTCTTGAAGGCCTGACTGCTCTCGCCGATCAGATAGGCCCGCTCGACCCGCTCGAGATAGGCATCAAGCGGTGCGATACCTTCGGCTTTGGCAACCCCTCCAACGATCCAGTGAACGCGCGGCCAGGTGCGCAAAGCCTGTTCGGTCGCCTGCGCATTTGTAGCCTTTGAATCGTTTATGAACACAACATCATCGATCACATCAACACGCTCGAGCCTGTGGGCGAGCCCCGGGAAACTTTGAAGACCGGCCATAATCCGGGCCGCCGATACGCCAAGCGCCCGACAGGCGGCATAGGCCGCTGAAGCGTTTTGGAAATTATGCCGGCCGGGCAAAGCTTTTGCCGATGCGAGATTGCCAACTTTCATCGCACTGACCCCGGTACTGTCATACAGATGACCACTCACCGCGCTGACCCCGCCGGCCAGGCCGAACTCCGCCGACACGGGGATCACATGCGCCTGACCAGGTCGGGAATTCCCCATGGCGATACTTTGCGTCACAGGATCGTCAATTCCGACAATCGCAACATCCCTGGCGGTCTGATTGGCAAATATCTTCAGCTTGGCTTCAATATACCCGCTCATACCGCCATGCCGGGAGAGATGGTCAGGCGAAATATTCAACAGCACCGACACATCGCAATGCAAATTCTGACAAAGATCGAGTTGATAGGACGACACCTCGATAACATAAACCGCCTTCGGCTCAGGCGGGGCGAGCTCAAGAACACCAGTACCGATATTGCCGCCAATCCGTACGTCCAGACCAGCCTCGGCCAGAATGTGACCAATCAGGCTGGTTGTTGTCGATTTCCCATTGGTTCCGGTAATCCCGATAATTTTAGGGCGGTCGGAAGCAGGAATGTCTCGCAATGCCGAGGCAAACAATTCCATATCGCCAATAACCGGGACGCCAGCCTGTTCGGCGCGCCGGACCATCCGGTGCGGTTCGGGGTATTTGAACGGTATTCCCGGCGACAGGACCAGCGCCGCAAAGATACTCCAATCCCGTTCATCCAGATTGACGACATTAATACCAAGCGAGGCAGCCTTGCTGCGCGCAGCGGCACCATCATCCCAGGCAAAAACTTTTGCACCGCCAGCCATTAATGCGCGAGCTGCCGCCAAACCACTTCGGCCAAGCCCGTAAACGGCGATATTACGTCCAGAGTATTCTGTTACAGTGATCATACTCTCTCTACCTCAGTTTCAGCGTCGACAAGCCCAGCAGGGCAAACAAGATTGAAAGGATCCAGAACCGCGTCACAATATGCGTCTCGGGCCAGTTTTTTTTCTGAAAATGATGGTGCAGCGGGGCCATAAGAAAGATCCGCTGGCCGGTTCCGGTGAACCGTTTGGTCAGCTTGAACCAGCTCACCTGCAGCATGACCGATAAGGCCTCCAGAACAAAAAGACCGCCAATAATCGCTAGCGCAAATTCGTGTTTAACGGCGACAGCGACAACCCCGATCATTCCGCCCAGTCCGAGCGAACCCGTATCGCCCATAAACACCCGCGCTGGGTAGGCATTATACCAGAGAAACCCAAGACCGGCGCCAATCATCGCGCCAAGAAGAACAGCGAGCTCGCCGGTACCCGGACTGAACTGGATGCCGAGATACTCGGCGAAGACGAAATTACCCGTTAGATAAGCGATTACAGCGTAAGCACTGGCCGCAAGAATCATCGGCACGATGGCAAGCCCATCAAGGCCATCGGTAAAATTCACGGCATTGGCCGAACCAACCACGACGATCATCGCAAATACAACGAATAATCCACCAAGGGGGATGAAATAATCATTGACGAAAGGTACCGCGACGCCGCCAGAGAAACTCGGCTCGTTCGGCGGAACAGACGTTTCTGCAGCCAGGCTCGCAATGGCTTGGGCGATATAGTTGAAGTCACCCCAGTCGGCATGGCCCATCGGGGTATGCGCACCATGCAGCCCCATAATAAAGGCACCCGCAATCGCGGCAATCACAAATTCGGCCCCCAGTCTGACGCGGGCCGAAACACCATCGGCGCTCTGTTTTGCAACCTTTGCATAATCATCCAGAAACCCAATAAATGCATAGGATAGCGCCACAGCAAGCACGACCCAGACATACGGATTTTTCAGGTCAGCAAACAAAATGGTGCCGAGCAGGACCCCGATCCATATCATCAGGCCGCCCATTGTCGGGGTCCCCTGCTTGGACAGCTGCGCCTCCAGAGATAAATCCCGAATAGGCTGTCCTTTGCCCTGACGCACCGACAGTATCTTTATCAGCCGACCGCCGGCCAGGACCGTAAACAGAAACGCGGTGATCAGAGCCAGGCCAAACCGGAACGTTAAGAAATTGAATAATCGGAAAAAACCGTCATCCGCGGCTAGCCACTCATAAAGCATTCAAATCACCCACAGCCGGAAGTCCGCTGCCCTTTATCGTTTGATCGTGTTTCGATTGCCCCCAATCGATCAGCCGGCCCGCGAGACGCGCCATTCCTGAAGCATTCGAGCCCTTAAGCATAATAAGATCGCCGTCTCGCAGGACGGATTTTATGGCATCATCAAGATCAGACGCGCGCTCGGCAAATACCGTTTCAATGCTGTCAGGCAGTCGATCTTTAACAGACGCAAACCCCTGCCCTGTCAGAAAAACCAGATTAGCGCCGGATGCCGCAATCGGCCCGGCCAGCGCAAGATGCTCAGCCGCCGCGCGCTCGCCAACTTCCAGCATCTCGCCCAGCGCCAGAATTCGACGCCCCGTAGTCGGCCGCATCGAAAACGCCGCAAGCGCCGCACGCATGCTTTCCGGATTAGCATTGTAGGCATCATCTATCAGTGTCACACGACCGCCGCCCGCCAATGCAAGTGCTTCGGTGGTTCCGCGTCCTGTCGGTAAACGGTAGTGCGTCAACGACTCTGCAGCCTGCACCGGATCGATTGCTGGCCCGGCCGCACAGGCAAGCAATGCAGCCGCTACATTATCAGCCCAATGCTCGCCAACAGCCGGCAAATCGACATTGAGCGTCTGATCATGCAAACGAAGCGTGATTGCACTTTTCGCGCCATCCGTCTCATAGGCCAGCACTTCGCTATCACAATCCGGGCCATGACCGAATTTCAACATTGTGGCGCCCGGCTGATGCGCAAGCGCCCGCGCCTCAAGCAGATCGGCAAATGTATCATTAGCGGGCAGCACGGCCGCGCCGGATGACACCAGACCGGCGAAAATCTGCGCCTTTTCTTCCGCGACGGCTTGCAGGCTTCCCAGCCCCTCAAGATGCGCTGGTGCGATTTTAGTCACCAATGCAGTATGCGGCGCAATCAGGTCGGATCGCGGCGCAATCTCGCCCGGCGTCGACATCCCGACCTCGAATACGGCATATTCAGTGTCGCGTGGCATCCGTGCCAGCGTTAATGGAACGCCCCATTGATTGTTAAAACTCTTCTCCGACCAATGCGCATGCCCCTGCATCCGGAAGATGGTGGCAATCATATCCTTAACACTGGTTTTTCCGACCGAACCGGTAACGGCGACCCGATAGCAGCTAGTCGCCCGCTCCCGCGCTGCACGCGCTAGATCACAAAGCGCCTCCAAAACATCAGGAACTATTATATTGGCGCCGCCCGCGATCGGACGTGACACAAGTGCAGCACTGGCGCCTGCGGCGAAAGCGGCGGCAACAAAATCATGGCCATCCCTGACATCCTGCAAGGCAATAAACAAATCGCCCGGCTGAAGGCTTCTGGAATCGATCGATATCCCCGAAATCGAAAATGCGGCAGTGGCTCGCCCGCCGGTCGCATCGACAATTTCTGCTGACGTCCATAGCGCATCAGGCATGATCACCTCCGCGCAACGCCGCAAGTGCGGTATCCTGATCGCTAAAAGGGATGATTTGATCACCAATAATCTGACCGGTTTCATGGCCTTTGCCGGCAATCAGTAACGTATCACCGGCGCCAAGACCGCGAATAGCCGATGTGATGGCCTCGCCCCGATCAGCTATTTCCACACCATCGGGCACCGCCGCCAGAATTTGCCGGCGTATATCCGCCGGATCTTCCGTCCTCGGATTGTCATCCGTCACAATTACCAGATCGGCATGTTTGGCCGCAACCGCGCCCATCTGAGACCGTTTTCCTTTGTCACGGTCACCACCACACCCGATAATTACAATAAGGCGACCCGCCGTATGCGGGCGTGCCGCCCGGATCAGGACGTCAAGGCCCGCAGCGGTATGGGCATAATCGACGAAGACTGCGCCCCCGGCGCCCGAACGCCCAACATATTCGAGGCGGCCCTTGACCGGCTCAAGCGCCGACAGGCCGTCAATTGTCGCCGCCAGATCAAGGCCTGAGGCAAGCGCCAGCGCTGCTGCCATTAACGCATTCAGGGCCTGGAACTCTCCGATCAATGGCAAATCAACTTGACCGGACTGACCTTTCCACGAAAAGAATAAACGCTGTCCGGTCTGTCGGGGCATCAACTCATTAATTTTGAGATCATGTCCCCGCCAGCCAACTGAAACGAGATTAAGCCCGGCCTGTTTTGCGGCTGATGTGACAATCTCATTCTCGTCGCTATCGGCATTTATAACAGCGTCCGCACCTGCGCCGGCGAGCTCCGAAAACAAACGAAGCTTGGCCTGGCGATACTCGTCCATCGTCTGGTGATAATCGAGGTGATCCTGTGTCAGATTGGTAAATGCAACGGCCGATAATGCGACAGCGTCGAGACGGTACTGCGACAGGCCATGCGACGACGCCTCCATCGCAACATGACTGACCTTCTCGTCGGCTAGCTGCGCAAGCGTCGCATGTATAGCGACCGGGTCCGGCGTGGTATGACCAAGGTCAATATGACCCGATGGACCAATCGCCCCGAGCGTTCCCATCGAAGCCGCTCGAAAACCTGCCATCGCCCAGATCTGACGCAGAAAATCAACCGTTGAACTTTTACCATTTGTGCCAGTTACAGCGACTATTTTTTCAGGCTGGGTCCGATAGAATCGCGCCGCTGCGCGGGCCAGTTCCAGCCGTGGTTCGCCGACATCAATCGCCGCGATATCCAGTTCCGGCAAATCACTGCCCAGGACCGCAATAGCACCCGCCTCAATAGCGTCAGGTACAAATCGCCGGCCATCCGTCGCAACGCCCTGCAGCGCTGCAAATACAAATCCGGGCCGTATCGACCGGCTATCTGCACTTATTCCAGCCACAAAATGGTCATTTGCGGCATCCACGCGGCCAGGAAACAATTCTGAGAGCTTCACAATTCGCTCCTCTCGCTGGATATGACCGAGGCCGGAACACCCGCCTGCAGTCTTGGCTCGAACCGTGGCTGGACACCCAGCATCGGCGCGATGCGGGAAATGATTTTTGCCGTGGTTGGAACAGCCGTTGCCGCTGCAGAGCGTCCGGTTTCCAAATGCGCATTAGGTGAATCAAGCAATATCAATACGGCATATTGAGGGCGGTCAGATGGAAAGATGGCCGCAAAACTCGAAATATTCTCGGTCTCCGAATAGCCACCCGTTGGCAGCGGCTTCTCGGCCGTGCCGGTTTTGCCAGCCACCAGATAACCGGGAACATCGGCAAGGGTCGCCGTGCCATTCGTGACCGTTTTGCGCAACATAGACATCACCAGTTCGGCTGTTCTAGAGCTCATCACACGGTCACCGCCAACCTCACGCTCAGGCTCATGCAGCAGTGTCGGCGTGACACTTTCGCCCGCATTCGCCAGCGCGGCATAAGCCCCGAGAAATGCCATTGGCGTTACTGAAATTCCGTGCCCGTAACTCATCGTCGCGGTCGAAATCTGGCTGGGCGTCTTTGGCAGCACCGGCGCCTCGCTACCGCCCAACTCGATCGCAGAAGGAGAAAATAATCCATAGGCAGAGAAAGATTGATCCAGGGCCGCCCGACCCAACTGACTCGCAATCTTAGCCGTCCCGATATTCGAGCTGGCCGAAACAATTTCACTCACCGTGATCGCGCCGGAAAATGCATGTGTATCGCTTATAAGCGTGCCATTAACGCGGTAGGGACCGGAAACGTCAAAAACATCATCCGGACGGATGATGCTGGCATCAAGGGCAGCCGCAATTGTCAGAGGCTTAAAGACCGATCCCAGCTCATAAACGGCCCTGACCACCCGGTTCAGTTTCCGGGGATCCGCTGCAGCGATATCGGAATACTGGTTCGGGTCAATTGGCGGCCAACTCGCCATTGCAAGAACCTCACCCGTATCAGTTGCCATTACGACACCCGCGCCGGCCTGGGCATTATAGTCGCCAACGGCCGCCGCCAAATCCGTTTCAAGGACGTACTGGACATTCGCATCGAGACTTAAGACTAAAGGCGCACCGCCCGCCAACAGCCTGTCATTGAATTTATATTCAACCCCATCCAGCCCATTACCTTCATTACCGACAAAGCCCAGAACATGACCTGCCAGTTCTTTGTTTGGATAGGCACGGCCAAACTCTTCTTCGAACATGATCCCCTCAAGCCCCAGCTCGAAGACCTGCTGCCTCTGCCGCGGTGTCAGTCCGGCTTTAATACTTACATCTCTCTTGGACTTGTCGGACAATCTGCGGACGAGCGCGTCGCGATCAAGCTCGGGAAATATTGTGACCAGCTCATCGGCGACCAGCGCACCATTCATCATATCCTGCGGGTTACCCCTTAGCGAATAGAGCGTCACCGACGTTGCCAGTAACCGGCCATTACGATCGACAATATCGGCCCGCCGGTTAACTATACCGGTCTCAGACCGAACAGAAACTGATGCCGAGCTTGGCTCCAATGCCAGCCGCCCACCACAAATCGCCAGAACGGAAAAAACCAGCAGCAGACCCATCGAAACGAGACGTGTATTCATGCTACCATCTTCGGCGCCATCAACACTAAGCCAGGGGATTTCAACCGCCATCCTCGACCCCCCTGTCCATTGCCAGACGCGTCACCGCACTCTGAAACTGATCCAGACGCACAAATTGATCCGGGCGTGCTGGCACCATGCCAAGCTCGGCTCGGGCATATTCCTCGATCTTTTCCTGACGTGACAGGTGGGAAAACTCGGCCAGCAACTCTAGGTGCCGCCTTTCCTCACGCGCAATATCCGCCTCTATAGAAGCAAACGCTTCCGCCGTTTCGCGAGCATTATACTTTGCGCGATACAGGCTAAAGATCAGCAAGGCGACAACAGTAAATGCAAAAATGAAGCTTACCCGACTCATGCTGCGAATGCTCCCAGCTCGAATGACGGCACCGTGACACCCATTGCAACCTCACCCGGCCAAGGCGCCGCCGCTGTCCGACGACCGCCACGCAGACGCGCTGACCGTGCCCGCGGATTGGCCTTGCATTCGGCCTCGCTTGGCTCGATCGCCTTACGATTGATCAATTCAAAACTCGGCGCCGACTGTACGGTTTTTTCAGGCCGATACCGTGAGCCGCCAGCATCGGCGCCTGACCGCTCCCTGAAAAACCGCTTCACCAAGCGATCCTCAAGCGAGTGAAATGTAACAACGACCAAACGACCGCCGGGCGCCAGAATGCGCTCCGCCGCCGCAAGCCCGCGGGCCAGCTCGCCAAGCTCATCATTGACAAACATCCGCAGCGCCTGAAATGTCAGCGTCGCGGGATGGGTGCGCTTTCCACGCCGCCCACCGACAGCCTCCTCGACAATATCCGCCAGCTCAAGCGTGGTCTGTATTGGCTGCTCAAGACGGCGCTCGGCGATCAATCTCGCAATGCGCCGCGACTGCCGCTCTTCACCGAGCCGGAATATCACATTCGCCAGATCCGCTTCGGTCATCAGATTCACAATATCTGCTGCGCTCGGTCCGACCTGACCCATACGCATGTCCAGCGGCCCGTCCCGCATGAACGAGAATCCGCGTTCATCCTGATCAATTTGAAATGACGACACACCAATATCCAGAACCACGCCGGCTACCGGGCCAACGGCGTCTGCCGAAAGCAAGTCCGCCATATCGCCAAAACAACCCGGCAAAAGTGTCAGCCCGCGATAGCGGCTGGCCAGTTCCTGACCGCGCTCAATCGCCTCAAGGTCCCGATCCAAAGCGATAATCCGACAGCTCGCCGCCTCCAAGAATGCCTTGGTATAGCCACCGCCCCCGAAAGTGCCGTCAACATAGATCTCATTCTCGGCCGGCGCCAATGCCGCAACAACCTCATCGAGCAGGACCGGGATATGGCTCACTTATCGCCCTCCGGCGTCGAAAGCCCAGCCAGCGCGCCCGCTGCCAACGCCGCCTGGAACGGCGCCTCAAGCGCGCCCTGGCTATTATGCAGCTGAGCAGACATGGTACTGTCGAACGCGGAGAAGCGTTCCGGCGACCAGATATGGAACCGGTCGAGCGCACCCGCAAATACGAGCTCCCGCTCGATACCCGCCGCCATAAGCAGGTTCTTCGGGATCGAAACGCGCCCATTATCATCCATTTTCAAATCGGCCGAACGGGTAAAAATGGCATGCATGAAAGCCCGCCGGGCCGGATCATTTGGACTCATACGTGCCAGCGTCTGCTGATAGAATTTCATTAAAGCCTCACCACCGCCCTCAAGGCAGGGGGAGCCATCAGATGCCGGCCACACAAAGACACGTTGCCCCCCGCCGAGCGCATGCCGGAACGAAGCCGGTATCGATACCCGCCCCTTTGAATCCAGCGATGTCTCATGGGTTGAGACAAACATTTAACGCTCCTCGAACCAGCAATAGGACCATATGGGCCTGATTAAACTTTTTATGGGATAGCATGGGATTACAGGTAATAAAATGGGTTTTCAGTGAATAATATGGTGTCCACAAACATTTCATTGGCGCACAAAACACGAATATAAAATGAACATTCGCGAACATTTTTTTACGATCACGCACACCGAATACCTAAATATATATTTATTTACAGCACCTTAGCAGCAGGCTTACTTGCGCCCTCGCAGGTCAGGACATCACCCCTATGATCGACAAAAATCGTTCAACGAAAAATTAAGATTTAAGCCGAACTCGCGACCGAATCACCCATATCGCATCCGGTATTGCTTTTTGGTCTGCGATTTTTTTATCCCTTGAAAATGTTTTTCTGTTAATCGTGACAGCATGCATCTGCGAACCGTGACATCAGCTCTTGGCATCATGACGGCATTGCTTGGCGGCGCGATGCTCCCCTGTATTGCGCTCGACATCGCCGATGCGCGCGCAGAATGGCAGATCTTTGCCGGGAGCGCCGCAATTCTGCTCCTGTTCGGGATTGGTCTAGTTGTCCTGACCGGATTACGGCCGGACCGCACCGGCGCCCGGGAAGCCTTCCTGCTTACCGTTCTTGTCTGGGTGGCGCTGCCGGCCTTTGCGGCGCTGCCATTTCTCGGGGTCGGCATGTCGATGACCGACGCTATGTTCGAAAGCATCTCCGGGCTGACGACGACCGGGGCAACCGTATTGCACAACCCCGA
>Ga0213865_10003056_pt1 | contig 10365 bp, 18 predicted proteins | sample PICome_6_FD_160100 | JGI IMG/M metagenome (GOLD analysis project Ga0213865, IMG submission 160100) | Coastal seawater microbial communities near Pivers Island, North Carolina, United States - PICO282 | ecosystem: Environmental > Aquatic > Marine > Coastal | place: USA: North Carolina... | reverse complement strand
CTTTTGATCTAAAAATGCTATTTTGTTTTCTTTAATTGTTAATTGTCTATAAGTATCTTGATAAGCAGCACTTAAAAAACCATAAATACCCATACTAGTAATTAATACTAATATTACAGTAGCTACAGATAAGTAAACTCTAAGTAATTTATTAATTGTATCCCAATATTGATACAATAAAGAAGCAATTACTAATTTTGCTACCTCAAGTGAACCAGCCATAATAATTACTTCAAAGGATGCCCCAGCAAAAAGTTTGCTCAAGCCGCTAACACTATAGAAAGCGGCCGAAGCGCTAACTGACAGGGCAGAGAATGCTATTATAATAGGGAATGTACCCTTGCGTATATTTTTTAGGAAATTCTTCACAATAATAAATATTGTTAAATTCCTATATGTTGTTGTGGTTTTGTCTTTTGAATTTCTTCGTCTGTAAAAAACTGATATAAGTCTGGTCTAAAGTAATTAATGCTCTTCATTACTTTTCTATCTCTTGTACGATAGACAATGTACCGTCCTTCCGCAATCTTTTCAAAATGGCAGGCCTCACCGTATTCCTCAGTTCTTTTGCTGACGGTCTGTATGGCTTCTTCTTCAGTTTTGCAAGCCTTAGACATATTAGACGCTTGTACTTCTTGATATGCGGGCCATATCTTGCTCTTAAGGCCATGTAGCATAGTACCGTTCCCAAGGGAAACATAAGCAATGTCGCACAGAGCGTCCAAAATCTCCACAATGTCCCCTCTTTCGCAAGCTTCTCTATATTCTTCGAGTTCTTCAAGGATAAAATCATAGACAAATCTCCACTCTTTTTCGTTTGGAATTGTTGGTTCATAATTGTTTGGTTTACCGAATGTTGCGTTAAATGTTTCTACCTCGTTTACAAATGGGACATTTTCCGTATCTGGTTCAAATAGTGATAACTGTTTACTCATAACTTTTTAATTATATGTTTTTTAATATAGTAAGGGACATCTTTATATAAAGGATGTTCTTTATAAATGGTTAAATTAGTTCCTTTATTTAAAACTGTGGGACCAATTCCTTCTAAAGTACAATGGATTTCTTCAAGAACCACATATTCTCCATCTAATTCATCTGGGAGTTCAGCGTCTATTTGAGGTTTTGGTGGTTCTTCAGTTGATGTATAAGGTAATAATTCATTTAAAACTTTTCTTCTTCTATTACAACCACAATCTTCTTTTCCTGCCATTTTAGCTACTTTATCTGCTACTTTATCTAAACCAGTAGCATGTGTTATTTTTGCAATTGTGTCTCCTAACCCCTTGGATTTTTGTTTTGGATTAAAATTTTCCATAAGTATTATCTCTGTTTCCTACTTTTTCGTTTTCTTCCCAGGGGAAATAAAGCCATTCATCCCCAACAAGCTCACCATAAATATCAGGTTTAGCAATTTCGTTTTCTTTATAATATAAACAAGCTATTTTAACTTTAGGAAAATTTTCTCTTACTTCTTTTACAGTTTTTCCTGAATCACAAATATCATCAACTATTAATACATGGGATAAATCTGCTATTTTAGAAATTTGGGCAGAATTTATTTGTTGATATTTAATACCTGTTTTATGTGATAACCAAGTAGCAGGGATTAACCCACCACGAGGTATTCCATAAATGTAAAAAGGTTTTTTCTCTAAATTATTAATCTTTTCAGCTAATTTTTCAACAACATTTTTAATGTCATTCCAACTAAGATAGTTTTTACCGTTTACTGTTAACATTATATTGGATGATTTCCGTTATTGATTTTTATACTATTAAAAAATTCTTCTCTAGCTATATTATCTTTCTCAAAGAAAACACCACTACACTTTGTAGTAACCATTGAAGCACCTTGATGTTTTACTCCTCTACAAGATACACAGTTATGAGTTGCTACAACTGTTACAATAATACCTTTATTGTTTTCACAAATTTTATCTACAGCATTATGAATTGCTGAGGTTAATTGTTCTTGAATTGCTCCTCGTCTACCAAATAATTCTACAATACGATTTAGTTTTGATAAACCAATTACTCTACCATTGTCTCCAACTACATATCCAATATGTACAACACCTTTAATTGTTTGGTGGTGGTGAGAACACATGGAAGTCAACGGAATATTGCGCTCTATAACGATACCATCATAGCCATCACTAGGGAATGATGTAATTTCACTCATCGCAGTATACCGCCCTGCCCACAAATCATTTACATATGCTTTAGCAACACGACGAGGTGTATCAGCAGAATTAGGATCATTTCTCCAATCACATTTTAATTCATCTAAAAATTTACCAAATGCTTTAGTAGCACGATCTATCATTTTAGATTTTTCTTTATCTGTAAACGGAAAGCCTTCAGCTACACCATTAGCAAATCCTACTGGTACTACTTCTAAATCTGTGTGTTGTTTTTTTCTATTACCCATTCGTATTTTTCTTTTTTATTTTTTGATATTGCTGAGATTCCACTCAATGTAATAAATCCTAAAGTAAGATCCAAATGATCTAAATAATCTATTATATGAGAAGGTTCTATAACTTTTTTTATCCACATATTATGGATTACTTTTAATTTGTGTCCTACTGTCATAACTTTTCTAAAAAATTTCTTAATTCTACTATTAAATCTAAAACTTCTTCAGGTTCCATAGTAATAGCACAACAAGTGTTTACATTGTTTTCTATTTCTTCTAAAATCTGTAAAGCTTCTTCTTTAGACACAACGTTCGGTATCAAAAGCCATAATATGACTTCTACCAGTATATCTCCATCCCCTGTCTCTGACAAAATTCATTACAGGTCCATAACTTTCAAATAAAGATTCTCTATCATCACCCGCAGGCATAGCCCAAACTTTTTCATCTGGGATTTTTAAATCTTTAAGAAATTCTTCAACTTCTCCAACCATAGAAAGTTCCTTATCAAGGACAGGCTTAATATGGTAGTCATTATGATAATCAATACTTTTTTTAATTGCATCTTTATTTACTCTAAATTTATTATGTCTGTCAATCATCCTTTGATCCGTAATCGCACCTTGTGGTGTTGCCACTCCAAGGACAGGTACCGAATTAGAGAATTTGGGACTGATAGAAAGCAAATTGATAGGATAATCTGTAGGTAAAAAATGACTACCTTCAGTTTCAATAGTAATGAATATATCTCTCTCATGTGCAAAATGTGTTAATTCGTTTACTAATGCGGGATGCATTGTGGGTGATCCACCTGTTAACATCATCTCTTTAATGTGAGGATGTTCTTTATAAAAATCGATAATATTTTGAAAACTATATTTACCTTTTTCTGGGTGAATACTTGTATACCAGGAATCACACCATCCACCTTCGCCAAAATAACATCTGTGGGTGCAACCTGATGTTCTAACAACAATAGTAGGATAGCCTTGTCTGCTACCCTCTGATTGTACTGCTGTATAAAGTTCTAGGATTGGGAGGACTTTATCGTAGTCCTCAATACGTTTGAGTTGTGTCATATGTTAATTTTTTTAAGTGGTTTTACAGTCACTTGAACCAATTTGGTTCCAATATAATATAACTATTTTAAATATCCAAATTATCTAATCTGTCTTTTAGCTTAGATATTTCGGTTTGTTGTTCTTGTACTACTTTAACTAGTAATGAAGTTAATTTAGAATATTTAATACCTTCTACTTCTCCTTTTTCATTTTTCTTAACTAATTCTGGTATATAGTTGTTTACTTCTTCAGCAATTAAACCATAATCTTTTTCTCCTGATTCTTTCCAATCAAAAGTTACAGGACGTAATTTATAAATACTATCTCCGGATTCTAATGTTTCAATATTTTCTTTATATTTTTGGGCTGAGGTTTCTGTAATAGAAGCAAAACTAACATCATCAGAAGTTCTAATATTTTGATTCATTAAGTAAACTTCTGTTATACCTTGACCTGTATTAATATTTCCTGCTACAACAAGAGTAGTACCATCAAATGTTAAATTAGCTTCGGCGTTACCGTTTGTAGAATCTACAGAAGTTAATACTCTATTGTTTGCGGGATTTGCTACAATATAAGAACCTGTAAGTAAAGTACCGTCACCTTCAAATGAACCACTAAATGATCCACTTGCACTTAAATTAAATAAATCATTTACTTGAATATCATTACCCATCCCATTACCATGAACTGTGCAATAGTACTTTAAAGAAGATGAAGAATTAAAGTCTATATCCAATTCTACGTAAGCACCCGCATTACCTGCTGTACCAACAGTAGTAACTCCTATTGTATAAGAAGTATCGTCTGGTAGTCTAAAAGCAAATGGATGACCTGAGTTACTAGAGTCTGATAGATCAAACCTATATAAGGATGGTCTTTGTAAAGATAAATTTGGAGCAGTTATACCATTAAAGGCATATTTATTTCCTCCATCATTAACGACAGTAACAGTAATATCTTCATAAAGTAAATTACCATTACCATCAAATGATCCACTAAATGAACCTGTAGCATCATCTACAAGCATACTACCTGTAAATGAACCAGTATATGAACCTGTAGGTAAAGCTACACCTGTTAAATTTGAACCATCTCCTTCAAACGATCCACTAAATGAACCTGAAGCATCCTCAAATATTCCTGAACCCGATAAAGAGCCAGTAAATGAACCCGTCATATTGGATCCAGAAATAACCATATCTTGGAAAAAACCGGATCCTGTACTAAATGATCCTGAGAATGAACCTGTAAATGGTCCATCTCCACTTGCCGCAAATGATGTTGAAGTAACATTTACAACTGAGGTAGAAATTGCTAAAGAAGCTGTTACAGCAAATGAGGCTGATTCTACACTACCTAAAAGTAATGAAGCTGTTTCTGCAAATGAGGCACTACCTTCTAAATCTCCTATTACTTTAGTTACTGTTAAAGTTTCAGTATTAGGTAAATATCTAAAGGCTACATCAGTTCTTACTTCATTAGTTCCATTAAGGTTTTCTGCAAATAATACATTTTGTTGGGTTGCTGTAGATTCTTCATTAACAGTATTAAGTTTAGAAGAAGTTAAAGCATGTGAAGCAGTAGTAGCGTTATCCGCTTGAGAAGCAGTAACTGCACGTTCAGCATTAGATGCTGAATCAATTAAACCAAAAAACGAGCCACTAAATGAACCACTCCAATTCTCACTAAAAGCAGAACCTGTAATTGTTACACTTCCTGTAAATTCATGTGTATCATCTAATGTATCACCAAACTTTGTTGAACCTGAACTATATATAATAGAAGATGATTCATAAGAAGAAACTAGATAATCAATTGAGGCTGTACCATTTATATAAAGATTACCTGAAATAAATTGGCTTCCTGTAAGACGGTAAGAACCATCTAAGGAACTAGTTCCAAAACCGTCTTGGAATAATGAATCTTCTAATTGTATAAGTTGATCATAGGTTGATCTTATTGTTCTTCCAGTAAGTGTAGCCATTCTATAGCAGGTTTATATGCTATAAATATGTAAAAAAGATTATTGATTTATTGTATTCTAGTCCAAAGCCAAGCTCTTTTTTTGTCTCTTGGTTTAGTTATTACCATTGTCTCTTTACCTATAAAGTAGGCTAAACTATATTGATCTTTTTTATCTGCTCTAATAACGTGTAATTCACCGTCTACTACTTCGATAGTACCTACAGCTAAAATTTTAGTAGCATTTCTTCTCACAAATCCTACTTTATCTTGATCTCTTGCTATTTGTAGAGCTTCTCCGTCTCCGTTTAGCCATACACCAAACATATCATAAGGCACGTCCTCTTGCCCGAAAGCAAGAGAACCTACCAAAGTAATTAAATAAAATAACTTTTTCATGCTGCGTGTTCTGCTAATAGTTTTTCTACATGTGCTTTCGCAACACCATATTCAACCGGTCCAGTTTCGTCCTCATATTGTACAGGATCGTCCACACCAAGTGCGATAAATGCTTCAATGCGCTCAACAGATGAAGCTGATTTGTAATCGCTATTACCGCTAGGATAGGGCTTATAAGATGTATTAGTACGTTTGTACACCTCATTAAACTCAATTCCGAGCTCGTCAACCAATTTTTGTCCATCTTTTAAAATTCCTAATTTGTCAGTATCTAAGTAAGGAGTAAAATATCCTACTTTATCAGCTTCCCAATTACCTATTCTAAAGGCAGCATCATCGGCATCTCTAAATTCCTGTCTACAATCAGGATAAATAGCATGATCACCAGCATGTATACCTAATGCAATATCAGTATCTAAACCATTTGCATTAGCTTCAGATAGAGCAACTGCTTGAGTAATAGAAGCAAATATTTTATTTCTATTAGGTACAACAGTAGCTTTCATATTGTCCTCTTCATAGTGACCTTCCGGTACATCTTCACCTCCAGTTACTAAAGCTGAGTTTAGTAGGTTTACGAGGCCATCTAATTTAATAACTTGATATTTTACATTCAAACCATTTTGAAGTAAATAGCCAACTAGTTGTTGTGCTCTTTCAAGTTCTACTCTATGCTTTTGACCATAATCAAAAGATAAAGCTGTTACATTATCATACTCAGATAAACATCTAAGTAATAAAGTTGAGGAATCCATCCCTCCAGATAAGGATACTACGACATTTTTTGCCATGATAAATAATTAATTAAATTTTGCCAGGTATTATTAAGCGTATAGGCAAACGCTGTGATTTTACATTTAATATATGACTTAATATAGTATAAGATTGTTGAAAATCCAAATCCCCCTAATAAAAGAGTCCAAACATTTGGATGGAAATGATCTCCACAAATTCCTAAAGCATGTTTTATTAATTCAGCCATTATAAATTATTAATTTTACGAAAATCTTTTACATTTTTTAAAATATCCTCATATTTTACTTTATAAGGATTTACATTAAAGAAGTCATTCATATTTGCTTGGGGTTTAGTTGTTAAACCCCCTTTAGTATAGAATGTACCCTCTAAAGCAGCCATAATAGGATTTGATGTATCTATTGATTCAATTTGGGAATTATTTTCATACCACCCAAATTCTTGAGGTACAGCGCATCCTAATAAATGAAATTTTATATCTTTAAAATTTGTATCATTTAATAATTTTTTTACAAAATTAATTCTACCAAGTGCTTTATCTAAAGCAGTATCTCCATACCAAGTAGCACCATAAGAAATATTTAATTTTCTATATCCTAAATCTTTAAGTAAAGTAGCACATAAACGAGCTGATTGTTCGTTTTTACCTTGTACTACAGCTGTAATTTTAGTTTTTTTAGGATATTTGTACTGTAACCAAAATTTAGCTTGAGCCGCAGTTTGAGCGTGTTCCATCCAAACATCAGGTACAATAAATTCATTTGGTTCTATTTCTTTTATCCAGTATAATAAACGTTTATGATCATAAGCTTTACCTAACTCATGAAGTGAATTATCCATGATTATATAACGTCCCATTTTCTTAGATTCAAGAAAGAAATTTTTGTACCTTTCATCTTGATCTAAAAGATGAGGTAAACAATAATCATAATCATTAAATGAACGACTATTATTTAATAAACATTTTGGAACTTCGTGACTAACCTTCATTAATAACCAGATAAATTATTTTTTATTTCTTTTAAAATTCTTTTATTATAATTTTTAGATAAAAATATTCTATATAGTTTTTCTAATGAAAAACTAAGAATATGTAATTTAAACTCAGCAGTATTTTTATGAAATTTTGTTAGTTTAGAATTTACAATAAAATTTTTTAGAATTACTTTTTTATCAGTATGAAATTTTACATAAAAAAGTGCATCTCCTCTTTTAATATTAATTTCATTTTTTTTCATTATAAATGTAGGATCTATAGATCTAAACCATTTAGATATATTAAATTTACCTGAGGGGAGAAAGGTTGATTTAGTAAAATCATTATCACTGTAATATGCAGGTAATTGAGACATTTCAATATTTTGGTTAGTAAAAAAATAATACCAAAAACCTAAACTAGCCATTAATTTCCCTCTAGATGTAAGAAAACTATAAAGTTTTTCGGGGGTTTTTAAATGTTTACTATAATACTCATTAGTTTTAGGATCCCATTTAAAAGAAAAATCTCTAGGGGATTTAATTACAAATATATTATTATTTTCTTTTTTAGCAGCAGGACATCTAAAGTAATTATTAGTTTCAGCTATAGAAAAATTATCTAAATTTTCTTTACTCATATTACTATGCATCTCTTTTACAAGAGATACGGGTTCAATAATAGATAATTCATTATGATTTAATCTTATCTTACTACCCCAATATATAGTAATACTATCCTTCATATATAGCACTATTTTTATTATGTTCTCTAAATTCCACTTTTACTACTTTTACTCTACCATCTGTTTCTTCTTGGATAAATGGATTTATTTTATCATAAATAAATTTTGCAAAACGTTCCGCCCCAGTAGCTGGGATGACCCGAACTTGAGCTGCTCCTACTTCATTCATTTTTAAGAATGATTCTACAAATGGATCATCTTCGGCAACTAAAAAAGTATGGTCAAACATATAATCCATCCAATCTTTAGGAGACATACCATCTATTTGACCTTTAGCTCTTTTCATTCCGCCAAAGTCCCAAACCCAATTTCTATCATCTAATTCACCTTCAAACCATAATTTAAAAGATATTCCATAACCATGTAAATATTTACAATGTGTTGTTTCAGCTTTCCATTGTCTAAAGACACAGCTAAAGCCATCAAAAACCTTTGTTGATTGAAATTTACCCATTATAAAAATTTAAAATTGCTTCTTTTGATTGTACTCCTACTAATCTACCAACTGCTTCTCCATTATCCACAAGAACTAGAGTAGGAACATTTCTAACTCCATATTGGATAGATAAGTCTTGGTTATTATCGACATCAATTTTTTCGTAATTAATTTGTCCTGCTAGTGATTCCATAATTGGACCTAATGTTTTGCAAGGGCCACACCAACTTGCACTGAAGTATAATATTTTTTTCATTTTTTTATTCTAATTATAATTAATTTTAAATTGTGTGTATATTAAAGGATATTGATATTCTATTTATATCGGATTTATTAGGGAGTACTTTATGTTGCATCCACCCTGGAAAAAGTATTATCATTCTTGGTTGAGGGATTATGTTATATAAGTAGTCAAAATTTTTAGGTTCCTTTAGTAAAACACTTTCAGAAGGTAAAGAATTAATAAGTTGAAAGTTTCCACTTTTTTTATTAACATTAATATAAATTACTCCACTTAGTAATGATTCTATATGATGATGGACTTCTTGGTATGCTCCCTTTTCTGCTATATTAACCCAACATTCACTTAATCTTACTGAGGGAGGAGAAGACCATTCCCAAAATTTACAATATTCTTCTACATGAAATTTAATTTTTTCTTTTAAAATTTTACTATTAATATTATTTTCTATAGGAGTTTTAATTGTAGATAAAGTAGGGCATAACCATTCAGCTTTAAATAAGTCATTATTATTACTTATAAAATTATCTGTATCCTGTTTAATTTGTAAAAAAGATTTTTCATCAATAATATTTTGATAAACAGGACAAGGAAAAGGATATATTAAATTATCCATTTTTTACTCTAATTATTTTATTTGTTTTATTACAAGGTACAAACTGGTAGCCCTTAGACACTTCTTTTAAAATTTGTCTATATATAGGAGAATTCATTTCACAACGATAAGGTCCCTTACGCATATAATAAAAATGTTATAACTAAACCTATAGCATAAAAAATTAACCAACGCTTATTAATATAATTTATTTTTTCTTGTGTTGTTTCTCTATAATAAGTGTTAATTATATAATCTTTGTATAATGTAAAAAAGATAAATACTATAGTATAAATTATAAGTTGAAATATAAGCATAACTATACCATTTCTTCTCCTATACCTATCACTTCTGATAATATTAAGATAGAGGCTGCTAATGAGATGTCCCACCATAGTGCTCCATATCCTAAAATTCGTACTCCTGATTTGACAAAAGATACAATTTGGTGTTTTCTTGGATCAGGCAGTTTTTCTAGGTCTGCCTCTTTTTTTAATTTGCTCATAACTTATATGTAATATTTTATACTTATCATCCATATGATAATAAAAATCAATTAGGGAACCACTAAAATTTAACATCTCCTCCTTGACTTGATCCTTACTAACACGAAAATATTTTGGAAATTCATTATATAGTTCTTCTAACTTTTCTTTCTCATCACGATCAAAATCTTCAAGTAAACGTTTACGACGAGCATTTACCATTTTAGATTGATCTGCATATTGAACAGGATCATCTTTATATAATTTATATAAATCATCCATTT
>Ga0213865_10003054_pt1 | contig 10367 bp, 11 predicted proteins | sample PICome_6_FD_160100 | JGI IMG/M metagenome (GOLD analysis project Ga0213865, IMG submission 160100) | Coastal seawater microbial communities near Pivers Island, North Carolina, United States - PICO282 | ecosystem: Environmental > Aquatic > Marine > Coastal | place: USA: North Carolina... | reverse complement strand
TTGCAAGTGATGAAGAGTTTCCAGCTTTGTTAGATAGAGCGGTTAAGGAAGAACTTTCATCAAATGACATTAAAACGGCCATCACCAATTGGAAAGGCGATTATTATCGGGTTTAATCACAGTGTTGTAATAAAATAACGTCATATGAAAACATTTTTTTTCTCTATTTTTCTGTCTTTGACTCTTTTCGCTAAGGCTCAAACAAATATTAAACTAGAATTACCCTCCTCAAAAATTAAGATAAACAAGCATATCTATGGGCATTTTGCAGAACATTTGGGCCGCAGTATTTATGATGGATTTTATGTCGGAGAAAACAGTGAAATTCCAAATTTAAATGGAGTTAGAATAGATGTCATCAATGCACTAAAAGAGATGAAAATCCCTAATTTAAGATGGCCAGGAGGATGCTTTGCAGACACTTATCATTGGAAAGAAGGAATTGGGCCAAAACAGCAGCGACCAACAATCGTAAATCAGTGGTGGGGAGGTGTAACAGAAGACAATAGTTTTGGAACACATGATTTCTTAAACTTATGTGAAGCTTTAGAAACAGAACCCTATATATCAGGAAACATAGGGAGTGGTACTGTCAAAGAGTTTACGGATTGGTTACAATATGTCAATCATGATGGAGTCAGTCCTATGGCGGATTTACGTCGAGAAAATGGCCGTGATAAACCATGGAATGTTCGTTTTTGGGGATTAGGCAATGAAGCTTGGGGGTGTGGTGGTCATATGACAGCAGAATATTATTCAGATGTCTATCGGCAATATGCAACATTTATGACCGATTGGACTAATAGTAATTCTATGTACAGAATTGCATCTGGAGCCAGTGGTTCAGATTACAATTGGACAGAAGTATTGATGAAAAATATTCCGAAAAATTTGATTGAAGCAGTTGCTCTTCATTACTATGCTGTTATTGATTGGGATAACAAAGGATCAGCAAAGGACTTTAGTGAAAAACAATATTTTCAGACTTTACAACGTGCTTTCAAGATTGATGAATACATCACAAAACATATTGCCATTATGGATCAATATGACCCAGAGGGCGAAATTGATCTTATTGTAGATGAGTGGGGAGGATGGTATGATGTTGAGCCCGGAACAAATCCAGGTTTCCTATTTCAGCAAAATACAATTCGAGATGCAATGATAGCTGGAATGACGTTAAATATTTTTAATAATCATGCCAAACGAGTGACTATGGCAAATTTGGCACAAACAGTAAATGTTTTACAAGCTGTAATCTTAACAGATGAAAAAAAATTGATTTTAACTCCCACATATTATGTAATGAAAATGTATGCTGTTCACCAAGGTGCTACTTTAATTCCTTTAAGTCTCGAGAGCCCAAATTTTTCGTTAGGAGATGAATCATTACCGGCCTTAAGCGCCTCTGCTTCTATAAATGAAGAGGGAGACATTCACATTTCTTTGGTAAACATAGACAGTAAAAAGGAACATCCAATAGAAATCCCGTTACCGAATGTAAAGTCAAATCAAATTTCTATGGAAGTTGTTTATTCACCAAATATTCAAGATCACAACACTTTTGATTATCCTGAAAAAATAAAAATTCAAAAATTTGACAAATATAAATTCAAAAATAAAAACCTAATCATCGAAATACCAGAACACGCAGTATTAATGGTGAAAATAGCTAAAGAGTAGATACTAGGTTTTAAGTTGCTTAAAATGTCAGTTTCTTGTAAGAGGACCTTCAAAAACCCCAACAGCTAGTTCCATCCTGACTAATAAAAAAAGAACAGCCATTAAAGTCAGAGCGATAATTCGTGATTGCTTAGTGCTTAAATTAATTAAGACAGTATTAATTCCAATTCCAAATGCAAGAAGTAATACCCCCATTATTATAAAGTCAAAAGTCGTCCAATTAATTTCATCGCTAAATACCATACCAGTAAAGGGAAGAATTAAGAGTAATTACGGAGCAAAAATAATTTTAGGGTTGAAAGAAAGTTTCATTCTAGAGTTTGTTTTAAATTCACAATAATGGCTATTTCAATAAGCAATAGTCCAATTAACATTAATCCTGAAGCGTCATCATATTCGCCAAAAACGATCAGAAGAATTCCGAGAACTGCAACAAGAATTGGAGCAAAACCAAGTAAGAGTAGTTTGAAATAACTCAAGACAATTTATTTGAAGTACTATCAAACTTAGAATTATTCATTCAACTTTTTAGCTTTTAACCCTAGTTTAACTTTGAACATATAAGTTCAATGTATAAGAATAAAAAAGATTAGATTGTATGGTAAAACATAAAATGATAGATAAATTCAAAGGCATAAAGAAGTTTATTTTTGAAACCTCCGTAATTATTATCGGTATTTCTATTTCATTTTGGCTGAGCAATCTACAGGCAAAATCGGATGATCACAATATGGAGGTTGAAATACTTGAGGCCATAGAAATCAATATCGATGAGATTCAAAAGTATTTAGACAATAGACGTGAAACCTTAGATGCTGATAATCAGCTGATGGATTATCTCTCTACCCATTGGGATGATCTAAATCTTGATTCAATTGTTGAGGTTTTACAATACGGCCGACATATGAAAGCCTTTCACAACGTCTTCTTGGATTACAGAGAGTTTCATCCGCCAGTTTCAGAAATCACCTCTATCATCGGAGACGGTTCTATATCACTTATTTCTAATCGGGAAATAAAAATTCAATTGATTTCTTTAATGGACAATAGTTATGATTTCGTCAATCAAAACGTCAAGAGTGAAATTGAACTACAACAATCATTCAGAAATCAATTGGTGCAAGAAGACAGTTACGAGATTTCAAGAATATTAGAAACCACCCAAAATGAAATGACGCAAAGAGTTTCAGGAGAGATTGACAATAGAGAAAAAATACTTGCTGAGCTCAAAGCAATTACAAAATTAAGAGCTGCAAAAAACTACCTTAATCTTAAAATAAGACAACGATTTTGGGTGATGAATTTCTACAATACTTTTGAGCGCAAACTAAATACATTAGATGAGTTGGTTGTAAAAGAATTAAAATCCATCCGATGAATAAGACATTAATTATAATCTCAATTATTTTTTTAAGTTGCTCAAAGGAGGATTGCACGAAAACTGTGAATCTCCCAGTTTGGGATCCCATTGAAATGACCTTCGTCGATAATTTTCAAGAAGTTCCTTGTGATCTGGGCGAACCCGTTGACCAGCCTGTTTCAAGTCTTTGATAAATACTGATTAGTCAGTTCAGCCTTGAATGTTAAGCCTAGTCATTGAATTCAACTAAAACAAAATGAAGAAAATAATTCAACTCCTTTACTTAATTCCAGCAATAGCCCTTAGTCAAATTACCTCATTTGACGAGCTTAAGCAGGTGAATTCAAAAGATCAATTTTTTAAAATTTCAATTGAAAATGGTTTTGAAAAAGTCAGTGAAGAAAGCGTTAATAAGGGCAAGGGTTTAATGATATCTTACGCCCATAAGCTATCTCAGGATAAAAAAAATGCAAATCAATTTTTTTGGTGGATTGAAAATTCAGCCGTTGGAAATTCTTGGATGTTGACTTTGGCCGATGAAGAATTGTATTCGGAGCTTTTGAAAAGCATAAATACAGAATGTGAATTTTCAGCTGTTGTCAATTATTATTTTAACGATATGGTCTGCTATAGTTGTGCCGAACTTGAGGCAGTAATCGGTGTTTACAAAGACGATGGATACGGCCATGTCAATCGATTTACTTTTGAAGAATACCAAAAAATACTTGAGAACTAAACTCAATAGAAATGCCTTGTTTCAGCTTAGTCAAACACCTTCATTTTCAAAATTGGATTATTTTTTGTACATTGAAAGAACCTAAGAGAGGGAAGCTCACTATACATTAGGAGTGATACATTTTAAATCTTTGAATAGATTCATAATTATTCCCTCATCTTTTCAGTTTAGACTAGAGGCTATTATTTTGAGCAAATAATAGCCTCTTTTTTTATCTCTTTCGTTTAAAGAAGTTTTTCTTCCATAGTAATCTCAATAAAAAGACGAATAGAAACAAAAAAACCAAAACCATGAAAAAAACCTGTTCATGTACTAAAGATAAAAATCGAAATAAATCAAGCTTATTAGATTAAATGTTAACACGATGGTTTTAAAATACTTAACTTTAAAGACAGTGTAAAAAGTTCGAAACATGAAGGTTTTAATTATTGAAGATGACGTGGTGGCCCAAATGGGAATGAGAAAGATTTTTCCTCTATTTAAAGAATCTATACAATTCGATATAGTAGAAAATGGAAAAGAAGGAATTCTTTGCCTTGAAAATCAAGGTGAAGATAAGGTAGATATTGTCATCTTAGATTTACATACCCCTGTGATGAATGGATTTGATTTTTTGCAAAAAATTCGATCTTTTGAGCAGTTCACTGATTTACCAGTAATTGTGCATACTACATCAAATAGAATTGATGATCTCATTACATGTAGAACTTTTGGAATAAGTGGCTACTTTGTAAAGCATATAGATTATGAAGTTTATAAAGAGAACTTTCTGACTATTTTAAATTATTGGTTTTCATCAAAACAGCGCAAGTCGTTAAAGCTGAATTAATGCTAAAAGTTGTTTATTAAACTTTTAAGGTTAGCGGTAAATGAAAACAAAACGTAGTTCCTTTTCCTACTTCAGACTCATACCAAATTTCTCCATGGTAAGATTCTATAATTTTTTTGACTATAGACATACCCACTCCGTTAGATTCTGGTTTTGAATGTAGTTTTTGAAAGATTGAAAACACCTTGTCCGAGGCTTCTTTTGGAATCCCTATCCCATTATCTTCTATCTTAAATCGAATAAAACGCTGCGTTGTTTTTGCTGTAATATTTACCAGTGATTCAATGTCTTCACGTCTATACTTACAAGAGTTATCAAGTATATTCTGAAATATTTGAAGCGCCCTGCTTTCATTCATTTTTAGTATTGGTAATTTATTCTTTAAAGTAATTGTGGTGCTTGGATAACTTTGTTTCAATTCTTTGATAAGGTCTATTAATAGTGCATTTAAATCAACCTCCTCTTCTTCTGATTTGGGTTTAATTTTCATTTCTGAATATTGCAGGGTGTCAGAAATTAATTTATCCATCTTAAGTAATGAATCATCTACAATTTTTAAATAAGATTGACTTAATTCACTTAAATCTTTCTGGTCTTCTCTAAGCCAACTCATTGCAGCTGAAATAGACCTAAGAGGTGTTTTTAAATCGTGAGATACTACATGCGCATAGTTACTCAATTCTTCGTTACTCTCTTTAATTTTGGCGCTTGTGAGTGAATTTTTAAAGCCCAGCGCGATTATGTTTGAAAGTTTAACGAGATATTCCAAATTAGAACTATTGAAATAATTCTTTTGTTGATGCTCTGCATCAATAACCCCAATAAGTTTATCGTCTAATAAGATAGGAACAGTTAATTCAGATTGCATTAGTTCACCGTCTATTTTGTATTCAGACACTTCAGAGGTGTCGCCCGTTATAAAAGCCTTTCGATTTACAGCTACAGTTCCCGAAATACCCTCTCCAAGTTTCAATACGGCTGGAGAATCAATGTTGCCTTCGTCATGTTCTTTAAGGGAGGCTATTTTGATTAATTTATTATCAATAAAAGCAAATAATACTACACTTTTAGTTTTAAGATAATTACCTATAAGTTGCACTAATTCTGCACCAATACCATTCAAATCGTTTTGACCTGAAATGATTTCTAATATTTTATTTTCTGTTTCAAGCTGAAAATTATTCTGTTGAGTTAATTCAATTCTTGCTTTAGAAGCTGCTTGTTTACGTGTAGCCGCAAGCAGTTTATTACGCATTAGTATAGAGATGCCTAGAAATAGTAAAATGAGTAAACTAGCGCCTAGCATCAGATTAAGTCTAAGCGATCGAAGCTCATTATATATAGAATTAGTATTACTGTTGAATTGAATGTAGCCGATTAACTCATCTGTATTATCTAATACTTTGAAATTTAATAGAATCGCATCTGCTTTTTCAAGAAAGTCTTGATTTGAAGAAATATCGATTAGTTTTTCTGTTGAATTATTCTTTGATTTAAGCCATAGGGGCATTTTTTGAGCATCGTAAAAACTGATTTGTGTAACTCCTTCGCTATTGCGTAAAACTTGATTGTAGACTTCCTCGAAGCCTTCAGAATCATTTAATAATAGATTTAATTTACTTTGATTAATTATGGCATCCTTAAGTAAAGATGATTTCAATATTAAATCAGAAACAAGCGAGTTTTTCTGAGAATTTACGATCATTATAATCGTTGAAAAAGCTCCTGCAAAAAGAAGGAAAGTGATTAACAACTCATTAATATAAGAACCAAATGAGATGCGTCTAATTTTATTTATAAGACCTGCTAACATTTGATTTCATTTATAGTCCATATATTCAGTGATTGAACGTATGATTCTATTGCATCGACATCATTTGCAAGTTGATTTAACCTTCTAAAACAAATCATGAGTTCTTTATACAATTCGAAATTGTATTGTTTGGCATATTTTTGAATAGCGATCATCTCCTTAAACAAATCACGGATAAACTTTTTCCGTTCAAATACACCTTCTATAAGATGAATTCTTTTAATCTCAACAAGGAGGGTAGTGATAACTACTTTTGAAAATGCTTTTTGAATTTGAGTTTTGTCAGTAGTCTCTAAAAAGGATTTTAAACTTGCAAAATCCTTGTCCAAAGAAATACATTCGCCCTGAGACTTAAATAGTAATGGCTCGATTAATTCTCTTGCCAGTTCTAAACGATTATCTTCAATTAGATTAAATCCCTTAGACCAATATAAATCCATCGGAATTGAAGCTTCCTTTCTAAAGGACAAATAGGATTGCCCTTGCATTTGAAAAAAGCAACTGAAATAAATTGTAATAAGTGCTAAACGTTTTAGCATCTAAGGGAGTTGTTTGAGCTATTAGAAATTAGCAGATACGCGAGCAACCATGCGGTTGTTATCTAAACTAAAATTCTTTTCGTTTATCCAATTGTGGTCTAAACTCAACAAAAAATTGGAATTAATCTGAAAGTTTAGTCCAAATGAAATAGTGGTATAAACATCATCTGTTCCTTCTACAAACATGCTCTTATCCAACTGATCAAAGCGAATTTTTGGTATCACAGCATCTATTTTAGAATTCTCTCCTAGACCTTGTTTGAAACTTAATTCGGCCATAAATCCAGTGTTAGGGAAAATCTTTTCTGTTTGATTATTGATTAGTATTTCTTCAGATTGTATTAAATAAGAGCGTAAGCTAAAATCATTCCATTTGGCAGTGATATCTGCACCAAACGCTTTGAAACTGTTATCATAAAATTGCTTGGTGTCAGAGGAGGCAGTTGGATCTCGTTCAAAGAGTAATCCTTGACCGTAACTAATACCTATATTTAAGTGCTCTCCAAAACCTGGAAAAACGGAAACCCTACCATTAATTGTTTTGTTATTATTATTATCAAAGCTATTATAGCCACTTATGTCCCATGCATTAAATCCATTCCCCACAGAAAACACATAATTCAAGCCCCACTCACCCTTGGCAAAAGAACCATCGAATCTGAGACCGCGTTCATTATAATGGGTTACGTAAGCTCCTGAGGCTAAAGGTATCGTGGTAAAAAGGTTTTGAGCGCCAAGCCAATCTTGATTTTGAATTCCAAAAACACTCCAAAATGTTCCTGCTGAAACGGCTAAGTAATTTTTAATTAATTTATATCTGAGATTAGCTTCTGTGAGCACAAAAGTTATTCCTCCTGGACCTGCTGCACCAACACCTGAAGGATTATTTACCAGGTGTAACTCCATAATAACAGAAGCTTTTTCACTAAGTTCTGAACTCAACCAAAGGGCAACATCATTATTAAATGAACTTGTATTCGTATTGGGTAGAATAACCTGACCAGGCATCCCTATACCGTTAAAATTTCCTTGTTTCCACTCAGGAGATTCTCCGGCGTAAACTGCATTCACATAACCATGCAAGGAAAAGAAAGAAACAGGATCAATGTACTTTCCGCCAGGTATTTTCCACTGATATTTGTCCTCATAAATATCTTGAGCATAAACAGTGGAGGTTGAATAAAAAACCAAAAGTAGTAGGGATAATAATTTAAATCGAATCATATTAAAATAGATTTACAGATCTCTCTTAGGACTTAGACGTTAAAAAATTTTTGACAGATAGGTGTTAGCGTGAATGTTAAGCGCGTATCTTATCTAATTCATAACGTAGATATACCTCAAATTAGTATACAAGGTGTTACGTTTTAAAAATTAGACATGTGTGTAATGCCAAAGGACGGCTAACTATTTTAAATTTCAAACATCTTGAAGTAATACTTTTTCAATGTAATCCTAGAGGGAGAAGATTACGGCTATTAATTTTTTACAGTAAATAATAGCCTCAGTTATAATATGATTTTGCTTGTATATACAACGGGTCACTAATTCAATTGATAACAAAAAAAACCCTCCGCTTAGGAGGGTAGATAATGTTTATTTGATTTTATTATTCAAGGCTAATAAGGAGCTAATGTATCACTGCGTCAATTCTAATATAAACGCTTAATAGGAGAATTCAGCACCTTCGACTTCTTTAGCTCTCTTGTAAACATTAATCTTTTTAATCTTCCCATTGACAAAGAGAATGTCGTGAACATTATATTCAAATGTTGGATTGCCTTCCGCATCGATATCCGTATAATCGTTACCAGTAGTAAGCCACTGTTCAAGCACACCATCTTTATTTTTTGCGGCATTTGCAATCATCCACTTTACTTCCCATTTTGGAGCGGCTGTCTTAAACCAATTGTCTAAGGTTTCTATATGAGAGGCATTACCTTTCAAAACACTTCCATCTGCTGTATAACCTTCCCAGTCTTCAGCATTAATTTCAGCAATCTTATCTAAGTCTCTGTCATTATGAGCTTTAATATATTCTAACCAAATGGCCTGATTAGAGGTTTCTCCAACAAGGATAGGTGTCATTTCCGAAGTCCCATCCATAAGAGCAGAGCCAATTTGGGTTGGTGTTGTGTCCTCAGATGTCTCTCCTGTGCTGTTTTGACAGCTAGTGATGAATAAAAAAGTAAGTAATAAAAAGTTGAAAGGTTTCATTAAATTGAATTTAGAGATTAATTATTTTCTGTTAAGTATTGAGCTATTTGATCATCAATAGAACTAGGGTCAAACCACTCATTTAATACAATAACCTTCCCATCTTCATTGAATTGCTGTATGACATAAAACTTTAAATGAAACGGTGCACCTGTTTCGATATGATTCCCTGACCACACTCCATAGATTCGGATTACATCAGGCGAAGAATTTGTGTTTCCAGTGTCTGAAAAAGTTGAACCTGCCCAATATGCACCTTCCCCTCCAATAATTGCTCCTCCAGGAGTGAATTTTACGTTTTCGAAGTTGTCGATGTAATTTTTAGCAGCGGCTTTTAATTCTTCTTTGCCGAGAATAATATTATTATTCCAGTTGGGAGGACTCCATTTTACCGAATCAGCGTATAATTCTAAGAATAGGTTTAAGTCTTTATTCTCTACTCCTCCTACATGATGTTTTTCGAAAGATTTCCAGTTTTTTTCAAATCTGATTTGATCATCATTCATTTTTTCAGGTTCGGTAAGGGTGTTTTTGCATCCTGAGAAAATTACAAGTGCAAAACACAGTGTAAAAATATTATTCATAATTAATTCTTTAGTATTGTTTATTCTATGATTGGGGCTACTTTGAATTTCATTGTTTTGGCAACAAAATCAAGTTCACCACTCACGATATTAAAAACTCCATTTGTTGAGTCATTGTCTAAGGAATACATTTTAAACACTTTACCTTCCTTTCTCCAAACACCCTGGAGAGAACCATTTACAACTTTATCGCCGATTTGAGTCCAGGCAAATCCAGTAAATTCCCCTTGCCCTTCAGCATCAAAATAATTCGTAAAAGTGTAGGATAAATATGCCTTTCCATAAGGACCTGCTTCACCTGATGCGGCAATTTGCCAATTCTTACCATCTGTGGTCATGGCAGAATCAATTTCAAAATCAGCATTAAATGTTTCACCCCAAGATATGTCTTGAGCGAAAGTAACTCCCGTAGTTAGCACGAGTAACAGAAATAGTTTTTTCATTTGAGTAATGGTTAAGTTTAATTTTAGTTTAAAATAAACAATTAATTTAATTAAAGTAGAATTTAACCTTTAAATGTGAAGCACTTCCTTTTAACAATTTGTTAATTTATTTTTTAAGGAGATATAAACTTATATATATTATTGCGATAAACAATAAAACTAA
>Ga0213865_10003052_pt1 | contig 10369 bp, 9 predicted proteins | sample PICome_6_FD_160100 | JGI IMG/M metagenome (GOLD analysis project Ga0213865, IMG submission 160100) | Coastal seawater microbial communities near Pivers Island, North Carolina, United States - PICO282 | ecosystem: Environmental > Aquatic > Marine > Coastal | place: USA: North Carolina | collected... | reverse complement strand
ATAAATACCTGTAGCTTTCGATTTAAGTTCAGGACTGTATAGAATAGCTGCTAATTCTAGTTCTTTAGGCGACAACAACTGACCGTAGGTAACGTTAGGGTTATCTTTTAATGTCTGTTTTGATAAGTCAAGAGCATAATCTTGTTGCATCTTTTTAAACTCATCAAGTTGTTGTTGCGTAATAGCCATTAATATAAGTTTTCTATTTCTTTTAAGTCTTTATCTAAATCTATAGACGGATTTACAGGCGACGTTGAATTAGCTGAGCTTTTTGTTTTTCTATCGTAAAACGTTGCGTCGTGTTTTTGCCACTGGTCTACTGCTCCTACACCTTTATATCTTTCGTAAAAAGGTTTGTAAGTATAAGCACCGTAGTTTAGCCATTGCGGCGTATCTGCACCTGATGCGTCTTTTCCTATTAACGGATTATAGTACATAGTAACAATAGATTGGAATGTTTCGTCATTCATATTATAACGTTGTAACCCACCTGTAGGGATAGCTACTTGTACTTCAGCATCAACACCACCAACTAACTGGTCTACAAAACGTATTAAGTTGTCTTTTAGTATTTTAGGGTCTTGTGTTGAACCAAAACCTACTATTTGTAAATGATACGCTAAGTCTTTATCAGATAGCGTTCTACCTGTTTGACCATTTGCTGCCGCTGCCATATACGCTAATTGTAAAAAGTTTGCTCTAGTTGCTACGTTAGCATAAGAAGTTTCACCCATAAGTTGTCTAAGGTTTGTTCCTGTTGCGTTTTCAAAATTAGCAGTAGCTCGTTCTATTTGTTCTTCGTCTCCTGATTTAAGGGCTATGTATAGTTCTCTAGCGTTGTTACCAGAACCTCTTAACGTACCGCCTGTTTCATCAGCACTGAAATATGTTAGAGGGTCACGATTACCATTTAATGAAGCTATTTGGTCAAAGTTTGCTATAGCACTATTCCCCATATTCATTAAAGAAGAAACAACAGTTGTCGGTGCTTTACTAGGGTCTTTAATTCCTTCGTCTAACATCTCTATTGTTTTATTAGCAACGTTTAATGTTCCCATAACCGCTTGGTCTCTGGCAGTTATTTCTGCATTAGTTTTTACAAGTTCGGTATACTGAGGGTCTTTATAAATATCAATACCTGTTGAACCACTAGTAGCTAATTTAGCAGGGTCTATCCAATTTTGACCCGCTACTACAAAACCAAAATCATTAGCGTCTTTATTGTCAGGGTCTTTTATAAAAGTCTGACCTGTTTCTTTATCGAAATATCCTGGACGTATATCTACAACACCTGTTTTAGCTTTATTAGTATCTTGTAAGTTTAAGAATTGAAAAGCATCAGGGGATACTTGTTTTTGTATAAAACTTGCTCGTCTTCCTTCTCTTGTTAATCTATCTTGTTCTTTAGCTCTATTTATAGCTACAGTATTTTTTGCAAAATCACTAGCACCTCTACCTAATTGACTAGCAGCTACAATATCAAAAACATCATCAAAACCAAAACCGTCTTTTTCTTCTTGTGGTCCAAATAAAGTATAAGCGTCAGCTTGTGCACTTTGTAATTTAGTTGGGTCTTCTACATCAGCACCTATACTTTTTAAATAATCTTCTCTGTTCATAGGTTCTGCTTGTTTACCTTTAAACATAGAACCAATACCGTCAAAAAGTAACGGTAGTAACGGGGCTATTTTTTCTACTGTATCTGGTTCAGGTGCACGTCTAACAGGTGGACGAGCCGTTGGAAACCTCATTTGAGTTGGGGATAACTTAACAGGTGTTATACCTGCAATGCCGTTTTTACCTCCAAACGTTGGAAAAGGATTGTACTTAGCCATATAAACCTCCAAGACCCATGTTCATAGGTTGAACAACGTTTTGATATTTTCCTTGGTTCATGTTTTGAAAACTTGCAGGACCCGTATTTTGATACGTGCCTAAATTAGGGTTTATTGGAAAATTAAATCCACTGTTAAAACTTCCTAGCCCTCCGCCCATAGCTCCTGATGGAGTATAGTTAGTATTAGTAGTCGGTGCACCACCTGCATAACCGAAACCACCTGCCATAGGTCCAAGAGAGGCTGTAAGTGCTCCAACGTTTTGTAATGTTTGCATAGGTAAGTTGTATTGACCTACGAAGTTTTGGTAATTTAAGTCCATTAGCGACTGTTGTCTACCTCTACCTAATCCGCCCATACCCATCATTGACTGAATATCTTGTTGTTGTAGTTGCGGTAATAAACTTGCCATTCCACCGTATTGACTACCGAAACCACTTAACGCACCTGCTGTTTGTTGACCTAGTCCTGCTAATCCTTGACCGCCTTGTAGTCCCATACCGAACTGTTGTTGACCTAGTGCACCTAGTTGTGAACCTTGTTGTAACTGACTAGCGAATCTTTGTTGGTCTATATTAGATAGTTGTTGTCCTTGTTGTAGTTGGTTAGCAAATTGTTGTTGGTCTAGCGTATTAAGTGCTTGACCTCTATTCATAGCGTTTTGTATAGCTTGTAATTCAGAAGCATTTAACGCTTGACCTGTTGCTAATTTAGCTTGTGCTTGTTGTGCTTCTAAACTTCCTAGTTGTGAAGCTCTAGCTAATTGGTTTTGAGCTTCTGTTGTAGAAAGGTCGCCAAACTGTCTGCCTCTTGCTAATGCTGCTTGAGATTCTTGACCCGCTAATCCTGCTTCTTGACCTGCTAGATTACCTAACTGCGAAGCTCTGCCTAATGCAGTTTGTGCTTCTTGACCTGCGAAACCACCTAGCTGTCCTGCTATATTAGATTGTAATCCTGCAAGACCTGCTTGTCTTTGTTGTTGTGCTTCGAATGCTTGTTGTGCTCTATTAGCCGCGTCAGAATAACCACCACTACGAATAGCTCCTACTTGTTCTGCTGCTCCTCTTGCAACATTTTCTGCTAGTTCGTCACGTCTTAATCTTGACCTTGAACCGCCGAAAGCTCCTCCGCTAACAGCTTCGTCTCTAAGCCCCATATCACTTTTAGCTAATCCTTCTCTAACGTCTTTTAATGTTTGTTGTACTACATCTTCTTCGAAAGGGTTATAAAAACTTGCTATACCGCTAGGGTCAAAACGACCTGTAGAACCATAACCTGTTTGTTCTGCTCTACCTAATGTTCCTGTAGCTCCTTTAAAATCTGGTCTTGCTCCTAAAGTTTCTGCTCTAGCACCTGCAAAACCAGCTCTAGCACCACCGAACTGTGGTCTAGCTGCTGCTGTTTCCATTCTAGCTAAATCTAAATTAGGTGCTCCTGCTCTTGTTAATGCTTGTGCTTCACTAAACGAAGGCACTCCACCTTGTAGATAACCTCTGCCTGATTGACCGAACCTTGCTCCTTCTATAAGACCTCTGCCTGATTGTCTTTGTTGTGCTCCCGCTAATAAATCTCTACCTGCTGTGTCGAATTGTGCTCCTCTAGTAAGGTCAGCACCTAAACCTGCTAATCCTCTACCAGCACCTAATCCTGCAGTTATTTCATCTTGTCCTCTAGCTAATGCTCCTCTAGATATCCCTGCCGCTTCGTCTAGTAAATCAGCTTGTGCACCTAAGTACGGTCTGTAACTGCCAATCGCTGAATCAGCAAGTTCCATACCATACAGTTCTCTAGGGTCAAAATCAGCAACCCTTTGTCCTGTGTAAGTAAATGGACTTGAATCAGCTTCGCCTAAGTTTTGGAACTGTTGTCTTAAAAACTGTTGTGCAAAAGGAAATATATCCTGTTGTAAAAACTGCCCTATATAGGGGGCGGGGGCTTGACTGGAATATTCTTGTTCTTCTCTAGACGCCATATCTCTTATTTCCCATTTCGTTAAATTTATCTAAAACAGCAATTCCTTTAGCATGACTGCCACCACCTGCCGCATCTACTGCCGCTTTTGATAACATATACTCTCCGTTACTTGCCATTACTGGTATTAAATCATCTTTTGGACCACCTGGACCGTTCATAGGACCTCCGTTAGGCATAAACATTGGTCTTTGTAATACTTTGCCATCAGCTGCAAAATTAACAGTAGAACCACCGATGGCAGATATATTTTGTAACTGGTTTCTTCTTCTTGCTGCATTTCCTGGAAGTGTTTGTGTTCTAACCATACTGCCTTTAGGTTCAGGATTGTCTATTAATAATGCTGATAAAACTTGTCCTAAAGCTCCTATGCCTGCATTAAATAATTGAGGATTAGCTTCAGCAAAATTCTCTACCCCTATTTTCATGTTTTCAAGACCTGTAGGTACTTCTGTTAAAGGCACGTCGGGCGGGTCAATACTAGGAACTAAACTCTTAGCATCAACTTCTAATTGTTCTACCATAATATCACCTAAGTCAGGTTCTTCAATAGAAGTAAAATCTATTACGTCTGTATTAGGGCGGTCTGGCAAACTGGTTATCATTTCTTTTAATTTTTCTAGTTCTTCTTTATTTGATAGTAAAGCACCTATTCCACCACCGTTTGCTTTATGGTGGATTTTTCCTCCAAAAGCAAGACCTGAAATACCTAATTCTTCAGGACTAATTCCCGCTTGTTGTAATATAGCTAATAACTGTGCTTCTTGGTCCATTTCAGGTTCTGCCATATTTTCATATTCAAAATCACCGAAAGTATTTATTTCGCTTCCAGCAACTGGTGTAAATCCACCACCCTCTCCTGGTTGTAACGTAGGAGCTGTTCCACTACCTATAGCAGCTTTAGGGTCTTTTGCTCTATTAGAGGCTATTTTTCCTGCAAGAAGCTGACCTCCGACTATTGCTGTTGCTACCCATGCCATACTATATGCTCCTTATTTGGTCGATAAGTTTATCTATCTGTTTTGTATCGACTGGTAAAAATTCTTTTTTAAAGTCTTTAGCAATACATTCTTCTTCCACTTCTGCTAAAGTTAATTTATCTGTACAATGCACAGTCACCCAAACACATTCTTCGTGTATGTATAAAAGTCTTTTTGTTCCTGAATCAGTTATTCCGTGATACGGAGCCTCTATAGTTTCTGTTCCTTTTTCACTATATACAGAACACTTGCCTTTCATTACAAAGAACGGGTGGTTTTGATTATGTATTTTAGTTGCTATAACCATTCCCTCAGGCATAGTAATAGCTCTTATGTATTGACCGTCTGCAAAACTATGTTTAACATAGCCTTCTTCATATCCTTGATAAGCAGGTAAGTCTTTATCTTGATTAATTTCTGTTGAGTATTCTGCTAAAGCTTTTTCAAATTGTTTTACTTTATTTTGGAAATTAAGTTTATTTTCTTTATGTTCTATAAACTCACAAACATCTGTGTATGTAAAATTATCTGTTGTCTTTAATTCAGTTAAAGCCATTAGAAACGGCTCCTTGATTTTATTTTCTTTCCTTTAGACGTGTATATGTAGAAGTCCGAACGGCTCCCTTTTTTCCTCAGATATGTCTTCTTATCTACTCCAGTCATTGTTTCTCCAGCGTGTTGCCACGTATTTGCGAGTTAAAGCTCACCCCGTAAGCTGCAGCACAATGGCTGATATATTGATTATATATCAAAAAGTGTATATTTTTAAAGGTTTTTGTTTACCTTTTACTTTTATTGGTTTTAATGCTTTTAACTGTACTCCACAATATTTTTCAGTTTCTTCGCCTATTAGTATGTCTACACCTGCTTCTTTAGTTGCAGACTCTAGCCTAGCGGCTGTATTTACAGCATCCCCTATAGCTGAATAATCAAACCGAGTATCACTACCCATGTTACCAATAACCGCTTCTCCTGTATTAACTCCTACTCCAATAGCTACGCCGATATCTGCTTTTATAATATTATCTTGTATTTCTTTAGCACAAGTAACAGCTATGTGTTCGTGGTGTTGTAAATCCATTGGTGCATTAAATATTGCCATCATTGCATCACCAATATATTTATCTACCATACCACCATGTTTTTGTACTGCGTCTGACTGTATAGTTAAGGCTTTGTTCATAATTTTAGTTACTTCTTCTGGTGGTAATGTTTCTGAAAGTGCTGTAAAACCTCTGACGTCTGTGAATAAAAATGTACAACGTCTTTTTTCTCCACCTAGTTTTAACAAACTCGGGTCTTTTTGTAAACGTTTAACTTGTCGTGGGTCTAAGTAATGCTCAAACTGTTTCTTAATTTGTTGTCTTAATTTGTATTGTTCTCTAAAACGTAAGTAGAAAGCTATAGCTCCTGTAATAAATTGTGAAACTAAAGACCACGTAACATCTATTAAAACACCTGTAGATATCGTGTGATAACCGTATAAGCCCGTTAAACCCATCGTAAGTAAAGCTAGACTTATACCCCAAGTTATCCCTAAATAGCTTATAAACGCCCATACGAGCCCTACAGACGCTATAAATATTAATAATTCTAAAGCTAGGGCATAATCTGGTATAAAAGGACTATCTTGAATTAAAAGAGACTCTGCAAGAGCTGTTTGTATTTTATGCGGTTCTAGTAAACCAACTGGTGTAGCAACCTGTGGCATCACCCCGTTAGCGGTTACACCTACAAACACAAACTTACCATTTACGTTCATCTCTTTTAAATCAGTTTGTGGTGTATTTACCCAACTAATCCATTTACGACCAAGACTATCAGTTTTTACTGGTGGTATACCTCGTATAGCTATTTCTTGTATGCCGTTTTCGTTTGTAGTTATGATGTAGCTTCTTACACCGAATAGTGCTTTATATATTTGTGTGCCGAAAGAAGCTACCCAACCATCAGGTGTTCGTAATAGTAAAGGAACTCGTCTAACTAGTTGGTCTACTTCGGTGGGAGCACTGGCAATTCCTTGTAGTATATCTTCGTAGGCGTAGAAATTTTCCTTGACTCCCTGTGTTAGTATACCACCAATATCTTCACCTTTTATTACAGTTCCTGTAGTTTTAGGGTATTTATTATTAGGTGTTTCAAACATAGCAATCACACTAGGAGCATACCCTAACGACCTAGCGAAATCTTCATCACCCATTAGTCTATCAGGCTGTGGAAAACTAATTACCCAACCCACACCAAGAGCTCCTTTACCTAATATTTCTAACTGTATGTCAGCTAATCTTTTTCTAGGTAGTGGATAACCGCCTTCACGTTCTACGTCTTCTTCTGTGATATTAAGAATAACAAAATTACCCGAAGGTTCTTGTTGTTTTATAAATGTATCAAATACTTTAAGTTTTAATATCTCTGTAGGTGTTGATTGAAATATTAAAGGCAGTGCTAGGATTAGCAGTAAAGGTATTATAAGAAGTTTTTTCATCCGCTACTTTGTCTAATAGTGATAGTAGAATCGCCTCCACCGTTTACTTTTATTATATTAGAAACCCCGTCTTGTATCAAAATTACAGTATAGCCACCACTTGCGTTTAAATCTACTTGTACCGATTCACTAACTTTTCTACGTAAACTTACAGTTTGACCCGTTACTATAGTTGTTATTTGCGTATCAGCATCTTGCCCTATTAAAGTACCTGATATGTTTATACCAGTGGCTAATGCTAATTGGTCTTCTTCGTCTTCTATAGCTAAAGCATCAAGAACGTTTAGTAAATCTTCTAAGAAATTAACATCAAGATAATTAATATCTAATTCTGTGAATTCTAAACTGTTATCTTCTAAAAAATCTTCAGCTAAATAATCAATATCTAAATCATTAAAATCTAATAAATTAACTGTTTTAGCAGCTGTTGTTTCTTCCTGTAAAACATTATCTTCTTTAGGCGGAGAGACTATTAACATATTATCAATAATATCTAGTGATAAATCTAATATTACAGGCTTACTCGGTGCATTTTCAAACACATCAACTGTTGTAGCTTGGTAAGGTTTGTTTAATAAAACACTTCCTGTAGCTGTTACTACCTCTATTTCACCACTAGAAAGCCCTAAAGCGTCTGGTAGCAAAATTATAAGGCTACGCCCTAGTTCATCAACTGTAGCTGTAAAGTCTGTACCACGAATGGCTATGTTTGCAGTAGGTGTTTTTAGTTGTATGTTTTGCTTATCTATACGGTTTAGGTTGCCTGTAATAAACCTTGCTGTCCCAAGACCAAAAGTAAGTGCCATTTTTGCTTTAGATGGGTCGGGGTCATAGATATATTCGTCTATAAGAAGTTGGGAATGTTCAGTAAGTTTTACAATTGACTTATCTAAAAAAGTAATAGCCATACGACCATTAGTCGTTATAGCTTCATCGTTACTTTGTATAGCAAACTGTAAATTAGCTTCGTAAGGTTTGTCTCTTACTATTTGAGCAGAACCGTTTAGCTCAGATATATCTCCAATATCAGCAGCTTGTGCTTGTACCTTGGTCGTTTTGAATGACGCAAACAGTACCACTATTACCGATAGATATAATCTTAAGCCAGTCATTATCTAATGTGCTTGATTGTGTAATGTTAAATGTTCTTGAGTTACCAGTTTGGTCAAGATAAAAATATCCTCCTGCATAACCAGAACCTGTAAAATTAACTGTATTACTATCACCGTCTACATCTACATAATTAGTTCCACCATCATAATTTATATCAAAATCAAATGTGTTGCTATCACCTTGAATAATCCAATCTAAATCTAATGTTGCAGCTAATGCAGTTGTTCCATGGTCTAAAGTAAAAGTATTAGAGCTTCCCGTAACATCTACATTGTAATTAGAATTATCTATACCGTAAGTATTTGTTGGGTCTCCTTGTATAGTAAAAGTATTGCTATCTCCATCAAACTCAAAAAAACCTGTTATAGAGTCACCGTAAATATCTCCTAGAAATTTATTAGTGTCACCTATTTGGTTTATATCTAGAGTCAAAGTAAGACCATCTAAGTCTAATGCAGTTAAGGAACCAGCAGAAGAATTTAAACCTCCTATAATATTACCTGAACCAAGTTGTTCTAAATCGATATTTGCTGTAGCACCTGATTGGTCAACATATATTTCGTTATCAGCAGCAAAAATAAATGTAGAGGTTAGTAATAAACTAATTAGTATTTTCATTCTGTACCTCCCAGAAACCTTTATCATACCCTATTTTTACAATTTGCAAAACTGCCTCCTCTATAGCCCTTTGTAAAGCTAAGGTTGTTGGCTCATTTTCAGCGTTTCCTGCTTCTATTTCCACTAACTCTGTTCCTGCTTCAATAAATCTAAAAACATCTTGAGATTGGCCATAGCTGTATAATTGTTTGCTAACTAAAACATCTATCAAAACCTCTCCAGTAGCTATAGATACCATACGTAAAGTAACTGTTATATTATCTACTCTATATTGTTTGCTTGTTCCTATACCTAGATATCTAGCTCCTCTACCACCACTTTTAATATTTGTATCATAACCAATTACAGCACCTTCCATTAAAACGCCTGCAAAAAGCAACGGCATTATAGGTTTAGGTCCATCTGTTTTTGCGTTTTGTTCTCTAGCAGAACGTATAAGCTGCCTTTCTTTTGTTAGATTATCAAGACCAACTCTTTCAGCAACTCTAAAAAATTTACCGTTTGCTGTATGTTTTAGACTTCTAATTAATAAATGTCCTGGGGCTTGAGTTACAGCAGTAGAAAACAAAGCAAACTCGCTATTGCTTTTACGTTGTCCTGTTTGGTCTGTAAAACTATTAGGATAAACAGCAACAACTATTGGAGCTTTGGGTTGCTGTACGTTTAGTAATTCTTCTGATTGTATTTGTAAAAGTTTAGGCAAGTTTTGACCTTGCTGTATTGTATTGTCTACGGGTGCTAAACTACAACTAGAAAGAAAAATCGCCAATAGGCAACTGTATCTCGGTAATATTTCCATCAGCATCGGTTATCTTCAAAGTTATAATATCGTTTTCAATACTGTATTCTATAGTGTTTCCTTCTAAGCTCAAAACACCTGATGTGCTTGGTGTTTCACCAAATAAATTTTCTACAAGCTGTCTTGACAGTTGTGCATATATTCTTGATTCTAGGTTTCTTATAAATCTTGCAAGAGTAGTATTTTCTTTGTCTCTTTCTATTTCGTCTTGCAAAGCTTTTATTTCTGCTTTAATACTCATCTTACGATTAAATTCTTGATTTTCAATCGTTAAATAATGAGAAGAAGTATTTATACCGTTAAAAGATGGATTTTTAAATTTATGAACTATTTGGTCTGATTGAACATTTTGAGCTAAAACGCCTAAAAATAATAAAATACCTATAACTAAAACCCACTCTATTACTTTTTGTTTCTCTTCTTCTTTCGCTCTCCACTCCAACTCAGCCTTACTTGGCCTGCCTCTTTTTCTTTTAATCTTTCCTTTGGTCATCTCTATCCGCCTTTGCCAACCTATCGGTATGCATTAATTGTGGTACACCAAGTATAGTCTTCAAAAGGGGGTCTT
>Ga0213865_10003051_pt1 | contig 10371 bp, 2 predicted proteins | sample PICome_6_FD_160100 | JGI IMG/M metagenome (GOLD analysis project Ga0213865, IMG submission 160100) | Coastal seawater microbial communities near Pivers Island, North Carolina, United States - PICO282 | ecosystem: Environmental > Aquatic > Marine > Coastal | place: USA: North Carolina | collected... | reverse complement strand
TGAACTACAACTACAACTACAACTTGTCCTGATGGAAAAACATTCGATTCGATTACAAAAAAATGTATATAAATAAACTATGACTGACAGACGATTTAAAGCTCCAGATGGACAAGAATATGAGGAATCATTTTTAATTGAAAGATATGGTCAGGAAAAGTTTGAGGCTTTTGTAGCTGACCAAACTTTTTTAGAGATACCAGATGGCGAACAAACAATCTTAGATGAAGATGAGTTTACTGCACCTGATGGTAAAAAATATTCTCAGTCATTTTTAGTAGAACGATATGGTCAAGAACAGTTTGACTCATTTGTTGAAGATGGTACGTTTAAAAAAAAAGATGTTACCGATTCAGACTCTTCGGTTGGCATTTCAGAATTTCAAGGCTTTGATTCGATACCTAAACCTGAACCAAAAACTATTGATGAGCTAGGAATGTATCCTACTCAGGAGGAAGTAGATGCTGCTTTTCAGTTAAAGGTAAGTGAATTTAAAAAAAGACAAGAAAGGAATAAACAAAGAGAGGCAGAACGGAAGGCTCGATTTGACATAACAGATGAGGAAGCTTTAGCTGAGTTAAAGAAAAAAGAACTTGAAGATAAAAAGAAAGCTTTTGAAACTCAGAAAAAAGAATCTGACATTGTAAGAAACTCACAAGAGTTTCAAGACAATCTTTCTGAAATAAATGCAGAACTCACCTTTAAAGAACAAAATGAAGTAGCTGCATTATTAAATAAAAAGTTTGGTAAGTATGGGTTTAGTGCTACACCTGCAGGTCAATACGGAAGAGACGTAGTAATTGTTAGAACCTTAGATGGAAAAGACAAAATAGTTGTAGAAGTAGATAATTTTACCTTTGATAGCACTGGCGAACCAACTTCTAAAAAATTAAAAGATTTTATAAATAGTAATGCAAGAAGTGTTGATGACCGAACTAAGGTTCAGACTGAAGAAGATTTAGCTATAGAAGATGAATTAAATCAAGCCAGTAGAGCAAGGCAAATAAGACCTGTTGCTATGGTTAATTCTGATGGGTCAGAGTCTACTGTTAAGTTTATGTCATATGAGGAGGATGGTAAGTATTATGTAGCTCCAACTTTATTTCCAAAAGACCCAGACAATCCAACCTCAAGTCCTAGTGATTGGTATGAGTTAAATATGGATGAGGCTATCATGCTTGCTAAACAAAGAGGTGAGGTATTTGAGTTTGATACTGAAGAAGCTGCTGAGGATTTTGCAGAAGGCAGTTGGAAAAATGTTAGCACTGCTGATATTGAAGCAGATAAGTTTTATGCCGACAGAGGGTTAGATTATATGGCTAGCCGAAAAGCATATGACGATTACCAGGATTTAAGTGAAGAGATTGATTTCCTAGAAGGAACTATTACAGGTGAGCTTTATGATAAGAGGTATGAAGAAAATTTAACTAAAGAAGAAAAAGAACAGTTTGGAGATTTATATGTAAATGGAAAGGTGAGACTTGATTCTGAGCAATATCTAAAAGAACTAGAATCTAAAAGAGATAAGCTTTCAAAGTTTGTTATGCAAGATGAAAACCAAGTAAGAGCGAGAGAAGACTTTGATGAATATTTAATAGACAGAGTTCAGAAGACTGCTACTGTGGCTGCAGAATCAAACCGAGACGCAAAGGTTGCAGAGTATATATTAAACGAAAAAATAAAAAATAATCTTGGTGTAAGTATAGAGGAGCTACTAAACTTTGTTCCACAAAATGAAAGACAGTCAATATTAAAAGATAAGTATACACAAGATTTAGTTACCGTAAATGTTGCGAAAGAACAAGCTGCAGCAAAGTATGAAGTGGCAAATACTTTTTATAGTAAGAAAGTAAATAAGTCTCTTCAAGGAGACTATGTGGATGATTTAGAAGGATTTAATACTGCAGTAAGTAATGGATATAAAAGAGGTCAGGCAATGGAGGTTATTCTTGCTATGGCTTTAGGTATTGAAGACTTAGGTGTTTTAAATGCCACAAATAGTAAAGAAGAAAACGCAAAGATTATATCAAAATATTTAGGATCACAATCTCCAAATTTAAGTCGTGTAAGTGCTAGGTTTGCAGCAGCAAATACAGGCGAAGAAGTTGCTAACGTAATTTTAGACAACCCCTTAGAGTGGATGCTTACATTAGCAGGAGAATCACTGAGTCAGCTTTTACCTTATGGTGTAAAGTTAATACCTACGTTTGCAGGAATTGGTGCAGGGACTGGTGCAGTAGTAGGTAGTGTAGCTCCAGGAGCAGGAACTTTAGCAGGAGGATTATCAGGTTTAGGGTATGGTGCTAGAACAGGTTTTGGTTTAACAAGCTTTGCAATGGAGTATACCAACTCTGTATTAGAGGGATTAGAAAAATATAATTATAACTACCTAGACCCTCAGCAGGTAGAGAAAGGATTAGAAGACCAAAGGGTGTGGGATTATGCTAATGATGTTGGGGTTAAAAGAGGTGCTATTATAGGTTCAGTAGATTTTTTCTCTTCAGGTTTAGCAGGTAGAGTATTTAAACCTTCATCAAAACTTATCTCAAAAGGTTCAAAAATAGGATTGTTTGCTGCAGAACGTGCTATATATGACCCTGCTGCTGAAGGTTTAGGAGAGTATTTAGCTCAAATTGGTTCAGGTCAAGAAGTAGATTTTAAAGAGATAATCGCAGAAATGGGTGGTGCAGGTGGAAATAATGTTTCTATGGCAAGCTTCAATATAATGATGGATGCTAGGAGAAACACTAATTTAAAACTAGCAGACTTTTTAGCAAATGATTTAGAGGGAATGGTTAATGACATTGCTAGTGATAGTCGTGTTTCTAATTGGGCAAACAACATGTTAAAGCTTGGTAAGATTAATGATGACCAGGCACAAAGAATACAAGAAAATGTAGGCATCAGAAGACAGATAAACGAACTGCTAAATGTAAGTAAAGCTACAGTTTTATCATCACCAAGAACTAAAAAAGCAAGAGCAAGGTTGGCTGAGTTAATAGATGCAAGAAATCAACTTACCCAATCAACCAATACAAAAGAAATATTTAGAAAAAAAATTAGCGATATCAATGCAGAGATTGCAGAGATTGCAGAAACCAACAAGATACCAGAACAACAATCAATAGATGCTGAAGGTAATGTTGTAGGTACAGGTGTAAATTTAGAGAGCATATTAGGAAAGACTAGCAGAAAAAAAGCTGCTAAATATGTTTGGGGTGGAAAAATGTTAACAAAAGAGAAGTTTTTAAAAAAATTAGATAACCTAACTAGCAAACAATTTAGAAGAATGGGTAGCACGACAGTAGTCGGTGACCCTGAAATTGCTGCTAAACTAAAAGCAAAAATAGATGCCATTCAAGAGTCAAGCACAAAGAAGGTGGATGTACCTCAACAAGCCAGAGATGGCAAAACGTTGGGAAAGAGAGACACCCAAGTCGACATTACTGCCGAAGAGGGTACGCAAGTCAAAGATGAGACGAAAACGCAACAAGCGATAACAATAGGACCAACACCTGTTGAAGTAAACGAAACTATAGCAGAAACATTTACTCCTGAAGCAGTAGTAGAAAATGTTATTGTTGAAGAAACTCAAGAGCCTACAGGTGTACAGATTGTTACTAAGCCAGACAATACATTTGCAGTTATTGAAAATGATGTTGTTGTTGAAGATAATATTGAGACTAAAGAAGCAGCATTGGATGTAGCAAATAAAACTGCTCCTATAGCTGAGGTTGAAGCTGAGGTTGAAGCTGAGGTTGAATTAGCTCCTTCTCTTTTAAAACCATTAAAAAAACATAAGACTGCATATGAAAATAATACTCTAGAAGAAACAGATAGACGAGGTATTATTGCGTATGCATTAGATAAAAAATCAAAAGGTAAAAGATTAACTGCGTTTGAGAATACTATTTTAGATACATCTAACCAGGAGACTGTAAATGATATACAGATATTGATTGAAGATATTGATAATCGTCAAAGACAACGTCAGGAATTTGATCAAGAGGTTGCAGACCTAGAAGCGTTTGTAAATCAAACTAATCCACAGTTTCAACTATCCACAAAAGTTACTCCAGAGAATAAGAAGAAAGAACTTGAGGCTGAAGCTTTGAGACTTATGGAAAACTTTGAAGAGGAGGAAATGGCTTCTGTTGCATTCTCTATAAAGAAATTAAAACAAACTAAAGAAGCGTTGCCTGAAAATTACTGGACTGTATCTGAAGTAGAAGACGAGACTGGTCTTGTACCTATAGATGTTGAAGGTGGTTCAGGTTTTGTAGATGCCGAAGGAGACATCAAGGGTGTGTATAAATTTACAGAGGCAGTAAAGAAAAAAGTAAAAGGAGTTGCTGATAGGATATTAAAAAAAGCAGTAGACTTTGGAGGTATCAAGCTAGATAACTTTGATAATTACCTTACAGATATATATAAGCGTAATGGTTTTAGAGTAGTTTCTAGAACTCCATTCAATGAGAAGTATGCACCAGAAGGTTGGAATAAAGAAACTGATGGAACACCTGATGTAATTGCAATGGTGTATGATCCAGAAAATGTAATGGATATTGAAGAGAAAACTTTTTCTGACCCAGAGACAGGTTATGACCAAATGATAGAGTACAGAGATTCTGTAATTCAAGACGCTAAGAATAAAGCAATGCCTGGTATAGTTCCTATTACTGTAAAAGAGGGAACTAAGTTTGCTGACAAAGTAAAACGTATGGGTCTGTTTGAATTGATTGGCAAAAAAATAAACTTAGTAATGGCTGACCAACTGGTTGCAAATGGTAAGTTTATGGGAGGTCCAATGTTTCCTTTTATGGAGAAGTTGTTTGGTAAGGTTGCATGGGCATCTATTACAGAGACTGCTGCGAAAGCAATTATTGAGGGTGCTACTAAATCAGACTATACAGTTGTATTTAATATGAGTCCTACTGCAATTATTGGTAATGTAGCTTTCACTACCAACTTGCTAGAGAATCTTAATAAGAAACAACAAAAAGATTTATTAGTAGAGATTCAAAGATATGCTGAAGCACAGAACAAAAACTTATTTAAAAAGGAAGCTGCTGAAGCTACAACTTTAAAAGGATTCTTTGATGCTATAAATGAATCTTCTTCCACTAAAAGAAAAGAATTTTTACAAGCCATAATACCTTCTACTAAAAAGAAATCCAGTACAGACATAGGAATATTTTTAGAGAACATAGGTTTAACTATGGAGAAGTTGACATCTGATGTGGCTCAAGACTTTGCTGCTGATTTACCTCTAGGTGCATTAACTACAGTTCTTGAGGTTACAGATAAGAATGGAAACAAGATTACTAAAGAAACTGCAAGTGAGGCACTTATAACTCCTGAAGAACAAAAGAAAGAAGATTTACCTGAACATCCTAACTATCCATATTTTATTAGAGGTAAAGCAATTGGTCTCCTCAAAGAGACTACTCCTTTTTGGAATATGGTAGATAATGTTAGAGATGTTATAGAGAAAAAAATCACAGGTGTTATTAAGAAAAAAGCAACTAAGGTTGGTAAGACTGGTAAAAAGATAGCAACTAAAGTAAAGTTTACTGCCAAGCAAGCTTTCAATGATGCTTACTATCAAGCTCAGTTAAACGCAGATAAACTATACCAAATTACTAATCCTAGAATATCAAAGTATTCTCAGTTTATAAACCTACTTAAAAGATCATTCCCTGATGTTGAGGTGATTGATAGTCAAGAAGGTTTTGATAATCTATTAGCTAATCCAGAGGTTGTTGCATTAACAACAAAAGGACAAAGAGACCAAGGGAAAGTTTATGGTGCAGTATTTCAAGGTAAGTTATATTTAAATCCTGCTGCTGCTAATCTTAACACACCTATACATGAGTTCGGTCATATATGGAATAACATTGCTAAACAACAAAGACCAGAACTTTATAAAAAAGGTTTAGAGCTTATTGAGGCTGATGATATATATGTTAAGCAGATTGAGAATAGTCCTGAGTATCAGAGGGTGATAAAGCAAATGCAAAAAGAAGGAAGAACAGAACAAGAGGTTCGTGAGTTTATCCTGGAAGAAGCATTAGCGACTGCTATCGGAGACAAGGGTGAGTCATTTGCTAATGCAGCCGTAAAAAAAGACTTTAAGAACTGGTTAAAGAAACTGTATCGTTTCGTAAAATCAATGACTGGGTTATCTCAGTATACTGATGAGCAATTACAAGACATAACACTTGATGAATTTTTACAAGGAGTTGTAGTTGATTTATTATCGGGTGAGCAGGTATTTAAAGATGCTCAAGTTAAGGAGTTCCCTGGTCAGCTTCAGTTGATGACAGGTATAACTGTTGATGAAGCATCTATGACTAACATAATATCTGCAGGTAGAGAGCAAGGATTCTCTGATGCAGTTATAAAGGAAGTATTGAAAGGAAGAGGTTTTAAAGCTACTGATATAAATAAAGCAATGGTTGTAAACCTAGACAATACATTGTTTGAAGATGTAGTTGTGCCAGTTGAGTTTGGTAATATGGAAGGTGGTATGGAGCAGGGTCAAGAGTTATTTGATAAGATTAGAAAAAAACTAAAAGCTTACGCACAACCAAGAACTACCAGAAGAACACGTAGAGAAACGGCAGAGGAAAAAGCTGAGAGAGCAACAATGCTTAGGTCTGCAAACCCTACGTTATTTGCAATGACAGACGAGGAAATACTTAGCAGGTATCCAAGGATAGGTGTAACTGAAACTATAACTACACCTCCTAAAACCAAATCTGAAATTAGAGCAAAGGCTTTAGAATTATTAAAAGCTGAAGCTTCGTTTCAGGCACAACCTGAAACAACTCAAAGACAACTTATAATAGCCTTAGACAAGACTATAGGAACTCGTGCTAACAAAGTAGTGTCTCAGGAGATAAATGCTCTTAAACAAAGAATAAAGGACTATCAGAAAGGGATTAAAGATATACAAGAAGCTAAACGTATTCTTAGAAACTATATACGAAAAGCTTTACCTAAATCTAATCTTTACACCAGGGGTAGTATCACTAAGATTGTTTCACGTATTGCAAAAGCTACTCCTGCAACTATTCTTAGTGATGTAGAGTATGTAAACAAACAGGTAGATGCTCAACGAGAAATAATGAAAAGGTCTATTATTAAGAAAATGGCAAAGCTTGTTTCTGAAAAAAGTAAAAAAAGAATAACAGAGGCAAACAAAGCCAAGAGTAAGGGTATAGCAGCAGAGGCTCAAGCATTTTTTCAAGAAGCAAATAATATATTTAAACTTGTTTTGAAAAATGACTTTGAAGGTATGTTGAAAGTTTTAGAAGAACTTAGTATAAATGAAGATGTAATTACTCAAGCTATAATAAAAGAAATTAATGGTAAAAAGTTGACTGCTGATGAGCAAAGACTTATCAATCTATCTTATGCTTTTGATAATTTCTCTGACCTTGGGAACATGACCTTAGAGGAAACTACTGAATTATATAATGCATTCAAAGATTTAAATGCAGAAGGGATAAGAAGGTTTAAAAGTAGAAGAGCAGCTCGTGCAGAGCAGATTGCTAATATGAACAAACAGGCTGAGGTTGAAATAAAAAAAGGTTTTCCAGAAATAATAGATCAAGATGGTAACCCAAAAAACACAAACCAACTTGCACAAGACCGAGTTAGAATAGAAAAACTATATGCTGAAAAGAAATACTTGAAGTGGGCAAAAGAATACGTAAACCATTATAGGTTTGGTTCATTTGCTGAACTGATAAGAGGATTTAAAAATAACCTCAAACATTTAGGAACACTAACTAATAACCTTGACAAAAAAGGTAGTTTTTTTACAGATAATGTATACCGAAGATTAAACCTAGCTGATGAAGCCAACATGCAAGGTTATTTCAGAACAATGAGTAAACTAGATGATATAGCTAACAGTGTAGGTGGCATAACAAAAGGGTTTAGAGAGATTCGTAATAAAATCTATGAGTCTGGAACAATGGATATAAAAACAAGAAGCACACTAAGTGATGGAACAATGGGTTCATTCAGTACTACCACGCTTAGTCGAGATAAACTTTTAAGAATTTATTCCTTGTATAAAAATGATGTTCAAAGAGATAAACTTAAAAGACAAGGCTTTGATAGGAAGACTATGGATGACATTGAAACTTTTTTAGGTAAGGATGTAACTGAGTTTGCAGATAAAATGGTTTACTTCCTAAGTAATGAGTATTATAATGAAACCAATGACGTGTATCGTGCTGCTAATGATGTAAATCTTAATTACGTACAAAATTATTTTCCAACTCAAACACTTTCTTCTAGTAAAAAAATGACATCGCTACTTGCTGATGGAGATTTTAATGCAATATTTAATGCAGAAAGTGCACCTGCACTTAAACGTAGAGCAGATGCTAAAGGAGATGTTAGTTTAGAAGTAGATTTTTCTGCTACATTAATTGACCATGTTAAAGCAATGGAAAGATACAAGGCATATGCTATTCCAACAAAAATGCTTCAAGGTGTTTTTAGTGACCCATATGTTAAGTCACTTTTAGAATCTTTAAAAGTGCAGAAAGTCATGAGACAAGCAGTTAACTACGCTATAAACCCTGACTCATATGTACATAACTCTGCACCAATGAGGTTTATTACATCTCTTCAAAGTAAATATACTTCTTTTGCTTTAGCTTTAAAGTTTATGCAGATACCTAAACAAATGTCTTCGTTTGTGAATGCATTTGAAAACTATAGTTTTAGGAAAGAAGGACAAACACCTGGTCTTGATTTAGTAATGTTTATGGTTGATGCCTCTATGATGTATGCAAATTTATTAGCAGAAATCGCAGTGATTGGAGCAGAGAAAGTATCAGGTAAACATATTGGTTTAAAAAGCAGACCATTAACAGAAGCTATGGGGATGTCTGGTTCATTAAGAAAAAGGATTGAACTTGGTGTGCAAGGAGACTTGGTTGGACTAGAGGCAGGTCAACCAACTTTCAAAAACATCGAAAGTAACCAGGCATTATGGGCAAAGCTTGGTAGAGGTGGTCGTAGACTTGCTGCGTCTCCAACTGTTATTGGAGATATTGCAGGTGTAATGGGTTACATGATTAACTATAGACGTAATATTAAAAACGGAATGAGCAAAGCCAAGGCTTTGGAAGAGTTTAATGATTATAATGCCACTCAGCAATCAAGAAGAGCTACTGAAAAAATTCCTTTACAAATGAATGCAAATGCAATCACTAGGAGTTTACTAATGTTTGGTAGTACATTGTTTTTGCAGATGAATAAGGTAATGTCGTCTAGTACAAACATAATGAGGGGAATTAAAGATGTTGGTAATGCAGTAATAGAAGGAGACATGAAAAAAGCAAAGGAAGGAGCAAAGAATATTAAAATAAAAGATATTCGTGGACTCTATTTAAATCTTGCCGTTGCTAATGTTATGTTTACTTTAATGGCTAACATCTTTAAGATAACAAGTGATGACCCAGAAGATAGAGAGGAAGCATTACAAAGAATGAGAGACGCTATGTTTGGATTAAACTTAATATATGCAATTCCTTTCTTTGAATTTGCAGAGCAAGCAGTTATAGATTCTAGAGGTGGAAGAAGAAAAATAAATGCAGGTGTCAACCCATTAGGATCAATATATTCTAGAATAAAGAATGAAATAAAGTATGAAGATTCAAGTGCTGCATATGCAATTTCAAAGAACTTATTAGAGCTAGGAGTAGGTGTTCAGTTTGACCCAATGATAGGATTAGCTGAAACTTTTACAGGAGGATTTGATGAGGAAACAATGTATGATATGCTAGGAGTTAGTTACTCATACAGACCAGGTACTGGCAATAAGAAAAAGAAAAGTTCTTCTAATAAGAGTAACTCAGGTGGGATTGAGATGACTATGGATGGTGAATCATTAAGTGGTAAACGTGGTAAACGTGGTAAAAGTAGTGGAGGAGGAATAGAAATAGAAATGGATTAAAAAGAAAAGAGTCTCTTTAAAGAGACTCCTTTCGAGCTATTAATCAAAGCATCAACTATGAGAGCAACCGACACTTAAAACAAAACAGAATTGATTAAGACAAATATAATAAAATTTTTCTAAATCTCGTCTTTAAAAGTAGATTTTATATTTTCTAAGGTTGAAATGAGTTGATTGATGTTGTCCTCTGCCTTATTAAAATCTTTATCTATAAGGCTTTCATATATCTCACTTGACTGGTCATGTATATTATCCATTAGATGGTTTATGTATTTTACTCGTTGTTCATCTAACGGACTTATTATCATATTTGAATTATGGTGTCAGCGTTTTTAATTTTAGATAAGTCATACCTTAATTTACCAACCCTTCTTCTAAGGTTTTGAATC
>Ga0213865_10003050_pt1 | contig 10371 bp, 13 predicted proteins | sample PICome_6_FD_160100 | JGI IMG/M metagenome (GOLD analysis project Ga0213865, IMG submission 160100) | Coastal seawater microbial communities near Pivers Island, North Carolina, United States - PICO282 | ecosystem: Environmental > Aquatic > Marine > Coastal | place: USA: North Carolina... | reverse complement strand
CAAAAAACAAGCCGGTCTTTGTGTTGATACACGGCTCCAGCGCCAATGCGTATGACATGATGGTGGCATTGGGCGACACATTGGCGGTGCATGGCACGGTTTTGAGTTTCGACCGGCCGGGCATTGGGCGCTCGCGCAATAAATTATCGGATAAGGAAATGGCAGACCCGCGTCGGCAGGCGCAAGAAATTCATGAGGCGGTGCTTGCGCTGGGTTATGAAAAACCGGTGATTATCGGGCAAAGTCTCGGTGGCTCGGTGGCGCTTGGCTATGCCCATGCGCTGGGCGAGGAGATTAGCGCAACCATTATGCTCGCGCCGCCGCTGATACCCTGGTATGGGCCGGATTTTTGGGCCAATCGCTTGATGACTGCGCCGCTTATCGGGCCGATTCTGTCGAATATTATTCTTGCCAAATATGGCGCGACGCAACTGGCCCCCGGTGTTGACTGGTCGGTCTGGCCGGAAACCGCGCCTGAAAATTATTTGCGCGATGCCGCCATTCCGTTGATTTTGCAACCGCGCGCCTTTCGCACCAATGCGATTTACGCGATGAATTTGCGGCATCACTTGGCCGATATGCAAAAAACCTTCGCAGACATGGCGGGCACTGAGAATAAAATGCTCATCATGCATGGCGATAAGGACCGCACAGTGAATATTGATTATAATGCCGGTTCGTTTCTTGTTGCGCGCCCCGATGCCGAATTGCTGGAGCTTAAAGGCGCAGGGCATATGTTGCACCACACATGGAAAACCGAAATCACGGCTGAGATTTTGCGCTTTCTGGCTGATGGCAAAACCAATCCGGGTCGCCATATTCGCCGCAAAGCGGATTAGGGCGGCGCCATGTCGCCCGTCCTCACACGCCGATTGGACGCGCCAAGCAGCAATCGCCGCTTTTTGATTATCTGCGACCATGCCAGCAATTTTGTGCCGCCGGAATTAAACGCATTGGGCCTGCCGCCGGAAGAGCTGAGCCGCCATATTGCCTATGATATCGGCGCGCTGGGGGTGGCGGAGCGGATTGCCGAGATGCTTGATTGCCCGCTTGTCGCGTCGCAGTTTTCGCGCCTTCTGATTGACCCCAATCGCGGTCTCGATGACCCCACTTTGGTGATGAAACTTTCTGATGGGTCGATTATTCCGGCCAATAAAAATATCGATCCGTTTCAAGACAGGATGGCATGGCAGCACCGCATTGACGCTTATTATCACCCATATAATCAGGCCATTGAGACGGCGATTGATGCGGCCCTAAATGCCGGTGAAGTGCCAATTATTCTCTCAGTGCACAGCTTTACGCCGGTTTGGCGCGGCCAAGTGCGCCCCTGGCAGGCGGCGGTGTTATGGGACCAAGATGCGCGCCTGCGCGATGTCATGGTTGATTATATGGCGCGCCAGTCGGATATTCATTTTGGTGATAATGCGCCATATTCGGGACAGCTTAAAAATGACTGCCTGTATCGGCATGGCACGCAAAAAGGCCTGCCGCATGCGCTGATTGAACTGCGCCAAGACTTGATTGGCGATGAGGCGGGGTGCGCCTTTTGGGCTGCGCATATGGTCGAGATAATGCGGCTGGCCGCGCAAGCCGAGAGCAGCAATGAAATCCGTCATTTCGGATCTGTGAATGATTAATTGTTCAAACCTTAAATCGTCTCTTGTGCGAGATAAGGCTTTTGCTATATTTGCGCCCTACCGAGCGGGGAGAAAAAAATGACCGACACGAATGATAGCCAAGATTGGGGCGATGAAATGGATCGTCCGGAGCATGAAAAGACCTATGAGGCTTTTCTGGACTTCTCAAAATGGGGTCTCATTGGCATAGCGGTTATTCTCATTATGCTTTTGCTGTTTGTATATGGCTAAATGCTGAGCTTGTCTAACCGCGCGTATTTTTAATAATCGGGAGAAACCTATGGCTGTAAGCCTAACTGTATTGAAGGAAGCAGGCGGTGAGCCGCGTGTTGCCGCAACACCGGAAACGGTGAAGAAAATGTCTGCACTTGGCATAAAAGTGACGGTGGAAGCCGGTGCCGGTGCCGGTGCCGGATTTGACGACGCCGCCTATAAAACAGCCGGTGCAACCGTGACCAAAGCCATGAGCGCGGTGTTGAAGAAATCCGATGTTGTTTTTGCTGTGCGTGCGCCAAGCGCGGCTCAGGTTAAAGCCATGAAAGCCGACGCAATTTTGGTCGCCTCGCTAAATCCTTATCAAGATACCGCCGGTGTTAAGTCATATGCTGCGGCAAAAATTCAGGCGATGGCGATGGAACTCATGCCGCGTATCACGCGCGCGCAATCAATGGATATTCTGTCGTCGCAATCCAATCTGTCGGGTTATAAAGCCGTGCTTGATGCGACCGCGGAATATACCCGCGCCCTGCCAATGATGATGACAGCGGCGGGCACCGTGCCTGCGGCGCGCATTTTCGTGATGGGCGCAGGTGTTGCCGGTTTGCAAGCCATTGCCACAGCCAAGCGTTTGGGTGCGATTGTAAGCGCCACTGATGTGCGCCGCGCTGCCGCCGAGCAAGTTGAAAGTTTGGGCGGCACATTTGTCATGGTGGAAGCCGATGATGATGATAGCGGCGAGACTGAAGGCGGTTACGCCAAAGAGATGAGCGCTGATTATCAAAAGCGCCAGCAGGCTTTGGTGACTGAGCATATTGCCAAGCAAGATATTGTGATTTGCACGGCGCTTATTCCGGGCCGTCCGGCACCGGAATTGGTGACCAAGAAAATGCTGGAGGGCATGAAGCCCGGTTCTGTGCTGGTCGATTTGGCCGTTGAGCAGGGCGGTAATTGCAAATTGTCTAAAGCGGGTAAAGTGACCGAGCATAAGGGCGTCAAACTGGTGGCGCATAATAATGTGCCCGGTCGTTTGGCCGGTAATGCGTCCGAGCTTTTCTCACGCAATCTGTTCAATTTCATCGATGCGTTTTTCGATAAAGAGAAGAAGACGCTGGCTTTGGATTGGGAAGATGAAATTATCGCCGGTATTGGCCTGACGCGCAATGGCGCCGTGGTGCATCCGGCTTTGCAACCTGCCAAACCGGCCAAAAAAGCCGCTGCAAAAAAGAAAGCTGCCAAAAAACCGGCGGCGAAAAAGACAGCCGCCAAGAAACCGGCTGCTAAGAAATCAGCTCGAGGAGCAAAAAAATGAACGTAGATGCAATCGTCTATTTAATGAGTATTTTCGTGATGGCCGTGTTTGTCGGCTATTACGTCGTCTGGTCGGTAACACCGGCCTTGCATACACCGCTTATGTCGGTCACCAACGCCATTTCATCGGTCATTATCGTTGGCGCTTTGGTCGCCATTGGTGCTGATGTCAGCGTTGATGACCAAGCCGGTGCGATGACACGTTGGCTTGGTTTCGGCGCGGTTATTCTGGCTTCGATTAATATTTTCGGTGGCTTTCTGGTCACCCAACGCATGCTCGCCATGTATCGCAAGAAAGATTAGGGGTTAATCATCATGAGTGCCAATTTATCTTCCCTTCTCTATTTGCTGTCGGGCGTATTTTTCATTCTGTCGCTGCGTGGCCTATCCGGCCCTGAAACGGCGCGGCAAGGCAATTATTTCGGCATGGTCGGCATGGCCATTGCGGTGGCGACAACGCTGGCTTTGCTGGACAATAACACGCTGGAAAGTTTCGGCATTATCGCCGGTGGCGTTGCCATTGGTGGCATTATCGGCGCGGTGATTGCCCGTCGCATTGCGATGACGGATATGCCGCAACTGGTTGCCGCCTTCCACTCTTTGGTCGGCATGGCTGCCGTCTTGGTATCTTGGGCGGCGTTTTTGTCGCCTGAGGCTTTCGGCATTGTTAAAAACGGCTCGATTATGACGGCCAGCCTGATTGAGATGTCAATCGGTGTCGCCATTGGCGCGATTACTTTCTCCGGGTCTGTCATTGCCTTTGCCAAGCTGCAAGGCACCATGTCGGGCGCACCGATTTTGCTGCCACAACGTCATTTGATTAACATTATTTTGGCCGTCAGCATTATTGCGGGCATTGTTTATCTCTGCCTTGATGCGTCAAACCAATTGCCTGAGGTCTTCCTCTTTGTCACGGTTTTGGCGTTTGTTATCGGCTTTCTCATCATCATTCCCATCGGTGGCGCAGACATGCCGGTTGTTGTGTCCATGCTGAACTCTTATTCGGGTTGGGCGGCTGCCGGTATTGGTTTCACGCTGGGCAATCTGGCGTTGATTATCACCGGCTCGCTGGTCGGTTCATCGGGCGCGATTTTGTCTTACATTATGTGTAAAGGCATGAACCGCTCCTTCATCTCGGTTATTCTTGGCGGCTTCGGCGGCGACGATGCGGCTGCCGCGAGCGGTGCCGTCGAGCAACGTCCGGTGAAACAGGGCAGTGCCGAAGACGCAGCCTTTATCATGAAGAATGCCGGTTCGGTTATTATTGTGCCGGGTTATGGCATGGCTGTGGCGCAAGCCCAGCATGCGTTGCGCGAAATGGCCGACGAACTGAAAAAAGAAGGCGTCAAAGTCAGCTATGCCATTCACCCGGTGGCGGGTCGTATGCCCGGTCACATGAATGTGCTGCTGGCCGAAGCCAATGTGCCTTATGACGAAGTATTTGAACTGGAAGACATTAACTCCGAGTTTCCGCAAGCCGATGTGGCTTTTGTTATCGGGGCCAATGATGTCACCAATCCATCGGCCAAAACCGATCCGCAAAGCCCGATTTACGGCATGCCGATTTTGGATGTTGACCGCGCGGCCACTGTCTTGTTCATCAAGCGTGGCATGGGCTCAGGTTATGCCGGTGTGGAGAATGAATTATTCTTCCGCGACAATACGATGATGTTGTTCTCCGATGCCAAGAAAATGGTCGAGAATATCGTCAAGTCTTTCTAGGAAAGATAGGCATTCAGGCAAAAGAAAAGCCCCGTTCTCGCGAACGGGGCTTTTTTTATAAAAGGCACGTAAAACTAGTATTTACGCTTGCCGATAACCAAGCCTTCGCGCTGGGCGGCCTTGCGAGCCAGTTTGCGCACACGGCGCACGCTTTCCGCTTTTTCGCGGGCGCGCTTTTCCGACGGCTTTTCATAATGATTGCGTAGCTTCATTTCACGGAAGACACCTTCACGCTGAAGCTTTTTCTTCAAAACCTTATAGGCCTGATCAACATTGTTATCACGAACAGAAACTTCCACGTTTCATCACCTCTTCAAATTTGATTTCAACGACTCGAAAGCCCCTGAGAGACCCTGATGTAGCAAGTTGCCACGCGCTTGTCTAGGGGCTTAAAACGCCTAAAAGCAGCAAAAAAGCCACGAAGCTGCGGCAGTTTTCCGCTTGTCATGGCGGCTATTTGTGCCGATAGTCGCTGGCATGAGCGCGCAACACCCTTATTTGGAAACCCGCCAAGCAGTGCTGGCCAAAGCCCTGCCCAATGTGGCGTTTGACGGCTGGTCAAAGGCCGTGCTGGCGGCAGCGATAGAAGAGGCAGAAATTGACCCTGCTATGGCCGAACTGGCCTTTCCGCATGGCGTTGATAATCTCATCAAAACCTATTCGGCGGTGGGCGACGCAGCCATGCTGGCGGCCTTGCCAAAGCCTGACGGTCTGAAAATACGCACCCGCATTACCGAGGCCGTCTGGCAACGTCTGCTGGCTGATGGCGATAATATCGAAGCTGCACGCCGTGCTGCGGGCTATTTATCCGTGCCCGGGCGGCAAAAACTGGCGGCTGATTTGCTGTTCACCTCAGCGCATCAAATGTGGCGTTGGGCCGGTGATGAGGCGACCGATTATAATTATTATTCCAAAAGGCTGATTTTGAGCGGCGTCATTACCGCCACGCGGCTTTATTGGTTCGATGATAACAGTGATGATTTCGCCAATACGCGCGCCTTTTTGGAGCGGCGCATTGAAAACGTTATGCAGTTTGAAAAAGTCAAAGCCAAAGCGAAAAACTGGTCTGAAAAAATGCATGGCGATAAAGCCCCACTTGATGGGCTTATCGGCGCATTGGCCAAAATGCGCTACCGACAAAACTGAAAGCGGGTTTACGCCTTTGGCTTTAATTTGGTGACATGACCCATTTTGCGACCCGAACGCGCTTCGGCTTTGCCATAAAGATGCACATAAGTGGCTTTTTGCGCGGCAAAGTCACGCCATTGCTCAATCTCATCGCCCAGTAAATTGGTCATCACCGCATCGCTATGGGCGGTCGCATCGCCAAGCGGCCAACCGGCAACGGCGCGCATGTGTTGTTCAAACTGGCCGCAATGGCAGGCGTCTTGCGTTAAATGGCCTGAATTATGAACGCGCGGCGCAATCTCATTAATCAGCAAAGCGTCACCAACAATAAAACACTCAATCGCCAGCACGCCGACATAATCCAGCGCGGTTGCCAGTTTCTCGGCCATATCACGCGCCGCATCGCGCTGGGTCGCGGGCAGGGCGGCAGGCAGGGTTGAGCTGTGCAGAATATGATTGCGATGCACATTCTCAATAACATCATAGGCCGCTGTGGTGCCATCTTGCGCGCGCGCCACCAATATGGAGACCTCACGTTCAAATGGCACAAGCGCCTCCAAAATAGCCGGTTGGCCGTTCAGCTCTTGCAACACGCCAGCCAGGTCACTATCGCCATCAAGCCGCCATTGCCCTTTGCCGTCATAACCAAAGCGGCGGGTTTTTAGAATACCGGCACCATCGGTTTGCGCCAGCGCGGCTTTGAGGCTGTCCAAATCGGTAATATCGAAAAACGCGGCGACGTCGAAGCCTTGCGCGCGCATGAATGATTTTTCAACCAAACGGTCTTGCGCCACTTCCAGAGCGTCCGCCGACGGAAACACGTTTTTGCTGCGCGCCAATTGCGCCACCGTGGCGACCGGAATGTTTTCAAACTCATAAGTCACCACATCAACCTCAGCGGCGAAGGCGGTGAGCGCGCTCATATCGTCATAGGGGGCTTGTGTGAAAGCGGTCGCGACTTGCGCGGCAGGGCAGTTGTCTTCGGGGCAGTAAATATGCGTTTTAAGACCAAGTTCCGCCGCCGCGAGGGCGAGCATGCGCCCTAATTGCCCGCCGCCGACAATACCGATAATGCCATTGGGGGATAATGGTTGCTGCTCTGCGTCAGCCGTCACTGGGTATCTCTTTTACATCAGCCGTGCGCGCGGCGCGCCATTTCTCGAGGCGGTCAGCGAGAGCGGCATCTTCATTGGCCACAATCGCGGCCGCCAAAAGCGCCGCATTTTTCGCGCCCGCATCGCCAATCGCCAATGTGCCGACCGGAATTCCGGCGGGCATTTGAACGATGGAAAGCAAGCTGTCTTGCCCCGATAAGGCTTTTGACTGCACCGGCACACCAAGCACGGGCACAGTGGTCAAAGCCGCTGTCATGCCCGGCAAATGGGCGGCACCACCGGCACCGGCGATAATGGCTTTCAAGCCCTTATCTTTGGCGGCGCGGGCATAATCATACATGCGGTCGGGGGTGCGGTGGGCCGAGACGATTTTGACCTCATTCGCGACACCCAATTCGTCGAGAATGTCAGCCGCATGCTTCATGGTCGGCCAATCGCTTTGGCTGCCCATAATAATGCCGATTTTTGCGTCGCTCATAATCGTCTCCGCTATTTCAAAATACCCCGCTTGCGCTGGGAAAGCGCGGGTATAACCTAAACTATACACGCATGACAAGCCGTTTTGCGACAATTCGGCATTATTCATGCCCGATGTGAAAAGCCAAAAAAGGATAGACACGCCGCGACCAAACTGCCACGCTTGAATCGTTAATGGAGGTAGCTATGACCATCAAGGCTCGCCTCACGAGTTTGAAGCGTCAGCATACTGAGCTGGAAGAGGAAATTCGCGACCGACAGGCCGGATTATCCGAAGACAGACTCGATATATGGACGCTGAAACGAAAAAAGCTTGCTCTTAAGGAGCAAATTGAGGCCTTGCGTCAGCAGGCATAAAGCCTGCGCTGAATTATGATTTGAAAACGTCCTCGGGGCGAAGGTTTTCTTCTGTGTCTTCTGCAGGTGCAGCAGCGGGTGCATCTGCAAATACATTGGAATCATCAATCGGCTGTGCCGGTGCTTCAGGCTCTTGCGGCGTGTCTTGCACAACCGCCGTGGTTTCGGTTGCATCTTTCAACACTTCACCATTTTTGGCAGCTTCGCGCGCCAGACGTTTCTGGCGGCGTTCTTCGCGCTTGGCGGCTTTGGCGACATAATCGTCCAGCTCGATTTGGCTGCACATGCCCAAAGTAACCGGATCAAGCGGCGTGATATTCGCCATGTTCCAGTGATTGCGCTCGCGCACACTCTGAATGGTCGGCTTGGTTGTGCCAACCAAACGGCCAATTTCCGCATCGTTTAATTCCGGATGATTACGCACCAGCCAAGCGATGGCATCGGGGCGTTCTTGGCGTTTTGACAATGGCGTATAGCGCGAGCCTTTGCGCGGCTTTGGCGCAGGAATATCGCGCTTGGCGTCGGCCAATTGCAGTTCTGCGGTTTGGTCATTGGTGCAGCGTTCAATCTCATCGCGCGTCAATTGACCATTGCTGACCGGGTCCATGCCCTTAATGCCGGCGGCAATATCGCCATTGGCAATGCCTTTGACTTCCAACGGATGCAGACCGCAAAACAGAGCAATCTGGTCGAATGTAAGGGCGGTATTGTCAACCAGCCAAACGGCGGTGGCTTTCGGCATAAGCGGTGCGGTCATGTCAGTCTCCAAACGGTGTCAAAACAAAGTCTAAACAATGTGAAACGATGCACGCTTTTAATGACGCAAGAGCTATGCATCAACGAAAACATCAATTTCAAGGAATATAACGTTTATATAGCCCAAGCTTTTGAAAGCTGCAAAGAGTTTGTGCGCCATCACGATGACGGCTTAGCGACAATCGAGAATAATCTTGCCGATATGATTGCTGGTTTCCATATGCGCTTGGGCTTTTCCGGCTTCGGATAGGGGATATACGCTATCCACAATCGGCTTAATGGCGGCTGCGCCATCGGTGCCGATATGCGGCCAAAACAGTTCTTGCACGCGGCTGGTCAAACGGGTTTTTTCCGCCAATGGTCGCGCGCGCAAGGTCGAACCGGTTAGGGTCAGACGTTTCAGCATGATCGGTAGAAAGTTCACTTCCGCCGTAAAGCCTTGCATATAGGCAATATTGACAATGCGTCCGCCCATGGCGGCGGCCTCCATATTGCGTCCGATATAATCGCCGCCGACCATATCGAGAATAACATCAACCCCTGCGCCATTGGTGAAGTCGGCGCAAGCTGCAACGAAATCTTGCTCTTTATAGTTAATGGCGAGGTCAGCACCCAAATCGCGGCAGGCTTGGCATTTATCCTCAGAACCGGCGGTGACGACAACTTTTGCGCCAAAATGCCTGGCCATTTGAATGGCTGTCGTACCAATGCCGCTTGAGCCGCCATGCACCAATAGGGTTTGGCCGGGCTGCAAGCCGCCGCCTTCAAACACATTGGCGTAAACCGTGAAAATCGTCTCGGGCAAAGCCGCCGCATCGGTGTCGCTCATCGTGTCGGGCACGGGCAGGGCGTGGTCTTGATGCACACAAGCATATTGGGCATAGCCGCCACCGGCCACCAAAGCGGCAATGCGGTCACCGATGGCCCATTTATCCACCTTGTCGCCCAGCGCGACAATCTCACCGGCAAATTCCAGCCCCATAATATCAGGCGCACCGGGCGGTGCAGGATACAGACCCATGCGCTGCATACAGTCGCCGCGATTGACACCGGCGGCTCCCAGTCGCACCAATATTTCGCCCTCAGCCGGTTGCGGCATGGGGTGATTTTCCAGTGACAGGTTTTCGGGCGCGCCGCCATCACCAATGGCGATGGCTTGCATCACATTTTCGGACATAAGAGTAACTTTCTATTAAAGTGAACTTGACGAAGCTTAATCAGCGGGAGGCAGCTATGGAAGAGGAAATTACCGCACCAAAAGACAGTGCGCTGGCGGATTTGCAAAAGCAGGATTTGAGCTTGCAAGGGGTAGATGAATTGAGCGCGCGCATTGTGCTACTTGAGGCCGAGATTGCTCGTGCGCGCGCCATGCTGGAAAGCAAAAAAGGCTCCCGCGATGATGCGGAAGCCCTTTTCAAATAGCTTATTCCGGCGTTTAGCTGATAAAGCCGTCGAATTTTTTGTTGAAGCGCGATACGCGACCGGCGCGGTCAACCAGCGTTTGAGAGCCTTTGGTCCAAGCCGGATGGGTTGTCGGGTCAATATCCAGCGTCAGCGTGGCACCCTCTTCCCCAAACGTCGAACGCGTTTGAAAGCTCGTGCCATCTGTCATGGCCACCGTAATCATGTGATAATCGGGAGGAATTTCT
>Ga0213865_10003048_pt1 | contig 10380 bp, 9 predicted proteins | sample PICome_6_FD_160100 | JGI IMG/M metagenome (GOLD analysis project Ga0213865, IMG submission 160100) | Coastal seawater microbial communities near Pivers Island, North Carolina, United States - PICO282 | ecosystem: Environmental > Aquatic > Marine > Coastal | place: USA: North Carolina | collected... | reverse complement strand
CTCACAAGTAGTAATTGATGAGTTTGTTTTTGACCCTGACCCAAACAAATCTAAAATGGCACTTAATTTTGCCAAAGGCACTGCTAGGTTTGTTACTGGCAAATTAAACAAAGTTGCTAAAAAAAACATAACAATTAGAACTAATAGTGCGATAGTAGGCATAAGAGGCACAGATTTTACTATTACTACTAATGAGATTGGTGAGTCATTAATAATTCTGCTGCCCAATAAAGATGGTACTGCAAGTGGTGAAATAGAGGTCATGACTGCTATGGGTACTGTATTGTTAAACAAACCATATCAATCAACAGTTACAACAGTGTTTGAGTCTGCTCCAAGCAAACCAGTTATTTTAGATTTAACTCTTGACCTTATTGATAATATGTTAATTGTTACCAATCCACAAGAAAATAAAACCGCAAATGAAGAAGTTGCAGATCAAAGTAGTAATGTATTGGATGTAGATTTTTTAGAGTTTGACGAGTTAGAACAAGATTTCCTAGCAGAAGACGATCTTGAGTTTACTGAGTTAGATATAAATTTTCTTGATGTTAATTTTTTTGAAGATTTACTAAAAATAGTAAATGAATTAGATAAATTAAAAGAAGATGATCTACAGCAAGATCAAACAATTACTAGAATTACTGGTACAAAAGTTGGTCAAGACATACAAACTCAAATAGTTACTTTAGTTACTGGAGATTTAATAAGTTTAAGAAGAAAAGTTGAGCAATCAGTACAAGTAGATTTAAACTCTAGCCAAGGATATACTGTTATTTTTATACAAGATGGTGTTTCTAATACTATAAAAATAAATGGTGGCGGAGATTCAGTTATAAATATTAAACAAAGTTCATAGGATAAAAAATGAAATTTAATTTAATAAAAAATGTAGTAGGAGCTATAGCACCTACACTGGGGTCTGCATTAGGTGGACCATTGGGTGGACAAGCAGCATCTGTTGTAGCAAGTGTACTTGGTTGCAAACCTGAACCAAAAGCAATTAATGAAGCTATACAATCAGCTACTCCAGAACAAATGTTAGAACTTAAAAAAGCTGAACAAAGTTTTGAATTGCAAATGAAAGAACTTGAAGTAGATGTATTTAAGTTAGAAGTAGCAGACAAACAAGACGCTAGAGGTAAATTTAGTAAAGATTGGACAGCTAGAATTATGGGTATTGCTGTTGTTGGTGGTTTTATGGGTTATATATTTTTAGTAACTTTGCAACCACCAGAACAAAATAGTGAAGCATTAATAAATTTAGTTCTCGGATATCTTGGAGGGTTAGCAAGTGCGGTTATTTCGTTTTATTTCGGAGCATCTGATTCAAACAAAGGGGATTAATATGAAAATATCACATGAAGGCATATCACTTATTAAAAAATTTGAAGGTTGCAAATTGCAAGCATATTATGATGCTGTTAATGTTCCAACAATTGCTTATGGAAGAACAAAAGGAGTCACAATAGGCGATACCTGTACACAGGAACAAGCTGATAAGTGGCTTGAAGAAGAGTTGAATGAATATGGTGGATATGTAAATGATGCTGTTACAGTTGAGCTTACACAAAATCAATTTGATGCACTGGTAGCTTGGACATATAACTTAGGTCCAACAAATCTTAATAAAAGTACAATGTTAAAGAAAATTAATGAAAAAGATTGGGATGAAGTACCCAATCAAATGAAACGTTGGAATAAAGCAGGTGGAAAAGTATTAGAAGGTTTAGTAAGACGAAGAGAGGCTGAATCACTTTTATTTCAAGGTAAAGAATGGATAGAGGTATAAAATGCCATTTTCTAAATTTGTTTTTAAACCAGGAATAAACAAAGAGGGAACAAATTATTCTAATGAAGGCGGATGGTTTGACTCTGATAAAATTAGATTTAGAAAAGGTAGACCTGAAAGAATAGGTGGTTGGGCAAAAAATTCATCTAATTCTTTTATTGGAACTTGCAGAAAAATTCATGTTTATAAAGATGCGGATCAAATTCAATACAATTTATTAGGAACACATAAAAAATTATATGTGCAACAAGGTAATAATTTTTACGATATAACTCCCATAAGATTAACCACAGCAGCAGGAGATGTTACTTTTGCAGCAGTAGATGGAGATGCAACACTAACTGTTTCAGATACTGCACACGATGCAGTATTAGGAGATTTTGTTACATATACTGATGCAGTTAGTTTAGGTGGAAATATAACTGCTACAGTTTTAAATCAAGAATATGAAATTGCAAGTATTATTAATGCAAATAGTTATACCATTGAAGCAAAAGATACTGATGGTAGCACAGTGCTAGCAAATTCTTCTGATTCAGGTAATGGTGGGTCATCAACAGTAGGAGCTTATCAATTAAATATAGGTCTTGATGTTTATGTTCCTTCATCTGGTTATGGTGTAGGAGCTTGGGGTGCAGGAGCATGGGGTTCTGCTACAGCATTATCTTTAACGAATCAATTAAGATTATGGTCTTTAGATAATTTTGGTAATGATGGATTATGTTTGCCTAGAAATGGTGCACTTTATTATTGGGATGAATCATCAGGAGTAAGTACAAGAGCAGTTATTGCAAGTAGTGTTGGTGGTGCAAGTAATCCTCCAGTTGCTGCTTTGCAAATAATGATGTCAGATGTTGACAGGCACGTCATTGCTTTTGGATGCAATCCTATAGGATCATCTATTATAGACCCATTATTAGTAAGATTTTCAGATGCAGAAAATGCAGTAGATTGGACACCAACAGCTACAAACTCAGCAGGTGGTGTACAGTTATCTACAGGTTCTTCAATTATTGGAGCACTACAAACAAGACAAGAAATATTAATATGGACAGATGCAGGTATTGTATCTATGCGTTTTGTTGGTGCACCTTTTGTGTTTAGTTTTAATGAAGTTGCAACAGGAATGTCTTTAATATCTCCAAATTCTATGGCAACAGGAGGTAACATTGTATTCTTTATGGATAATGGTGCTTTTTATCAATATGCTGGTTCAGCACAAAGATTGCCATGCACAGTTTTAGATTATGTATTTAGTGATATAAATTTAGAACAATCATTTAAAGTATTTGCTGCACCTATTCCACAACATAATGAAATTATTTGGTTTTATCCTAGTGCAGATTCACAAGAAGTAAATAGATATGTTTCTTATAATTATTTGGAACAATCCTGGACTGTAGGTACAACAGATGATGGATTTACAAGAACAGCTTGGAATCCTGCATATATATTATCTAATCCTATAGCTACTGGTAAATTAGACGATACTGATAATAATTATTTATATAATCAAGAATTTGGTTTTAGTGCAGATGGTTCAGACTTTACAGCATATATAGAATCATCAGATTTTGATTTAGACCCTGATGGTGAAAGATTTATGTTTGTATCTAAATTATTGCCAGACATTAAATTTCAAAATACAACTGATAGTGGAGATACAGTAGATGTTGTTTTAAAAGGTAGAAACTATCCATTAGAAAGTTTATCTACTTTGCAAACAGTATCTGTAAATCCTAATTCTACATTTAGCAATATGAGAGCTAGAACTAGGCAAAGTGCTATAAGAGTAGAAAGCACAGCTAATGATTATAGTTGGAGACTTGGTGATCTTAGATTAGAGTTAAGACAGGATGGTAAAAGATAATGGCAGAAAAAACCTCAATACCCTTACTTACTCCTGATATAGAGTATAACCAAGAAAACGAAAGAGTTACTCGTAGAACTATTGAACAAGCAATACAAGATTTAAATTCTGAAGTAGGTAATCTTAAAACAATGCAACAATCAGTTGTGAGCAGATCATTGCGTAGACATCAATTTTTATTAATGGGGAGTAAAGGCAGTGTCTGATATATTAAAAGTATTAGGACAATCAGACCCAGCAGCTACCACTGAAACAGTTTTATATACAGTTCCTGATAAGACACAGACAACTATAAGTTCTATAGTAGTTTGCAATCGTGCAGGAAGTTCTGGTACATATAGAATTAATGTATCTGTAGCAGGTGCAACAACTGGAGATAAAGAATATTTATTTTATGATAAAACAATAAATGCTAATACCACTGATACAATAGTAATAGGTATAACATTAGGACAAACAGACGAATTAAAAATATACTCAAGCTCAAGCGATTTTAGTTTTTCAGCATTTGGGTGTGAAACCTTAGAGGAAAGATAAAGAATGGATATAAAACAACAAACTAAAAACGTAGCATCACAAGGTCGTTATGGCGATTCTATGCTTTTGCACGTTAATCCAGCAGAAGTAAAAGGTTTAGCACAAGCTGTGCCTTTAACAATTAATCCGCAAACAGGACAGCCAGAAGCCTTTTTACCTTTTCTTGCACCAATATTAGGATCAATGGCTGGTGGTGCTTTATTAACAGGAGGAGCATTAGGTTTAACATTATCTCCTGCATTAGCAGCAGGTCTTGGAGCAGGTTTAGCTACATACGCACAAACAGGTGGTTCTGGTTCTAAAGCATTATTATCTGGTTTAACAGCAGGATTAGGATCAGGTGCATTAAGCAAAGTTGCAAATCCAACAGCAGCAGCAACAACATCAGCAGCAACAGATGCTGCATCACAACTAGCAACAACTGTACCAGCTAATTTAGGAATAGACGCAACCACACAAGCAGCTACACAATTAGGTACAGACGCAGCAACTCAGCTTGCAAGTAGTGTACCAGCATCATTAGGTATAGATGCAACAACTCAAGCAGCTACACAATTAGGTACAGACGCAGCAACACAAACAGCAAATAGAACATTTATGGAAGGTTTGACTGGTCCTAATACTATTATAGGTGATACAAAACAAATTTTTTCAGGTGGTTTTGATGAAGGGGTTGGTAATTTAACTCAAGCATTAATGACTCCTAGTGGATTTACTGCTGCTGGATTAGCAGGTACACAAGGAATAATGCAATCACAAGAAGAATTTGAAGCTATGCTTGCAAGAAATGCTAGAGAGCAAGAAGAAGAAAGACAAAGAATAATAGCTGAAAATCCAGAAATGATACCTATAGCTACAGGTGGCGTTACTAAAATGCAAGAAGGTCGTAATACAAGAGCAGAAGCTATACAAAATAATAGAAGAAGAAATAATGTAGATATATCTAATGTAGATGAAGATGTTATTCAAGATATTATAGATGGCAATTATAATGTTGGATATGATTCTAGTAATTATTTTACTGGTGATCCTAATGATTTAAATAGTTATATTGATCAAGGATATGTACGAAAAAGAGAAGCAGCACCTATAGACCCATATTTTATGCCAGGTTTTCAAGGTGAAGCTACATACTTTACTAATTTAAATCCTAGTGCTACAGACATAACTAGTGGTCAAGCACCAGTTTTAGATACATCAGCAAGGCAAGCACCTTCTTCTATGCCTAGAAGATTTGATCCTACACAAACTGTGGGTTATCAAAATTTCTATGGAGATCAAGCACAAGATATAGTTCCACAAGTGGTTGATCCATATGCACCAGTAGATTTTAGTCCACCTCCTCCTCCTGTATTAAATCAACCAAGTCCTTTCCCAACAATGCCTATAGCAGGACCTCCTACTCGTTTAGGAGATGATGCAGTAGAGCCAATACCTAGTGATTCAGGTGTAGGCGGTGGTATGGGTGATATAGGTAATTTAGTTCCTGGTGATACAGGCAAAACATTAACACCAAAAGCTCAAGCACTTGCTGCATCTCCAGAAGAAAATGTAGATGTATCTGATTATGTAAGTCCTAACTTACAAAATATGCCACCTTTAGATTTTAGTAATCTACCTCCTGTAGATTTGAATAATTTACCAATGCAAGATTTTCAAAGAAATTTAGATTTTGATTTTAGAGCAGAAGGTAAACAGTTAAAACCAGTTCCAGAAGGCAATAAAGGTTTAGCAAAATTACCTGATGATGTAAGAAATACAATGGGTTTTATGGAAGCAGGTGGACCTACTGAAATTATGCAAGACCCTTTAACTGCACAGTTAATACAGTTTTTAATGGGTGAAGTACAAGATGATACTATTGTTGGAGACTTTATTAATAAATATGGTAATGAAGTATTTATGCAAGTAAGAGAACAAGTGTTGCAAAGTATAGTTCCTGGATCGCAAACTCAAGGTCAGATACAAGGCATGGCTAATGGCGGTATGCAAGATGATGTAACTGGAATGATAGGTGCAACACAACCAGTAGCTGTATCACAAGACGAATATATAATACCAGCAGATGCTATGTCTATGCTTGGTGATGGCAGTTCAGATGCAGGTGCTAAAAAATTAGATGCAATGCTTGATAGGATTCGTATGACTAAAACAGGAACAACCAAACAAGCTAAAGAAATTGATGATAGCAAGGTAATGCCAGCATGAATGAAACAGCACAAAAACTAGACCAAGATATTGATATATCGTTAGTTTTACCTGGACAAGTAAGTATGATCTGGGATAAATGCGAAAAAATATTATTGCGTTCTTGCAAAAGGTCTGGTGGCAGAATAAATCCAAAAGATATTTATGCTAGATGTATTGAAAACAGAAGCAGTCTTTGGATTATATTTGAAACAGATACTTTAAATATTATAGGTTGTGGCGTAACACAACTACACGATTATCCAAGTGGTTTGCGTATGTTAAATTTAGAACATTTAGCTGGTAAACAATATTCAGAATGGGTCGATAAAGGTTTTGATACTCTATACAAATGGGCAAAAGACAATAAATGTGATGGTATAGAAGCATTAGGCAGACCAGGATTTTGGAACTGGATAAAAAAAGAAAAGGGCTGGAAGGAAACTTCTAGATTTTATGAACTTAAATTTGACAAGGATTAATTATGGGCGGAGGAAGTGGAGGAAGTAGTGCACCTACTGAACAAACAGTCTACAGTGAATCGTTACCACCTTATGTAGAGCCGTATTTTAAACGACTACTACAAAGAACTGAGGGAGAGTCTTTACAACAATATACACCTTATGGTGGACAAAGACTTGCGTTTTTCTCACCAGACGAAAGAAAAGCTCAAGCTATGACTAGAGGTTATGCTCAAGCAGGTACACCTCAAGAATTTGGTCAAGCACAACAAATGCTTACTGGTTTATCACAACCATATACAGCAGGTTATCAAGCTGGTGCTGGACCACAAACATATCAAGCAGGTACATTAGGTCCATCACAATATGCTGCTGGTCAGTTTGATGCAGGATATGACCCATCTATAAGAGCATCTGGTTATACAGCTACAGCACCTACAGAACAATATCAACCTTTAGGTTTTGAGCAAAACTTACAAAGGTTTATGTCTCCTTATCAACAGAATGTTATTGATATACAAAAAAGAGAAGCTAGAAGACAATCAGATATTACAGGTGAGCAGATTGGATCACAGGCTGCACAAGCTGGTGGTTTAGGTGGATATCGTGAAGCTATCTTACAAGCAGAACGTGAAAGAAATCTAGGACAACAACTTGGTGATATTCAAGCTATGGGTTCTCAACAAGCATATCAACAAGCAGTTCAACAAATAGGTGCAGAAAGAGCAGCAGATTTACAAGCTGCACAATTTGGTTTACAACAATTTGGATTAGGTGAACAAGCTGCACAAAGACAAGAGCAACTTGCACAACAAGCATTTGCATTTGGAGAACAAGCTAAACAACAAGCAGCTAAACTTGGTCTTACTGCTCAACAACAAGAAGAAGCAGCTAGACAAGCACAAGAGAAGTTTAGACAAACTGGATTTCAAGCAGATCAACAGGCTTTACAAGCTCAAGGTCAACAAGCTCTTGCAGGATTTCAAGCACAAGAAGCTGCACGACAAGCACAAGAAAGATTTGGGCAATCAGCTTATGACTTATCACAACGATATGGACAGTCTGCTGCTCAACAACTTGCAGGTCTTGGTCAAGCTAGACAAGCAGATGTACAGCAGAGAATTGCTGCATTAACAGGCATTGGTTCTCAACAAAGAGCATTACGTCAAGCTGGACTTGATCTTGGATATGAAGACTTTTTACGTCAACAACAATATCCACAACAACAACTTGGGTTTTATAGTAATATACTAAGAGGTGTGCCAGTTCAACCACAAAGAACTGTTAGCACATACACACAGCAACCTGGATTATTTCAACAAACTTTAGGACTTGGGCTTAGTGGTCTAGGTTTATATAAAGGCTTACAGGGATAACATATTATGAATTTAGTAGAAAAAGGAAAAGAATTAGAATATGTTCCAGAGCCAAAACTTATAGAAATGGCTCGAACTCCTGATGGGCAATATCCACAATTTTTAGTTTTAGATGAAATATTAAGACGCAATAAAATGAAACGTGCTTATGAAAATCAAGTAGCTAAAATGAATCAACCTACCACAACTGTTGCAGAAGAATCAGTTATGGAGTTAGCTGGTCAAGGTGCTGTACCCATGATGGATTCGCTTTCATCTCTCTCTTCATCCGAAGGTGGTCTTAGGAGTATGGCACCGACCCCCATGAAGTCTGGTAAAAAAACTGAAATAGAAAAAGATGAAGCAGAGTTATCTGAAGAGTTAAGAGAGTTGTTAGCTAAAGATAGAAGATATGCACAGCAATATAAAGACTATGAATCTAGGGAAAGATTTTTTCCTCCGCTTGTACCAGAAAATTTTATAGTATCTGATGATAAATATGATCGTTTAAAAAGATCAGGTGCATACATGAGAGAAGGTAATCTACAAGATTACAGACCATTTCTAGCTCTATTAGGTGCATTGTCTGGTGAGAGTGGACCAAGATATATGCCAGAGTCTAAAGTTAAAGGCTTAGAAGCAATGGTTGAAGCTACTCGTAAAGAAAAACAAATGCAACAAATGGGTATGCAAGCAGGTGGCAGTACAGCATTAGAACAAAGTTTTATGCCACCAGGTAGAAATCCTATAGGAGTTACACCTCCTCCTGCTTTTTTGCAAAGTATAAAAGAAAGATATACAGACCCAGATGGTACATTTAATTATTCACAGGCTTTAAAAGATGGATTTAATGCAACAACACTTGCTTTAATTGCTTTTCCTGAACCTACTACAACTGCAATAGGAACAGGTTTAAGAGGTCTTGGAACTCTTTTAAAATCACCTTTTAGCTCTAAAGCAAAAGATTCATTACTAAGAACTTTTGGTAGAAGACAAGCAAAAAAAGATGAAGGAAAATTATTACCAACAGGCAGACAAACTATAGATGATGCACCTGTACCAGCAGGATATTTTGAAGGTTTAGGTAAACAATATTTAAAAGAATCAGTTAAACCTACAGCTACTAGATTAAGTGGTTTAGCAGCATTAGGTATTATGAACACACCTGATGAATCAACAGAGACTGTAGTAGAAGAATTAACACCAGAACAAATAGAAATAAAAAGATTACAAGATTTGTTAGCAAAAGCAAATAAACCAAAAGATGAAAGTGAGCCAGTAAAAAAAGGACTGGGATCAGATGATTTCTTAACACTTGCACAACTTGGTGGAATTTTAGGTGGTGCAACAAATCTTGGTGAGGCTGCTATGGGTATTGGTAATTTAGCAGGACAAATACAAACAACTAGACGTGAAGGTAAATTAGAAGGTCTACAAGGAAGAGTCCTTGAAGCACAAGCTGCTAAATATGAAGCTGATATTGCTAATATGAAACCAACACAAATTAATGCTCAATTACAAACAATAGAAAATTTAATACAAGCTGCAATAGATTCAGGTAATCAAGATGAAGTTTCTGAATTATTTTTATATCAACAATTATTAAATAAAAGACTTTTAGAACTGCAAGGCATTGATATACCAACAGGTGGAGATATATTAGATAAAAATAGAGTTGCATAATGAGTATTTACAAAGCACCAGATGGAAGTAAATACAATATTCCATCAGACCCAAATGAAAGAGCTCAATTTGTTGCTGCTGTTAAAGAAAAATATGGTCAAGATATAGATCAAACTACTGTATTAGGTAGAGCAGCAGAATTGCCTAAAGGAATAGCCAGAGGTGCTATAGGTTTAGCTACTGATGTTCCATTAGGTATTGCATCTTTACTTGATGTTGGTGATGACGGAAAGGTTGTTAAAGGCTTACAAGGATTTAAAAAGAAAGTAAGAGAAGAATCTCCATTAGCTGCTGAACCAGGATATGAAGATTTGTGGACTACCAAACTTAGTGAAGGATTAGGTTCGTTTGTACCTTTTCTTGGTGCAGGTCTTGTAGGTCGAACACTAACTCAAGCTCCAAAACCATTTTTTAGTAAAGGTTACTTTAAAACCCCAGAATTTACTTTACCTGCTGCATTAGCAGTACCCACTGGTGTTGCACAACAAGCCGATA
>Ga0213865_10003046_pt1 | contig 10383 bp, 8 predicted proteins | sample PICome_6_FD_160100 | JGI IMG/M metagenome (GOLD analysis project Ga0213865, IMG submission 160100) | Coastal seawater microbial communities near Pivers Island, North Carolina, United States - PICO282 | ecosystem: Environmental > Aquatic > Marine > Coastal | place: USA: North Carolina | collected... | reverse complement strand
TTTGGGCGCCACTTCGGGCGATACGGGTGCAGCTGCCATTCAGGGCTTATCAGGCAAGTCGGGCGTCCATTCTTTCATCCTATATCCGGAGGGACGCATAGCTCAATTACAGGAGCGCCAAATGACCTGTACGGGAGCAGACAATGTCTTCCCGCTGGCGATCAAGGGCAGCTTTGATGACGCCCAAACTGCGATGAAAACGGTTTTTGAAGACCGTACATTTGCAGCCGAGGTCGGCCTGGCTGCGGTCAACTCGATTAATTTGGCCCGCATTCTGGCGCAATGTGTGTACTACCTATCTGCCTACTTCCGCTTGCCAGCAGCCGTTCAAAACGAGACGACTTTTGTCGTGCCGACGGGCAACTTTGGCAATGTGCTGGCCGGCTGGCTGGTGCAGCGCATGGGCGTACCGATCAAGGGATTTCGGGTGGCCACCAATCAAAACGACATTCTGCACCGACTCTTCCAATCGGGCGTTTACCAACAAGGACCCGTCGTTCCCAGTGTAGCGCCTTCCATGGATATTCAAATCGCTTCCAACTTTGAACGCTATGTCTACTACGCCCTAAATGAAGACTCCGCACTGGTTCGAGAAGCTATAAGCTGCTTTAAATCAACCGGTCGCTACCGCTTTGACAATTTAACACACCGTACCATCAGCAGTTCACGCACCGACGATGCGGCTATATCTGACGTCCTCAAATCTGTTTACCAGCAATTTGATTATGTGGCCGATCCCCACACAGCCTGCGGCTTCCATCAGACTGGGAGTGGAGCAGAATTAGTGCTGGCCACCGCGCACCCCGCAAAATTCCCGGACACAATTGAATCTGCCGTCGGGCAAAGTCCGACCCACCCTAGTTTGGAGCGTTTAAAAGAGCGTCCTATTGTGAACTATGCCGTAGAGCCAAGTCCAGCTGCCATCAAAGCCTTCATGCGCGAAAAACTGCAGGCATAATTCATCCCAGTGATCTCACCACAGTCGACTCGAACTACCGATCAAGCCATATTTTAGCCGACAGCAGCCCGTAATTAGATGCCAAGTTCCACTGTTGAAGATTATGTAAAACACATTTACATGGCCGCCGAGGGCAAAAATTCGACGGAAGTATCCATGGGCGCCATCTCCGAGGCACTCGGCGTGGTCCCGGGCACCGCAACCAGCATGGTCAAAGCACTTCAGGAAGCAGGCCTACTCAAGTACATCCCGCGAGTCGGGGTAGCGCTTACACCACAAGGACAGGCCCTAGCCCTACATGTTTTGCGTCGCCACCGCTTACTGGAACAATTTTTGGTCGAAGTGCTCGGCTTTGATTGGTCTGAGGTGCATGCCGAGGCTGAGCGAATGGAACATGTCGTCTCCGATCGATTGCTCGAGCGGATCGATCATTACTTGGGGCGTCCAACTGAAGACCCGCATGGAGATCCGATCCCCAGCGCTTCCGGCGTCGTCGGTGGAGGCGATTTACTCAGCTTACTGGCCTGCCCTGTTCAAGAGTCCTTGCAGGTCATCCGTATCGGCGATCAAAACTCGGATTTTTTAAAGTACATCGCTCAGGCAGGCTTAGGTCCGGGTGCGCAAATAAGTGTGCTAGAACGCAATCAAAGCGCCCAATCCATTCAAATCCAGCTAGCAGCCGTTACCCGTACCATCGCACTAGGCTGGGGTGCCGCGGAAAAAATATGGGTGCGTACCCACCCTGTCAGCGCAGCGCCAGCAACTGTTGCGGCACCCTAAATAGTCTCCATTAAAAAAGCGTCTCATGTCATCCGAAAAAAAGGCCCTCCCGATCGCAGCTCGACCCCATGTCCAGGCATTACAGGCTTACACACCCGGCGAGCAACCCCAAGGCACTGGCTGGGTGAAACTCAATACGAATGAAAATCCCTATCCTCCCTCTCCCCGCGTCCATGAGGCGGTGCAGGCAGAGCTGGCAAACTTGCGAAAGTACCCGGAACCGACCAGCGCTCGCTTGCGCACAGCCATCGCACAAGGTTATGGACTCGAAGCAAATCAAGTTATCATTGGAAATGGCTCCGATAATATCTTAGATTTGATCACCCGCTGTTATGCTGGATCTGTGGGGGTCGGCCATACCGTTCCAAGTTATTCACTGTATCCAGTGGTCGCCGGCATGTCGGGTCGCCAGTTGACGGAAATCCCCTTTGATAAAAACCTTCAACTCGATCTGGAGGCCATTGCTGCTTGTCCCGCCGAAGTCTTTTTTCTGACAACGCCCAATGCGCCCACTGGCGTCGCCTTCAGCCTCCAGCAAATAGAAGCAGTCTTGCAGCGAATTCAGGGCCTGCTGGTGGTGGATGAAGCCTATGTCGATTTTGGTGGCGAGACTGCCATCCCACTCTTGGACCGCTATAAAAATTTAGTGGTTGTGCGCACCTTTTCCAAATCCTATGGACTGGCGGGTATGCGGGTCGGCTTCGCACTAGCCGATGCGGGCATCATTGAAATTTTAGATCGTGTCCGTGATGCCTACAACGTAGATCGAATTGCACAAGCGGCCGCACTGGCTGCCTTTGAGGATGTCGAATACTTTGAGAGCCAACGCCAACGGGTGATGGCAACGCGCGAGCACACGCGCGCCGCCCTAGACGCGCTTGGCTGGTTTAGCTATCCATCCGCTGCCAATTTTTTATTCACCCAACCCGTTGCGCCTGATGGCCGCCAAGGCGCTCAGGTGGCTAGTTCGCTTTTTGAGCATCTAACAGCAAACAAAATACTGGTTCGCTATTTTCCCAAGCATCCTTTAACTTGCGCTTTTATTCGCGTCAGCATAGGAACAGACTCGGAAATGAAACAATTTTTAAACAGTGTCCACACATGGCTCAAGCACGCATAGCAAAACGGATTCGCAATACTCAGGAAACTCAAATTGAGTTAGCCTTGAATTTAGACGGAAGCGGGACCAGCGAGATTGCCACCGGCATTCCCTTTTTTGATCACATGCTAACGCTCTTTGCCAAGCATGGGCTGTTCGATTTACAGGTGAAAGTCGTCGGCGATATCGCAGTCGACTACCACCATACGGTTGAAGATACCGGCATCGTCCTCGGACAAGCTGTCAGTGAAGCGCTTGGCGATAAGGCTGGCATTCAACGTTACGGCTTCTTTGTGCTCCCAATGGATGAAGCCCTGGCGCAAGTGGCGCTCGATCTTTCGAATCGTCAAGCCTTTGTCTACCAAGTCGCGATTACGAATCCAATGATACGCGATTTTAATCTCTGCTTAATCAAAGAGTTTTTTCAAGCCTTTGCCAATGCGGCAGCCTGCAACTTGCACATGAAATTGGAGTACGGTGAAGAGCCCCACCACATCGCAGAAGCTTTGTTCAAATGCTTTGCTCGGGCTTTAGACGCGGCCAGTAAGCTGGACCCGAGAACAGAGGGTCGCCTTCCGTCGACCAAGGGAACGCTCTCAAGTTAATTCGATGAAACATCCGCAATCACGCCCCAAGCTGGCAGTCATCGACTACGGCATGGGAAATCTTCACAGCGTTGTTCGTGCCTGGGAGCAGGTCGGTGCTGAAGTGTGCATCGTCAGCCAACCCCAAGAAGTCCAATCCGTGGACGCGCTGATTTTCCCCGGGCAGGGTGCCATGGTGGATGCAATGGACCGCTTACAGCAAACGCATTTTGATCGCGTCATTCAGGATTGGATCGCTGCTGACCGCCCTTTTTTTGGAATTTGTCTCGGCCTGCAAGCCTTATTCGAGCACTCGGAAGAAGGCGATTGCGCTGGGCTAGGGGTATTCAAGGGGACGGTGCGCCGCTTTTCGGCAGAACAAGGCCTCAAGATTCCGCACATGGGCTGGAACCGCGTGCGATTTAAAGCCGCAGATACATTGACTGCCGGACTCGCTAGTGGGGAGGATCAATTTTATTTTGTTCACAGCTATTATGTGCAAGCCAGCGACCCTTGCTCGATACTGTTTGAGGTTGATTATGGGCTCACCTTTTGCGCTGGCATTCGTGTTGGGAACTGCGTGGCCACTCAGTTCCATCCAGAAAAAAGTCAAGCAGTTGGCCTACGCCTCTATAAAAACTTCTTAAGCACTCTATAACGTAAGCTTTTAGCCTTTGTATCTCAACGAGTAGACTTGCGTAAAAACATTATTCATCAAAAAAGTAGCAGCAATGGAAAATACTGGAACGATACGAATTGGAGATGAAAATTTCGAGTTCCCCATCATCGTGGGAAGCGAAGGCGAAACAGCGATCGATACGCGTACTTTTCGGACTAAGAGTGGTTGCATTCATTACGATGAAGGCTATGGAAATACTGGATCCTGCCTAAGTTCGATTAGCTTTATCGACGGAGAAAAAGGCATTTTACGACATCGAGGCTACCCCATTGAGCAATTGGCTGAACAGGCAAACTTTTTGGAAACCGCCTACCTCGTCATCTACGGGGAACTCCCCACCGCAGCGGCACTGGCAGCTTTTCGTCAGCGAGTCTCGGATTCCGCCCCCTTGCATCAGCAAATGTTGCAGCACTACCAAGCCTTCCCAGCAACTGCGCATCCGATGGGGATTCTATCGGCCATGGTCAATTCACTAGGAGGTTTTTATCCTGAACTGGCAAGCAATGATCGCGCCCAAGATCTCGCGACCTTTGATCAATCTGCCGCCATCTTAATTTCGACTGTGCGCACCATTGCGGCCATGACTTACCGCAATCAGCAGGGAATGCCCCCCGTCTACCCTGAAGCATCCAGAAGCTATGCGGAAAACTTCCTGCACATGATGTTTTCCACGCCTGCGAAAGCTTACCTGGATGACAAGGGAGCTGCCGATGCATTGGATTTATTTTTACTGTTGCACGCCGACCATGAGCAGAATTGCTCCACCTCGACGGTCCGGATGGTGGCCTCTGGCGGTGCCAATCTATTTGCCTCGATCTCTGCTGGGATCAATGCACTCTGGGGCCCCTCGCATGGTGGGGCCAACATGGCAGTGATCAAAATGCTGGAAGAAATCCATCGCTCGGGCGATGATGGCTCACGCTTTATTGAGGCCGCCAAAAAAGGTGAGGCCAAGCTGATGGGATTTGGACATCGCGTCTATAAAAACTACGACCCACGTGCCAAAATACTTGGAAAAAGCGCAGAATCAGTCCTCTCAAAGATTGGACTGGATGATCCCTTACTCGACATTGCCAAACACCTAGAAAAAGCGGCACTCGAAGATGAGTATTTTGTGAAGCGTAAGCTGTACCCCAATGTGGACTTTTACAGCGGCATTTTGCTCAAGGCCATTGGGATTCCTGTCGAGATGTTTACCGTCATGTTTGCGATTGGCCGTATCCCAGGTTGGGTCTCGAATTGGAAAGAAATCGCAGAAAACGCAAAAAGCCGTATTCATCGTCCGCGACAAATCTATACTGGCGCCAAGTTGCGTGATTTTGTGCCAATGGATCAGCGCTAGCGGCACGCCTCCAAAAGTACAAGCGAGAAGCAGGTGGGCGACCGTTCGATCTGCTTAATCTCGTTTCATGACCAAGTGCAAATTCGACCACTGGGTGTTTACTTATATACCCAAAGAGGGGCTAGCAATGCGGTATCCGCTTTCAGCTAGTCTTCTCAATGAGGCATGAGAAGGCGTCGTTGCCCGGTATGTGTTTGGTCGCAATACGAAAAATCCATCAATGCTCCCCCAGCAACTCATCAACCATTGTAAGATTGAATAAAACGCTCGATCCGATCTGTCGCCTCTAATATCCGCTGGTAACTAGTAGAAAAGCTGGCCCGCACAAAGCCGGCGCCGCTCGGCCCAAAAGCGGTTCCAGGGACAACGGCCACCTCGGCTTGATCTAGCAACTGCCGACAAAAGTCCATCGAATTCAACCCGATCGAGTCCACTGCGGGGAAGGCGTAGAAAGACCCGCTCGGCAAATGGCACGCTAATCCCATTTCGTTAAAGCGACGCACAATCAAATCGCGTCGTATCTGATACTGCTCGCGCATGCTTTTGACCGATTCCGCACCGTGCTTGAGCGCCTCAATGGCGGCCTCTTGAGATAAGATGGGCGCACAGAGCATACTGTATTGATGCACCTTCATCATGGCCTCAATAATCGGCGCAGGCCCACAAGCATAACCAATCCGAAAACCCGTCATGGCGAAAGCTTTTGAGAAGCCGTGCAAAAAGATGGTGCGCTCGCGCATACCGGGGAGCGAAGCAATACTCACGTGCTGCCCGTCATACATCAGCTCGGAGTATATCTCGTCGCTGATGATCAATAAATCCTTCTCCTGGGCGAATTGAGCGATTCTTTGTAACTTCGCGAGATTCGTCACCCCTCCAGTTGGATTGGTGGGAAAGTTCAACATCAAAATCTTACAACCAGGCTCCCAGGCCGCAATAACACGATCAGGATCGATCGCAAAATCATCCGAGGCATGTGTGGGGATGGCAATCGCTTGCGCATGGGCTAGCGCAATGCTGGGACTGTAAGAAACGTAACACGGCTCGTGGTACAAAACCTTATCTCCTGGATTTAAAAGCGCCCGTAGCGCGATATCTAAGGCCTCCGAAACACCCACAGAAACCAAAATTTCCGATTCGGGATCATAACTCAGCGAGAAATCCGTTTCTAAGTAATCGTTAATCGCGCGCCGCAAACGTAGCAATCCCTTGTTGTCGGTGTAACTAGTCTTACCCTTTTCCAGCGCAAAAATGGCCGCTTCGCGAATATGCCAGGGCGTCACAAAATCGGGCTCGCCGATACCCAGCGAAATCGCCTGTGGCATCGCCGCAACGAGCGAGAAAAAATCACGAATACCCGAACGCGGCAAACCGGCAACATGCTGCGCGACAAAGCGCTGAGAACTCACATCTGTAATCATGGGCTAACCGATGGCTTTTCTGGATCTTCCGTTGCATTCGGCACAATGTACCCTTGCTCCTTGTAGGCTCGCAGCATAAAGTGCGTCGCCGTGGACAGGACACCCTCGACACTGGCTAAGCGCTCAGAAACAAAGCCTGCGACCGATCGCAAATCACGGCCAACCACACGTACCAGTAGATCATAACTACCCGACATAAGATAGCAGGACTCCACCGTTTCAAAAGCCGCAATCCGTTCCGCCAAGCGATCAAAACCACCATCACGTTCCGGACTGATTTTGACTTCGATGACAGCGCGTACACAATCTTGCTGAGTGTACTCAGTATTGAAAATAGGACGCCATCCCAGCAAAACTTTTTCAGATTCCAGACGCTCGATCTCTGCTTGAATCTCCGCATCCGACAAGTTGAGCACTTGTCCCAATTGAGAGCGACTCAAAGGCTCTCCCTGCAATAATAAGTTTAGTACCGTACTCATGCCCCGTACTTAAGGGCTAAAACCCCAAAAAAGTAAACAGACAAAGTGAAAAATTAAATATGCTTACGAGAGCTCAAACTGTGCGGACCAGTGCGTTAAGCCCTGCACCACCGCCTGCAATTGTGGTAAAAAATCCGCATGCGATTGCGCCACCTTCTCGAGTTCTTGCTGATGGGCTGCCTGTTCCATCGCATTTAATGTAGCCACACAATCACTTGCAAAAAAGACACCCAAGACCCCTTTCATCGCATGCGCAGACAAAGCAACTTGTTCAAAATCCCGCGAATCAAGTGCTTGCTGCAATCGCTGTGCGTCGGAAGCATAGGTCTCCAGAAATATCATCGATACCTGGTAGAGGTCCTCTTGGTCTTCCGCATTCAAATGCATTATTTCTTGAACAAATTCTACTGAACAAGCTTCAGATTCACCAATCGCGGACATCGAGGGCTCCTCCGCTGCGCTGGATACCTGGACCGACTCTTTCTTGATGACCTCAGCGTTTAAAATTTCATTTAAAGCGTCTGCCCGAAAAGGCTTCGAAATATAGCTATCCATTCCAGCAGCCAAGCACTGCTCCCTATCTCCTTTCATCGCATGCGCTGTCATGGCAATGATAAAGATGGGGGCCTTGGCCTCTGCTTGCTCGATGGATCGAATTGCAGACGTTGCCTCATATCCATCCATCTCAGGCATCTGAATATCCATCAAGATACAGTCAAAATTCGATTTTTTATATAGAGTAAGCGCCTCATGTCCATTCGATGCCACCGCCACTTGGTGTCCCATACGCTCCAAGCGGCGAACCGCAATCTTTTGATTCACCAAATTGTCTTCCGCCAATAAAATGGACAGGGGTGTATTTTTCGATTCCACGGGGAATCGGGCTTCACTGACAAGAGGAGAGTCCACAGCCTGTTTGCGAGGGCTCATGACTTCCTGTATTACAGATAATAAGGTCGAGCGCTTAACGGGCTTTGAGAGCGCACGCGCCAGCCCCAATCGCTCGGCCTCAAGAACCTCATCACGATTCAAGGAGGAGGACAAAAAAATAACAGGGATGGCTTTCATCTCAGTGCGATTCGCCATCAGTTGCGCAAACTCCAATCCATTGACGTAGGGCATTTGCTGATCCAATAAAATCAACTGAATGGGTTCACATTCTTGTAAAGATTGTTCAATTAATTTCAAGCCCTCAAATGCACTGGTACAGGCCATACTGTTAAAGCCCCATCGCGTGCAACACTGCTGATAGATGTCACGATTGGCTTCATTATCATCGACGATCAAAACTTTTAAGCCCGCCAGGAAGCCATCTAATCCCGCTACTATGGATTCGGGCTCCTCTACCAATTCGAAAGGGAGTTCAAAAGAAAAAGTCGAGCCTTGGTTGACCTCGCTTTCAATCTGAATCGTCCCTCCCATCAACTCCACCAACTCTTTGGAAATAGATAGCCCCAAGCCGGTCCCCCCATACTTTCGGGTGGTCGACATATCCGCCTGAGTAAAACTCTTGAAAATGGATTCACAGCGTTGAGCAGGAATTCCAATGCCAGAGTCTTTAACTGAAAAATGCACTTGAACTGTCCGATCACGCCTGGCAACAACGCGCGCGGCAATCAACACAGAACCCTCTTCTGTAAATTTGATAGCATTTGAGACCAAATTATAGATAATCTGTTTCAGCCGAACCGGATCTCCAAGCACCGCAATCGGGAGCGAATGGCTATAATCCACAATCAGTTCGATGCCCTTGGCTCGCGCGGCATGTGCAAACTCGTCTGCGACCTCCTCAACCATCCGCATCAGGGAGACACTCAATTTTTCTAGGTTGAGCTGACCGGCTTCGATTTTGGAAAAATCCAGCACATCGTTCACTAGGCCCAATAGAGTATCGCTACATTGGGTCACCGTGCGCAGGTAATCACTTTGCTCATGATCCAAATCCGTATCTAGGCACAGCTCCGAAGCCCCAATGATACCATTGATCGGTGTTCGTATCTCATGGCTCATGGCGGCTAAAAACTCCCCCTTCGCACGACTGGCCGCATTGGCATCATGTAGTGCGTTAATCAATTCCCCCTCGGTGCGTTTCAAGTCGCTAATATCGCGGGCCACACTCACTGAACCCACAATTTGTCCGGAACTGCCTAAGACAGGTACCGTCGTTACCTGGACCCATAATTTGTGACCATGTTGAAACTCAAATTCAGTCACTTGATTGATAGAGGGCAATTGTGCTCCAAAGACGTGCTGATCAATTTCCGCCATCCACTCAGCACTTTTTTTCGCTATAAATGTGTCAATTTTCTTGCCAATGATTGCCTTACTGGTCGCAACCTTAACCGCATCACGAAAAGCTTTATTAACAAGAATGAAGCGACCATTGGTATCTCTTAAAAATAAGTACTCTAACGTATTATCCAATAGAGTCTGCAAAATCTTGATTTCACTGCGACTACTGAAGCGCAACTCACCCGCCACAACGGGATGCTCCAAAGTATAGATCCAGACCCGCTCAGAATGCTGCGGATCACATTGCAACAAAATCTCTACCGAGGAAATTCCCTGCTTGTTGTTAATCGGTACAGCTCGCCCATGCCAAGTGCCTGACTGCGCTAAATCCAACTTAACAAACTTGAGCCCCTTAGCCAAAATAAAGTATTCGTCTATTTGCCCACCACAGGCATCCCCCCGCATGTAATAGCGTTGAAAACACTCATTGCAGCTCAACATTTTGTTGTCTTTTAATGAAAACTGCGCAACTCCCCAAGGGAAAGAGCTCGGCGTCAAATGATTCATTCTGATTTGGGCTGACTGTAAAATTTAAGTCCCTAATTAGCAATCGATTTCTAAAGGGTACGGTATAGGTTTCTTATTTGGCAGAAAATAGTGACACGGCTGTAATACAGCGAAGACACTAGTAGTGTGTAGCCAATTCTGACAACTGAATATATGAAATTTTAGATACCCAATCGCAACACATTTTTCAACTCATAATGACACTCTGTTATCGTTAGGCTTGACCGAATTTCATCTGAGAC
>Ga0213865_10003045_pt1 | contig 10384 bp, 6 predicted proteins | sample PICome_6_FD_160100 | JGI IMG/M metagenome (GOLD analysis project Ga0213865, IMG submission 160100) | Coastal seawater microbial communities near Pivers Island, North Carolina, United States - PICO282 | ecosystem: Environmental > Aquatic > Marine > Coastal | place: USA: North Carolina | collected... | reverse complement strand
TCATAGCTCATGAACATGCCTTCGCGCAAAATACCGATGGCGTGAACCAATGGGTTAAATGCCAGTATATTGGCGGCCCAAGACGGCAGTTCTTCCGGTATGTAAAAAATGGCCGAAAGATAAAAGGATGGCCGGAGGATAATCGGAATCGCCCTCATAATCGCGTCATTTTTGGGCTGGATCGCCATACAAGCCATGCAAAACCCTAGCCCCAGAATTGCGGCGGCCCCTAGAGCATTAAAAACAGCCAGAAAGTCATGAAAAGCGACATCGATATGCAGTAACCAGCTGAGGACGACTGTTAAGAAGAAAATAACACAGAGATTTGTCATCTCTATTAAAGACACCGTGACAAAAACGATCCGTCGATCAAGGTCGGTCATGTCTATCAGTCTTGCATAGGCAGATCGCGCCCGGATAAGGCTGGAGACGACCAGGCGGAAAATCATATAGGGGATTATCCCGGACAACACGAACGCCAGTGGAGACCCTGAGACGGGAATCCTCCTATCCAAAAGGTAAAAAGCCGAAAGAATGACAGCGATCCACATCAAAGGTGTTGCATAAGCCCAAACATAGCTTGCCGCCGAGCTGTTAAACCGACTTCTAAACTCCCGAAAGATAATCGCTTGGACGATCGATAGCATAGTAAATTTAGTTTCCCGAAGCACTGGCAGCTGTTGCGGCACCGGTTGCCCCGCTTAAGACAGAAAGGACTTTCTGGAAGGCGACGTATTCGGCGTTCGGAACAATCAAGGTATCACCATCTGATACCATATAAGCCGATGCAGCAATCATATCGTCAACAGATGTCATATCAATCAGGATAATTTGCGGCTGACTTGTGTTCGCGGAGGATGCAGGAATGAGAAACAAAGATTGCGGACGGGCGAGCGCATCATTCAAACCGCGAGCATCGCCCAGCAAATCCATGAGACTGTAGGTCTCTTCCAGAATTTCTATCCGGCCTTGCTGATTTGCCGCGCCTAGAACGGTTGCATGTCTGAATTGCGCCTGAATTGATACACGGTCTCCGTCGCGTAGCACGATATCATTTGCAGGGTCAGAGAGTATATCTGACAAACGGACAGTTTCGACCACCTCATCGCGTGCAACCGTCACATGAAGGCTATCCGCACGTTGATCGCCGAGCGACGTCGCCGCCAGCGCGTCGGACAAGCGCGCGCCGTATCTATCCAGTTGGATCACTCCACCAGTTGGCGCAATCACGCTAATTGAACCACGCGCTTGATTTTCAATCGCGACGCTCGCCTGTGGGTCCACAAGCTTTCCTGTTAGTGCTTCGCGCAATGATCTTTCAACGTCTCGCAAAGAACGTCCAGCGGCTGGGATAGTTCCTGCAAATGGAACAGCGATGGTACCGTCCTCACTTATTGAAATAGTCACATCAAGCCGGCCTGTTGGTATCGATGCAAGTTCGGGACCACCACCCTCAACAAGCACGACGTATAGTTCGTCGCCGGCCGTAAGCGCCTCTGTTGCGTCTTGTTCTGCCGTGAAGGTACGCGTAAACGAGCGTATCTGCTGATCGCGGGTGCCGCTCGCCATGGTTATTGGCACGACGTTGATACTCGATTGGGATGCGCTTTTAATCCAATCATCGGCAGGAGCCACCGCCCTAGGGAGGGCACAACCGCTTGAGATAATCGCTAAAGCCATAAAGGCGACTATGTTCCGAATTTTCAAAGTCATGGTTGTGCTACTGTAATACGCAAATAGTTTTTGATCGAAGTGGACACTGAAAAACGATCTGCGACGAAAGATTTTGCCGCATCCGGTCCAAACAGCCCGTCTTTCTGACCTGCTAGAATATTCGTAACCGCCTTAGCTGCTGCAGCGACATCATAGGGCTCAAGGCTGTCGAGCAAGATACCCGTGACCCCTTTTTCAAAGCTCTCCTCTGCACCGCCCGCCGGTGTAGAAACAACCGGAACACCATAGGATTGGGCTTCAATCAACGCATTGGGGAGCCCCTCAAACAATGAGGTCATGAGCACGACATCCATCGAACTTAACCAATAGCCGACATTTTTTGAATGTCCGGTGAAAAGGAATTTGTCGGTCATCCCTAACCGGTGGACTAAGTCTTCACAATTAGGCCTAAGTCGACCATCGCCAACCATCACAAACCGGGCCTCCGGAACCTCTTTCACAATTTCCGCAGCAGTGCGAACCCAGTCTACTGGCCGCTTTACTGTATCAAAACGAGCTACTGACCCTATGAGGGGACCCTTTCCCGATTTTTTTTCAAATGCTTGGTGAAGGCTGACGGTCGTCTTGTCGGGCTCGGCGGATGGCGGCTCCACGCCATTATGCATGACCTCAATTCGCCCCGCTTCAAGCCCAAGCCAGTCCTCATAAGCCGTCGCAGCCACCTGACTGTTTGCAATAAAAGTCACACCCGGAATTTTAGCCATTGTGCGATAGAGGGGACCATACTCCGGCTTGTGGAGGTAAGATCGAATATTTGTCGGCATACCTCGAAACACGATCTGTATATTCGGAACATTGGCTTTAAGAGCGGCTAGCGCCCCCCTAAGAACAGTGCCGTCCTGCCACAAACTGACCGTGTCATAGTTTCGAGCCTCTAAAATAGGACATATGTTCCGTAATCCCCAGCGCGCATGACTTGGTAAGAATTGAAGCATTGCTTCATCACGTTCGCTGAAATCATAATTCGGTATCGTTGCAGACCGCGCGCCGCCTTGCTCAATTTGCTCTACCCGGCAGCCAGCTCTCAGGACATCTTCCATAAAAAAATCATGGCCTTCATCAGCATTCAAAGATCTGACAAGGACGTCCGCGCCGCCTATCTTTAATGTCTTGGCCTCTGCCCCCTCAGCCATGGAGTGCAGAGTTTTTGCCAATCGGGTCATTTGTCGTTCCGCCCCGGCAGCGGCGAGGTTGCTCGTAATAAAGACTGATTTACCCAAGCCAGAACCGTTCTCCGCAGAACGCTCACGACCCCACTCAAAAGCAAGACTGCACATTAATCGGATACGTTCGTCACCGTTCTCAAACCCCAATTCGACTTCGTTCTCTTGCATGATGTCGAAAGCACAATTGAGATCCTCCCAAAGTTTCTCGGCCTTAGAGCCAGTTGATAACAGACTTGCAACAGGCCTCACGATCTCCAGTGCACGTTCAAACTGCCCAGCATTTCTAAGTCGTTTAGCGAAAGCGACACGGAACTTTGCAAGGGTCGGCTGATCCCGAATAAGGTCTTCATAAGCTTTGCACGCCGCATCATAAAGCAATGAATCTGCGAGCAATTCTGCCCTAGCCAAACCGACATCAAAGTCTTCTGAGTCTAGGGTTTCAAAGTAGCCATCAACGAGACTTATAGCGTCCTCAATACGGTCATTCCTAAACAAAAACCGCGCAGCAAACCGGGCGGCGAGCCTGTGCGCCGGAAAGGCATTGTGCAAATTGAGGTACTCTTCAATTAGCCCATCCGTTTTAGGAGCTTTTTCACGCGCTTGCAGTTGAGCAACAAGCCCATCGGGATCCTCCAATTCCATTTGGTCCAAAGCATCGATTTTCAAACGACGAGGGTTCGTTTTGCCATCTTTTTTCTCCTGCAGTGGCATCTCTTGGCCATTCGCATCGACTACACGTTGAGCCTCGGGACTATAACTCGCAAGATCGAGTTTTTTCTTATCCTCATAAGTCAATATCTTTATCTTTCGCTCAATTAACAGTCATTAGTTGATCAATTAGTTTCTGCGTCTTTTTCAGCTGAAGACGCACACTGGTCGTGTTTGGCTGCAGTTCATCCAGTTTTTTCCAATGCAAAATCGCATCCTCATAACGACGCTCTCGCATAGCTAATAACCCCAGAACTTTATGCGCCGCTGTCTCATTCGGCTCAAAATGAAGAATGAGTTTCGCAACAGTCTGCACTTCATCGCTATCTTCAAGGCCGATAAGTCGGAGGCTGGTTACCAGACCCTTTATGAACTTACGTTTTTCGCCCTTGAGTTTATCATCAGCTCCTAAATCACTGATAAGCTTGTTAATCGCTATAATGGCGGCCTTTACATGCCCTCTGGCATTGAGATCGCGAGCTCGGCGAATAAGACGGGTCCGGTACTTGACCGGCGCGCTTTCCGCGTCTTTCCGCAAAGCATCAGTCGACCCATTATGGTTCTTGATAATGCGATACTCATCAAGCGCTTTCTCTTCCTCGCCATTCACAAGATAAACTCGCGCAAGCCATCTACGCACCGCCATATCGTCAGGCGTCTCCGAGACAGATATTTTAAGATAGTCTATAGCTAGCGCCGGCTTATTATCTTGCGCGGCGGCCCGGCCGGCCAAATAATTCATTCGAGAAAGATGAACTTCAGCTTCGACAAAAGCATCAGCGACCTTAATCACATCATCAAAGCGACCTTCCTTGTATGCTGCCTTTGCAGACTGCCGGAGACTGCTGCATAAATCACCCAGCAGTGCTCGGGATGCCGCATCTGATTTCAAAGTATTAAGCGCCGAAGTGACAATCAGTGCCTCAGCCCAGTCTTGGTTCTTTAGAGCCGTCTCTCTTTGTCTTTTAAAGTCTAACTCAAGAGATAAGACCTGGCTCTTATCCGCAAATCCAACATGCTCACCATGGCGCATCAGTTCAGCCAGAAAACGCGGCCGAGCCCTCGCCACCACGGTCATTTCACCAAAGCACTTATCTGAAACGCACTTCAAATGGCGCAAAATAAGACGGCCATTTTCGATATCCCCACGCTTGCAAAAAAAGCTCCAAAGCGTTCCAAGCTTAATGCTGGTTTTTGGATAGTGATGCAAAGCATCAATCGCCAATTGTCGGGACGTTTCACTTTCTGCATCAATACGCAGAAGTGCCTCCGATGCAGCCTCTACTCCGCGGGAATGAAGTAAACGCCAGAGCCCCGACGCGCGCTCTGTCTTTCCAAGCTCTTCCGACGCTCGAGCGGCTGTTTCAAGAATAAGTTCTGACTCCACTTCATCTGATAGAAGAGCCTCAGCGGTCTCAAGCGCATTCTCAGTATCACCGAGACAATCATAGGCCTGCATCAGGAGGATGTTGGCTTCGTCGGTTAGACCTCTATGCTCATCGATGGCATCCAGATACGTCAGGACGCTCTCAAAATCGCCCAGCTCGCTCGCAATATTTGCAAGTAGTAGGGACAGCTGAAGAGACTGAAAGCCGGCGCGTTTCAATTCAAAAGTAATTCTTGCCGCGCCTTGAATATCGCCATCTGTAAGCAGTGTACGAGCGGCATCTAACTTAGCCACTGCCTCATAATCGGCTGGATCGGCGTGAGAGCGCTCAATACCAAAATGTTTGCCGGCAATGTCGTAAAAAATCGCATCGGCAAAAGTTGGTGTATAATGTGTTAGATCAAGCCCGTTTTTCTGCATGGCCAGGACCTGACCAACTTGCTTCATTAGCGGCGTCGGGTTGTAAAAACCAAAACCCAGTCGCGGCGCAATCTCTTCAAGCCATTCGATCATTTGCCCGCGCGACGCAATCGGCGTCCCGCTTGGCCGGTCAGCATCAACATGCGACATGATGATCGTACGATCAACCGGGACAAGTTTGCTGATCTCAAGCAGATCGTTTTCGATATCTGCCTTAGTCATCACCACCATATGAACGGAAGCCAGCAAGCCCTGGTCGCTTTCGCTAAGCGCCTGAAAAGACGGAAGTGACAGCAGCCAATCTTTAAGCTGTGAATTCGCCTGGCCATGGCTTAGTTTTGATAATGACCAAAACCGCCGGGCCCGTTCAATATCAGCAAAGAATTCACCAAAATAACGCCCGAAATAGTTGAGTTGAAGAGAAATATTTCCAATCCGAACATCTTTCAGCGATGAAATCTCCAAAATATGGTAGTCTGCTTTGTTTACGCCTTCAGTGCGCCAGTCCGGACTGAGCTTCGGGCGCGCTAAAAGGGGCAGAAATTCATCCTTGATCTGGAACTGTCCGCAAACGAAACGAAGCTGCTGCAAAACCTCGCGGGAGGTATGAACGAAACCATAGTTACGAGCCTGATCTAACTTAACATCACCGCGCTGTTGAGCCTGCCGTAATGGATTAAAAATGCGACAAGTCCCAAGCGCACGGACAGTGGTCTTGACTTCAGAAGCGCCCCCCATAACAGTCCCCTCATCTCGTTAAGCGCATCAGAAAATCACTAAGCGCTAATGACTTTTTCTCTCAGCTTTGGATCAAGATCACCTGTAACGTTCCGCGTGTCTATTGTCAGCATAGCCTTGTCGACAACGCTAGCATAGTCAACGGATCTATGATCGGTAGCAATGAGAACAGCATCAAATGCGCCAATAGCCTGGCCGGTTAGGGCGATGGACTTTCGGCCGGCATACTCTGGAAACTCACGTGTCATCGGAACTTCAGGAACATGCGCATCAAAGTATTCAACGTCTGCGCCGGCTTCGTCCATAATCCGCCAAAGCACCATGGATGGGCTCTCGCGCATGTCATCAACGTCACGCTTATATGCAATGCCCAATAGCAAAATACGGGCGCCGTTTAGCGGCTTACTATACTTCTGATCCAAGACCTCTGACAGTCGCGATACAACGCGCTGAGGCATATTACGATTTACCTCGCCGGCGAGCTCGATAAAACGTGTAGAGTGACCATACTCACGCGCTTTCCATGTAAGATAGTAAGGGTCAATTGGGATGCAATGACCGCCGACGCCCGGCCCTGGACGAAACGCCATAAAACCGAACGGCTTCGACTTCGCAGCATCTACAACTTCATGAACATCGATACCCATTCCATCAAACACGGTTTTCAGCTCATTCACGAGACCGATATTAACCCATCTGAAGATATTCTCCATAAGTTTCGCTGCCTCAGCAACACGGGTTGATGAGACAAGGATGGTTGAAACGACGTTACGATATATTAGATCTGCGAGCTCGCGCTCTTCCTGAGTTTCGGCACCGATTAGCTTTGGTATTGTTGACGTTTCAAAGTCGATATTACCAGGGTCTTCTCGCTCCGGGCTGTAGGCAAGACCAAAATCTTCCCCCGCTTTCAATCCAGATTTCTCAAGAATTGGCTTCATCACCTCTTCGGTGGTCCCGGGATAAGTGGTTGATTCAAGGACAATCAATTGGCCCGGCCTCAGATTATTTGAAATCATCTCACAGGCAGACTTCACATGGGACAAATCAGGATGATTATGCACATCAAGCGGTGTTGGCACGCAAATCAATATTGCGCTGGCGTCGCCTAAACGTTTTTCGTCAGTCGTGGCTTCAAATAATTTGCTTGATACCATTCCGCTAATGCGCGCATCATCGAAGTGCCCGAGGACACTTTTACTCGCATTTAACATATCAACACGGGTCTGATCTATATCATACCCCAAAACTTCGATACCGCGGTGGGTGAAAGCTTCCGCCAGAGGAATCCCAACATATCCAAGACCAATAATAGCAATGTTATAGTTTCGGTTTTTTGCGCGCTGTATCGCTTTTATAATTTGTTGCATGAGCACTCCCACCTAAAAGATCATTCAACGCACAGAAAGCTTAGTTGATTGATGATGGTCCGGCTATAATGATATAGCATCACAGCGCAACTACGGTCCGCTGGCTACAGAAATTTTAAGCAGAACGCCAATGCTTATAAATTCGCACCCTTGCCCTTTTGATGCCCTTATTAGCTTGCCCGATAATGCTTCATGTCATTCGACCCGCTCGACAGGATCATGCGGACCGACGAGCATACATAAACAAAGCAAAACGGCATGGGCGGAGCCGGGTAAAAACCGGATACTAACCAGGCAGGCGTGAACGAACAGCGGAGGCCCGATCTGCTGGCATAAGCCTCCCGCCAGCAATCACCCATAATCTGGCATACCATTAAGCCCGGATAATAATCAGAGCGAAGCCATCTCGATTGCTGTGACAATACCAGCAACGATCAAGTGATCATGATACCGACAAATCAGGGAGCCTGTATCGGAGCTGGCTCGCCGCCGATCCGGTGGCACGCCAAGGCGCATTACATCGGTTCCGGCCTTCAATTTTGACGTTTCGTTGAGCGGCGAATCGCGCGCAAATTTACAAATCAGACATTACGGAGACAGCATCGCATGGAATTCCTGCTCTTAGCCCTGTTCGCATTCGGCATAATATTTGGATTCTTCGCCGTCAAAATCGTACCACAAAGCGAAAAATACGTGATCCAGCGCCTTGGTCGCCTGCACAAGGTTCTTGGCCCCGGCGTGAGCGTCATCATTCCGCTTCTGGACACGGTAAAATGGAAGGGACCGATATCCGAACGACAGCACGCACCGCATACCCAAGATGCCGTCACGCTCGACAATGTGGTGTTGAAAGTAACAACCGTCGTCTTCTATAAGATCACCGCGCCGGAGAAAAGCGTTTACAGAATCGAAGACCCCGAAAAAGCCGTACAGACAACCATCACCGGCACCGTACGCAGCGAACTGGGCCGGCTTGATATGGACACAATTCAATCAAACCGGTCAGAGCTCAACGAGAACATCAGAGCCGCGCTCGATAAAGTGATGGATGGCTGGGGCATCGAGGTCACAAGAACCGAAATAACCGACGTGGAAATGGACGCTAAGACCGTCGACGCCATGGCCAAACAGCTAAATGCAGAGCGCGAACGGCGCGCCCTCGTTATGACGGCCGAGGGTAATAAACGCGCCGTCGAGCTGGAGGCTGAAGCCGAACTCTATGCGGCCGAGCAACGGGCAAAGGCGAGACGCGTCGAAGCCGATGCCGAAGCTTATGCAACCGGCGTCGTTGCCAAAGCAATTGCCGATAATGGCATCGAGGCGGCGCAGTATCAGGTCGCGTTAAAGCAAGTTGAAACGCTGCAGGCGCTGGGAAATTCTGATGGTCGACAAACCATAATCCTGCCGTCTAGTCTGGCGGGCGCATTCGGAGATGCGTTCAAAATGCTGAAGAAAGAAAGCTGACCACATGGCAGATCTGTTTTTCAACCCCTATGCGTGGCTGGTTGGGGCGATTCTAATTAGCTGCGCAGAGATCCTGATCCCGGGGTTCCTGTTTCTTGGCTTTGGTCTTGCTGCATTCGCAATCGGAATTTTGCTGTTTTTGTTCAGCGGGCTTCTATCGCAGTGGGATCTGGGCGCGCATATTACGCTGGCGGTTTTCGGCGCACTTTCAGTCTTAAGCTGGTGGCTTTTAAGAAAAGTTCTCGGCGTAAGACAACGTCAGGAAACACTCTTTCACGACGATATAAACGAGACTGACTGACGTCTTTCGGGCATCAGACAATTTGCGAAGATAGCCGCGTCACGTCCGTAGATGCGACTCCACAGATCGAAGCGACAGCGCTCAAAAACACGCGAATAAAGCCGCTATATTGGACGAAAGCGCGCTGCGATCGGGAAATCCGCCGCATCAAAACAGGGTTTTCAGGGGATAGGCCTTGGCGTAGCGTCGCGTGTCTCACACGGGTGGAAGCGGCATGTTTGTAAAAACCAAGAATTTCAGCGCAGATGAGCTGGCGAGGTTCAAGGCCCTCCAGCGAACATCCTTCGGCATTCTGCAAGCTGCAGCGGCGCGACTTACCGGCGGCGAGACGGAGAAAGACGTCGCTCACCAGCTGGTGAAAGATTATTCCGCAAACGGGTTCAAAAGCTTCTTTCACCTGCCGGTGGTTCTCTTCGGTGACCGCACCGCACTGCCCGGTGCGTGGTCGGTTGGTCACTTTTTTCCAAAACGCAGAACACTCGAACCGGGTGCCAGCGTCATTCTCGATGCCGCGCCGATTTCTGACGGTTATCTGGTTGATACATCTTTTAGCTTCTGCTTCGGGGAAAGCGAAGAACATAGACAGATGATGGTTCACCTGTCGCAATATCGTGATGCGATACTGGCAGCCGTGAATTCAGGCGAAGGCTTCAAGCAAATCGCTGATGACGTGATATCGAACATGTCAGCCAGCGGTTATGAACCTGTCCATACGAAACACGTCGGAGAGGTACTCGGCCATCGCGCGGTCAAGTTTGGTCCACTCCCGATCAAACCGCGTCTGAATGGTTTTGATGCCTTTGCCATAAGCTGGTTCGAGCTGAAAGACCGCATCGCATCGCTCGGGCTGGGACGGCGCAGCCCGCTCTGGAACGCGCTGAAAACATCCGATCACAGCCCGCATGACGGTCTCTGGCTCGTTGAACCCCATGCCGGCAAGGGCGATGTCGGGGCCAAGTGGGAAGAGATTATGGTAATCGAGAACGGGGTCGCCCGCTGGCTTGATGACAGGCCGCCACATGTCGTCCAATGGCAAAATATTGCATCTGGCACGCCCTATACACCGGCATATCTCAATCCGTCGAATGGGGAGACT
>Ga0213865_10003043_pt1 | contig 10388 bp, 15 predicted proteins | sample PICome_6_FD_160100 | JGI IMG/M metagenome (GOLD analysis project Ga0213865, IMG submission 160100) | Coastal seawater microbial communities near Pivers Island, North Carolina, United States - PICO282 | ecosystem: Environmental > Aquatic > Marine > Coastal | place: USA: North Carolina... | reverse complement strand
ATATCGTATATCAGGAGTACTGGGGAGAGTAACGAGGGATCTGGGTAGACCTGAATCTTTTGGTATAGGATGGGAATGATACACGATCATATCATTGCGTATGTTGGCTGGTGGTATGACATATAATTTCTGTCTATTCGTGTGTTGAGTGGGTGTACTGAATTTCACGAGACCCTTACCAGAGTGTGTCACGCGAACAGCACCTATATACTCACTTTCATCCCTCTCCGACGCATCGTATATATCCTTGAGATCATCAATCAATTTTCTATTTAATTTTATTTTGATCATGTCAGGCTTATCATCTACTATCTTCCCTCGGGTATGAATGACATCTTGTATGGACATCAAAGGTACTATATTTCGTTTTCGAGCGAGTGTTTGTACCTTGGCGGTTTTTCTCACGTTGTTCATATACGATATACAGAGAGAATTTCATTCACGGCTGGATGTCTTCGAACATCTTCTTCACCCATGGATACGTAATCCAAATAGTCAAACTGAAGACCATCCACCCGATTCATTATATCCGTGAGACCGTTCAGTCCGTCTATATCACTTTGATCATCGTCACCGAGCACGACTATTTTCGTGTTTTTACCCAATCGGGTCAGAAGCATCTTCATCTGTGACGGGGTGCTGTTCTGCATCTCGTCGGCTATGATGAACGTGTTGTTGAATGTTCTTCCTCTCATGAAACCCAACGGTTCGATGGCTACCCTCGGGGTCATGTGGCAGTTTTCGAGAAGGGGGAGGGACCACGGCTCCATCTTCTCGTGTATGTCTCCTGGTAAATAACCTAAATTTTCATCAGCAGCCACGGTGGGTCTGGTGAAGACGACTTTTTCGTAGGTTCTTTTGTTCAGGTATCTCATGGCTTCTTGACACGCGAGCATGGTTTTACCAGACCCCGCTGGACCCGTGGCTATGAGAATCGGTTTGGGTGACTGAATCGAGCTAAGGTAGACACATTGCTGATGTGTTTGAGGAAACTGCATACTATAGTTTAAGGTTTTAAATCTTGAAATAAAACAAGATGGACTTCCACTTCATTTGTATAAAATCCGGAGGATCGGCGACCATACTCGATGCAAGGGAAAAACCCCGATACATATGTTTCAAGGAAAGGCAATACGCCACGAGGTACGCCACGTACATATGTGAACACAAAGCGCGTTTTGGTACTTGGCCCATGGTCAACCTTTCCACTCCTTTCGTGAAAGTTCGGTTACTCGATGGTCACTCTCCGACGGATCCCGAAAACTACTTGGGTCTTCTCGATGTTGTATACAAGGATCAGGACGACCTGGATAACATGTCCATCATGACTGGGGTAAACTACTTTTACTGTCACGAGTTTGATTACGAAGATCTCCTGTCTATGCGAATGAGAGGGCAGGATATAGATGGATATGTAGATGATTTTCTGTACAGGGAAAATTTGGACTATAGTTTAAAGAATTTGTGAGTAAAATATACAAATGTCCTTTGTAGGTTTATTCGATCCGACCGATGAAAATCACGTGCTATGGCTCAGGGAAGTGGACACCGCCATGACACAATCCACAGGTGGAAAGAAGGTGGACCTGAAAAAAGTGGTCAACACCAATCCCATGAAGACGACTGAAAAGAACATGATGGATTGGGCCTACACACATTTTCAGTTGTGCATGAAGTACACTCAGGCTGTACTCAGGGGGAAGGCGTACGTGCCGCCCAAGCCGTAAATTCTTCTTTGGTAAAGTCTTGGGGTTCGGAGTGTTCATCCATCCTGACCAGTAATATTTTACCCATCACTTCCTCTTCGTGAAAAGGTGGTGGTAGTACGTTTTCATTTATACACGAGGCGTGCACGGCCCGAATGATGACCACATCTATTTCAGGCCACTGTCCCACGAATGTGACTTTTCCACCTAGAATCTTATGTACATCATTTATGTGTATTTGTATTTCCTGTATGTTGTTTTTATCCTCGTGTATGAGTAGTACTAGTGTCATCTTGCCTTATGTAAATAAAAAAAGTTGTATGTAATAAATGATCCGCATTGTCTTGGCCATCGTGTTGATATTTTTAATCCTGAATCAGACCGAAACATATGTTCCCAGGACTTTCCTGGACGAAGAATGGCGCGAAGTTCGTAACGACCCTCGACGCAGGGCAGATCCATTCAACACGTGCTCTCCCGAATCATTTGGTGATTGCACGAAGAGAGCGTTTCCGCACCTAAGTAGGTACTAATAAAATAGTTTCCAAATACAAATCATGTCTCGGGAATACGTAACGAAGAAGTACGCCGAACTCCTCGATCTCCCCGTGGAACACCCATTATGTGTAAATCTGGAAAAATCTACACATAATTGGGCAGTAAAAAAGACGGAGAGTTTACTCGATGTTCCCGCCGGTGATAATCATCGGCACATGAGTAGATACAAGCACAAGTTTTTAGAAATTCAAAAAAACTTGAAACATTCACCGACGCTCAAAGACAGAATACTTTCCGGTCAGGTGAAAACGAGTAAGGTGCTAGAACTTCCACTTGAAAGTTTGTGGCCAGGGGGTCCCTACGCCCTGGCGAAAGAAAGGGGTATCAAGAGGGACATGGCGAAGGATTATAACATCGCGAACGAGAAGGATTACAAGGGGCTCTTCAAATGTAACAAGTGTAAGGGGTACAAAACAACCTACTATGAGTTACAGACGAGAAGCGCCGATGAACCGATGACTGTGTTTGTGACGTGTCACGTCTGTAGACTCACGTGGAAATCTTGATGGCGTAGAGACTATCCGTGAGGTCGGTATCCATGTCTCCCACTGATAAAACAAAGTTGTACCCTGATGTTCTCTTGTAGAAGCCTTTATCCTGCGCACTAGCAAATACTAGCTGATCATATGTAATACCATTCCTTTTCAATTGATTTTTTGTCCACGAAACATTTGCATTAAACATAGGTCGCGCGGTCACGATGATAATTTTATACCCCATACGTTTCATCTGTTTATAAATATCATACACGGGTTCTATACGCCGACCACTTAAAGAAGTGATGAGCGTATCATCGATATCGAACATCACAGCATCGTTGGGACCTACCATTTATATACTTTAAGATTATTTACACAGGTAATGAAATGAATTGTTGTGAGATATTTTCAAATATAGTGACAGTGTATACCGTCGCGTGGATTATATTCCAATATATACATACTTTAAGATTGTATTCTCTTCATGAATAATGATAGGTGAAATAGTTGATATAGAATATCAGGACGGAGCCGTGAACATCGCGAAGATCGTGAGTGATGAAGGAACTGAGTATGCAGTGGTCGGATTGTGTATCAGTATGGGTATGTACAGATTTAGTAGAATCCCTCACACGGTACCAAAGGAATCCATTGCTGGATTTTATGATACAAAAAATCTCGAGGACACCGGATTGTTTACCAAGATTGACGATACGTACTACGATGCCGTAGATACTTCGGATGAAGATTTTGAATACGATAGTGGGTACGAGTCAGAATCCGAGTCGGACATCAGCCTGATTAGCGAATCACTTTGAGCGTTCCGTCAACGGACCGCACAAAGATCACTTCGTCGCATTTGCCACCTTTGAATGTCATCTCGGGATCACTGCATTGATCACCCTTTCCCTTTAATCTTTCACATACTTGTTTGGTTTTCAGGACAATCTCCATGTTTTGACTGTAGCCTATGTATGTTTTTGGATTTTTTCCAGTCTGTTCGACTGTCGCCTTTATACAGTAATCACCGAAACATGGATCAGCATCTATGGTCACCGGTGGAGGTGGTGCGTCTAGCATGGAACTCTTCGGCACCGGTACCATTCTTCGTCTGAAGACTTTGATGGGCGGTGCGAAAATACGAGAAACGGAAAACATATTTTTACAGACTGGTGTGTTTTTATTTTAAGTGCCTTGAAATAAAAATATAAATATACATAAATGAAAGTACTTTTGCCTCTCGCAATCACCGCCCTGATCGTCGTTTTCATGTGCAAGTTTTCTCCTCCGAGCAAACGTGAAGAGAAATATTGTCCTGTGTGCATGATGTAACTTAAAAAAGAAGCACGAAGAAGATACAAGAAAGAAATGGCTCCCTACAACCCCCCTAACTCACACTACAGTCAGTTCGACGTCTCCGCTTATGACGAAGAAGACATTTACAAGTTTATCGGTAATGGTGGGAAACGATTTTACTGGCTGACGAGGTACCTGGACCTGGACTACATCTGGTACGACAAAGAGAGAAAGGTCATAGAACTGTGGGGTTCGTATTCGTCACTCCAGAACTTTCAGGCCCATCATATTTTGGGATGCGAACTGGACTTCGCGCTGAAAAAAAGTATCACCGTATGATAAATGAACTTGAAGATTGGGCGACGTAAGTGCCGCCTTTACAAAAAAGATGAACTCGTCGCCATCGCCACAAAGGCTGGTGTTCCCAACGCAGGAAAGAAAACGAAAGAACAATTGTGTACGAAAATGGCCAATATCATGAATAACATTCCCCTCGCGAAGCTTTACCCTCAGAAGGCCAAGGCCAAGTCTAAGAATAACATCCCCCTCGCCAAACTTTATCCAGGTGCAGCCAATCGCGTGGCTGCCATGAGAACCCCCAACGTCAAGACGAAAGTGGTCGCTGTGAAAAAGCCCATGACGAAGAATATCGCTGCTAAACGTATCGACGCCATGAAGATGCTCACAAAATACAACAAGGCGAGACTGAAGCATATGCTCACGACGAACATCGCACCCTCCAAGGTGGTGACTTTGGGTCGTGAAATAGCACGTCTTAAATAAACCTAAGTTGCGAAAAAGTTTGTTGAATAGTATCAAAAACAAAATGGCTCACAACATCGAAGAAATCAAACGCATCATCAACAAGCCCCAGCATGGGTTCAAGAGACCCTCGCCACGTGTGAAATATAACACTCCTACACCACCTTTTGTACGTCCCACTAAAGGTGTTGTACATGATATTCTCAATCTTCCGCAATACGTGGAAGCCCCTCCCAAACCCAAGATTTATCAAGAACGGTCGGTTGAATATATTCGACTTTTGAAAAAAAATTATGAATCGTATGGCCTTACACTCAAGGAATTTGACATCGAAGAGCTTCCCCCGCGTCATAAAAAAACCGAAAAACCCGAAAAACATATTGAATATCTCGATCAGGTACAGGTTCACTTGAATGTTCTCAAGAATGGCAAAGTGCGTGTGAAGTGCGTGACGCATGGTGCTCAACTGTATGACAAATATTACTCCCATGGCAAGGCTCCTCCCATCAAGACACTCGTCGCGGCTTATAAAAATCTTGGATACTCCGATGCCTATATCGATGCGTTTTCTGAAAAATACAAAAAGCGTCAAGTGTTTGGTAAAAAGTTGGGAAAGATACTCGATACTATTTTCGAGAAATCGGCCAGCACAAAAAAGAAGAAGAAGGAGCCTCAACCCAAAAAGGAACCTCAGGAAGAGGAAGAACCAGAGGAGGAAGAGGAGGACGAGGAGGAGGATGGCCCCGAGGAGGATGAAGCGCTCGTCGAAGAGGAAGAGGATGACGTGGAGGTGGAAGAGTTTGTTGATGATGAAGCAGATTTCGATTAAAATGTCAGAGTATTATATGTATAAAAGCGCAGGAAGTGCTAAGAAGAGAGAACCAAACTCGAACTCCAACAGCGCCTCCTCAATGAACACGAGTTCTAATTCTAATAACAGAAGTGTTCGCTCAAAGAACACGAGTTCTAATTCTAATAACAGAAGTGCTCGCTCAACGAATACGAGTTCGAAATCGCGTAGTTTTCAAACCGCTGATTCAGGGGGATCCTTGGGATTTAATGGCGGTCAGGGATTAGGGAATAATAACAACAGTGTGAATGGCCCTCAAGAGAGTTCTAATGGAACTTTCGTGACGGCCATGTCTCCGAGAACTGCTATACGTTATAATACGGCAAAATCCGCTGAAGCTAGACAACGTAAACAACCCGTCCCACCACAATTGTTAAATAAATTTAGAAAAAATGTACAAGATCTCGGGAGAAATATACCACGTGATTTGGGTGCTAAAATTTCCAAAATTCTAAATTCTGGTGCGGTCACGGGGGAAAATTATGTTACATTACAACAAATATTAAAAAATGCGAGGGAGGCTGCGAGAAACAAGGCTGCGAGGGAAGGGGCGGCTAGAGCTGCTTTTGCTAGAGAACGGAAGCGTTCTTTTAAACAGACACGGACAGGTGAAAGTAAAGAGAAGATGAGGTCTGCTGCTAGAAAAATACAGGGACGGGGAAGACAGGGAATTTTAAATGTGTTGAGGGCCTCCGAGGCCAAGACCCCTTCACCCCCTCCCAAGGCTAAGACCCCTCCCAAGGTCAATGTAGTGTCTCCAGGTAATTTCAAACCAAAGCACACAATAAAAAATATGCAACGAATCTTATCAAACAAGGGTAAAAAGTCTAATTTGGGAACTCGTAGTAGACAACCATACATTCAAGCTCTTATAAATATAGGTCTCACTAAGCAGGAATTGAAATCCATGGAGCCCGCGACTGCGACGGGAAGAAAAAGACGAAGGCCCATGACTGCGACCCCAGGGTCCGCGACTGCGACGGGAACTAAATTCCAAAGGACCGCTGCACAAGGGGCGGAGAAGTTTGTGAGTAAGAAGCAAAAGCTGATGAAAAATGTGTCTAATAGAAATAACCTTTCAAGCATACAAAAGGAACAGCTAATGAAAACTATAAATGCCATAAGAAATGAACGTACGCTCAATAAATTTACTATCAACGAGGAGATTCAATTAAACACGAGACGAAAAAACCTTGATAATAGGGTAAATAAAAGTTCCATGACAAACGCGATGAAAAGAATTTTTTCTCAAAAAATTATGACGACTCGTAACATAAACGCGTTGGAAAAGGAATTCAACGCGTTGGAAAAAAAATCCAAGGGTGGTAATAAGACGTCTAAAGCCCGTGCATTGGTCAAGCTTTATAAATCGAAAATAACATCCCGTGATCTCATTACTGATAATATGGAAAAAATGTTTGCTAATGAAATAACAAAGTACAATATTTCGATGGGTCGATTGAGTACGAAGTCTGATGTCACCATCGATACATTCGTGAATATGTTACTTATCATGTGGTTAGATGGTATTCACGATAAATATATCACTATGACTTTTAAGGAATGGTTGGATCATCCGAACATACAGTCAACGTTTCCGTCAAAGAGGTACACCGACAGCCCCATGTTTACATTTTTGAAGATTCTTCGTGCAAGAATCGAGAAAAACCCTAAAAGATTACAGCTTATCAACGCGAATAATAAAAATGCACAACTAAAAGATGCACAACTAAAAGATGTATTGAATGGGTATTTAAAATGGATTTTCGACAAAGAAAATCAAATATTAAAAATAAAAACGCGTACCACCAAAACATTCACCGAAACATTTATAAATAATTTAGGTTTCACACCTAATTCTACTTTCAAACCATTTCAGGCTGGATGGGAAAAGGATTTTAAAAATTTTCTCATTGAAAAATACAGGGAAAAGGGAAATATAGTAGAAGACGTGAAAAAAATCAAAGCCAAAAATGACAAAGACATTTTTCTATTGGCTATAGATCAGGAATATTCTACTCGTGAAGAAAGGCCTTTGACCAAAATAATTACAGGTTCAGAAAAAAGCGTACAGCCTCTCGTGACGTATGGCCAGGCTTTCGACCCAGGTTCCACCATGCTTCCAAAGGGGATTGTCACAGATTTAAACAATATTACCGTCTACGTATTAGACCCAGAAAAACAAACGCTGGTAGAAGAAAAAGCCACCTTTTTTCCTGAACCGTGGTATTATCTAGAAGACTATAAGTTTACGATGACAGTCAGTAAATTAAACGTCATGGAAATTATATTTAAAACACAAACATCCGTATTACAATTAAACGGTAAACCACTGCCCCTGACTGTCACGGGTGGTAATGCGGGTAAGTCGAACGATCCATTTTTTCAATTAGGTAAATATTTTGGAGATGGACTTCAGTATTTCATCGCTTCAGGGCTCACTAAGAATAAAGCATCGGGCATACAACTTGAAGGAAATAACGACAAAACAATGTTTCACCCCTTCCTGGGAAGTGGTGACGGTATGGCTCTTTTTGGATATGACTTTGTCTGTACACAATTATATAAATCGAAAGCACCGAATATGGTGATTGATTTTTCTGGACAGAGTAAACCTCTCGCGCACGTAGTTAATTTCCCGTCTCAATCATTTACAGTCGAAAAGGTCACTCCCACAGAAAAGAAAGCTATAGCTAACAAACAATACAACGGTAATCGCTCAACACAACAAGCACAAACGTCTAACAACAAACGACAAGGAGGGAACAACGGGAACAATGCACAATCAAAAAGGACCTAAAGCCTAGCCCCCCAAGTAATCTACAACATGCAAGTCTTGCGTGCACCCACTCCATATGTTCTTCCTCAGCGACCTCGTGCGGAACCCAAGCGTCTCAGTGATTTTATCACGAGCATCAAGAAGCATGAGGTCCGCGAGGCACTCATCAAACCCAACGTGAATAAAGTACTCTACATAGACGACAAGGAGGATTCGTTGAATCAATCCAACTACGTGTACACCCCTGAGATTTGGAAAACCATGATTGACAATGACGTTGCATTCGATATTGATCCGAGTGTTCCCTTCTCAGTGGGGGATTCCATATCCATGTTTTTTACTTTATTCTTGTTTGGCTATTTCGCCCGAATGCTCTTTTCTCGGGGTGGAGCTGGTGGTCCACCCAATCCCTTCGATACCAACAAGGTGGAATTCGAACTGGAAAAGCACATTCCCACGCGGTTCGAAGATGTTCAAGGTATAGACGCTGCCAAAGATGAGCTGAGTGAGATTGTGGACTTTCTCAAAGAACCTGAAAAGTACATGATCACCGGTGCTCGTATCCCCAGGGGTGCTCTCTTGACTGGTAAACCTGGAACCGGTAAGACCCTCCTCGCCCGTGCCATCGCAGGTGAGTCTTCCGTGCCCTTCATCCAGTGTTCGGGCTCTTCCTTCGTCGAGATGTTCGTCGGTGTTGGCGCGAAGCGTGTCAGAGATGTGTTCGAGATGGCCAGGAAGAATCAGCCCTGTATCGTATTCATAGATGAGATCGACGCCATCGGTAAGAAACGGTCAGCGGGTGGTTTTCCAGCGAACGATGAACGTGAACAGACCATCAATCAACTGCTGACCGAGATGGATGGCTTCGACAACACTTCGCAGATCGTGGTGATTGCCGCCACCAACCGTTCGGATATCCTCGACGAGGCACTCCTACGCCCTGGCCGCTTCGACCGCAAGATTCAGGTTGCCCTACCGAGCGTGAAGGGTCGCCGAAAGATTTTGGATGTCCACGCAGCCAATAAAAATTTGGATGACGAGGTGGACTTGGATGCCCTGGCGAAGCAAACTACGGGCTTTTCTGGCGCTGACCTGGCAAACCTCATGAACGAATGTGCCATCCGCGGTGCGCGCGAAGGTACCAGTATCACACCGGGAATTGTGGAAAACGTCTATCAGCGGATAGTCGTGGGAGCGGTCGGTGATGTCAAGTTTTCCATGCGCAAGAAGGAGTTGGTAGCCTACCACGAGGCTGGCCACGCCATCATGGGTGTACTGTCTCCAGAGTTTGACCTTCTTCGAAAGGTGTCCATCATTCCCCGTGGTGCGGCGGGTGGCATCACCTTCTTTCAACCGACTGAAGAGAATGCTGACTCTGCCATGTATACAAAAGAGTATCTGATGTCCCAAATCAAAGTGGCTCTGGGTGGACGAGCGGCCGAGGAGCTCATCTATGGCCCCGATAGGATCACCACAGGTGCGTCGTCTGATTATGCGCGTGTATATTCCATCGCCCGTGAGATGGTGACCACGTACGGTCTGGGTAAGAGGAACTTCGACGTCAACAACCTCTCTCAAGAGGCTGCACACCTCATCGATCTCGAGATTGATGCGATAGTGGAGAGTGCATACCTGGAGACGAAGGGAACCCTCGAAACTTTCAGAAATCAGCTGGAGATTGTCAAGAATAAACTCATCGAAGAAGAGATTGTGGATGGGGAATGGATTTATAAATTGTTTGACACTGAATCTTGTAATGAATTTGAATGTGTTGTTAGGTTTTAAAGATTAGTCACTAGTAATAATAAATGTGTTACATCGCGTGGGACACAGAAACTACGGGTCTTCCCATGACACATCAGAAAGCTAGACCAGATAATGTACACTTGTTTGATAAATGTCGCATAGTGTCTCTCGCCTTTGTCATGTACTCGTCAAAGGGTAGAGAACTCAGCTCG
>Ga0213865_10003040_pt1 | contig 10401 bp, 10 predicted proteins | sample PICome_6_FD_160100 | JGI IMG/M metagenome (GOLD analysis project Ga0213865, IMG submission 160100) | Coastal seawater microbial communities near Pivers Island, North Carolina, United States - PICO282 | ecosystem: Environmental > Aquatic > Marine > Coastal | place: USA: North Carolina... | reverse complement strand
GCGTCAGATGTTTGACACTGTTGTCAAATGTTTGACATTGACAAGCCATGGTGTCGCGTGTTATACTAAAAGTTTGACATGTCGAGGGGGGTGTCGCGCGTTCTATACTATTATATACCCCCTCAGATTTTTCTGTAAAAATTTAAAACACTCTCCACCATCCATCAAAATCTTTAACACAGTCACAGATATCATTAGCCAGTCCTAAACTAAAAGCATACACTATCCACAATACCACAGCAGTGTAACACATTTTTAAGATTAAGTTGAACATACTACTGCCTTATTCTTTTAGCACGGTTGTGCTGGTGATGTGTTACACCATGTACAAGATAGTAAAGGTATAGTTAAACATACTTTAACATATACCTATACTATACTATGTAACAGGGGTCTAGCCTAAGAGGTACAGATTAGAAAAAACCTAAGGATTCTCTAGGTTTCTTACCGAAGTTAAAACCATCCATAAACTTGTCTAGTTCTTCCTCAAGTAGTTCTTCTTTTCTTGTTCGTATTTCTGTATCTGCATCAGCAGCCATCTGGTCTGACCAGTACTGCACTGCCATAGCAAGTACGTCAAGTCTATCGTCATGTGCTAATGCCCCTCTTTGTTTTGTTATACGTGTCATCTGATAGGCTAGCATATACTTAGCAGCCTTATCTGGTGGCATGTGTTGGGTACTATCATAGTCCTTTTGTATTACCTTAGGGTCTACCACCAGCCTGTGCTGGTTCATTACAGGCTCTAGGGTATCAATGATCCTGTGTTCCTTCTGTTTAGAGTGTCTAACTTCCTCAACAGTCACAGGATAGGTCTTCAGCAAGTAGGGCTTTAGTAGTTCTGTAAACATACCATCACCAAAGTTACTCTCCACCAGCACCATATTAACCTGATGTATCTTAGCCAAGTCTGTGAGATGTTGCAGCGTACTATCACTATAGCCACCCTCAACACCACCACAGTCAACCACGTGTAGAAAACCGTTTAACATCTTAACAACAGCGTAGGCTGTCTCGTCAGAGCCTCTACCAGAGGGGTCAATGGCTAGAACACTACCAGAGTAGTTAGCCCTGCCTATGGTGTCCTCAGGGGCGTAGAACTTGTCTCCTGCTAGTCCCACGTTAGGCAGTTCGTTAAGAGGCTTAAAGATACCATACACTAGTTTCTCAGGTGCAGTATCCTTATCACAGGAGTAAATCATTAGGTCACTTAGTTTAAGGGGGTATTTGTTTGCATCAGATAGTGAAGTATCCAACATAAATTGCAAAGCAAAGCCACTTCTACCATAACTTAGTTCTCTCTCCAGTAAGTCTGTGTCATCAAATCGTTTAGGGTCTGTAGGAAGCCCATACACGGCCTCTAGGTTAGTTTGCATGGAATCATACAGCAAGGGTGCTAGACGGCCTCCATAGGCCTTCTCTGCGCGTTCTAGGCTAGGGTATCTAGCAGGCCATACTCGCATCTCGTATCCACGTGCTAGTAATGCGTTGTATAGAGACATCTCATTCTGTGGTGTACCAAGGTAGATAATCTTACCCTCAGGCTTGAGAACAGCGTCAAACTCCTTGACAGTCTCCCCAAGCTTCTCTCGCATCATGTGTGTCATGCTGTTGTTAGGTACTTCTACGTCATCAGCAATGATAATGTCTGCACGGCTACCTGTAAGCTGTCCTGTGACCCCTACAGACTTTACTGAGGGGCTACCAGAGGCTTTAGCAGGTGCTACGTCAAAGGCTATCTTAGACCATCTCTGGCCTTCCTTAGCGACTAGATGCTGGCATATGGGTAGTTCCATGATGATGCGCTGTGTAAATGTAGAGAAGTCATCAGCACGTGCCTTAGACGCTGACACAACCATAAACTTTAGTTGTGGGTCTAGCAGTAGCTGGTGTACAACGTAAGCAGCAGTGATGTAGGACTTACCTACACCACGGAAAGCCTCAATAATACAACGCTTAGGACTATCCTGTAGGTAGTGCGCTATGTCATACTGTATCTCAGTAGGCTCAGGTAGTCCTAGATGCTGCCACACAAGGTACGTAAAGTTTCTAAAGTCTTTAAGTTGTTCTGGAACATTAGTCATCATGTACCACACTTACTGGATGATCATGTGTATCTTCTGCCTTAGCCCATACAGCGTTAATAGGCGCAGAGTTAAACTGAAAGGTAACATCTAGTATTTTATTGCCAGAAGATGCACCCTCAATCTGAAACCCATGTGCAGGTGCTACAGTATCTGTACCAAATCCCACCTCAATAGTGTGGGAATCGTACTGATTTTGTATCATCAGGTAAGTACGTTGTACATTTGTGTCTAGCAACTTAATCCAGTTACCACCAGTAAGGGTTACTACTTTGTGTTTCAGTGTTGCATTAGGACCTTCCCTCATTGTAACTGTTCTCCAACCTCAAAAGGCAAGTCCTGTAGTAAGTTAGCCATAGGACTTTCTGCTGTAATTACATCAAGAGAAGCACCATTGTCTTTAAGAAACTTGACAGCTACTGACAGTTCGCTTGCAGTTGCTTCTCCACTTTGTACTCGCATGAGTAGTTGTTTCGTAACTTCATCATGCAAGGTATCCATCAGTTGTTTTTCTGTCATTTACTTTTTCCCAAACATTTTAGTTGCACCCTTAATACCAAAGCTGGCTGACACGATAATACCTAATGTATAACGATACCAGTCAGGTGTCATAGACAAAGCCTCAAAGCCTCGTTCTACGTACTCCACGGTAAAGGGTAAGAAACATAGCAGCAGCGGTATACTGAACAAAATTGTAAGATACTCATCCTTCCAACTATCCTTTGCACCATCTATTGCTGCCTTATCCCAATCAATCTCACCAGAAATCTTCTTCTCCATGAGAGAAGTCTCTGCCTCAATCTTGACTAACTTCTGCCTTGCCTTGGCTTTCTTTGTCTCAACAAAGCCCTCTACGGCACTGCTGGCTACGCCAAACAATCCCTGTAGTAATACACTCATCATAGCTGTTGTCCTTTTAGTGGGAGACACTTAAACATCTTAGGCCTCAAGTCTCTGCCCTGCATAGTCATAATGTCGTTACCCATTACGTAGGCTCTTTTCTGACATAGTTCATATGTTGCATAAGGGCCACGTGTATCGTGAAACTCCCAACAGTCCGTGGGTACAGACAGGCTGCAAGCTAGTACTAGTGTTTTAAACATAACTCATCGCTTTCGCTACAGAAACCATGACGGTTATAAGAAGACCTATGGCTACTGCTAGTATAACAGCAACTAACCCAATGGTTTTCATAGTCTCCTCAAACTCTTTTGCTTTCTGTATCATCTCTCGCCTAGCCTTAGCTTCAGCTTCTCGTTGTTCTTGTAGTCTCTTAGCACGTTCCGCTAAGATACCCTTCCATGTACCGTGACCAAATCTCATGTCAACCATAGTAGCTACTTCCTGCAACTTTTCTGCTGCGAGTTTAGCATCTATGACTTCTTTAGCTACAGTATCTACCCCAAATTGATCCCCAAGCCCACCACCAGCCTTCTTGTTTCGGGCTTGTTGTACTTGCTTTTCGCCTATGAACAGGTTGTCAATCTGGCTTGCTATTTGTCCAATATCTTGAACAGTGCTAATGTGTGTCTTAATAAAGTCCACACTCTGTTTAACTAATGCAATCCCTGCGAGGGTAGTACTGATAGGTTCCATTGTAGTTCCTTATAGCTTCATCAACAGAGAAGATGCAAGGCCAACGAGTAGTATCGTTGACCCCATGATCATTGCTTCGATGCGCCACATACGCTTGTCTAAGCCTGAGAGTTTATCTTCAACAGAAGCATAGCGTATTGCACATTCTTTTTCATGCGCTTCTAGTTCAATAGCAACACGTAGTTCTGGTGTTATTGACTGTTCCATCTTCATGCGTCAGGCCAATCGTTGATGGGTGCATTACCTGTAGGATTGCCGTTAGCGTCCACAGGAGCCTCGTAGAGAGCCTTGAAGGCTTCTAGGGTAGTCACACCGCTAATAGCTGCTTCAATCGTTCCTGAGGCTGTCCTGACGGATTGACGGTATGTTAGGATTTCTGAGGGGATTACAGTATCTGTTTCTGCTTTTCGTGTAACGTACCAGTCAGTAGGGGCAAGAAGTCCTGCTGCTTGCTGTTTAACAACAGAGATAGCATTAGACTTCAAACCCTTTGTGACTAGTTGTACACCATCATCATCTAGTACTGCGTTGTCATCTTCGTCAACCTCGTTCACATCGTCCAAGGACTTTGGAACATCTGCTGACCAGTAGAACCTAGAGTCAAAGGAAGCAGGATCATCTTCCCAGATGACCCCCCTCTCTGCTTTAGTTTCTGTTGACCACAACATCCAGTTAGACGGATGAGTTATGCCATCGTTATCCACCCAGCTTTTGCCAGCGCGGATAATACGACCTGAGTATTTATATGCCATTGGTATCTCCTATCTGGCGTTAGCGTATTTGAATGGGTTTTCGGCAAAGGCGAGGTAGATGTAGGTTCCGCCTGATGCGTTACATTGTGCGGCAGATGCCCGAATCTTGAAGCCGTTAGACAAAGTGTCTTGCACCCTGAATGTTTCACCAGTAGCCTCTGCGTTGTTTAGATTTGGATACAGACTTACGTTTACTGGGTTAAACTCTCTGCGGGTTGTGTCTTGTATAACCCACTCACCACCTGTGGAACTATCTGTACGCTTCCACATAATCCAAGCTGGCCTAAACCCTGTGTAGACAAACGGCCCATCGCTGCTGCCATTGCCGGTGTAGGAACCCGCCTTCAGATAGCCTTCGGTGTTTGCGAAACAGTAGGCTATCATATCATCGCCGGAACCATTGCCAGCATTAGATGTGTTTACAGTAAACACAGATGATGTTGGTTCTGTGTTATTAAAATGAACGGCTGTTGCACCAGACGCTTCAGTAGAATCTAACTTTACACGATGAGTTGCGCCAAGTGCCTCGTGATATACTAACCAGTGGGCTGAACCAGCATCACTATCATCTCTGTTCTTTATAATCATCATAGAAGGCTTAACGCCCAATGAATGACCCACAGTGGCTAACGCACCAGTTCCAACATAGGACACAATCGAAAAACCTGCGTCAGTATTCGCAGACACGCTTGACGTAATGCTGCCATCGGTATTGCTGACCGCTGTGCCGCCAGCTTTCCAGTTCCACGATGCGTAGGTGCTTCCGCTTTGGTTTGTTACAGAACCAGAGTTAACTCTAAACCCATCGGAATTAAATAATGTTAGATTATCACTCCTCGTGGTTTCAGCATTAGTAAGGTTGGATGACAATCTTTCACCTGCCCCACGAACTGTATCAAATAAACCGTGATTTATTGCTGAAGTTCTATTCTTAATCCAAGTAAAATCGGGGGCAAATAATAAACCGCCAATATCACGGCTGCCAGTTCCATCACCAGTCCACAACAGCGTATTGAAATACTCCGAACCATCCACAATCGTAGGCGTTGGAAGGTTTGCGGTACAAAGCGCAAGGTAGCCGGACGGCGGTGCATACTTGAAGTCACCCACGCCGTTGTCATCTTGGTTGCCACCAGCGGTGGTTGCGCCAGCAAAGGTGCTGTCTTGACCGAAGTTGAAAGTCCAAAACGCACTTACGCTTCCCGCAGTGCAAGCGGGGGCATATGTGTATTGATTGTTTGCGGTAATTGTTCTTTGAAAAGAGTTATTTTTATAAAGTTTTATTTCATAAGTATTAGCATCATAAGTTACACCTATAATATCACCCGCAGCAAAACTTGCTTCTGTGCTTAGAAGTGCGCCGTTTTGAAAAACACGCCCATCTAAATAGTAAAAAATAGTGTGTTGCCCAGATGAGTTTGGAACACTATTTGGAACGTGTAATTCTGTTGCAATGACACCGATAAGCGGCTGACCGCTGACCATAACAGCTTCCCAATACCATTTGCCACTTTCCATCGCAAAAGAAGAATAAAACCCACGGTTATCATTTGCTGCGACTTTAAGGTTGCCCTCTTGCGCTGTTCCTTCCCCTGTTAAGGGGTTCATCACAGCAAAGTTATTCGCCGGACTGTCAATCAGGCTGTCACGATAGTCTAGGTTGTTAGGTGTCCAGTGGTTGCCCTGCCCAGATACATCTTTCCAGAAGGCTGCTTCGCGTGTGTCGGCAAAGGCCATATAGATGTATTCGCCTGTGCCACCGCTATATCCGTTAATGGCATCATCAGTGCCGTTAAGCACAAAGCCAGTGTCAGTAAACTCAATATCAAAAGCTGAACTACTTGCTTCTGCTGAAGATGTGTTAGGGTTTAGATATGAGTTAGCTGGATTAGAAGGGTTTCTGGTATTGTCTATAATCACCCAGTTTTCAGCAATGTTTGTAGCTTTTATCATAACGAAAGCTGGACGAAATCCGGTGGTTACAGTAACACCTGCTGAATCTGTGCCGCTGTATGACCCGATGGACGAATAGCCAGCCACTGAATGGAAACAGTAGGCTATGATGTCATTAGTAGAACCATAGCCGCTACCGAATACGCTATTTGTCGGCGCAGTTTGGCCGGAATCACCTTTTGCATTTGTTGAGTTTAGCCGTAAAGAATCATAAGAACCGTCTATTGCTGTTGTATAAACATACCAATCACCACTAGCATCTCTATCTTTTAATATTAACACCTCTGGCGCAGATGAAAGACCGTGTCCTACAGTGTCAGAAGAATTACCGCTAGCTGTATAACTAACCACGCTAAACCCATAGTCAGGATTTGCCTTGACCGTACTGGTGATTGTGCCATTAGTATTGCTGGCGGCTGAACCTGTTCCTGCATCCCAAGCCCAAGCGACATAGGTTTCACCACTTTGGTTATAAGCACCATTGCTGCCAACACTAAATCCATCGGCATCAAATAATGTCAAACCATTTGATACTGTTGTTTCTGCACCTGTTGAACTTGAAACCAAATGCTTGTTAGCACCCCTAACAGTATCAGTGAGAACGTGACCAGATGTTGAACTTCTTTCCTTAATCCAAACTAAATCGGCGGCTAGTCCAAGCCCCGACACCGATTGCGTACCGCCGTTGCCACGATAGGTAACAGTATTGAACCCCTCGCTGACCACATCATCTTGGAAGGTCAGGTGGAAACCGTTTGTACCGTATGTGCCAGCGTAGTCTTTAGCTTTCCAGTAGCCGTCAACAGTCTCACCAAAGCTGCTTGCGTCTAGGGCTTGACCGTCAATGAAGTTGATGTCGGACATATAGCCGTCAAAGTAGCTAGAGCCAGCGTTATAATTGCTTCTGCCTATAGAATGTTCTTGAGTGTTATTTATTGCTAAGTCTACAGAAGAACCTATGGAAACTGTAATTGACCCTGTAAGTCTTTCTCCATTCACATATACTTTTATTCTATCTGATGCTGTGGCGTTTGTTGTGTCTAGGACAGCAACAATATGATACCAAGCAGACACATCCCTAAATGTCGCGTCACTGCTAAAATACACTCCACTCCAACCAGCAAAAAGAATTTTTGATGTTGAACCATCAAATCTAAAAGTAGTATGTGTGGGGTCAGATGTCCCAGTTGCAGCAGCAATAAAGTTTTGCGTAGAACCCAAGTTTCCACGCTTGACCCAGCCACTCCAAGTCCAAGTCTTGCGGTTGCCAGCACTAGCCGGTGTCCAGCTTAGATACTGGCTTTCGTCATCGTTGAACTTTAGGGTTTGCTGTGGTGCTGTTGCACCACTACTGTACATCCATTGGGATGAACCTAAAGGTGTACTCATAATATTCTCCTATGCAAAAGCAAGCTGTGGCGTACCTAACAAGATAGAACCATTGGCTTTAACAATGTAAGGTACAACATCATAAGCATCAGCCGTTGTTGATAACGTCAAACCAGCACCACCAGCAGTCTCGTAGTCAGTACCAAGCGATACTGTGTAACCACCTGTACTGTCTTGGATGAACACCATAAAGCCAGACTGCCCTAATGTCTCTGTTGTTGGGTTAGATAACGTAACATTACCTGTTAGCGTCATAATAAAGTTCTGGTAATTAGCAAAACTAAGTGTGGTGCTGCCAGTGATGTTTGATGAGAAGGTGTTGCCTCTTACTGCTTGTCCAAACTTTACTTTAGCACCATCGACAATAAGTGTGTCTGTGGTGTTTTCATCGTAACGAATGTGTGCGTCTTGATCTGTGCCAAAGTACAGCTTCTTATCGTCAGGGATAGTTATCTCTGCGTTAGCATCAGCGGTCACAGTCTTACTAGCCTCAACTAAGCCTAGCGTTGTGATGTCGTTGTAGTTCAGTTCTGTCACATCAGATGTAATACCGCTTAATGTGTTCAGTTCTGCCGCTGTTGCAGTCAGACCTAAGTTGGTTAGGGCTGTTGCAGCGTCATTAAGATCAGACAAGTCATTCGCGGCAGCTAACAGTCCTGATGTTGATACAGCCGCAACTTGCCAAGCAGAACCACTGTAAACCTTTAGCACACTGCTGGTTGTGTTGAAATACAAATCACCAGCGTTTAGTGGATCGCCATCGTTATCGACTGTCGGATCACTAGCCTTTGCGCCAAGATAAGTATCATCAAAATTATCTGCTGCTAGTTCAGCCGCTGCCTGTGCAGCCTGTGCTGCCGTTGCAGAGGTTGCTGCATTAGTAGCCTGTGTAGTCGCTACACCAGCCTGTGTAGTCGCTGTAGCGGCCTGAGTAGTCGCTGTAGTAGCACTTGTAGCAGCATTGTTCTCTGATATGAGGGCTGCTGCTGCACTAGCTGCTGCTGCTGTAGCTTGTGTGGTAGCTGTAGTAGCCCCTGTAGTGGCTGTAGTAGCAGATGTACTAGCATTAGTAGCACTTGTAGAGGCTGCTGTAGCACTAGTTGCCGCTGCTGTAGCTGAAGAAGCCGCTGCTGTAGCACTAGCTGCTGCTGCACTAGCTGAACCAGCAACACCATCTACGTAGCCTTTTGTTGCAGCATCTGTAGTGGCTGTGGGAGTACCAACACTTTTGATAATCTTGTTCTGTGAGTCCCACTTGTCATCTGAGCCTAGTGTCATACCATCGTTAGTTTTATCAATGGCTTCCTGTGCAGCGTGGAAGGTCTGGATGCTTGAGTTATCCAAATCTTCCTCAGTCAATACAGAACCTGACGCAAAGTCCACTGCACGTGTTGCTAGGTCTGTGGTACGCCGCACCTGTACCAAAGTTCCAGTAGCAGGGGCAGAGGTTAGTTGTACAGTAGAACTAGAAGGAAAAGTAAGACCTGTCTCAGCCACACCATCTACTGTCACACTGATTTCAGCAGTGTCCTGATATGTAAAGGGAATAGAAAACTGTGTGGTAGTGTTATCCCCTGTATAGTTTTGATATGATAAAGCCATTTGTTTTCCTATTTAGTTTGCTGCTTCATTAGCTACTTTATTTAGTCCCTGCTTGACAACATATAAAGATGAGAAGGGGGCAAGTCTTAGAAACTTACGCCATTCTGATTCAGTCATGTCACCCTCTGCAAAGTTTCCTAATGTCTGTATTGCGTTAGAGGCCATTGACAATGCTGGTGGTGTAGTAGCATAAGAGTTTCCACCCATCATTCCTGTTGTAACCTGTGCAATATATCCAAAGATACTAGCCACACCAATTAGTTCAAGAGAACCTTTAGTAAAGTTTTTCATACTCATACGTTCTTTAATGTACTCATCAGCATCACTACGTCCAGCAGCAGCCATCTGTACCTTTGCCATATACATAAGAGAACCCATGAACATACTACCCATAATAACCTTACCTACTACAATATCACCATGCCTAGCACGCACACCCATACGCATTGTTTGCTGTTCTAAGGCTGCTAGTGGAAAGCTAAGGAACTGCCAAATAGTCTTACCCCACTCACTACGCAGTGTACCATTTACAGAACCTAAGTTCATTTCCTGTACGTTTTGAGTAGCCTCTCTGTAAACAGAAATAGAAAAAGCTTCTCTTACATCCTCACCTGAAACACCCTTAGCAGATTTAATATCCCACTTGTCTATGTTTAAAGACTGTAGAACCTTGCCGTTGTTTCTTGTGGTGGCATGTTTCTTAATGTTAGCAAAGATTGCCGCTGATACATCATCATCAATACCAAGCTGTTCCATCTTGATCTTTGAGAAGGGTGGCTTACCTTGTGCTGCTGCCCTAGTCCACTGTGAAGAATAGTTTAGCATAGACATACGCCTTAGGCTAGCTGTTACTCCTGACAAACCTGATAGTATAGAAACTTTTTCTCTAGCCCTACCTAGTAGTTCATCATGGAAAGTTACAGCCTCAGGCATCATAGCTGCATCCATATCGCCACCCTCAAAGCGAGAGGCACGATTAAATTTGGATGTAACTACATCACCACCTAGTCCTGTCATTACTTCTA